>FRDC01004574.1_pt1 | contig 61804 bp, 62 predicted proteins | sample 1106171 | NCBI WGS metagenome assembly FRDC01 (sample SAMEA3930566, study PRJEB13176) | freshwater metagenome | biome: Drinking water system; feature: drinking water; material: water | place: Singapore | collected 2014-12-20 | reverse complement strand
TGGATTTGAACCGACGACTTCAAGGTTATGAGCCTTGCGAGCTACCAGGCTGCTCTACCCCGCGACAGTGTAAACAGAACTGCCTAAGCTAGTGCCGATCCATCTTCAGGTCAATCTTTACTTCTAAATAGATTTTAAGGGCTTATAGAGGGGATAGGGGTGCGGCAAAGCTGCCCAATTAGGCAACTTTGTTATTCAAAGTCTTATTTCCATCAATCAAGCGCTTCAAAGCTTTAAACGCGTCTTTATTGAATGGCTGGCCGATCGCGTGCTCCATATACATCACGGCTTCGCGTGGATTTTTTGGATTCTTGTTGTTTGGATTCGCAATCGTCAAATCGATAAAGTAATCGCACATCGCAATGACCTTCGCCATCGGATGCATTTTCAAATCGCGTAAGTGCTGCGGATAACCCTGACCAATCGCATTTTCGTGATGCTCGTTCACCATCGCGATCACATCGTCAGGCACTATCCCTAAGCTATTTAAAATTTCCACTCCACGGAACACATGAGTTTGATAAAGCTCAATTTCCTGTGGAGTCATCGTACCAATAGATTTTTGAATCAGATCCGGTGGTAAGCACTTAAGGCCAATATCGTGCAGCAATCCTGCAAGAGCTAGCTTTTCTAAAGTCGCCTTCTTTGTCCAACCCATCTCTTGTGCCACTTGCACACAAAGGATGCTCACTCCCATAGAGTGCGCCACGAAAAAATCACCACAATCTTTAAAGCTTTCAAACAAAGCTGCCAAATCTTTATGAGTTTCCACCAACGAAAAAGTCGCGTCCACAATCTGACGGCAATTCGAGTAAACCTCTAAGCTAAAACCCATGTGCGAAAATTCATTGAAAATCGTGCCCGTTGCACGGGACAAAATCTTTGTCTTTTGACCTGACTCAATCGTTGCATTGTTGATGACGATTCCAGCGATCGTGATGCTCTGCTGAGTGATCTTGTAATATTCTTTTTTGCGCACCCAAAGATAACCCACTTCTTTTTCTTGGTAGGTCTTCATTTGCTCTAAATCCACAGGCAAGCCGGCCTTACGCATAAGAATGAACTTGTCATCGCTTAAGCGAATATACATATCCAGCGGCAGTTTGCTGCCGGTGATAAGGTCGGTAATTGGAATAGGCATCATCTCTGAAGGTGTAATAGCTTCCATCGTCTCTACCTATCGGCACTTCAATGTTAAGAATACAGCGCATTCAGACCTTCGTGTTGCAATTATAAGGGCCTGGGATTAAGGTTCCTTTTGTTTGTATCAAAGTGAGGCACTTTAGATGTTTGACCAATTATCAGATCGTTTATTAGGGACTATCCGCAGCATACGCGGCCAATCCAAAATCACCGAAAGCAACATCGAAGATGCGATCAAAGAAATTCGTCGAAGCCTTCTTGAAGCCGACGTTCATTTTAAAATCGTAAAAAGTTTCACGGACCGCGTGAAAGAAAAAGCCTTAGGCGCCGAAGTTCTTCAGTCGATCTCAGCCGGTCAGCAGTTTGTAAAAATTGTTCACGATGAGTTGGTCAAAACTCTTGGAGTAGCCGAGGTTCCGCTGGATGTTCGTCAAAAAATGTCCTGTGTCATGTTGGTTGGTCTACAGGGGACGGGTAAAACCACATCCGCTGCTAAACTGGCTTTGTTTATACGTCAGAAGCTTAAAAAGAAACCGGGCCTTGTGCCTTTGGATGTTTACCGTCCAGCGGCCATTGAACAGTTAACTATCCTAGCAAAAGCCAATAATCTTCCATACTTCCCCTCAGAGCCTCAGCAAAAGCCTCAAGAAATTTTAGCCAAGGCTTTAAAGTGGGCCGAGCAAGAGATGGTCGAAGTCCTTATATTAGATACAGCCGGTCGTCTGCAGATCGATGATGAATTGATGGGTGAACTGGATGGGCTTAAGAAATTGGCCAATCCTACTGAGATTTTGTTGGTTGCTGACGCTATGTTAGGCCAACAAGCTGTGAATGTGGCTGAAGGTTTTCATGGTCGCCTTGGTTTAACAGGGGCGATTTTAACCAAGGCTGATGGTGATGCCAGAGGCGGAGCCGCCCTGTCTCTTCGCGAAACCACCGGAGTGCCCATCAAATTTCTAGGTATGGGTGAAAAGGTTGCTCAGCTAGAAGTCTTTCACCCAGACCGCTTAGCCAACCGCATTTTGGATATGGGCGATGTTTTGACCTTGGTTGAAAAGGCTCAAGAGGTCATCGACGAGAAAGAAGCCAAAGAGGCTGCGAAGAAGATAGCTAAGAATCAGTTTACATTTGATGATTTTTTGAAACAGATGCAGATGATGAAAAGCATGGGGGGACTAGAGTCCATCATGAAAATGATTCCTGGTATGGGCCAAGCTATGAAACAAATAAAGGATATGGCTCCACCGGAAAAAGAAATGAAAAAAATCGAGGCTATTATTCAATCTATGACCTCGGCTGAGCGTCATAACCACAAGATATTGAATGGTTCTAGAAGACTTAGGATTGCTAAGGGAAGCGGAACCCAGGTTCAAGACGTGAATAAATTAGTAAAACAGTTCGAACAAGCACAGAAAATGATGGGTTCTATGATGAAAATGGGGCTTGGACGCGGTGGCAGGGGACTTTTTTAGTTGCGTCATACAACTAAACAATGTAATTCCTGTAATCACATTTTCCTTTTGACTGAATTTGAAAGAAATGGATAGGAGTAATTCATGGTTGTTATCCGATTGGCACGTTTTGGAAGTAAGCACAGTCCTCGTTACAGAGTGACAGTGGCAGATCAACGTCGTTGGGTTAAAGGTAAGTTTATTGAAGTGGTGGGACACTACAATCCTTTAGCTAGCGGCAAAGAGACCAAGCTCAATTTGGATTTGGACAAAATTAAAACATGGATTGCCAATGGTGCTCAGCCCAGCGACACAGTGAAGAGCCTCATTCGAAAAGCCCAGGGGCAAGCCACGAAATAAAGTAAGATTAGGAGCCAAAGGGTATGAGTAACTCCAGCTTAAGAGAACTTGTTGAGTTCATGGCGAAATCGCTAGTTGATTTCCCAGATAAAGTCGAAGTCAACGAAGTTGCGGGCGAACAAACAACTGTTGTTGAGTTGAAAGTCGCAAAAGAAGATCTCGGAAAAGTTATTGGTAAACAAGGTCGTACCGCTCGTTCTATGCGTACAATTTTGAACGCCGCTAGCACTAAACTTCAAAAACGAAGTGTCTTAGAAATCGTAGAATAATATATGAAACCCTGCACAGTTCCCGGATTCATCTGTGGGGGGTGGGTTAAAGATGCACATGGTCTTAAGGGGCATCTTTATATCCAAGTTTATAGCGAAGGGCTCGATTGGTCTGACGCATTCAATAAACTTCATTTGTTTAATTCACGAACTGGCGAGCAGATTTCTTTTCCAGTAAAAGAGTTTAGTCCTTTTAAGGACGGTTTTCGCGTTTTGGTTGACGGACTGATCGATCGAACAGCGGCCGAGCCTTATAAGGGCTATCACTTTCTTATTCCAGAAGATTGGCTCGAGGCCGATGAAGGCGAGCAAGTCTTTTTGGCTCAGCTAAAAGGCTTTGAGGTTTTGGATAAAGGCCAAGTTATTGGTGTGGTTGAAGGCTTTGCCACAAACACTGTGCAAGATCTATTGGTGGTGGGCGATGCCCTCATCCCATTGATTGACGAATTTTTGATCGAAATCGATTACGATAAAAAACAAATTTTAATGAAGCTTCCACCAGGGTTGATCGAATGAAATTCATCGTTTTGACCCTATTTCCTGACTTGATTGAAACCTGGAAGTCTACAGCTTTGGTTGAAGACGCCATCGAAAAAAACTTGCTTGAGGTTGTGACTGTGAATCCACGGGATTACTCCACAGACAAACATAAAAACGTCGATGATAAAGTGTATGGCGGTGAAGACGGAATGGTAATGAAGGCCGAGCCCTTAACGGCAGCTATCGAGGCCCTTTCAGAAAAATCTTATGTGGTGGCGCTAACACCGCAAGGAAAGCCATGGCAGCAAAAAGACGTTCAGCGTTTTTTACAGAAGAAAAATGTGGTGTTGGTGTGTGGGCGCTATGCCGGATTCGATCAGCGATTTTTAAACGAGATGGTCGATGAAGAAATTTCGATTGGTGATTATGTACTTAATGGCGGCGAGGTTGCTGCCTTAACGGTGATGGAAAGTGTGTCTCGATTTATCCCTGGATTTTTAGGTCATGCTGAAAGTGCTTTGCAAGATAGTTTTAGTCAAGGGGCTGTACACGAAGGGCCGACGCTTGAAGCACCGACTTTCACTCGGCCGCAAGAGTGGCGCGGACAAAATGTACCGAGCTTTTTGACCAATGGAAATCACGGTGAACGAGAAGTTTGGCTTAAAGATTTGGCTTTGGTGCAAACCAAAGTGAAGCGCCCTGATTTAGTTCAATTATGGAGTGAGCAGCAGCAAAAAGATTGTGAAAAAGCCTTGGCTAAAATTCGGACTTTGTCGGATGCGGATTTGACGGCGTTAGGTTTAAAGGATTTCCTCAATGAAAAATGATTTAAGTAAGAGAGCCAGGGTTCATGTGGCACTGATTCATTGGCCCGTTTATGACCGCGCAAAAAGCGTGGTGTGCACCAATGTAACGAATTTTGATATTCATGATATCGCTAGGGCAAGTCGCACTTACGGAGTTGAAAGCTACTATATCGTTTGCAAAATGAAAGAGCAGCTGAGCCTTGTTGCCCGAATTTTAATGCACTGGAAAATCGGAGTGGGCCTTGAGTACAACCCAAAGCGTGCTTCGGCCATTGGGATGATCAAAACCTCAGAGACTCTCGAGCAGGCCATTGAAGAGCTCGGTGGTAAAGAAAACCTGCAGATCGTGATGACCACGGCCCGTGACGTGGGTAAACCCGTGGTCAGTTTTAAGGATCTCCGCGAGAACATCCATACAGAGGGCCATAAAGACGTTTTATTGGTTTTTGGGACTGGTTTTGGCTTAGAAAACAGCCTATTCGAGATGGCAGACCAGATTCTCGAGCCTATGAGGGGGGCTTCTGCCGATGATTATCGCCATTTATCTGTGAGATCAGCGGTGAGTATCTGTCTTGACCGACTTCTGGGGTCATGGTAGTTCAATTTGTTCGTTTCAAGAGGTGTTGTTTATGATGGATTTAATTCGACGAGTTACTTTGGATCGCACTCCAAAAAAGAAGCACCCAGATTTCAAATCTGGTGACACTATTGGTGTTTACGTAAAAGTTCGTGAAGGTGAAAAAGAGCGTGTTCAGCTTTTCAGTGGCGTGGTGATCAAAATCAATAACCACGGCATCGGTAAGTCATTTACTGTTCGTAAGATCGCAAGCGGTGTTGGCGTGGAAAGAACTTTCCCTTACGCAAGCCCAATGATCGATCGTATTGAAGTGATGTCTGTTGGTAAAGTTCGTCGTTCGAAACTTTATTTCTTAAGAGGCTTAAAAGGTCGTTCTGCTCGTTTGGATTCTGAGCAATATTATGGTGATCAAAATGCAGTGGGCGCAGCGGATGCAGTGCCGGCTCCTGCAGCAGAAGCTCCAAAAGCTGAATAACTCTTCAGCCCATTCAATCAAAATGATTTCGACAAAAGCTTAGTATTCGTACTAAGCTTTTTTTGTGTTTAAAATTCCTAAAAATACTTTAATTATTGGAGTGGACGAAGTTGGACGCGGTTGTTTGGCCGGTCCAGTGTACGCATCTGCGGTTTTTCTTCGTCATGATAAAAACGATTCTTTGTTCCGAGATTCGAAAGCTTTAAGTCCGAAAAAGCGCCAAGAAGTTTCTAAGTTGATTCAAGATGAACATGGCTTTGCCATCGGGATTGCATCGGTTCAAGAGATTGACGAGCTTAATATTTTACAAGCTGCTTTATTGGCTATGCATCGAGCGGTTGAAGAACTTGTGTCTAGCGAGCCGAAGTTATTAGACGCTGTGGTTTTAGTGGATGGAAATCAACGTATTCCAAACTTTGATCGCGCACAAAAAACAGTGATCGGTGGGGATGCTTTGGTTCCAGCCATCAGTGCGGCGTCGATCGTGGCGAAAGTGGCTCGTGACAACTGGATGGTGAATCTTGCGGGCGAATTTCCACAATACGGTTTTGAACTTCACAAAGGTTATGGGACTCAAGCCCATCGTAAAGCCATCGCCAGTCACGGGCCATGTGAATGGCATCGCAGTTCATTCAAAGGTGTACAAGAGTATATCAAGTGAATCTTTGGTCGAGAGAGATTTTTGTTCTCGTGGTTATCAGATTTTAGCAAGAAGACATAAAATTCGCGGCTGCGAAGTAGATTTGATTTTTTTCGATTCAAGTGGTCAGTTTGTTTTTGTCGAAGTGAAGGCTGGTGAATGCGAACGGGTGATCGAGCGCTGGCAGCAAAGCTCTCAGCGTTTACGTCAACAGCGCATGTTGCAGTTTTGTCTTGAGCGCGGCTTTCATGTGTCATGGATTTTAGCTATTGTCGATCAAGGTCAGCTTTATTGCTGGAATTTACTCGACTAGGTACCGTTGATCATGCGGGGCATGATCAACCCTTTTCCGTCAATATATGAGGTCTGATGCTCTTGACTGAGTTCAAATGGTGACAGAGACTTAATATATGAAGTTGATGCTTAATCTATTTGTAGTTCTATCGATGGTGTTTCTTGCTCCATCGATTGGTGTAGCGGCTCCTGGCGATCAAGCAGGTCAACGTGAGTTTTTATTGAGCTGTGTTTATGGGACTGTTGCAGGAACATTAGTTGGTGCGGCTTCTCTAGCTTTCACAGACAAGCCCAATAAAAATTTAAACCGTGTGGCTCGTGGTGCTTCGATTGGCTTGTACACAGGTATTTTGCTTGGTCTTTATGTTGTCTATGGCACATCCGAAGATGACTCTGATCCCGTGGTGTTTGCACCAGCTCCTGTAATTGATGACTTCTCTGGCGAAATGACCGGAGGGGTATTAACCACTGCATTCTCTTTCTAAGATACGTCGCGGTTCAAAAAGGTAGGCGGTACCTATAACAATTGAGGTGGGATTTTTTGTTTCTTCTCGTTGCCGCCGAAGTCAAAGTCGAAGCCGACGTGGAAGATATTGTCAGGGGCACCCAGTACGTGCTCATGGGTTACGCGAATTCCCCAGCATTGGCCAGGAGTGATAAATTGGGCGATATAGCGCCATGATCTTAAGCTTTTTGTGATCACCGAGTAATCCATCTGACCGGCTAAATTTAAATAGCGACTGGTGAAGCCAAGACCCGAGCCAATATTTTCAGTAGCTGTGTCTTTTTGAATAACGTTGTTGTTATCCACAAGAGTGCTTCGCGAGTAAGAAACTTCGGCATAGTCCATACGATCATTTAACAAACGAATACGTGATGTGGTGTTGGCAAGCTTAGCATAAGGATTGTACGAGTTAGAGGAAAGAATTTGAAAGTTTGCTAAACGCACATCAAGTAAGGCGTTGATCTGTGACCAAGGCTGAGGATTGACCGAGTCATTGGCCTCATGAAAATCGTAAGATTGAGATAAGCGAAACATGGCTAAATTCTCATAAACTCCGTTCACTTTGTTCTTTCGTACTAAAAAGTTTGTAAAGCCCAAATCCACTAAGCGTTTTTCAAACACGCGATCGGCATAATCAAATTGAACCTTGTTGCCCTTATTTAAATCATCATCCGAAATGGGTTCAAAAGTACGCGAGTATCTTTGGCCGGTATAATTTCCGAAAAAGGGGTGGTTCGGCTGGCGAATCCATGGAATCACCGCATAGGTTAGGGACGGTTCAATAGAGTGTTTATATTTATTGCCCGATCTTGCTTCGTAAATACGATTGAACTCTGTTTTTAATGCGATATCACTTTCCACATAACGACGAGCGGCCGTGGCAGCAAAGCCAGACTGAATCATTTGCTGATCCACATTCCAGCGGTACTGGGTCTCTCTAAAGCGAACAGAAGGAGTAATTTCGATTTTTCGCCAGAACTGAAAAGGCATAGAAATCTGAGGAATCAATTCAAAGCGTTGACCTGTTCGCATTAAATCGGTTGAAGCATCAAAAGTGTCTCGATGATAAGCAGAGCCAAGAGCATCCGTTGTCGGAGAAAGTCCCCCAGGCCAAGTGACTTGGCCGTCAGCGTCTGTTTGAACAGGTCGATTGTAGAGAGAATCAAAACTACTTGAGTTACGAACAAACTGCACAGCCCTCATATCTAAGCGAAACAAAGGTCCCCAGTCGCCGCCGATGCGTTGTTCGCGAAGTGAGTATCGAAGTTCAGGAATTTTGTGAACGGCATCGTCGTTGTTTGCAACCGGAGAAGTTTTTAATAAGTTTTTAAACATGGTCGCTTCAACGCTGAAGTGACGTTCTTCTGTGTTTTGTGTGATAGAGGTGCGATTTTCAAGAGCATGTAAACCGTGACCTTTAACTTCTTTTGGAAATTCACGAAGGTAAAGCAAATCGCTGACGTCCGTCCAATTCATACGGTGAGTGTAGTGATCGGGTAACTCGTGATGATGATTGTATTGATAAAACCAACGATTGTAGTCGGCATTTAGCGGGCCAGGTTTTGTAGATTTTTGAAAAGCACGATCTTGAATAGCGCCGCCATGCAAATCGCCTTTGCTTTTTTCGGATAAGACATAGCGGTAATCGGCAACACCTTTTAATCCACGCTTTTCATACCAAGTGGCCGTTGCCAGTAAGTCTTGGCTTGGTGAAATCGCCCAGAAAAAACTTTGCGAATAACCAAGTCCACTTGCGCTGCTGGCATTGAGGTCAAACGAAGGTGCAAGTAGACCCGTTTGTCTGGTTGATTTCAGTGGGACAATCAGCACGGGTAAAATAAGAACCGGCACTCCACGAACGCGAAACAAAGGTCTAGAGATATGCGCGTAACCGCCAAGTCGTGCTTTGACTTTGCGGCCAGAAAAACTCCAATCAGGTGCGCAGTTGGTGCAAGCGGTGAAGTAGCCTTCTTCAATTTCGTAATCGACTTCGCCAACTTTTTTGATTCGGTCTCCTTCAAACATCACTTGACCTGATTGAACATAAGCTTCTTCAAAATAACCAATGTTGGTTTTATAGTTGAGAGTGGCCTTGGTGGCCTCAAGATGCACCATCGAGCCCTCGATGATCACGCTGCCTTCAGCGATCACTTCGTTTTTATTTAAATCAATGGTGGCCTTTTGGCATGAGAGATGTTGATCTTTGAAAATCAATTGGACGTTGCCAACCAAAGAAATTTGATTCTTGGTTCCGTTTCGTTCCATTTCATCAGCTTGAATCACAATGCCATCAGTGACACTCTGACCAGAAGCAAAAACGGACCACATTAAACTGAAAATCAAAATCCATGATTTCGTCATCAACAAAAATATTATTTCACTATTTTGTTTTCATGACAAACACACCATCCCAGTCGGTGGGTGGCGGCTCGGCAATATATTCTTGACACCGTGTCATATAAAGCTTGCTTAGCTCGTCATCAGGAATAATAGAGAGGGCCTTATTGAATTTTTCAGTGGCCTGAACCCATTGTTTCTGGCGGTAAAGCTCAAGACCCTCGTTGTAGAGCGGCAATAAATCAGCCCAATTTTGCGGCACTTGGTTTTCGCCGATAAGCTCATAGATTTTAACGGGTTCAAGCTTCCCTTTAACACGAACAAGATCAGCTTCACGGTGGATAAAGCTTGGTCCAATAGCCGACTTGGTAAACTCACTCATGATAATGCGAGTGCCGTATTGTTTGTTGATTCCCTCTAAACGAGAGGCCAAATTCACAGCATCACCCATAACGGTATAGCTTCGAACAGTATTGGACCCCATGTTTCCAACGCTGACATCGCCGGTGTTTAGGCCAATACCGATATCGATTGAAGGTAAGCCTTGTTTTTCAAATTGAGCTTGCAGCTCTTTTAATTTTTCGATGCTTTGCAGTGCACACCTACAGGCATGGTCTGCATGCTGAGCGTGGTGAAGAGGTGCGCCGAAGAAAGCCATAATGGCATCACCCATGTATTTATCTAAAGTGCCGTTGTTTTTGAACACCAACTCTGTCATTGGAGTGAGATAGCTATTCAGCAAGTCTGAAAGGGCTCGTGGATCTAGCTTCTCAGAAATTGTAGTGAATCCGCGCACGTCCGAGAAGAAAACCGTAAGATTTACTTTTCTACCGCCAAGTTCGATATTTTTTGGATCAGCTAAGATTTCGTTCACAATGGCAGGGGATACGTATTTTGCGAAAGTTTGTTTTAACTCTTTTTTGCCGCGTTCTTCGGTTAGATAGCGATAAGAAGTTAAAGTGATGTATAAAATAATAATTAAAATCAGTGGCAAGATAATAGTCGCTACATAGCCGTTGCTAAAAATATAATTCTTATCGACAAAAACCAAAGCAACGAGCATGAAAAAACTGATGGCCATGCTGGTGAAAGCGCCAAAGTAAGAAAGTACGATAGTTAAGAAGGCCCCAAGTCCAAGTATGAATAAAATCATATAGGGTGCTTCGTTTGGTAAAGGCACCAAGAATTTTTTCGTCATGATATTTTCAATAACGTTTAAGTGAGTTTCGGGACCTGGATAGTTTTCATCAAATGGAGTGGCCCTGATATCTTTTGCACCAAGAGCCGTTGCGCCAAGAATCAGAATGCGATCTTTAAAGAAATCCGTTTTCTTAACAGTGAAGGTCTTTACCTTCCAAGAGTTTCCGTCTTTCACGCGTTGTTCGTATGTGATATTTGGATCGTTATTTAACAAATCAGAGACAGAAACATAGGGGAACATCTTCTGTGGGCCTGCGTAGTTGATCAATAAGCGGCCATGGCCATCGGCCGGCAAGGTTTCAACCACATCGCCCGTTTCGTTGTCTGTGATTTCAAATTTTCCAACTTCTTTTTGAAAAGATCCGGGATTGAATTCAAGAGTCACATTGGCATTTCTATTTTTTGATAAGAGATAAGCTTTTAAAGCCAAGGATGGAAACACGTGATGACCCGACCTGCTGATCAATCTTTTAAAGCGGATCACTCCATCAGAATCGATGTCGGTATTGATGAAGCCTGTGTTCTTAGCGCCAGCACTGATTTTTGGTGTTGAGAGTGTCCAATTAAAAACAGTGTAAAGGCCGTTGGTTAAAGCTTTTTCAGTTGCCTCGGCTTTCCATTGTTCGAAGGTTTGTTTTTCGTCAGACCAATCCTTAGCCATTAAATCAAGCAAAGGTGTGTTGTTGGTCCAATCCATACAGTATTCGTAAAGACTGGCTTTCTTTGCGGCTTGTTCTTGAACGGATTTTTCTAAAGTGGTGCTAACTGAGTCGGGAAGAGTAACAGAATCTGTGTCGACCATGGCGATAAGTATTTCGTCTTGATCCCAAATTTTTGAATTCTTCTGGGCTTTGAATTCGTAGTCTAAGCAGTAATCAACAAGCTCATTCCACTTAGGATTATCGACGTCTTCAAGAGAGAAAGCGCCCATCACGATATTTTTATCATTCTTTGCAACAATCGCAGCTAAAGTTGCATCAGCATCGAGGCGGTGAAGTTCTTGAATCGCTCTGGCATTAAGGGCTTTGTTTTTTTCTAAATCAGGTCGTAGATTCTGATAGAGCTTAAGCTCGGGTTGCGATCTTGATTCGGGCCAAACAATATCCATCGCCACCACTTTTGCGCCATGTTCAATGGATTTATCAATGGATTGAGCTAAGAGATCGCGCGGGATTGGATACTGTCCAATGGTATTCAAAGTTTTTTCATCCATTGCAAGAAGTCCGATGTTGGCATTGACCTCTCTTGGTCCGCGAACTTGCAAACGATAGTCGATGGATTTTTTATGTGCAGCTTGAAGAACTGAACTTAATGTTCCGCGTTCAGAAGTGTTGGACCTTGATCCATAGAAATCGAAGGTTACTTTGATAAAGATCAAAGTCAGTACTATCCCAAAGACGACAGGTGAAAATATTTTTTGCATCATCTACTAATATAGTACTGGTCTTCCGTCGGTAGTCGAGATGAATCTGAAAAAATATCAAGATAACCTGAAAGTGTCATAAGGGGGATAAATGAAAGCGATTTACCAAAAAAAGGGTAACGTAACAATTGTGCAGCTTGAGGGACGATTGGATTACGAGAGTTCACCGCAATTTAGAAAAGTTTGCTTTGAAAAGCTTGTTTCCGAGCAGGTTATTTTTGATATGAAAGGTCTTAATTTTGTTGGCTCTTTGGGATTGAATGATTTCGTTGATACGATTCAAGAGCTTTATGCAAAAACTCCGCAAAATATTAAAATTTGCGGAGTGAGCAGTGAATTTCGTAAGTTATTTGAATCTCGTCCGGGTATCAACTGGAGTTTTTATGACTCCAGTGAAAAAGCTTTAGGCTCTTTAGCTATGCCAGTTGTTGGCGCAGCAGTCTTTGTAAAACCAGATTGAATCTCTTCGATCAGATGATCCACTCGGGTCATCATTTCAGGTTGCAAATCATTGTCTTTTAAAAGTTCCACGCGTTTCTTAAGCGCGTGGATTTTTTCTTGCTGATTCTTACGTTCAAGTTCAGAAGTCTCTTTTAAAGTCTGGAAGTCTTTACGAAGAGTTTGCAAGTTCAAGCTTAATTTTTGGTTCAAGTCTTGAAGGGCATTGTTCTTCTGCTTCGTTGTCGTTCCGTCGATTTCAGCTTCTCTCCATGCGATTTGCAGGCTATCAAGCTGTGCTTTTAAAGTGTGGATTTCTTGATCTTTGGCGGCAAACATTTCGCGTGTTTGGGCCATTTCACTTTGTAGCATGCGCTCTGATTCAATTGATCTTAAGAAGTCATGCTTCAATTGATTGATTTCGTGAATGTATTTAGTAACCTCAGTTTGGCTGGTTTGGCGCAGCTGATTGAAGTTTCTCTGTTCAGCAATCAAGTTGTTTTCAAGTTGCATCATGTGAAGACGAACCGCTTCTTCGGCTTCAAGGCGAGCGTTTTTCATAGACTCGTCATGACGGACTTTCATATTCTCACGATCTGTTATCAATTCTGTTTGAACAACGAGCAAACGATGATTTTCTGATTCGAGTTCAAGATTGCGATTGGCAAGATTGATCAGTTTCGTACGGAAAGTACGAAGCAAAGGCTTCACTTTTTGACGATATTTTTTGATCGACTTCATGCTGCGACCAAGGGACTGGATTTGGTCCATCAGGTGACGGGTCTTTTGCTGAGAAGCTGTGTAGAGCTCTGTCATTCTGAATTCAAGCATGTCAACTTGAGTTTTGAACTTATGATTCTCGGCTTGCAGAGTTTTTAATTTCTCTGCAGAAGAAGAATCTTTTTCTTTGTAAACAGCAAGTTGATCGTTGATGATCTCAAAGCGATGAGTGGCTGCTAGGTTTGTTTTTTCTGAATCAGCAAGTTGAGTTTCTAAGTGCGATTGACGACGGATCACAACTTTAAGTCGTGCCATCAAATCTTCATTTTGGCTGATTAAGCTTTCAACGGCCCCAGTTCTTAAAACTTCCTTCGGAATTTGACTTGTATCAATGTCCATTGGTATTTCCGATGGAACGGGAATACGAGAAACGTCCTGGTCCATGATCCCCCCTTTACCTCTTACAGGCCTCCTGGCCTGTTGTCTTAAGTATCTCAGTATGAAACATGTTCTGTCAAAAAATGAACTGGACTTGAGCTCGACAGAGGTCAAGCCGATCAGCTATTTGTATGGCTGAGAATACACAAACATCTATTAACTATGAAGCTCTCGAACGAGCCAAGGTTCAAGAGATACAGGATGATTTACAAAAGAAGTTAAGTCAGGCAACCAAACAAGACCTTGGTCGCGTGGATGGGGTTCGTTATACGATTTTGTCTTTGGTGGTGGATGGTCGTTACAATGCCGCATGCAAAGAGCTTGAGGTTTATGTTGAATCAAAATCTGAGTACAAATCCTTTCAAAAACGTGCGCAAAAATACATTCGTTTTTGCCAAGATGTGATTCGTGCTATTGAAACGAAGCGAAACTTTCCGGGTCTTGCAGCGATGTCTTTATCAAAGCAGCAAGAGATTTATGATCGTGTGATCATCCATTTTGACGAGCTTAAGAAAACACTAAAGCGTATCGAACGTGTCGAGCGTGAGTACAAATTAAGTGATGTGCGCTCGACAATGTGGATCGTGCGCGTGTTGATGAATGTTGTGATTTTCTTTTTCTTCTTGGCGCTATCTCGTGATATCGCTGGCGGAGTCAGTAACTCGTTTAAGCTTGTCTTCGATGCGGTGACCTATGATCTTACGAACAAAGTCATCAATCTACTTGGCCTGTGAGGCACCAATCACCATCTTGTAAACAGCTTGCAACACCGGAATCATCTGACCACGTGACAGTTTCTTATCTGAAACGTAAATCGTTGGTGTTCCTTCAACCTTCGCTAGTTTTCCCTGTTTAGATAACTCGGCCAGAACTTCATTCACTTGCGGATCTTGGATGCACTCGCGAGCTTTGGCTTGATCAAGGCCTGAGCTTTTAAGAAACTCAAAAGCCTTATTGGTTATCTCTTCAGGGTTGTTGATACTAAAAAAATCAGTTTGATGATCAAAAAGAGTTCGCTTGGTTTCCCAGCCTAAGTTTTGTCTTTCTGCACAGACCAAAATGCGTGCTAATGCGCAGGATAGACCGTTTGACGACTTCATTTCTGGGTTGCAGTTGCCATCAAGAGGGAAAAGATAAAATTCAAAACGTACGTCGTTTGAGTGAGAGTCTGTGAAGGCCGACAGGGAGGGTGCTGCGGATTTGCAATGATGGCAGAGTAAGTCAGCAAACTCACGAATAACCATTTTAGCATTTTCTGGCGAAGCGCCTTTTGTTAAAAGGGGCTTGGTCACAAAAGTTTGAGCAGGTGCTGCTTGCCAATCTAGAACAGAGTTATTGATGGCACGTTGAATCCCATCGGCCCCATAGTTTTGCAAATAAGACTTATTCACAATAAAAGCGAGCAACGGGATACCTAAGGCAACCCCAGCCTTTAGTCCGGTATGTTCAATGGGTGACCAATCGCTTAGATTTACTTTTTCGATTTTCAGGTTGGCGTAAAGGATCAGGAAAGCCAAAGCATGAAGCGCTAAGCAAACGATGCAGTGCTGTTTCAGCGCTGTTAGCGAGATAATCAGCATGGCCACCGAGGCTAGGGCTGTGAAAAGGCTTAGTTGCGAGGCAAGGGCGCGAAATTTTCTCGAATCATCGGACCAATTCAGCCAACCCAGCATAATCAACGAGAATAAAATCACATTGGTGGCAAAGCCAAAGGCAGCCAATGGGATACCAAAAAGTTCAGCAAAGGGGCTGGCAGAAACGGCGTCGCAATTGAAAGTTTGGTTGATATTGCAGGCAGCCGAATCCTGTGAAAAGCCGTAGCGCAAAGGATAGAAATGCAGAACGAGATAAAAGTGCAAACAGATTGATGTGAAGGCGGCAAATAAGGATATTCTTGTCCAATTTTTCATATTTATTATACCAACAGAAAAAGATTAAAAACGCAATCTTGATTTCGGTCTAGTGACAAGAGAACATGAGAGGGTGAATCGTACAACGTGGTTAGCATCTCGTAAGAAGTTATTGCGCAGAATCCAGGCACAGCTAAAGCAGAGGCTGGGCGTTGAGCATTTTGTTGATCCAGCTTACAGCAATGAGCTCGATCGTGAGTGGAAAAAGGATTGGCGTGCTTCAACTTACAATAAACTTTGGAAGGATCTTGGTAAAACAAGCATCGTTCTTGGCGCTGATTTTCATGCCTATGCACAGGCACAAAGAGCCCACCTAAGAATTTTGCGTGAGTGGCCGCAGAATCAAAAATTGATTTTGTGTTTAGAGTGTTTTGCTCAAGGTGATCAGAAGGCTCTCGACCAGTTTTCAAGAGGCGAAATTGATATTGAAGAGCTTGGTAAAAAAACGAAATGGGATCAGCAGTGGGGATTTCCACTCGATCAGTATAAACCCTTACTGAACTTAGCTAAAGAAAAAGGATTTTTAATTTACGGACTTGATGTGCGAATGAAGGGAGAGTCCGCTGAAATTCTACATCGTCGCGATGGGATGATGGCAAAAAAATTAGTCGAGATTTCTAAAGAGCATCCCGATGTCGTTTTGTATTCGGTGATTGGCGAGTATCATTTGGCAAAAAAGAATTTGCCTCAGCAGATCGTGACAGAGGATAAGGGGCTTAAAGGGCGAATCACTGTTCTGCATTTGGACTCGCCAGAACTTTATTTTAAATTGGCTAAGCGGGGGCAAGAAAGCAGTGTTGAAATTATGGCCGCTGACGATCATGTCTACTGCTTGATGGTGTCGCCGCCCTGGATGAAGTGGCAAAGCTATTTGATGTTTTTAGATCACACACTTGATCAAGAGATCGAAGAGGATCAAGAAGATGTGGATTTAACAGAGCATGTTTCAAGATCCGTAGATATTTTAGCCAATGATTTGAGCGTACGAATTCCTTTTGAAGAGGCTTCGGTGTTATCCCATCAATCTTCGGGCCTACAAAAAATTGTTAAAAATTTCTTTCAAGGATTCGAGCAAAAAGCCTTTTTGTATAATGTTGAAAATGATCGAAGCTTTATTGTGCCACAAAAAAACTTACTCTATTTGTCCAGGCTATCCGTCAATCACACGGCTTCACTAGCTGCCTTGTATGTTCATGCCCAGCTGGCAAAACGAAAAGAAACTCTGTGGAATCTTCCGAATGATTTTTGGGCTCTTGTGTGGTTTGAGGCAGTGGCTTTTTGGCTCAGTCTTTGGATCAATCCAAAACGTAAGCCTGATCGACTAGAGCAGGTGGCGGTCAAGCCACAAGCCAATCCTATTTTCTTAGATGCCTATAAAATTGCACTTGAAAGAAAAATGATTGAGAAGAATTTTTTTAAAACAGGAGTGATCAAAGAGGCTACCTTTAAGCCCGCAAAGAAAGAAAGTTATCTTGAGGCAGCGCGCTTGCTTGGGTACTTGTTTGGCGAGCAATTGTATTTATGGCAAAGACAGAAGAAATGGTCCAAAGATTATATTTTGTCTTTACTGTCGACTTATTTTGACCCCAAAACAATTGACAAGACTTTTTGGCAACTGATGAATAAACTGAGGAAATCATGAAGGTTCATTATTTTTATCTCAGTCAGGGCGTGACCAGAGGTCCACTTTCGAAAGAAGAAGTGGATCAGTTGATACGTGTTCGTCAGCTTCATGGTATGGACTTGGTGTTGAAAGAAACCTCCAAAGGAATTGAAGATTGGACGGCTCTTCAAGAGATGGAAGAGTTTAAGGATGCTTTTAAAAATCTTGTTGATGACAAAGAGGCCTTGGATTGGGTGGTTTTAGTTAAAAGAGGCAAGGGTCAGTATTTGCAAAACGGACCGTTTTCGACGAAAGATGTTCGCGCTCATTTAAGCGAAGGTCGACTGCGGTACACGGATTATGCGTGGAAATCAGGAATGACAAAATGGGTGCTGATTTCAGAGCTCGCTGAATTCAAATCGAAAAAGAAAACTCCAAAGATTGATAAGATTGATCCGCTTGAGCGTGCGGATAAAACTTTGCCAGATATTCCAAAAATCAGTTTTGCAAAACAGAATACGGTTGAATTCAATCGCAATCCTTATTTAGCGGATGCTGGTAAAGAAGTGAATCTTATTGAAATTGAGCTGGATCCAGAGGACGAAGAGCAAGTTGAGCTGCCTGAAGTTATCCATGAGGAAAAAGCAGAAAATGTTGATGAGTCTTATCTGCGTCCATTTATTTTTGAAGCGAAGAAGAAAAATCAATGGATGGTTCTAGCAAGTGTGGGCCTGGTTGTTTTTTTGATTGCGGTTCTTTATCAGGTAAACAAGGGGCCTCAGTCCAAAGTGGCTGAAAAACCAAAACCTGTTCAGGAAAAAGCGGTCGTCTTGCCGCCAAAGTCCGAAATTGAAGAAGTGGTAGAGGTTCCTGTTGTTGAAGAAAAAGAAGAGGCGATCAAAGAAGAAAAGAAGGCACCAACTCAATTGAACGTGATTGTTGATAAAGAGCGTTTGAATATTTCTTCGGATGGTTCTCGTCATTACCCTTTGCGGGTGTTGATTGTTGGTTTGCCTGGTCAAATACAAGAGGGGCGTTTGTGGTTTAAGTCTTTGGTGCTTCGGCCAGAAAATGGTACAGCCCTCGTGTCATTGCTAAATTTGAATTTGGTTCCTGGTGCCTACCGTGTTCGAGTGACAACTTCGAATGATTTAAAAAATGAAAAAGAATTCTTTTATGAAATGGAAGGTAAAGACTTTATTGGTTTAAGAAACCGAAATAGAAAAGAGCAAAGCTATTGGTATCAAATGGATCGAATCCGTTTGATTTCTCGCTTGTCGAAGTTAAAGGACACATTAAGGTCATACTCTGTTCAGCGACCAGTGAAAATGGGTCATCTTAAAGAAAAAGAAAAGAGCACAGAGAAAGTGTTTTTCTTTGAGTGGGAAAAGTACATTGAATTGAAGAATAGAGCGGTACGATTACCGCAACAGAACAGGGCTCAGGTCCAGAAAGAGCTTGATGCTTTGAGGCAAGAGACTGAATTGCTATCCCAAAGACTAGGTCTTTTATCGGTTTGGCGCTGATTAACAGCTGTAAACTTCAGTAAGTAAGCGAAAACACCGAAGTAACTATTGTGAACTTCGGTGGATTTTTAGCTTATTGCATTTTTCTTTCTGCATTTTGGGGCCAAGTGTATTGGGTCACCCATAATCATTTTCATGACAACAAAGATTTAAAGTCTGCTTTGAAAAAAGAAGTCTCTAAGAACTTGAAGCTGCAATTAGCTTATGACGTTCTCTCTGAGAAAAAGGTAAACGTTGAAGGCACTGAGGAAGCTGAAAGAGGCCTAGCAAGTGTGTTCAATCCTCATGAAATCTACATGCAGGGCAAGATGGCTTTTGATAAAGAAGACTATGTCACAAGCCTTGGGTTGTTTAATAAGATCATTGAGTCCGGCGTGGACACTCCAGATTCTGTAAGAGCCTATTTCTTAAAGGCAGAATCATAGTATCGAATGGGTGAAATTGAAAATTCAGTTTTGACGATTCGAAAGATGATACGTCTTTATCCAGACAAAGAGCAAACAGGCTATGCCATGTTGAAGCTAGCAAAGATCTATCAAAGTCAAAAGATGGTTGAAGAAGCCATTGATACTTACAAAGTGATTTTACGTACCTTCCCGCAAAAAGAATTAACTGAGGATGCTCGTCGTAAATTAGGATCTTTGGAGCCTTAATATGACTTCAATTTTTAAATTTGTCTGTCTTTGGTTCGTGGTGTTTGGACAGGTCAGTGTAAAAGCTGCTGGTCTTTATTTTTCGCCAGACAATTGCTGGAAACATCCTCATAAAGATCAGGCTTGTCAATTCGCTAATAATTTTTCTCATCCACAAACCATTAATGCAGATATTGAATTGGTGGCGGATAAAAGCGGTAAGGGTGAGTTAGAGGGCTCGACATTGTTTTTGCTTCCGGGCCGCTATTGGGTTTCAAGTGCTGGGGATTTAACAATTCAAACTCGTCATGGTCATATTTCTGGCCAGAACTTCAGTGTGTTGATTGAAATTGAAAAGGCTGGAGTGCGCTGTCATGTGGTGAGTGGTAAAGTGACTGGTAAAAGCGAAACAACAGCGAGTGTGGGGCAATCACTTCGTTTTGATCATATAAGCCAAGATGTTTTCACCATTGCTAAAGAAGAGTTGTTAGAAAACTGGAAAGAAATTTTAGCTTTAAGTAAAAAGTTTCCAGCCCAGAAGAAAGAATATGTTCAAGCCTGGTCCAAAGAGACTAAGATCTTAGCCCAGGCCTATGAGGCTGAAGTGCAAAGAGGCATTGCCTCGGCACAAGAAAAAGAACGTCAGAAGCAATTGGCTATCAAGCGTGAACAAGAAGAGGAAAAAGAGCGCAGGCGTTTATTTCGTGAGAAGAACTATCTCGACTGACGGCTTAGGACCTGCTGGTTTTACTATCTCAATCCCCATAAATCTGTGTTAATCTTAAATTATCCAAGGATGTGGAGGATTTATGTCTTCAGTTGGTGGGTCAGGTGGCTCAGATTCTAATCGTTCAGATGAAGTGGTGCGCAAAGCGCGCGAAGATTATCGCAAGAAAGAAAGCGATTTAATCAAAAAGCACCAAAAAGAAATGCAAAAAGTTGAAGAAGTGAACGAGCGCAAAGTTTCAGATTTGAAACAAGCGCAAGATAAGCAAGTCGGTCGTTTGCAAAAAGACACTCGCGAAACCATTACAGCTCGCGATCATAAATACCAAAAGGAAATTGATGACATGCGTACGATGCACCGTCGTCAATTGCAGCAAGCGGTTGAAGAAAATCAACAAAATCAGCAAAAATATTCTTCAGGCAGTAAGTTAGAAACAAATCAACTGCGTGAGCAGAACGATTCGAAAGTGCGTGATTTGCAAGATGGTCATGCGCAAGAAATGCAAAAGAAGACAACTGAGTTCCAAAACTCATTGCAAGATATGCGTCAAGAGCAACAAGATGCGGTGAATGAAAACCGTAATAAGCTCAATCAAAAGCATCAAGAGAGAATCACGGATTTGATTGAAGCGCGTGAGAAAGACGTAGCGTCTTTGCAAGAGAAACATAATTCTTATAAGCGTAACGCAGAAAATAAAATTGAGGATCTAGAAATCAGAAGTTTTAAAGATAAGAAAAAATCTTCTGATGATATGATTAACAATATTCGTCGTGAAAGAATGACTCACACAGATAACTTAGCGGCAGCGAAAGAAGGTTACGATAGCGCTTTAGAAAAGACGCGTGAGCGCTATGAAAAATCAAATAAGCTTCGTGGATCTCAACAAGAAGAGTATCGAAAAGAAATGAATAAAAATGTTGAAGATCGTGTGATGACAAAAATTCATCAATTAGAAAATGATAAAGCGGACATGAAGGTGTCGCAGAATTTAGAAAAAGCGCAAATGAAGCGCCAGGGTGATAAAGAGATCGAAAATCTTCGTCATGACTTCAATAAAAACATTGAAGGATATGAAATGGATCGTAGAGAAGCTTTGGATTTATCAAATCAAAGAAATTCCGAAAATATGAGAGTGCTTACAAACAAGCACAATCAGATTTTTGGTGAAGCCATGAAGAAAAATTTAAATGATAAGACGGCGGCTCACTACCGCAACCAAAATGCGGTAAATGATATTCAAAAAGACTTCGGCGCTCGCGTGGATCAACAAAAGATTCAAGCCGATATGCGCGTAAGAAGCATTTATGATCAGTCAGAAGATAGTAAAATGCGCTCTTTAGAGCAGCATAAAGAAGAGCTTGAAGCTATGAAGTTCAATCATGGCGAAGAAATGAAGGCCATGAAAAAGAAGATGGAAGATGAAGGTCGCAGTAAAGTCGACAATTTAAGAGATCAAATGCGTAAGCAAGAGGTGAGTCATACTGAAAAAACATCCATGTTGATGCAAAAGTATGAAAAACAAATTGCTGTATTGAATGATCAGTTGAATAAAGAGCGCCGTGACCACGATGATTATGTTCGTCGTACGATTTCCGGTCTACAGCAAGAGCAAAAAGTTCAGCTAGAGGCGCAGGACAATAAGTTCAACGAAAGAGCAAGACAGATGCAAGAACGTCATGCTGAAGAGTTGAAATCAGAGTCTAAGCGTGGACAACAAAAAGCTGACCAACTTCTGCAAACACTTAAAAAAGGTTAATAGTCTAAATGCTGGCTGAAAGAAAAGTTAAAATTGTAGCAACCATCGGACCAGCAACCAATACCGTAGAGAATCTGCGAAAGGCCATTGAGGCGGGCATGAATGTGGCTCGCTTGAATTTTTCTCATGGTGATCATGCCCTTCATAAGAGTGTGATTGATGCCATTCGATCGCTTTCTGCTGAGATGCAAACTCCGGTGGCTATTCTACAAGATTTGCAAGGGCCTAAGATTCGCGTGAGTGGTCTTCCGCAAGAGGGAAGACAGCTGCAGCGAGGGGAAGCCATTATCTTAGCTTCTGTCGGAGCTGCTAAGGCAAGTGAAGATCTGATTGAAGTGGATATTAAAGAGCTACAGAAGTACGCAAGTGCGGGTCAAAAGATTCTTTTTGATGATGGTTTGATTGAAGCCAAAGTTGTGAGTGTTAAAGGCACGTCTGTGCACTGTGAAGTTGTGTATGGTGGGCATTTAAAAAATCGTAAAGGTGTGAACATTCCGGGTGCCAATTTACCTATTGAAGCACTAACAGATAAAGATATTAAAGATTTAAGTTTTGGTCTTGAGCAAAATGTTGATTATGTTGCGCTTAGTTTCGTTCGACGCGCAGAGGACATGAAGCGCTTGAAAGAGATTATCAATGAGCGCCGCCCAACCACTAAAGTGGTGGCGAAGATTGAAATGTTTGAAGCCCTAGAGAATTTAGAAGGCATCATCACAGAGTCCGATGCAGTGATGGTGGCTCGTGGTGATTTGGCAATTGAAGTGGGGCAGACACAGCTGCCACTTTTACAAAAACGCATTATTCAATTGGCAAATCAGCTAAGTAAGCCCGTGATCACAGCAACTCAGATGCTTGATAGTATGGTTGAAAATCCTCGTCCAACCAGAGCAGAAATCACGGATGTGGCTAATGCTGTTCTTGATGGCACAGATGCTTTGATGCTTTCTGCTGAATCGGCTAGTGGCCAGTATCCATTTGATTGCATTCGCACTATGCATGAAATCAGTCTTGAGGTCGAAAGACATGCCGATTTCTACTATGATATTTCTATTCGCGATGAAGAGTATTCGATTCCTGAGTCTTTGGCGGCCAGCGCTTGTTTAACGGCGCTCAAAGTGGATGCAAAGGCGATTGTTTGTTTGAGCACTACGGGAAAGACTGCAACTTATATTTCAAGCTTTAGGCCTCGTGCCGCCATTGTGGCAGTGACTTCGCAAATGGAAACTTTGCAGCGTTTAGAGCTAGCTTGGGGTATTCAGCCCTTTGTGATTCGTCCTTATCGCTCTTTAGAGGAAGCCTTAGAGCAAATCGAGCCAATCTTGTTACAAGTTGGATTGCTTAAAAAGGGTGATCGTATTGTGGTGACTTTTGGCGCGCCATTGTCAGAGCGTTCTAAAACCAATTCGCTTCGTGTTTACGAGGTGCGCGGTGAGAACAGCGGTAAGCACAAGCTGTCTTCAATCCCGATTCGCTTTCTTAATGCAAAATAAAAATTAGCGCGCCGGGTTTGTTGATCTTTGAGGCTGTCTTGCTTTAGGGTTGGGCGAACAAGAATTCATTAGGATTTTTAAGCTTGATTCAGATCTCTCGTCTAAAGCCGCAAGTTTCTTTTTTAAAGATTCGATTTCTCTTTGGATTTCGATTTTTCTGTTGTCGTAGTCTTTTCTGGCACTTTCGCACTTAGGGCCTTTAACTGAAGCAACAAACTCTCTAAACTGGCGAGTGGTGAACTTTCTAACGTCGTTAAAGCCTTTTCTGCTTTCTAAGAAGTCATCAAGAAGAGATTTTTTAACATCATCATTAAAAAGTGTCAGCATCTCGTCTTCGAACTCTTTATAGTTATAACGTTCTTCAGTTGTGGCGTAATCTGAAGAGCAGACGGGATTGGTCGGTTTTTTAGGATCTTTTGTGTTTCTTTCAGAAATACAGATCTCTCCGGTATTCATGATGCGCACACGATCCGCTTTATAGTCGTCAGCTTTTGCTTTAGCAAAAGACATGCAAAGAAGAAGAGAGAGTAGGACAAATAGAGCTTTCATTAGCTTCTCCGTTATTATCTTCTTTGTACTTTCTTTAACGTATAAATAATTTCCCAGTAGGGAAGTGTCTGGGCGATTTCACTGTATTTGATTTTCATAGTGAGCACTCCGCCAGCGGCAGATTGCTTTTCTTGAACCAAACCTTTTTCAACCAATGGATCGGCATCATTCACATTGAAAAGATTGTTTAAATCTTTCATTGAGTTATTTTGCATGTCAGTCAAGTTGACGGTGACTTCGCCTTTATCATCCGGAGTTTGTTTGCTGCCGTAGAACAATAATGCGCGAAGCACGGGAAGTTCTTTTTCTAAAATCTCAACACGCTTCTTTTCTTCGGTGAAAAGCCATTTGTTGTACCAATCAGTAAAATCCGTCAGCACTTGATGTTTGATAACAGTGATTTTCTTTTTGCCTTCGCCAAGCTCCTCTACTTTCATCATGCCAAGTGCCGAAAGCACTTCCATAATTTTATCTAGCTTGTTAGTTGGCGCTTGAAAAATTTGAATGCAATAATTGCGTAGGGTATTGAATGGAATCACCAGTGATCCATCGGCTTGTTTTTCACCGGCCTTGTAGCCAATCAAGCTGATGATCGCTATTAATCTTGTAATCATGTAAGGAGTAAAGAACTCTTCATTTTCGTTTGCCACTTGCTCTAAAGTTTTAATTTTTGTATTGGCCTCACGAAGTTGAGTTGTCACCGTTTTCACAATGGCTTTGATCCACTCTGGAAAACCATTGAACTGAGCTTGTAGTGCAACAAAGGGAAGCGCAATCACCTCAGCATCTGTCGCGGCAACAGCATGAGCGCTACGTGGTTTGGCATCGAAGAAAGCCATTTCGCCAAGCATTTCACCGGCCTTTTTCTCTGCCAAAACAATCGAGCCCGAACCTTTGGTTTTCGTGATCGCGATCATTCCAGTTTTAATAACGTACATCGCATCTGGTGTGTCACCTTCGCGAAACAAAAATTCACCTTTAGCTAATTTCTTGGCTGTTTGAGACAAAGAAGCACTCCTTGTTGGGTCGTGCTTCTATTTTCAGTTGAAAGTCATTGTGTTGCAAGAAGGACTGATTCTAAGCTCTGCTTCCGTCGCGTTTTGAATGTCTTTTACTGTGAATCCCGGGGCTGTTTCGATCAATGTGAAGCCTTCTGGACCAACGTCCATCACGGCCATATCAGTCACCACTCGATGAATGCATTTAAGACCAGTGATAGGCAAAGTGCACTTACGTAGAATTTTTGAAGCACCACTCTTATCACAATGTTGCATGGCCACCACCACTCGTTGAGCGCTGGCAACAAGATCCATTGCGCCGCCCATGCCTTTCACCATCTTGCCTGGAACCATCCAGTTGGCGATATTGCCTTCTTGGTCAACTTCCATTGCACCAAGAACGGTGAGGTTCACGTGCCCTCCGCGGATCATAGCGAAACTATCCGCCGACGAAAAAAAACTTGCTCCTGGAACATAAGTCACTGTTTGTTTTCCAGCATTGATCAAGTCAGGATCAACTGCAGATTTTTTCGGAAAGGGTCCCATGCCAAGCAAACCATTTTCACTTTGTAGCATCACAAACATATTTTTAGGAATGTAGTTCGCAACAAGGGTTGGAATTCCAATTCCTAAATTGACCACAAAGCCATCTTGAATCTCTTTTGAGATTCTCTGTGCAATTTGTTCTCTTGTTAAAACATTCGGCATAAATTTCCTAATCTGGTAATACAGTTAAGTTTTCGATGCGTTTTTCGTAGTTTTGTCCTTTGAAAATACGTTGAACATAAACGCCTGGAGTGTGAATTTCATTTGGATCCAGTTCGCCAATTTCAACAAGTTCTTCAACCTCGGCCACAGTGATCTTTCCCGCTGTTGCAACCATCGGATTGAAGTTGCGAGTGGTGTGACGGTAAATCAAATTTCCAAATTTATCGCCCTTCCAAGCCTTCACAAAAGCAAAATCACCAGTGATGGCGGGTTCTAAAATATGAGGTTTGCCATTGAACATGCGCTGTTCTTTGCCTTCAGCGATCAATGTGCCTGCACCTGTCGGAGTGAAGAAAGCTGGAATGCCGGCGCCGCCAGCGCGAAGCTTTTCGGCCAAAGTTCCTTGCGGAGTTAATTCAACAATCAGTTCGCCAGATAAAAATAATTTCTCGAATAATTTGTTTTCGCCTACATAACTTGAAACCATTTTTTTAATTTGGCCGTTTTCTAATAAAAATCCGAGGCCAAAGCCATCCACACCAGCATTGTTGGAAACACAAGTCAGATTTTTTGGTCCGCGCTCGCGCAGTGCCTTGATTGAGTTTTCAGGGATTCCGCATAAACCAAAACCGCCAAATAGCATGGTCATGCCATCCTTCACGCCTTCAGTGGCAGCCATGGCGTTCGCATAAACTTTATTGCTGCTCATATTCTTTCAACCACCACGGCCACGGCTTCACCGCCGCCGATACACAAAGTGGCAAGACCGCGTTTTTTATTCAACTTCTCTAAGGCGTTTAATAAAGTCACAAGCACGCGAGCGCCAGAAGCACCAATTGGGTGACCAAGGGCAACGGCTCCACCAAACACATTCACTTTGTCGTGAGGGATGTTCAGTTCTTTCATCGCTACTTGAGTAACCACACTGAACGCCTCGTTGATTTCATAAAGATCAATGTCTTCGGCTTTCAAATTTAATTTCTTCAAAACATCTTTCATGGCGCCAACAGGTGCTGTCGTAAACCATTTTGGATCTTGCGCAAATGTCGCATGACCTAAAATTTTAGCACGAGGCTTTAAATTATTTTTCTTTGCATAATCCATAGTCGACAAAACAACAGCAGCTGCGCCGTCGTTGATTTTGCTGGCATTGGCTGCTGTGATTGAACCCTCTTTGTCAAAAGCGGGGCGAAGTTCAGCCATCTTATCAAAACGTGCTTTGCCAGGCTCTTCATCTGTAGCGATAGAAGTTTTTTGACCTTTTACAGTCATTTCAACAGGCACAATTTCGTCTTTGAACATTCCATCAGCCGACGCTTTTTGTGCACGCACGTAACTTTGTTTTGCAAATTCATCTTGCTCTTGGCGAGTGATTTTGCTTTCTTTCACACAAAGTTCAGCAGCATTGCCCATATGCCAATTGTTGTAGGGATCCCACAAACCATCTTTGATCAAAGCATCGATAACTTGACCGTTGCCCATACGGTAACCACCACGAGCTTGCTCTAGTAAATACGGAACTTGTGACATGGCTTCTTGTCCACCAGCTACAACCACTTCGGCATCACCAAGCTTTAAAGCATCAGCACCAAGCATCACGGCTTTCAAACCAGAACCACAAACTTTGTTGATCGTTAAACATGGAACGGAATTAGGAAGACCAGCCCCAAGAGCGGCCTGTCTTGCTGGAGCTTGTCCTGTTCCTGCTGTCAAAACTTGTCCCATGATACATTGTGAAACTTGAGTAGGGTTCACTCCTGCTTTTTGAAGAGCGCCTTTAATTGCCGTACTTCCTAATTGCGGTGCTGTGAATGAACTCATCTGTCCCATGAAACTTCCGATTGGAGTGCGCTGCGCACTTAAAATGACAACTTCAGACATGACTTTCCTCCAGAAAAAATGATTCACAATCGTGGCATTAGATTTTGAGTGAGTCCAGACTTTCCGAGGCGCGCAGAACTTGGCAAAATAAAGGCCTATGTTATTGCAGCTAGTGTTGTTTTTTTGCGGCTTCGCCTACGGCGATTATTTGCCTCTTCCTCTTGAATCGGGGCAGTCTATTCGTATTTACGGTAATCAGGGGCGCCTTGAGATTGTCTTGAATGAACCAGGGCAGGTTGAGCATCTTCGCGTCAAATCCACATCTTCTCGAGCCAATCGTGATTTTTCTGTGCAAATGCAGCATAGAGGGAAAGTTTTAGAAATACGCTCTAAAGAGTCTCAGGATTTGGTTTTGTCTTTGAATCCAAGGCCGGTTTACGTTTCGTGGCTAAGTGGCCAGGTGGACGTTTTTCATTGGAAGGCTCCAGTTGAAATTTATATGGAAAAGGGTCGTTTGAATTTGCTTGGGGGAGAGGGAAGCCGCGTCATCGTTGGCCACCAAATCCGCTTAAATATAGAGCATGAAAAGGGGCCGTTTAAGCTTTCCGTCTATGACCTTAACTTTAGCGGACGTTTTTTAAAAGGCGCTCTTCAAATGGAAGGCAGTCGTATGGAGGGGGAGCTTGCGCAATCTGAGTCGCAACTGACCTCTTGGAAATTCTGGGATGCCACGATGAAAGTGAAAAAACCTCAGGGGCCAAGTCATCAATATGTGGCTCGAGCGGGTCAGATCAATGTTTCCCCTTGACCCTTTTTTGAAAATGTTTGAACCTCGCCAGCATGGCTCAAAAGAAAAAACCTGTTAAAGCAGTAAAAAAAGTACAAAAATCAGCGCCGGCAAAGCCTGCTAAAAAAGAAAAAGCGAAGGCTGCCCCTGCACCAGCTAAGAAAGCAGTTGCAGCAAAGCCGGTGGCAAAAGAAAAGGCGAAACCAGCGCCGCCGCAGCCGCAAGCACCTGTCAATGTGCTGAGTGCTCCGCCAGCTGCCGCTCAAACTGTTGAAGAGGTTATTTTAACGGATGCGGAAGGTCGTCGTTATTGCCGTGTGAAAGATTGTGATCAAGCCGCTGTGGTCGAGACTTACTGTCGTTATCACTACTTGCTTTACTGGAAGAAAATCCAAGTTCGTAAGAAGATTTTGGATGAAGGCCGTTTAGAACGTTACATCGAAGAATTAACATCACGTTACCCTGATAAATTTTTAGAAATGCTACGCAAAGATTTGCGCAGTGAAAAAGAATTCTTAGCAGCGATTCAAGAACTTGAGATCGATGAGGCCGCAGTTGAAGCAGAATTTGAAGACGACGCAGCCCCTGAAATCGAAGAGGTTCGTGGAATCTCTGATGTGGTCAGTGGCCGCGACGAAGAAGAGTTTTAATCTCTATTGGCAACCAGGCATTTGACGTGTCAGTGCCTGGATCGATGATAGCCTTGGATGTCCAGGTCTCAGTACCGCCCAGTAAACCCCAGAACTCACAGCAATCTGATTGCGATTTCTAATTTGGTTCGCAAGAATCCAGGTGCCGCAATTCAAATTGATATAAGGATTGAGAATTGTTTTTCTCGGATCTTTTGGTCCTAAATTTTTGTCTTTTTCCCAGTTGATTTCACAATTCGGAATCCAGCCAGCATCTTGGTAAGAAAGTTGTAATAGCCCTTCAGAGTAGACAGTGCTTTTTGTTACTTTGTCTGTACCAAGTGAAGGCTCACTCATGCGTGAAGTTGGATCAAAAGCACTTTCAAATTTCGTAATGGCTGAAATAAGATAGCCCCAAAACTGAATGCGCTTTGTATCGTTTAAAGAGTGATACTTCGGGCAAAAGTTTGTGACATCAGAGGCGCCTGGCAGAAAAGCACTTGCGTGATTTTGCTGGATCATCGGCAAAAGATGATCGCTCCAGTCATCACCATCAGGATGAGCCGCTTCCCATAGAAGATCGACATCACTGAAGTCGGTTAAGTTTGAGTCCGCTTGAACTGAGTTTTCACCGCAGCCAAGCAGCGAAAAAGTCAGGCCGAGCCCGAGCAGGATCTTGTGTATTAATTTGTGCATGTAAACATTTTTAGACAATTTTACGTTTCATAAAAGTCTAGATCCGCTATGGCTGCGGCTTTGGTCGTGCTTGAGGACAATAAAAATTTCTTAATTTGATTGTGAGTGCGAATTAATAATTCGGTGGCTTCACCATAAAATAAGGTGCATCAGGATGATTGAAATAAAATCCTGAAACAGAGCTCGCTGGTGACATCGCTAAATTTTCCGTGAGTTTAATGCCAATTCTTTTTTCAACATTCAGTAATGACCATATGGTGCGCTTGTCTTCGTGGTTCGGGCAAGCTGGATAACCAGGGGCAGGTCTGATGCCGCGGTATTTTTCTTTGATGAGATCTTGCGCTGAAAGATTTTCGTTTAATCCGTAGCCAAAATTCTCACGGTATTTCTTGTGTGCCCATTCGGCCATGGCTTCGGCAATGCGATCACCAAGGGCTTTTGTCATAATCGAGTTATAATCATCACCTTTGGTTTTAAATTTCTCAGCAAGTTTATCGATCTCGTATCCAGCCGTAACAGCGAACATGCCTAAATAGTCTTTTTTGTTGAGTGCCGGCGAAATAAAATCGGCTAAGCAAAGTGCTCGGTTCTTCTGCATCACGGATTCGTGCTGCTGTCTTGGAAACTCAACAACTCCTAATTCTTGTTGATCAAGAGGTGATAAGATCGCGACTTTTTCATTTTCAGCAGTGGCTTCAAAAATTCCCAGGATGGCTTTTGGATGAATCAATTCGTCTCTTAAGAAACTCTTTAATAAATTTTGTGCATCATCGAAAAGTTTTTTGGCCTCATCGCCATGACGTTCATGTTCGAAAATAGATGGGTACTTTCCTTTTAGCCCCCAGGTCCAAAAGAAAGGACTCCAATCGATATACTCAACCACTTCGCTTAATTGGGGTCTGAATTCTAAAATTCCTGTGCGCTCTGGGGTGGGGTAGTCATAACTTTGCCAATCGACTTGTTGTTTCAGCGTTCTGGCTTTTTCAATTGGCAACACAGATGATTTGCTGCTGATGTCTTTTAAATAGTTTTCTCGCGTTTTCTTGGACTCTACTTTTAACTCAGTCCATTCTGCATCACGATCACTGCTATGAAGCAAACGATTGCAAGCTTCAACAACCAAAGAGGCATCACCAATTTGCACTACGGGTTGAGAGTAGTGCTCATCCATTTTAACAGCGGTGTGAATACGAGAGGTTGTCGCGCCGCCAATTAAGATTGGTACATCAAACTTTTGTTTTTCCATCTCTTGAAGGTTGTAAATCATTTCATCTAATGATGGAGTGATCAAACCGCTAAAGCCGATCAAGTCAAATTTTTGCTCTTTGGTTTTCTTAATAATCTCTGAAAGCGGCACCATTACGCCCATGTCGACGACTTCATAGCCGTTGCAAGCTAGCACCACTCCAACAATGTTTTTTCCGATATCGTGAACATCACCTTTAACGGTAGCAAGCAAGACTTTTCCTTGAGACTGAGTGTTTGATTTTTTACGAGCCTCAAGCATAAAGGGCTCTAAGAAGGCAACGGCCTTCTTCATCACGCGTGCACTTTTCACCACTTGAGGTAAAAACATTTTACCTTCGCCGAACAATTCACCAACAACCTTCATGGCATTCATTAAAGGTCCTTCGATGACGGCAAGGGGTGTTTTTAAGTCGTTTAAGGCTTCTTCGGTGTCTGCGACAATAAATTGATCAAGACCTTTAACAAAAGCGTGAGTCATGCGTGATTGCAAATCAGCATTTCGCCATTCTAGGTCGACATTAGTAGAATTCTTTTTGCTAGAGGTACCAGCAGAAGCTGCAAGTTCTAATAATTTTTCTGAAGCTTGTGGGTTGCGATTTAAAATCACATCTTCGGCAGCATTTCGAAGCTCTAAAGGAATTTGATCGTAAACTTCAAGCATTCCAGCGTTCACAATCCCCATGTCCATACCTGCTTTGATGGCATGGTATAAGAACACGCTATGCAAAGCTTCGCGCACTTGGTTTTGTCCTCGAAACGAGAAAGATAAATTTGAAACGCCGCCAGCAGTAAAAGACCGAGGGCAAATCTTTTTCAATTCGCGTACGCCCTCAATAAACTCAACGCCGTAGTTGTCGTGTTCACTAAGCCCTGTGGCCACAGTTAAGATGTTGCCATCAAAAATAATATCGCAAGGGTCGAAATCAAGTTGATTCACTAAAATATCGTATGCGCGTTTACAAATACGAACTTTTTCTTCAGCGGTTGTGGCTTGACCTTTTTCATCAAAAGCCATTACGACAACGGCGGCCCCGTATTTTTTTAATTTCTTGGCTTGCTCGATAAAAACAGCTTCACCTTCTTTAAGTGAAATTGAGTTCACCACACACTTACCTTGTAGGCACTGAAGTCCGGTTTCTAAAATTTCCCACTTCGAGCTATCGATCATGTAAGGAATGCGCGACAGTTCAGGTTCTGAAGTCAACAACTGCAAAAAATCACGCATCATAGCTACGCCATCGATCATGCCTTCATCGAAGTTGATATCTAAAATATTGGCACCATTTTCAATTTGCTGACGGGCAATTTCTAAAGCGGCAGACAAATTATTTTCTTTGACCAGTTTTGCAAACTTTGGCGATCCCGTGATATTTGTTCTCTCTCCCACCATCACAAAAGATCTTTCGCCCTCAGGTGAAAGATTCAAGGGCTCAAGCCCTGATAAACGCATACGAGAAGATTGTTTGGCTTTTTTACGAGGCTCTTTTGGCGAGAGGTACTCAACAATCTTTGCAATATGAGGTGGAGTGGTCCCGCAGCAGCCTCCAACAATATTCAATAAACCTTGATCGGCGAAGCGGACAAGTTCACTGGCCAAACTTTCCGGAGTTTCATCATAACCCGTTGGCGCCAGAGGATTTGGCAAGCCTGCGTTTGGATAACAACTTATGTAACAATCAGCGACTCTGGCGAGTTCTTTAATATGCGGTTCCATCTCTTTTGCGCCAAGTGCGCAGTTGATGCCAATGGAAAGAGGTTTTGCATGTCTAATCGAATTGTAAAAGGCTTCGATGGTCTGTCCTGATAAAGTTCTTGCTGAGGCATCGGTCACAGTCATAGAGATCATCAGCGGTAGCTGCACTCCACGAGCTTCTTGCGCTTCACTGATGGCATAAAGACAGGCTTTTAAGTTCAAAGTATCAAATGTGGTTTCTGGTAAAAGCAAATCCACTCCGCCATCAAGAAGGCCTTCAATTTGTTCGCGGTAGGCCGTCTTAAGTTCTTCAAAGCTGATATTGCGAAAGCCTGGACGATTCACGTCAGGGGACATAGAAGCCGTGCGATTGGTGGGGCCGATGGCGCCAGCAACAAAGGCAGGGCGATTTTGATTTTTCTGCTTGAATTGATCAACGGCTTCTTTTGCTAATCGAGCGGCGGCCACATTCAATTCGTAGCTAAGCTCTTCCATATCGTAATCTTTCATTGAAATACGATTGGCGTTGAAAGAATTGGTTTCAATGATATGGGCACCAGAATTTAAGTATTGTAAATGAATATCGCGAATTAAATCTGGTTTCGTTAAGCAAAGTAAATCGTTGTTGCCTTTCAAATCGCGAGGAAATTCTTTAAAGCGTTCACCGCGGTAGTCCGACTCGCCCAATTTGTAAGTTTGGATAACGGTTCCCATGGCGCCATCTAAGAATAAAATTTGGCGCTTTAATAAGTTTTCTAATGCTTCAAAACTTGCGTGTCTGATCAAAGCTTCAACTTTCTTGCAATCTCGGCAACTTCTTTGACGTCATTCAAGACATAGTAGTGCAGGCATGGCGCGCCCATTTCAAGCAGTTCATAAGACTGCTTAATAGCCCATTTTTTGCCAATTTCACTGACGTGCGTTGGGTTTTCTTGAACTTCGTTTACTAACTCATCTGGTAGATCAATGTGAAAAGTTCGGGCCAGCGATTTTAGTTGCGGCAAAGATTTTAAAATTTTAATTCCAGGAACAATAGGGACGTTGATGCCAGCTTCACGGCATTGCTGAACAAATTCGTGATACCTTTTTGAGTCAAAAAACATTTGAGTCACAATGTACTGGGCGCCGGCATCGACTTTCTTTTTCAAATTAAGAATATCTGTTCGAAGATTCGGGGCCTCAAAGTGTTTTTCTGGATAGCCAGCAACGCCTACGCAATATTCAAGAGGCTGCGCGCGCTCGACTTCATTTAAAAACTTACCGTTTTTAAGATCGGCTAGTTGTTGAACAAGATCTGCAGCGTAAGAGTTTTTCGAACGATTGGGGTCAATTAATTTTTGGTAGTTTGGAGTGTCCCCACGTAAAGCGAGAACATTGTGAATTCCTAAAAAATTCAATTCAATCAAGGCGTCTTCTGTTTCTTCGCGAGTAAAACCAGAGCACAAGATGTGAGCCACGGTGTCCACTTTGAAGCGATTCTGAATCACTCCACAGATTCCGATGGTGCCTGGGCGTTTACGTAAGGTGCGTTTTTCGATCGAGCCATCATGGCGCTCATGATAGATCGCTTGCGAAGAATGCGAGGTCACATCAATCCACGATGGATTGAATGGGATCAGTTCTTCAACGATATCGATGATATCTTTTAAATTGCAGCCACGAGGTGGCGGTACGATTTCATAGCTAAGCAATGGCGACTTCGCCTTTTCAAGATGTTCACTTACGTACATTTGATTTCTTCCATTCGTCTGTGGGTAATCCGCCAAAACCCCAATCTTCTTCAGGGATTTCTTGAATAACAATGTGGGTGTGTTCTGGTTTTTTGCCGAGCACTTTGCCAAGAGTGGCTGTGATTTCTTTGATGATCTCAGCTTTTTGTGACCTCGAAGCACCTTTGGTAATCTGCACATTCACATAAGGCATTACTTTTCGTCCTCATCGTCATCTTTATCAGTTAAGCCTAATTTCTGTTTGATCTCTTCAAGTAAAACTTCATCGTCATCATCTTCGTCAAACCCCTCGTGTTCTTTGACGAAAGAATCATTTTTTTCAACGCCCAAAAGCTTATCCGCTTCGCTTTCAAGTTTGTCGTTTACGGTCGAATAGAGAATATAAAGTTTTTTCCCATCGGCGTTGAGTTCAGTCCATTGACGCGGAAGGTCACTATCGTCCTGGTTAGAAAAGTAATCGTCAAAAAGGGTGGCTAAAACGTCCACACCGACTTGTACAAGGCTCATGACTTGGTCTTTGCCTTGTTTGTAGTCGATAGAAACCAAAAAATTAATCTGCTTTAGCTGTTTGCCTTGAGTCGCGCCGATGCGCAACAGCACCTCATTCGAGTAAATTCTTCCCTCTGCAATCACCTGAGATTTCTTTAAATGGTCAGAGAAGGTTTCTGCAAAAATTTCTGTGATTTGCGAGAGCAAATCCTTTGGCAGATCCGTTGATATTTTTGATGTTTTCAGTCGTGGTTGCATATTGGTCTCACCTCAATTAGAGTCCGGGCATTAAATAAAGTAGGACTATGAATTATCAGGAAATGCAGCAAAATCAAGAATACTCTCGCCGTGACATTGGCCAAAACATTGGCAACGGTGATGGCGTGTTCATTTCAACCTACGGTTGTCAGATGAATGTGAATGATTCTGAGCGCATGATGAGCCTTCTTGAGATGATGAATTTCAGGTCGGTTACGTCCCCAGACCAAGCCTCTTTGATTATTATCAACTCTTGCAGTGTGCGCGAAAAACCGGTGCATAAAGTTCATTCCGAAGTGGGACGCTATCAGCGTCTTAAAGAAAAAAACCCTAAATTAAAAATTGGGGTGGCGGGCTGTGTGGCTCAGCAAGAAAAAGCTCAGTTGATGAAAGATATCCCCATGATTGATTTCGTCATGGGCACTGATGCCATCGATAAGCTTCCAGAGTTAGTTTCTAAATCACGCTCGAAAGAATTAACGATTGGTGAATTAGAAAATAAGAAAGCAAGACAAGAGGCAAAGAAGGCTTTGCGCAATGAAATGGTATCAGCAAAGTTCGAACACCAGCAGCCTTATCATGTTGAAACTTTAGTTCGTAATCCTGGAGTGTCCACTTTTGTGAATATTGCCAAAGGTTGCGACAATTTTTGTACTTTTTGTGTGGTTCCATTTACGCGTGGCCGTGAAAGATCGCGTCCGCTGAATCATGTGATTGAAGATGTGAAGTTGTTGATTAAGCGTGGAGTGAAAGAAGTCACTTTGCTTGGTCAAAATGTGAACTCTTATAAGTCAGAGTGTGGTGCTGATTTTACTAAGCTATTAAAAGCAATGACAGAGACAGATATCGAGCGTGTACGCTATACCACCCCGCACCCTAAGGATTTTAATAAAGAGCTGCTTGAGGTCATGCGCGATCATAGCGACAAATTGATGAACTATGTGCATTTGCCGGCGCAATCGGGCAACACTGAAGTTTTAAAGCGCATGAATCGCGGTTACACTCGTGAAGAGTATATCGATAAGGCAAAGATGGTATTGGATACAATCCCTGGTGTTGCACTTTCAACGGACTTGATCGTAGGTTTTCCTGGCGAAACAGAAGAGCAATTTCAAGACACCATGTCGTTGATTGAAGAAGTGCCTTACGAAAGCATATTTGCTTTTGCTTATTCTCCTCGTCCGTTTACAAAAGCGGCGAAGTTTGAAGATGCTTTAAGCGAAGAAGTGAAAAACGAAAGATTGAATCGACTTTTTGAGAAACATAATACTTTGGCGTTTGAGTGGGTAAAAAAATACCTAGGACAAACTCTTGAGGTGTTAGTTGAATATGAAGCAAGCACCAAAGGAAGAATGGTGGGACGCTCGACACAGAACAAGTCTGTGTTTTTTGATGGAGATAAAAATTTGATCGGGCAAACTGTAAAAGTCAGAATTGACGAAGCTTTTCCACTCACGTTGCACGGCGAGAGAGTGTAATGAGAAGGCTTTGGCTTGAACTTGAACCTTGGGGCATTTCTGTCGGGCACGAAGAGCCTCGTCCAAGTCTTTTGTTTAAAGTTGTGGGCAGCGAGCAAGTGATCCCGATTTTTATTTCATCTTCTGAAGCGGCGGTGGTTTTGTCGCGCAATCAGGCTCAGCAATCCTCTCCTCATGGGGGATCGCTTTTGATTCTCAGTCATTTAGGCTATAAGGCGGATGAGTGTCGTTTTGTCGATATTCAGGGACATCATGTTTATGTTGAGGTGAAGCTCACTCCAACTAAAAAAGGCAAAAAACCTCAGGTGGTCAGAGTGAGAGCCGATCAAGCCTTGTCTTTTTGTCTTGAGTCCGGTGCTAAATTTTTGTGCCAAGAATCTTTGTTGCGAAAAATGCGTGATTTAAAAGTGGACATGGATGCTTTGAATCAGGGATTTATGGCGCATCTTGAAGATGTGAAGAAGCGACCGCTTTATTTGAATTAAATATCTTTTTTACACAATTCGTTTTTGCGGTGACAGAGTTTTGCGCTGTCATTTACTTTTTGTCTTATGAAAATACTTAGTTTGGCTTTATTGTTGTTGGTCGGTTCGTCAGCTTTCGCGGGCGTAAAAGCCCAATTGTTTGGGATTTGGGCGGTCAGCGATATTCGCTGTGAAAACAATTTACCGATCAATCCAGAGGCACGTCAAAGACATTGGCCAAGTGTTCAGCAAAAACAGTATCGATTTTATGATAATTCTGATGGCGACTATATGACGACTTACACAAGTTCTAATGGTCAGTGTGATTATCTGGATTATGGTAATTATCGCATTATGAATTCAATTATGTATCTTTCGTCGTATAAGACGACGAGCCGTCGTTGCTATGGCAGCACACAGCGAAATATTCAGTCCGTTCAATTTCAAGTCCAAGGCAATGAATTATGGATGTACGAAGAGATGGGCTTCAATACGAACGACCTTTGCTACGGCAAGGGCCGCAGTATCCTTGTGTTTCAACTGCAATCTCGTAACTTTTATTTTTAAGAATTATTTGGCTTCGATTTCTACTTTGTGCTACAAGTAGAAAAAGGGGCTTAATTATGATTCTGCCTGCCAGAGGTTTTACTCCTCAAATTCCAAACTCATGTTTTGTTGCGCCTTCTGCAGACGTCATTGGTGATGTGGTGATTGGCGAGAAATGCTCTCTTTGGTTCAATACCACTTTGCGTGGTGATGTGATGCCCATTCGCATCGGCGCTGAAACCAATATTCAGGATGGATCCACTTTGCATGGCACTTACAATAAGTGCGGGGCAACGATTGGATCTCGGGTAACCGTTGGCCACAATGTGGTTCTTCATGGGTGCACTATTGGGGATTTGTGTTTAATTGGGATGGGTTCCATCATTATGGATATGGCCAATATTCCAAAGCGTTCAATTGTGGGTGCGGGTTCATTGGTAACTGAAAACTTTAATTTTCAAGAAGAGGGTTGGTTGATTATTGGGCGACCTGCAAAGGCGATCCGACCACTGACGCCCGAAGAACTTAAATTTTTAAATCAAAGTGCAGACAACTATCTACATTATATGACTTGGTATGAAAACAAAGAGGTGGGGCGATGATTAAAGAAGATCAAATACCATTAGCATTAACATTTGATGATATTTTACTTTTGCCTTTTTACTCTGAGATTTTACCTTCACAAGTTTCTTGTGATTCTTGGTTTGCTAAAGATTTGCAATTAAAAATGCCGATCTTGTCAGCCGCGATGGACACAGTGACTGAAAACAAGGTGGCTCGTGTGATGGCTCAGCTGGGTGGTCTTGGGATCATTCATAAGAACATGGATATTGAAGCCCAGGCTTTTGAAGTAGAGAAAGTTAAAAAGTATGAAAGCGGAATGATCACAGACCCCATCACATTGGGGCCAGATCAAAAAGTTTCAGCAGCACTTGATTTGATGAAGCGCTACTCGATTTCTGGAGTGCCCATCACGATTGAGGGAAAGTTAGTTGGTATCTTAACCAATCGTGATTTACGTTTTGAAACCAATGTGGATCAACCTATTTCGAATTTGATGACCAAAGAAGATCGTTTGGTGACGGCTCCTGTTGGAACGACGCTCGCTCAAGCTAAATCTATTTTGCAAAAACACCGTATTGAAAAATTGCCTGTGGTGGATGGCAGTAAAAAACTAAAAGGCCTCATCACCATTAAAGATATCGAGAAAGCCGAAAACTTTCCAAAAGCCACAAAAGACAGTCGCGGCCGTCTTGTCGTTGGTGCGGCTATTGGTGTTGACGGGCAGGGCGGTAATCGCGCGGCGGCTTTGATTGGCGCTGGTGTGGATGTACTTTGTATCGATACGGCCCATGGACACTCTAAAAATGTTGTCGAGATGGTCAGATGGGTGCGCGATCAGTTTAAAGATGTGATTATCATTGCCGGTAATGTTGTAACCAAAGATGGCACAGAAGCTTTGATTGCAGCGGGTGCTGATGTGGTGAAAGTTGGAGTGGGCCCAGGCAGTATTTGCACAACGCGAATTGTTTCAGGTGTGGGCATGCCACAAATCTCTGCGGTTATGGAGTGTTCTGAAGTCGCTCGTAAAAAAGGAAAATCAATTATCGCAGATGGCGGTATTAAATTTTCTGGTGATGTGGTGAAGGCTTTGGCCTTGGGCGCATCCAGCGTGATGATTGGTAACTTGCTTGCTGGTGCGGACGAGTCACCAGGCGAAACCATTCTTTATCAAGGTCGTACTTACAAAGTTTATCGTGGAATGGGTTCTCTTGGGGCGATGGCGAAGGGTTCGAAGGATCGTTATGCTCAATACGATGTGAATGACCTAGATAAATTGGTGCCAGAGGGTATTGAAGGAAAAGTTCCTTACCGTGGTTCGGCCAGTGCCATTTTACATCAATTGGTTGGCGGTTTAAAATCAGGCATGGGCTATCTTGGCGCACGTAATATTGCTGAGTTGCAAGAGCACGCCCGATATGTCAGAGTCACTCCGCAGGGGCTTCGAGAGTCTCATGTTCATGACGTGAGTATCACAAAAGAAGCTCCGAACTATCGCTTAGAATAAAAGGGATAAGAAATTAATTATGAAATACTTAGGAACTTTATTTTTATTATTCGCACTACAATTAACATCATCCACAGCAGAGGCGTGTACGGCATTTTGTCTTTGCAGTGATTCTAACAATATTGTTGTAGGTAAAAGTTATGATTGGATTGTGGACCATGATCATGGGGCGGTTTTTACCAATGCTAGAGGGTGTCAGCGTTCAGCGCTGATTTTGGATCAATCGCCCAATGCGGCAAAATGGATTTCAAAATATGGCAGTGTTACCTTCACACAGTTTGGCCGAGGGTTTCCCATTGGTGGAATGAACGAAAAAGGCCTTGTGATAGAAATGCTTCAGCTTGGTGAAACTGATTACAACTCAAAACAGATCGATCTTCCTTATGTCAATGAAGCGCAGTGGACTCAATATCAACTTGATAATTTTGCAACTGTTGCCGAGGTGTTAGAAAATCTAAACAAGCTTCGTGTGGTTGAAGCTTACACGGGCATTCACTATTTTCTGACCGATGCCACAGGTCAGTCCGCCGCGATTCAATATTTGGATGGCCGACCTGTTGTTATCCATGGTTCGAATATGCCATGGCCACTATTAACCAATGACGTTTACGAGTATTCCGTTGCTTATGTGAAGGATCACGCCGATCAGAAGGACACTACTTCTATTTTCAATCGTGGATCTGAGGATCGTTTTTTAAATGCCACGCTGATGCTTAAAGAGGGTAAAGGCTGGGATATTTTGGATTCTGTTCGAGTGAGCTTTAACCTCAAACCCACTCAGTGGAATGCGCTTTACAATATCAGCACGGGCGAAATTAGCTGGCGCATGAATCATGATGGAAAGATTAAATCTTTTAACATTAAGAATATCGACTTTGATGATAAGCATGGAAAAGCCTTGGATATGAATGTCAGCGCCAGTGGCAATGTTGAAAATTTATTTCAACCATTCACAACTGAATTCAACGAAAATTTGATCAATGATAATTATCTTATTGTGGGTTCAAAGAAGCGTAATGCTGCGATCGCTCATGATAAAAAAGAATGTCGTTAATAAAACGCGCTGCGGTTCAAAAAGGTAGTCAGTACCTTTGTTCTAATTCAAGTAAGAATTTTTTGTTGTGGAGTCCGCCAGCAAATCCAGCAAGAGATCCGCTTTTAGCGATCACTCGGTGGCAAGGCACGATGATTGAAATCGGATTGCGAGAGTTTGCTGTTCCTACAGCGCGCGAAGCCTTTGGGATACCTAGACGCGTGGCTTGTTCGGCGTAGTTGATGGTTTGGCCATATGGAATGCGGCTTAATTGTTGCCAGGCTCTCTTTTGAAATTCGGTGCCGATAGCTGCAAGAGGAAGATCGAAGTCTTTGCGCTGTCCTTTAAAATACTCTGTCAGTTGTTTGATGGCTTTAGCGATCACGGGATGTGATTTTGATTCAGCTAAATTTTTAATAGCTGATTTGTACTTATCATCTTTAATGTCTTTGTCCCATACCAGAGCGTGCAGACCTTCATCAGAAGCGATCAGCCATAAATTGCCAACAGGACTTTCTAATTTTGTATAAACGGCAGTTTCAGGAAATTGAGTCATAAAGAGAGATTTACAGGAAGAGCAAGTGCCCCGCAAGAGGCGGGACACCGGGTAAGGTACAGAGTGTTAGCTTAGTTACACATTGAGCTTGAGAAATCTTCCATTTTCCCTTGGTGAGGGAATTCGGTAAAAGTTCTGTAGAAATTGTTGCGAACAGGGTTTGTGCAATAGGCTGAGTTTTTATTCTCGCTAGAAAGTTCTTTTTCTTGTGTAACGTAGGTCTCTTGCATTCTGTTGTTGATATTGTACTGAGCTCGCATTTTATTGCTGACGCCCTTGTAGCCTTCGTGCCATTTCACTCGAACACTATCGGTTTTATCAACACATGAATTTTTATACGTGTTGATCATGACATCCATTTGCGCAAGTCTGCGTCTTGTGTCGTCGCTAGGGGAGGTTGATGGTTCTACGCAAGATCGTGCGCCAACAAAAAGAGGTTTATACTCTTTCTTTTCTTTTTCACTCACTTTAAAAGTTATTGGTTCAATTTTTTTAGAAGTTTGTGCTTTGCTAGAGTCTTTGCCGCCAGTCGCTGTTTCGCCTTTACCAGAGGCGCTTGGGCTAACAGAGCTTGCTTGCACAACAGGTGTTGATCCTGAAGGTGCAGATCCATTGCTCGCTTCACCAGTCGAAGCAACTCCGCCGACATTTCCGCCGCCAGTTGCTTTACCCGCACGAGCCGTTTTATCGCTTTTCGATTGGGCTTGAGGGGCAGCTGTGGCCTCTGGTTTTGCTTCGGCAGGTTTCGCCGCCGCTTGCGGCGGCGGGGTCGCCGGAACTGTTACGCTTTGTCGTTCACCAGCTGGTGGTGCTTCAGCATCTGCTCCAGGAGTAGCAATTCCACTTGAGTTACGAACAGTTCTTTGTAGGTTGGTGCTTTCTGCACTTGCGTTTGCTGTTTGTTGTACGGCAGGAGTTGCGCGAACAGCCATTGTTTCTTCAGAGCCGCCGCCGCCCCCAGCGCTTACTGAAGAAGTGTTGGCTGTGGATTGAGTTGTTGCGGCGATGCTGCCAGTTTGCGGAGAGCACGCACCAGCAGGGAAGGCATTTGCTCCAGAGCAAGTTGCTGCTAAAGCTTTTCTTTTGATATTTTCAAGACCTGTGGTGGATAAAATTTCGTCAAACCGAGCGCGCTGGCTAGAACAATAACTTGAACCTTGAGAGTTTAAGGCTGATTCATAAGCATTGGTTAGATCTGTTGCGCACAAAGAGGCTGAGTTTGATCCGTAACCTGAACCGCCATGAGAGCAATCAGGGCCAGAGCATGTTTCGGCAGAAACTCTGCCGCCACGAGAAGTGATCACTTTTTCAGCGTCTTGTGAATCAAAGCTTTTTACTTCCATATAGTTTCGCATGCTATCGATGTATCGACCAGCCTCCGCTTTTCTATCTGTTGCGCATCTGCCGGCGTAGTGACCAACGAAGTTTCTCCAGTGCACCATTTGCAGGTACATGTCTCCGCGTCGGCAAGAGCTTGAGCCACCGCTGCTGCTTGAGTTACCGCCGCCCGAGCCAACTCGGTCTGAAGCGTACACATTCATTCCTACGAATAAGATTAAAAAATAAGCTAGTTTTTTCATAATTATAGGTTAACAAGAGGGGGCTTTTCGCCCAAGGCCTGAATTAGGATAACCAGGCCAAGGTCGAGCGGTGCGGCAAAGTTATTTATCGTGGATTGCGGACTCAAGTCAGGCTATTTTTCACTCACACATTCGTGTCTTTGGGGAATCTAAAAAAGGGTTGGGAATTTGAAAAACGGCATCGTCATTTTGGATTTTGGATCACAGTATACACAGCTGATCGCAAGGCGAATTCGCGAGCTTGGCACCTACGCTGAAATTCTCGCTTTCAATGCCTCACTTGAAGAAATTAAAAAGCACCAACCCGCTGGAATTATTTTAAGCGGTGGGCCCAATTCTGTTTTTGAAGAAGGTGCCCCCATTCGTTCGGTTGAAGAGTTATCAAAACTCGCGCCGCTTTTAGGGATTTGCTACGGCATGCAGCTGATCGCAACTCAAATGGGCGGCAAAGTCGAGTCCCATGAAACCAGAGAATACGGCCGTGCTGAAATCTCTTGGAAAGAAAAAAATACGTCATGGCCAATGCAACATAAGGTTTGGATGAGTCACGGCGATGTTGTGACGGGAATGCCTCCCGGATTCACTTGCTGGGCCGAATCTGAAAATCATTTAGCGGCTATGACTTCGCAGCGCATGTGGGCTGTTCAGTTTCATCCAGAGGTCACTCACAGCGAACACGGCGAAAAGTTTTTAAATCACTTTTTGCAATTCGTGAAAGCCGAGAAAAATTGGTCAACACCAATGATGCTCGAGCATTTGATCGAAGAGATTAAAGAAAAAGTCGGTGATAAAGAAAAAATTCTGTGCGCATTAAGCGGCGGAGTGGACTCGACTGTGGTCGCGACTTTACTAACGAAGGCGATTGGTGCTGATCGTGTGGAGTGTGTCTTTGTTGATACGGGATTGCTTCGCTATCAAGAGTTTGAAGGAGTCTTAGAAATTTACAAACGTCTTGGTCTTCATATTCATGGCGTGAATGCTTCTGACGAATTCTTTACGGCCCTTAAGGGAGTTTCTGATCCTGAGCGCAAACGTAAAATCATTGGGCATTTGTTTATCGATGTCTTTAAGAAATCCATGAGCAAAATCGGCCATGTAGAATGGCTCGCTCAAGGAACTCTTTATCCGGATGTGATTGAAAGCGTGAGTATTCGCGGAACCAACGTGACGATTAAATCTCATCACAACGTTGGAGGGCTGCCGCAAGATTTAGGCTTGAAGTTGATCGAGCCTGTTCGAGAGTTGTTCAAAGACGAGGTGAGAAAAATTGGTGAACTGCTGAAAATTCCTCAAGATATTTTAATGCGCCATCCGTTTCCTGGCCCTGGGCTTGCGATTCGAGTGATGGGCGAGCTGACGAAAGAGGATGTTGAGATCGTTCGCCAAGCTGACCGCATTTGGATTGAGGAATTAAAGAAGAACAACTTTTACGATAAAGTCTGGCAGGCATTTTGTGTGCTGACTCCGGTTAGAACAGTTGGGGTCCAGGGCGACAATAGAACTTACGATAAAGTTTTGGCTTTAAGGGCGGTCACCTCTATTGATGGAATGACAGCGGATTGGTATGATTTCCCCGGTGCTTTTTTGCGAAAAGTTTCAAGTCGAATTACCAATGAAGTAAAAGGCGTAAACCGCGTCGTTTACGATATCACGTCAAAGCCTCCTGGCACCATTGAGTGGGAATAAGAAATGTCGAAGTCTTTTGTTCACCTTCACGTGCATTCACAGTATTCGCTTTTAGAAGCGACTTGTGACTCTTATGATTTAGCGAAAAAAGCAGCAGAGTATCAGATGCCGGCTTTGGCTTTGACCGATCTTGGCAATATGTTTGGCGCTATTGAATTTTATTTTGCGTGTAAGTCAAACAACGTAAAACCAATTTTAGGTCTTGAGGTTTTTATGGCGCCCAAAGGGCGTTTGGTAAAAGAACATGACCGTGATTCAGGGCCACTTCAGCGTCTGGTGCTTTTGGCTCAATCAAAAAAAGGTTATCAAAATCTTTGCCGTATCAGCACCATCGGTTTTCAAGAGGGATTTTATTATCGTCCGCGAGTTGATGAAGAAGTCTTAAAAATGCTGAACGAAGATTTGATTTGCATGACGGGTGGTCATGCAGGGGTTGCCGCGCAAAACTTCTTACAGTTTGGCGAAGAGCGAGCCTTAGAAAAAATCCGCGGGCTTAAAAATATTTTTGATGATCGCTTGTATTTAGAAATGAATCGAACAGGCGTCTCTGATTGGAATAAAATCAATCCGTTTTTGGCTGAGGCCAGTAAGATCACTGGCGTGCCGTTGGTTGCGGCCAACGACGTTCACTATCTAAGCCAAGACGATCAATTGGCCCAAGAGATTTTAATTTGCATTGGCTCGAATAGAACACTTCAAGATGAATCTAGATTTCGTTTAGGGACGGATCAATTTTATTTAAAAAACTCAGCACAAATGCGCGAGCTCTTTAAAGATCATGAAGAAGCTTGTGATCGCACCTTAGAAATCGCCGAGCGTTGCAATGTGCAGTTCAAATTAAAAGACGACAAAGGTCAGCCGATTTATCACTTACCATCTTATCCAACTCAAGATGGAGTGGGCCTTAAAGAAGAGATCGCAAGACTTTCTCGTGAAGGCCTAGAAGAGCGTTTTAAAGAATCCGAGAGGCGCGGTGAAGCCATCTCTGAAGAGCGTAAGCAAGATTATTTTAAGCGTTTAGATTACGAGTTGTCGGTGATCGATGGAATGGGATTCAACGGTTACTTTTTGATCGTACAAGATTTTATTGGCTGGGCGAAGTCTCATGATATTCCGGTAGGACCGGGTCGTGGATCGGGTGCTGGATCCATTGTCGCCTATAGTTTGAAAATCACCGATCTTGATCCAATGCCATACAATCTGATCTTTGAGCGTTTCTTAAATCCAGAGCGTATCAGTATGCCGGATTTTGACGTCGACTTTTGCCAAGAGCATCGTGGACGTGTCATTCAGTACGTGACTGAAAAATATGGCGCACAAAGCGTTGGTCAAATTATCACTTACGGAAAATTACAGACTCGCGCCGCGATTCGTGACGTTGGGCGTGTGATGGGCATGACATTCACTGAAGTGGATGTGCTTTCGAAATTAATTCCAGACAAACTTGGAATCACTTTGGATGAAGCCATTGAGGCAGAACCACGTATTCGCGAAATGATGGATCAAGATCCTAAAATGCAAAACTTAATGGATTTTGCGCGTAAGATCGAGGGCCTTGTTCGTCATGCAGGTATTCATGCAGCTGGTGTGATCATCGCCGACGGCAGTATTATTGATCACGCGCCACTTTATAAAGGTGCTGATGACGAGAACGTAGTTCAGTACGATATGAAACACGCCGAGAAAATCGGTTTGATCAAATTCGATTTCTTGGGATTAAAAACTCTCACTCATATTCAAGAAGCTTTGCATTTAGTTGAAAAAAATCGCGGTAAGAAATTCACCACCCAGGATATTTCACTATCCGATGCGGGGATTTACTCTTTGATGTCAAAAGGGGATACAGCAGGTGTGTTTCAGTTTGAGGGTGAGGGCATTACAGATTTAATTCGCAAAGCGAAACCAACTTGTTTTGAAGATATTGTTGCCATCAACGCCCTTTACCGTCCAGGTCCGATGGATATGATTCCGGACTATTTGGACCGTAAGCAAGGCGAGAAAAAAGTTGATTATATCTTTGATGAACTTGAGCCCGTGTTAAAAGAAACTTACGGAGTTGTTGTTTACCAAGAGCAAGTTCAGTTAGTGGCGGCGAAGATTGCCAATTACTCTCTAGGTGAAGCCGATATGCTTCGTCGTGCGATGGGTAAAAAGATTGCCGAAGAGATGGCTCAGCAAAAAGCGCGTTTCTTAAAAGGTGCTGAAGAGAACAAGCATGATGCTAAAAAAGCCGAGATGCTTTTTGATTTGATGGCCGAGTTCGCAAAGTACGGATTCAACAAATCTCATGCGGCGGCTTATTGTGTGATCGCAGCCCATACGGCTTGGCTTAAAAATTATTATCCAGTTGAATTTTTCGCTGCCTTGTTAAGTACAGAGATGAGCGACACCGATAAAGTGGTGAAGTACGTTAAAGATGCGCGTAAGCACGATATTGAAGTGGTGCCTCCGCATATCAATCATTCTGAATACAAATTCTCGGTTGAAGGTGACAAAATTTTATTCTCTCTCGGCGCCATTAAAGGTGTTGGGGAGGGTGCCGTCGAATCCATTATCAATGCTCGTCTTGAGCAGCCAGATAAAAAGTTTAAAGATCTTGAAACTTTCTTTGAAGCGGTCGATTTACGTAAAGTAAATAAAAAAACCATCGAAGCCTTGATTAAAGCTGGGGCCCTTGATGGCTTTGGTTACAATCGCCGCGAGCTAATTGAAGATTTCTCGAAATTTATTGAAAGCGCATCTCGCACAAAAGAAGATAAAGCCATTGGCCAAACTTCTTTGTTCTCGATGGACGAAATGGGCACTCCAGAAAAAATTCAATTAAATCGTGTTGCGGCTTGGACGAAGTCTGAATCTTTATTCAATGAACGTGAAGTTTTAGGTTTTTATTTAAGTCAGCATCCGTTGTCTGGATTTGAACCTTTGGCCAAAACTTTTCAATGTTCGAACATTGAAAAAATCATGGCCATGCCTGGCGGTGGTAAGATCAATATGATCGGTTTGATCGGGCAGTTTAGAGAGATTATCACAAAAAAAGGCACGCGAATGGCCTTCGTGCAAATCGAAGATCAAACGGGCAGTTTAGAGGGAGTGGTTTTCCCAGATCTTTACGCTAAAACTGAAAAATGGATTAAGTCTGATCAGATTTTATTGGTCACAGCCAATGTGGAAGACAAAGACGGAGCGAAGAAGTTGATCTTAGAGGGGATTAAAAGCTTAGATGAGGCATTGAAAACTTCTCGCAGGTTGACTGTCCATTTTCTAGAAGACGAGTTCGAACAATTGGAAAATTTAGGTAAATTGATGAAGGGCTATCCGGGTAGCACGAACATTAGTTTGAAGCTGCATCTGCCAAAAGAGCAAAGTGTCGTCGAGCTCGATCCAATTTCCACTGAAGGCATCACAGCTAACAAAGATTTTATTCAAACCTTGATCGGCGAGGTCTCAACTAAAAAAGGTTTTGAAATCTCTTTCTAGGGTGCCATGAACAGTGCCCCACGCGGCTCATCACTTCCAGACGCACTGCAACTCAAAAAGGTGCCACCTTCCTTTTTACTTTTTTCACGGTGTCAAAAGGTCTCTGAAGCTCTTGGTATATCGCTTGCACAACTAGTGTTGTGTGAACGTTACCGGTGCAAAGTTGCACCGAAGTCTTAGGAGGGGCCAAATGGAAACATCAGAAAACAAAAAGCCAATGGGGTTAGGTGCTAAAATTGGGGTTTTAGCTTCTACGCAAGGAGTTACCCAAACGAGTTTGGCAGAAAATTGCCAAATTTCTCGAATTTCGATTAACCGCTTTTTCCGCGGTCGTTCAGAAATTCGCGCTAGTGACCTAGTGAGAGTGCTGCAAACTCTCGGAATCGATCTCAACCAAGAAATTGAACGCAAACTTGGCTTGAGTGTGTACCAGCAATTACCTAGATAACTGATTGATTTTTTTAGGTAATTGACTTGCTGACCTCATCGTTCTGTTGTTCAATTGAGGGGTGATACAACAGCGATGAGGTCGTCGCAAAAGAAGGTATAGTGAAGATTCTTATTACCGGAGCCACGGGGGCTCTTGGGTCTAAACTAGGTCAGTGGTTAGTTCGTCACAACCATCAGGTTGTGGCTCTTGTTCGAAATGTCGAACATGCAAAATCCCACTTACCTTATCCATGCGAATGTGTTGAGTGGGGGCAAGATTTACCAACAGACATTGAAGCTGTTGTGCATCTTGCAGGTGAAGGTGTTGCCGACAAACGCTGGAGTGAAAAACGCAAACAAGAACTTGTTTCTTCGCGAGTCGATCTAACTAAAAAATTAATTTCTCAACTTCTGTCGCAAAAAATAAATATCAAAACTTGGGTTCAAGCATCGGCCATTGGTTATTATGGCGATGGCGGCGAGAGATGGCTTCGTGAAAATTCACCAGCCCAACCAACTTTCTTAAGTCAACTTTGCGTGGATTGGGAAAAAGCATCCCAGCTTTTACCAGTCAGCACACGACGTGTGCTTTTAAGGATTGGTTTAATTCTCGAATGGGATCGGGGATTTTTGGGTCAAGTGGTGCCGCTCTTTAGACGTGGAGTGGGTTCGCCCCTTGGCTCTGGTCAGCAATGGATGTCTTGGATCCATGTCGATGACCTTTGTCGCTTGATTTTATTTTCATTAGAAAACGAAAACCTTTCGGGTCCTTACAATGCTGTTTCGCCGCATCCTCTAACGAATAAAGACGCAACAAGCATTCTCGCAAAAAAACTACAGACCATGAGTTTTTCTATGGGTGTACCAGAGGTGGCGATGCAGGCTGTTTATGGCGAGATGGCTCATATGATGCTTGCGAGTCAAAAAGTCTCTTCAGAAAAACTAATTTTAAGTGGCTTTCGTTTTATGTATCCGCATTTTTCTGATGCCATCAATAACTTGGTTGTGGGTCTTGAAAAGAATGATGATCGACTGATCTTCGAACAGTATATTCCAAAAAATCGCAAAGAATTGTTCCCGTACTTTTCAGTTGAAACAAATTTAGAAGAGCTCACTCCACCGACATTGAATTTTAAAGTGGTAAACAAAACCACGGATAAAATTCATGAGGGTACAGAACTAAGTTATAAATTAAAAATTCACGGCATTCCTTTAGATTGGACAAGCAAAATCATTAGTTGGAGTCCGGTAAACGGATTTGTCGATACGCAAATTCATGGTCCTTATAAAAAATGGCATCACGAGCATGTTTTTCAAGACTTAGGCGAGGGCTGTTTAATGAGAGACGTCATCACTTATCAATTGCCAGCGGGATGGCTAGGTGAAGTGGTTGGATCGCGCTTTGTTAAATCCGATTTAAAAAAGATTTTCGATTACCGAAGAAAGGTGATTTATGAAAGATTTCATTAGTGTAAAAACAATTTTATGTTTCATGCTGTTAATTTCAACATCGGCATTTTCTCAAGAAGCGATGGAGTTATCTGTCCAAATCAACACTGAAAGTTCAGGGGCGCAAGGTCGCGAAGAGGCCATGAGCAAAGCTTATGAAGAGCTTAGTTGGAAAGCTTTAGAAAATTATTATGGCAATAGTTTTGTAGAAAAAAATAAAGCAGCGTTAAAGAGCCGAGTGTTATCACAATCACAAAAATATATTCTTTCAATGAGAGCAGCTTCGCAAAACTCAGTGCAAACTCAGTGGACTGTTTTTGGAAATGTATCGCGTGGCCAATTAGAAAGCGTACTTCGCGAGGAGGGGCTTGCCTCTTTAATGGAAGGTCCTCCAAAAGTTTTATCTTTATGGCGCCACACCGACACGAAGAGGCAAGAAGAGTTTCACGATCAATTAAAGAAACTTGGTTTTTTTATTATCGATGGCCAGCGTCCATCCATGCAGATGAATATCAACTTGGCAGATATCAACAGCATGAGTGCTCAGGACATCAAGGACGTGGCGACAAAACTTCAAGTGAATGCCGTTCTTGTTTCTCAATTAAAGCAAAGCGATGGACAGTTGCAGTTGAATGCGAGTCTTTATCAGGGGCAAACAGGCCGAAAAATATCGGATATCACACGCGTGCTTAAGACGGATAAAACTTTTGGTGCCAATTTAAAGCAAGCCTCAACAGATCTTGCTGATCCACTTTTAAAGATGTGGAAGACTGGGCAACTGAATGCACTTCAATATCGCCTTATAGTTGAAGGGGATTTGACTCCTTCGCAGGTCGAACAAGTTCGTCGTATGTTGACCGAACAGGTTCGTGAAATTCGCAGTCTAAAAGAGCGCGTTTTTCAAAGAGAGAAGTTCGAATTTGAAGTGGAGGCCTCTAGGCCTTCAAATGGACTTGTCGAAGTTTTGCGTCGTCAAACTTGGTCACGATTCAAAGTAACAGATTTATCAAGCACTCCGGATGCTGTGGTGATGAGTATAAAGCCTATCTAGACCTTCAGCGGGTAGGGTTTTCGACTGGTCGCTCTAGAGTTCCGTTATTTTTTCTATAAAATAAAGGTATGAAATACATATTTTTACTATTCGTACCTTTTATTGTTCAATGTGCTTTGCTTGAAACGAGAAGTGAAAAAAGCTCTTCTTTTGAGTTAAGAGATGTGCCGCTACAGGCAAGAGGCAATGATGAAGGGCTTCGTAGCCGGATTTTAGTTTTGCCGTTTTTATCGGATGAAAAAGTTGTTTCAGAAAATACCCTTGAAGAGCTACGCAACACATTCACAAGAGAACTTTTTAGAACCAAGCAATTTGTGGTGGTTAGCGCTTCTGATTTAAACCAAGATCCTAAGAAAATGATGACGGATAAAAATGAATACGACATGCAGCAGATTGCTCGCATCGCTTCTGGGCAGGGGATCACTGCGGTGATCGAAGGTAAAATCTTAGGGATTGAAGCAAGAAAAATGGGTGACAGTGTCGGCTTGTTCCGCGAGTCAAAATCAAAAGTGAACACCGATGTGCGCATTCGTATTTTTGGTGGCAGAAGTGGTCGTGAGATTTTTAATGAACAAAAAGAAGCAAGTGTTGAAGCGTCTTCGACAAAAATGGCCGCCTTCACTGATCAGGAGGCACCAAGCCAGAGTTCTCCTAATGGAGAGTTAATTCGCCAAGGTTTGCGCAAAGGTTTCTTAAGTGTGCTTCCAAACTTTGCTCGTGCTATGGAAAAACTTTCGTGGGAAGGCCGTGTGGCTATGATTTCTGGCGAGAGAGTCTATATCAATGCGGGGCGCCTTTCAGGATTACAAATGGGTGATATTTTAAAAGTGACGGAAGAGGGTGATGAAGTGTATGACCCAGAGACCGGCCGCTTTATAGGAGTGGCACCGGGTCGTATGAAAGGGACAGTGGAAGTCATTGGATACTTCGGTAAAGACGGCGCCATCGCCATTATTCATTCAGGATCAGGATTCCGCGAAAACGATCGTTTGGAACTTTACTGATATTCATCGATGCTCGTACGCCGAAGGCGTCGAGCTGCAAAATCAATTTATACAAAAAGTAACTCAAGACCCTCATCAAGCTTTTATGCTTTTTCTCGAGCATCCACCGACATTAACTTTGGGTTATCGTATGGATGAAAAAGACGCCGAAAAAGAAATCACTTATTTTAAAAATAAAAATTACGATGTTGTTCGTTCTGAGCGTGGCGGCTTATTAACGTTACATAATCCTGGTCAGTTGCTTTGCTATCCAATCGTGAATTTACGAAGTCTTAAGATGGGGCCTTTTGATTGGATAGAATCCAATTTAAAATTGATTAAAGAAAGCTTGGCAGCGTTTAATGTGCCAGCCTTTTATAAAACTGATGCGGTTGGAGTGTTCACTGAAAAAGGTAAGATCGCTTCACTTGGTTTTCGTATTAAAAATGGCATTAGCACTCATGGACTCGCAATCAACGTGAAGAATGATCTGCAGGATTTTTATGCGTTCAATCCATGTGGATTATGTTCGGCAGGGGCTGATTCCATATCTAATTATGTTCCAGAAATATCTTTAGAAGACGTCAGATTAAAACTCGTATCTAGCAAATAAACCAACTAAGTCTTTATCAATGATAGGTGCGATATTCAGAGCTTTGTAGCTATCACGAATTTCGCGTTTTTTGCCGCGAGCATAAAAGTACTTTTTATTAATTTCGGTTACGCCAACACCATAAATCATACCGATGGTTGCGCCGGCTACAACGTCGTGAAGGTAGTGCATGTTATCGTTGATACGGCTATAGCCAACGAAGCTGGCAAAAGCGTAGGCGGCAGCGCCATAGTACCATTTGTGAAGTTGAGCGACAGTGCTTGCGAAGGCAAAAGCTGTGGTGCTGTGGCCAGATGGGAAGGAGTGTTTATTGCTGCCGTTGGGGCGTTCTTCTTGAATGGCGAATTTTAAGACCGAAGTAACCATCCCAGAGTAAAGTGTGGATTTTACCATCATCATGGCGTTGTCGTTGTTTCCAAGCCAGTAAGCGCCGGCCGCGTAGAGAACGTTTGGAATCAATTGGCCGCCGTAATCACCGATGCTTGAGTAGTGCTTAAGGGGTTTGCGGGTAGCAACGGACTTTTGGGTGTCGTTTACAAGATCATCTTGAAAAATCAAAAGGGTGGCGAGCGCGGCCGAACCGCCCATCAGGTAGTATTTGGCCTTTGTTGTGAATGGAGAAAGTGCTTCGTCGATAACACGTTCTTTTGACCAATGAATGGGATCGCTTTCTGCTTGTGACGGAGTTCGATCCGCAGCAAAAAGTTGAAGGGGTAGCACAGCAATAAGAAATACAAGCGCAAGTATTTTGTGCATTTTTTTAACAAGTCATGTCGTTGCTTTTCTAATATTGCATGTCACTATACGCTTATTGTCATGTTAAAAGCATTTTTCACTCTAATTCTGGTCTTTCCTTTGGGTCTCTCGTCTTCAAGTTTCGCTGAAGAGAACAACACTCATTCAGAAAAAATTCCGCTTCTATCGGTTATTACCGATTTGCCTAATACTGGACTTGAAACTTTGAAATTTAGTTTCTCAAAAGAGTCTATTCCTTGGTGGTCAGCCATTGTTGGATCTACTGTTTTGACTTATCAGTACGATGAAGACTTGCTGTTGCACTCACAAAAACAAGGTCGCAAGTGGGGCATTGGCAATGAAGAAAAAACGAAAACAGTTTTTTCAGTAGGTCCTTATCCGATTTTACGTTTACCAAGTGATACGGGTTCAACTTTGTATTTCTTGGGTGATGGTTGGACTCACACGGTTGTGGCTTTAAGTTTATTTGCCAATGGTTACTTCGGCGACAACATCCGTCCTTACAATACGAGCTTACAGTTAGTGCATGGGATGTTTGTGTCGACTTTCTTTAGCCAGTTCTTAAAACGCACGACGGGCCGTGAAAGCCCTTCGGTTAGAACATCCGAGCGTGGTGCATGGAGGCCCTTCCCAAATCCTATGGAGTATGGCAAACACACGGCGAGATACGACGCCTTTCCAAGCGGTCATGTGATGACGTCGACATTAACCTTCACCATTTTGTATGAAAATTATCCGGAGTATGCTCCGTATATCATTGGTGTTGGATCTTTATGGGTTGGTGCCCTTGGATGGCAAATGATGAACAACGGAGTGCACTGGGCCAGCGATTATCCACTTGGCATTGCGATGGGGATTGTCAGCGCAAAAATGGCTGTTCGTCATTTGGGTAAGAAAAATGTGGCATCTGGTGAAAATAAAAAACCGGAAAAATCATCTTGGATGTTCTTTCCGGCGGTCGATGCCGAACACGACACGACAACATTCAACGCTCTTTATACATTTTAGATTATGTAACGTTTTTCAATTCTTTAGTTGAGGCTGCTTGGATTTTTCATAATCAAAATAGCGGCGATCACTTTTGCTAAGTAATTGGTGTCGTTTTCGTAACCTTTCTTAACCAATTCCCAAGCATCGTCTGACCCTGTTTTTTCAATTCCATCGCGAACTCTTTTTTCACCAGAGTTGTAAGCCATGATGGCGAGTTCCCACGAATTAAAAACCATTTTGTTGGCCATTAAATAGCGAATAGCCACGTCCGTTTCTTTTGGTATGTCCATTCGTTCATCGATGTGTTTGTTTACTTTCAAACCAAAAAATCGAGCGGTTGGGGCGATAAACTGCCAAAGACCTGCGGCTCCGCTAACAGGATTGGCGGATGGAAGCAAGTTCTGATAACCACTTTCAACGATAGGGATGGCCATAAGCTCTATCGGGGCATTGTACTCAAGAAGCTTCTTTTCGATCATTGGTCGATAAGCTTCCATGCGAAGCAGTGATTGTCGCATATGTCCGCGTCCTTGAATCGTGCCGAGATAGTAGTTTAACCACTCAAGAACAAAATCATTAACTGTGATTGGAAAGCGACTGTTTGTGCGGGCGTGCTTTGCCATTTTCTCGGCATCGGCCATCGATAAAGAGCGTGAATCAATGGCTTTGTTCGTGGTGAAAGCAAGTGCTGTCATGGATGTCGTGATCAGTAAAGCCATTAAGGCAATTGCAAAACGACTGGTTTTTATATTTTTGTACATAAACTCGATCCTCCTTGTGAGTTCTTGTCTCTGCGGCAAAAAAGCCAATCCCGTTGCGCATACGAGTGGTTTTTCGATTTGAGAGACGGATTCAGCGACCTCGATCAAGCAACGGGCGTATTCCTGTCGCTTAACCTTTCCTTGGTCTATCAAAGTCTCGTCGACTTTGAATTCTTGTATTTCAAAAATAAGTTTGAACCAATGGTGAAGAGCTGGGTTGATGCCCGCAACTGCTTTCATAAATTGAAAAAGATAAACAGAGAGAGTGTCTTTTTGTCTATGGTGTTGTAACTCGTGAAAAATAGAAACTTTCAATAAGTTATGGTCGCTAGAAAATTTCATGGGAAGCACAACCCATGCCTTAGTAAGACTGCGAAATGAAAAAGGTACGCGGACTTCATCAGAAAAGACAATGCGAACACTTCGGTATTTTTTATAAAGATAAGTGTTTTTAGTTAAGCGATAAAGCTTTCTATAGTCCAAATAAACTTGGTAGATCGAATAGATCATCGAGCAGATTAAAAGAATAAGCACAATATTCTTTAACTGATTTACCGATAAAGTAAGTGGGTCTTGGTTGTTGGTGAGAACAATTTGATCTGGCACAACTTCATTTTGTTTTTTAACTTTAGCGTAGTCCTTCATTTTAATTGCCGAGTAGGTCTTGGCTACGGGTTTAAAATAAAAACGATCCGACATCTGCAAAGCAACGATCGGGAGGACGAACACTAAGAATATAAGAACATGATTAAAGCGAAGTTCCGTTGAGGCGGACATACTAAGAAATCCACGTTTGCTAAAGAAATGCAAAGTGATGCTCATTAGAAAAGAAAGAATAATCAGCGAGTGTAAATTGAAAAAGTAATTTAGAAATTGGGTCGTCATTAATTATGTTCCATTTTTTCAATTAGATTTTTTAATTCACCAAGTTCGGCCTTACTCAGTTTCGTGCTATTGATCAGTTGCTTGGCTAGGGCTATGGGTGTGCCATCAAAAACTTTCTCGACAACATCCTTGATGGTGCGGGCCTCATACTCTTGCTTGCTGATAAGTGGGATATAGATGTGACCACGGCCTTCTTTGCGAGTTTTTAAAATCTTTTTTTGCTCAAGGATTCTTAAGATGGTGGATACAGAAGTGTAGGCGAGGTCCCTGTTTTTGGGTAAATGTTCAAGGACTTCATTAACTGTGCCTTCGTTGATCTTCCAGAGGATATTGATCAATTCAAGCTCTGTTTGAGTTAACATTTTCTCGTCTTTAAGTTTTTTACTCATGAAGTGCCTCTAAACCACATCAACTAACTATTTAGTTGTTAAATAACTAGTAACTAAGGATTTAGTAGGTATCAACTAAAAGATTAGTTTAACGCAATGTATCCAGTTTATATACTGGCTTTAGTATCTTATATCGGCTTTAATCAGTTTTTTCGGAGGGCGTTATGTTTCGTTTAAGTTTGGTCGTCACAATGACTTTTTTAATAGGCTGTGTTTCTTCGATAAAAGATAAAGAAGTGATGTCTGAAGAGCAGGCGGTAGTGACTTCAGAGAAAAAGTTGAATGAAGTGTATAAGCGCAGAGATGGGTATTTAATTTATCTTCGACCAATGAAAGATGTGCGGGCGATCAGCGCTTCGTCGATCACTCAAGTGGTGAACCCTAAGACAAATAAAATTAAATATCCATTCTTTGATTTTTTAGAGACCACAGAATTCTCTGCCTTCAATACAAAAACTTTGATTGCGAGAAGGGCTGAGGTTGAATTGTTAGCCTATGACCTAGGGATCAAATACAATAAAATTAGAAGGATCACGGCTCAAACGGCGGATCGTTTTTTAATTGAAGTTGAGCAAACTCCAATTCTTGATAATGAAAATCAAACTTATGACGATAAAAAAGAGTTTGTCGTTCAAAAATACTTTTTAGCCGTGACTGACGAAAAACCAACGCTCACACCATTGGAAGTTACGAAAAAAGAATAGTTAATGTATTCGTGCTTTCAATACGGGAACTCTATATGCCGGGCTGCCTGTGTTGATCGGCCATGAATGAGGTGATAAAAAAATCTGACCTCTTTCAGTGATAATAAACTGATCGTGATCAGTTCCCATATTCATATTATGACTAATAAAAAATCTCCAAGCTTTGCTGCGCGAAGAAAATACTGAAAGCATAAAGGTGTTCATTCCATGTGGGTTTAACTGTAGACCTGGAAGCTGTTCAGGATTCTTAATCGGTATTGGATAGTAGTTTCCGCAATAAAACTTTTCTTCGAGAATATAATTTCCCTGGCTGACTAAAAGATCTCCCGCAGAGTTTTCTTGAATATCGTGAATCTTAGCACCCAGAATAGGAAAATCCGTCACTAACTGCCATTGAGTGAGGTCACCAGAGGACTTAAAGACATAATCGAGTTGAGGTTGCCTTTCGCAGCTTTCGTCTACCGCCCTAAAAACAATCCACATATTGCCATTTTGGCCCTCATAAAAATTTACACCCATGGCTGATTTGGCTTCTTTTGGGGTTGTAAGTTCTTTAAATGTTTTGCCTTCGTCGCTGGACACAAGCACCTGGCTAGGGCCAGGCCTATTGAATCTATTTACAATGATGGTGCCAGTTGAAGAAAGTTTGAATCCGTTAAGACTAGTGTTGTTCCCCTTAAGAGCATTTTGTCTAATGTCCACCCAGGTTTTTCCGTCGTCATAAGTGCGCCACAAAGCATCGTGCATAGACATAATGTATAGAACGCCAGTGTTTGATACGGCCACTTCAGTAGTGTCCACGCGTTGTGGTAGTGGCATCGGGATTTCTCGCCAGTTCAATTGTTTTTGAATAGGTTGAATATGAAAGATTCGATTTTTTTCGCCATGAATGGCGACGAAAACATAAATGCCAGCCAAATTTCTATTGGAAACCATATGAGCAACTCTAACTGAGCCTGAGTTCACTGGTATAACAACTTCTTGCCAAGTGCTGCCATCATCCTCGCTCCAGTGGATGCGGGTCGTTGTTGTTGATTCGCCATTGAACCAATCCGTATTAGAAGAGGTGTAGTAGAGGGTATTGTTTTTATCTTGGCGAAATAAATTGGCGTCGTTTTTTCTCATTTCTACAACCTGCCAATAGCTTGATCGCGCTAAAGCATTAGTTGATACGAATGAGCCTAAAAGTAGGATTGATAAAACAAGTTTCATTTAACACCTCTTTCGTTTTGCTTAACAAATGGCTTTGTGGGAGTAAACTGTTACATAAAAAAAATGGTGCAAAACTGAGCCATACCCTAATTTTTACAATAAGCCTTTCTTAGCTGCTCTGAGCATTTCTAAAACCAATTCGGCGCGCTTTGATAGTTTTTCGCCGCCCCTTCGGACCAGGTGAATAGGGTGAGTGGCGGACTTTGTTTTAGTCTTATCGTAGATAACAAGGCGACCATCCTCGATTTCAGAAAGCACGCAGTGTGTGGGGATGATAGCAGCGCCTGCGCCCTCTTGGGCTGCATGGATAGCGCCCGCAAGGGTGCCGACTTTTACAACAGGAAGAATGGCCTTAGAAGATTTTGTGTCGATGCCTGCGGATTTAAACCAAGCGGAAGCGAATAACTCCCAACCTGGATAACTAATCAAGCGGAACTCATTGAATTTCTTCTGCTTCAAGGCTTCAAAGAATTTTTGATCTGCAGCGACCAATGAATAATGCTCGTCAGCGAATTTTTCAAAGCGCAGTTCTGGGGCGAGGCGCTCTCCTGTAATAAAACCGAAATCAATTTTACCTTCCAGTAATAATCTCGTGATTTCGCTATTGGGTAGAATTTCAATTTCAAATCGAATGCCTGGGAAATCCATTATCTTGCTCATGATTTTCCGGTAGTGCGGAGTCCACTGGCAGCTTTCGGGCATAGCATATCGAACAAGACCGTTTGGTTGACTGTTTTGATCTTTCAATTCAGCTGCAAAGTGGTCCGCTTTTTCGACCAAGTCCCTGGCGAAAGTGAAGAAATCTTGACCAACAGAAGTGAGGTGAATCTTTTTGCCCACTCGTTCAAAGGCTCTGGTGCCGAGGTATTCTTCAACTCTTGATATTTGCTGACTGACGGTGGGTTGAGTGATCTTAAGAGCCCTCGCAGCCCCTGAAAAGGATTCTTCTTCAACAACTTTGCAGAAGATACGAAGCGTTTGAATATTTAGATCCATAGATAATTCCTATCGAATATATATAAAGTATAGCAATTTACATACTCTTTGTCCTTTGTTAAGAATGGATCGTCAACTTAAAAATAAAGGAAGGTTGAACATGAAAAAATTTATTGCGACGGCTTTGATGGGATTCTTGTTTTCAACTTCGGCTTATGCAAAGACAGTTTTAATGATGGTGCCCGATGATTTTATGTGGCCCGAATATCAGTTGCCTCGTCAGGCTTACGAGCAAGCTGGCTTTAAAGTTGTGGTCGCGGGAAAGTGGAAAGACAAATTGAATCCAGATCGTCGAAATAAGACGGAGTATCCTGAATCAAAATCTTTAAATCCAGACCTAACTTTTGATGAAATTATCCCCGAGCAATACGATGCTATTTCTTTTGTCGCCGGGAATGGAGCATGGCATGACTTCTTTCCAAATCCAAAAGTTCACGAGGTTTTAAAAGTTTTTCTTTCTGAAGGCAAACCAACAGGGCTTCTTTGCGCGTCAACGGGTCTTTTGGGTGTGGCTAGTAACTTTGATGGATTGACTCCGATAGCTGCGGGAAGAAAAGCTGTCGGCTATTACAAGGTTGAAGGTTTGATGAAGTCGCTTGGACAAATTCGTTTTGTTGAAGGAAGGCCAAATGAAGTGACCACTGTAAGAGACGGCAATCTTATTACGGGTCGCAACCCGCAAAGCTCGCAGCAATTTGCGGATGAAATGGTTAAGGCTTTGCTTGATTTGGAAAAGTCACCTTGAGAGGTGACTTAATCAGCAAAACCAAATCTTTCTTGGTTAAGCTTACGAATAACATCAGAAACAGATCTGTAAGAAGTGTTTGAGTTTTCTAACAGGTACTCGCCAATTTCTTTTGCCATGGCTGCTTTTGATGCTGGAGCAATCGAGCCATTCAAAATTCCTTTAGTGATGTCATCGGTTTTATCACAAGGAGCCATGTAGTTGCCCCAGTTTAAGGACTGACATTCAAATACAGCCGGCTGAGCATTCATGCGTTTTTGAAGCTCTTCTGCATGTGCTTGTTGAGATAATTTAAGAGCTTCAACATCAGCGTGAATTTGGCGCCATTCTTGAATTGGAAAACGGCTTACTAAGAATGTTTGTTGATAAGATCTGCGCTGTAGAACGAGATTTTTATTGCGATAAGGTACAATATAATAATCGGTCTGATTGTGCTTAATTGTGTCTTGTGGTTGCACGCTAGGGAGGTGAAGGATCACTCCTGCGTTGTATGCGTCCTTATTATCAAGGCAACTGTGTTGGGCGCTAGAAAATGATCCTGAGTAAATTGAAATGTACATGTCGCTCAGGGCGCCTTGACCTCTGCAGGAAATGGCTGTGGCAAAAGCGTTGCTGGTGAACGCGCAAGCAACTAATAAAAGTGATAGACCCTTCATAAAACCTCCGAGTTTCAGTGTGACAAAACTCTTGTTTAAATGCCGTTATTGGGTGAGTACGGTTGCTCAAACCCATTTAATCGAGTCTGGACCGATACAAGGGTGTTTTTGCATATTCAGTGCCAGCTGAATTTTATATAAACTAATTTAATTTATTTTTAATGAGTGGAAAATTGGTGCGCCTGTGCGGACTCGAACCGCAGACCCCTACCATGTCAAGGTAGTACTCTAACCAACTGAGCTACAAGCGCACTGATGGGTCGTCCATACCTCTATACTTTTTACACTTATATATCAACCACTTAGCCCCAAAAAACAACAGTGACGCCGAAGAACGTCACCACCAGATCGTCCTTACAATGAAAATAGGCTGAGCTAATAACCATTTTAATCTGAGCTTGGCTCTTAGAATGCACAATAGAAAGTCGGAGTCGAAAAGGAGTTCGAACAAATGCCATGGATTGGGCGTTTACTCCTCTTAGGTATGGCTATACCTATGATGCTTTTTTCTCAACTCTCATTTGGAAGAGAGATGCAGAAGGGCATTTCATGTGTAGCTGCACTGACAGAGGAACCAAGACAAAACGAAACTAACTCGCGATTTAATAAATCGGTGAGTAAAGTTTCTTATGACAACACTCGTTGGTTGTCACAAATTCTACGTGAAGAATTTGAGCCAGCGCCAGCGCCACAGCAGCGCGGAATGGACAATATCACGGATTCTAATTTACGTCGTTGGACAGATGATTCAAAATTGATGGTCATGATCATTGACCCGAATACCGATGCTCATCGTTATGTGCGTGACTCTAAAAACCAAGCCAAACCGTCTTATTTAAAAAAATGCAAATCCATTTCTGATGGACCCGAACATGCACGCGGTCTTGTGGCTTGTCATCGCAGCTTTTTTAGCAACGAACAAGATTGGCTGAATACCAAAGAAGATTTGTCTAAGAAGAATCTGTATGTCGATGAGGAAAATCATTATCTCGTTTACTCTCTTGTGAACGGCGAGAAGAAATATTTCTTTAGTGATATGGATTTATTTGCCGTTTTCAGAATGACATCCAAAGGTGCCAAACCACATTTTCGTCATCGTCAATTGAATCAAATGAACCGTGTGGCTCAATTGCCACCAGATAAAGGCTTTCAACATGGTCCTCGTCAGGATTATCACGGAAAAGCGGATCTTGGTTTTAAATTTCCAATTACGGCCTATGTTCCTGGTATCGAACAGCCCGTTCATATTCGTGGTATGTGCGAGTTACAAAAATTCTATAAAATTTTAAATCTTAGTTTAGAAGAAATTTGGGGCGATTACTTCAAGCGCACCGGAAAATCTTTAGCTCAATTTTGCGAAGGTAAATAAAGCAAAGGATCCACAGGTTGTTTGTTACGTAATATTTCAAAATGTAAATGCACACCTGTTGCACGGCCCGTTCTTCCCATCAAACCAATCACTTGTCCTTGTTCAACATACTGACCAGTTTT
>FRDC01003859.1_pt1 | contig 61890 bp, 78 predicted proteins | sample 1106171 | NCBI WGS metagenome assembly FRDC01 (sample SAMEA3930566, study PRJEB13176) | freshwater metagenome | biome: Drinking water system; feature: drinking water; material: water | place: Singapore | collected 2014-12-20 | reverse complement strand
CAGACGAATACGTGGCGCAAGGTGGGCGGCGGCGCAGGCTCATTTACCGGCGGCACGCTTACCTCGGCCCTGACGCTGCGCGCCGGTTCTTCCTCCGCGGGTACGGCGCCGATCTACTTTCAGGCCGGCACAGTGCTTTCCGCGCCCGCTGCGCATGCGCTGGAGTGGGATGGCACAAACCTGTTTGTAACACAGGCAACCGGGCCGACGCGCAAAACACTGGCGTTTACCGATTCGAATATCACGGGGAACGCGGCGGCGCATTCGATTGCCGGGGCACTGCACACCGCTTCCGGGTTGAGTGTGGGGCAGGTGATCCGCGCCACCGGCGCCACTACGTTTGCCTGGCAACAACTGCAGTTTTCGGATCTCGGCGGCAGCGCCAGCGATTCCCAGGTGGACGACACGATCACCGCGTCGAATTATTGCGCGCTGGCCGGCGGCGCAGCCTGTGCCATGACCGGCGATCTGCGCTACAAGTCGCTGGGCCTAAAAAGTTTTCGCGTGGAAGCGTACGCCGATTTGCAAGCGGCGATTGATGCCTGCAACACCGCCGGCGCGGGCGACGTGGAATTGCAGCCCAACACCACGTATTCGGTGCCTTCGGGCGGGCTGATCCTGAAAGACAAGTGCATCGTCCGCGGGCATGGCTGGAAAGGCCAAGGCGCGGTCAATTCCGGACGCAGCCGCATCGATTGCGCCAACTCCACCGTATCGCCCTGTATCGGCCAGGGCACCATCAGCAACTTTGCCGGCATCACCGATGTGGAAATTCTTGTTAAGGACACCGGCGCCAATAACGGCTGGCTGATTGACGGCGGCAATGGCTGGATCGTGGAGCGCGTGATTTTCAGTTGCCCGTCATGCGGCACAGGCACGCGCTGGCCCATCGAGATCCGCAACCTGGCCTCCGCCGGGCACATCTTCAACGATATTCGCGTGATGAATGGCGCGAGTTCAAGCGCGGGCGCGGAATGCCGCATCAACCAAACCACGGATATTGTGCTCTACAAGCTGACTTGCGGCACCGGCTCAGGCCACGGGCTTTCGGTTGAAACATCAAACGATGTGGTGTTGATTGAGCCGTTCATTGACGAAAATGGCGGCGGGCATTCGGTGACCCTGGTGGCTTCGCCGCGCATCACCATCCGTGGCGGGCAAATCTTTTCCGCGAATTCTTCCACCTCGCGGGCCATCAAGGCCGATGCCACCTCGGACGACTTGCAGGTGATTGGCGCGCGCATCCGTCCGTTTTCCGCCAACGTGACCACCACGCTGGTGGAATCCTCGGCCGACCGCGGCAGCTTTACCGCCATGCGCATGCGCGAAGGCAGCTTCACCAATTCTTTCCTGTTCAATTCCGGCAGCGACAATAATTTCGTGCAAGGCTACGTCGGCGGCACGATCAGCGATTCGGGCAGCAACAATCGCTCGCAGATTTTTGACGGCAGCAACTGGGCCGGCAACCTGCGCGTCAGTATTTTTGACGCGGGCACCGGCTTCCGCATCGCCGGCGCCGCCACCAGTGGCCGCTACCTCAAAGGCGATGGCACCAACTTCGTGCAATCGTCGGGCTCGGCTTCGGGCACGGGAACGTGCACCAATCAATTTGCCCGCGCGCTCAATAGCGATGCCGCGCCCACTTGCGCCACCGTATCCCTGACCGCCGATGTGACGGGCGTGTTGCCTGTGGCGAATTGGTCACCGCTCACAACGAACGGCGACCTGGCCTATCACAACGGGTCAACCACAACGCGGCTGGCACGCGGCACGAACGGGCAATGCCTCACGTCGTCTTCTACCACGATTGTATGGGGCGGCTGCGGAACGGTTACATCTATTGACGACATCGGCGATGTGACCATCACTACCCCGGTGACGAATGATGTGTTGTGCTACAACGGCTCGATTTGGGTGAATTGCGCGCTGTCCACTTCATTTGCCGATAACACGTTCTTGATTACCGATGATGGTGACGCCACAAAGAAGCTGGCGTTTCAGGTTTCCGGCGTTTCTACGGGAACCACACGCACCGTAACCATTCCCAACTCGAACACCACGCTCCCGATTATCAGTCAAGTGGTGACCATTTCCGGTCCAACGGCGGCGCGTACGTTCACGTTTCCCGATGCCGACGCCACGATGGTAGGCCGGGCTACAACGGACACGCTCACCAACAAAACGCTGGATGCGGAAGCGACCGGCAACGTACTCAGTCTGCCCGTCAAACTTTGGTTCCCGATGGCGGCCTGCCAGGACGCCACGGCCACACTGATTTGGGATACGCCCACCAGTAACCCGGCGGTGGCCGCGTGTATTACAGGCACCAACACGCAAAAAGGCGTGGCCGAATTTGCCGACGGGGCAAATTCGCTTTCGGTGCAATATACCGCACTCCTGCCCGATGATTGGACTTCCACGGGCGGCGTAGATGTGAAGTTCAAATGGCTGACGTCGGCCACTACCGGCAGCGTGGTCTGGCAAATCGCCACCAGTTGCGTGGCTGACGCGGAAACCGACGACCCGTCCTTCAACACCGCCAACACGGTAACCGATGCGGCCAAGGGCACAGCCAATCAAACCAACGACGCCACCATCACCGGCATCACCATGACCGGCTGCGCTGCCGGGGAATTGCTGCACATTAAAGTGCTCCGTGATCCCGCGCACGCCTCAGACAATCTGGCAGCCACCGCGCGCCTGATCGGGGTCGAGCTGACATGGCGGAGGGCCATCTAATGCGCCGCTATCTGTATGCTATTGTACTGCTGTGCGTGATTGCGGGCCTGCCGATGCTGGTGCAGACCGCTCCGGTGACAGTGCAGAATCCCGGAAACGGTTGTAGCGGTGCGTCTACCTGCGCAATTACAACCACATCCACTACTGCTGGAAACTTGCTCGTCTGGATTGGGGTGATTCGCACTGACGCATCGCAAACAATCAACGCACCAACTGACAACCAGTCCAATACATACACGCAGGCATACAATGTTTCTTGCGCCTTTGGGAACTATAGGTGCGCTGCTTACTACGTCTGTAATGCAACGGGCGGAGTAACCAGCGTAACCGGAAACTTTTCCGCAAATACCAACTCTACCGGCATTGTGCTCGAAGTTTCCGGCATTCAAACCAGCAGTTGCCTAGACCAAAGTGATAGCACTTTTGGCGTTGACAGTTCTTCTCCTTGGGCGGCTCCCACCGTAACGACTACGGTAGCCGACAATTACCTTGTAAACCAGGTTCTCCTGAATAACCAGCCTTCAGGGTGCGCCGGAACAAACGGTTGGACGGTTGTAAAAGCTCAAGCCAATACGGGCAGCGGTATAGATTTGTGTGCGAACGTGCGAATTGTCTCGTCCACAGGAAGCTATACGGGCGAAGGTACATGGACATCTGGCTCCACTTCGGCCTTCCCCGGCATGGTGACTTTCAAGGGTGTTGCCGCGTCCAGTACGCCCGCAGGTCCGTTTCGTAGGAGGAATCCGTGAGGCAGTACGTACTACGGATGTTCCTGATATGGGGGCTGCTGGTGCATCCCGTGTTCGCGGGGCCACGGCCTAACTCCGAGGCACGACTGGCGGAATGGCGCGATACCTTTCGGGACGGCAAAGATTTTCTGCTGGAGCGCGGCATTGACCCTTTCGGCCTGGTCACCGCGTTGCCGGTAGGCACCACCTACTACGCTGACTGGACCGCGGGTGCGGATACAAATAACGGCACGTCCAGCGGTACGCCCTTCAAGCGATTCAAAGGGATGCAGGGCTGCACATCGAATTGCAATACGGTGACGCCCGCCGCCGGGGACACCTTTGTCCTCAAGGGCGGCGAGACCTGGCCGAAGGATGCGCTGGGCTGGGATGCTGGAGGATATATCGGCAGCAGTGGCAGTCACATCACCATCAGCGGCGGCGACCGCTCCTGGTTTACCGGCGGTTCCTGGACGCGCCCGAAACTCGATGGGCAATATGCCAGCCTCGCCAGCGGCGTCAACATGGTGGAAATTATCAAGTCCGCCACCGGCGGGACTTCCATGTATCTCGACATCAAAGATATCGAGTTCACCGGGTTGCTGGTGAAAACCAACTCCACAGTGAACATGGTTTCTCTGAACGGGATCAAGGACGTGACGCTCGACAATCTCTACCTGCATGGCTGGGACCGGTGCACCGGTAGCGGCACGCGGCAAAACGGCTCGGCAGCCGACTGCGCGGCGGCCGTGACTTCGAGCGACAACGGTTGGGGCGGACTCTATAATAACTACGCCAATGCCTCCAACAATTCGAACGTCAACACCATTCTGCAAAACTCGACCATCGACAATTCCGAAAATGGCGGCAATCAGGGGCTGCTCACCCGGGGCATGGAACAGCTCTGGTACAACACCCTGCGCGGCGCGGTGAACGCGTGCCTGCACGGCTGCCGCGTGGTAGTGGGCAACACGGTGACCGATATCGGCGACCGCTTCAGCGGCGATGATACGCATCAAAATATGTTCTATTCCGATGCCTACCGCGGCACGGAAACCACCAAGCCCAGCTCGGTGGACGCCATTATCGCCTTCAACCGCCTGGGCCGCAGCGCCTGCGGCGCGATTTGCGCGGGCACAGCGGTGCAGAAATTTTATATGGAACCCGGCGCCGGGCCGAATGTGGCCAACGGCGGCACTGTGAATCAGTACATTTTCGGCAACGTCTCCGACGACCTGGACTGGGTGGTGACGGCCGACCCTGAATTTGCCGCATCGTCGGGCTTCATCATGAATGTGCATGTGGTAGGCAACACCTTCAAAGGCGTCAGCGGCAGTTCCACGGCGCTGGTCAAGGCGTACTCGCGTCCGGCAACCGATTTGCTGACGCTGGTGAGGGTCAGCAGCAACCATTTCATTTCCGATGCTGGCGCGGGCGTGCTGGATATTTCCGCGGCGGCCAGCACGGAGACGGACAACAATGTAACCCGCACACTCAGCCAGGCCGCCAGCGATGGGTATACCGCGCCCAACTGGGCGCCGCCCAACGGCAGCGCCATCACCGTGGCCGCAGGGAAAAATTTTGCTTCGCTGTGCGGTTCGCTTACCGCCAACGGGCAAACGGTAAGCTGCTCGACCGGCATTGATAATCACGCCCGCGGCGCCACCTGGGATGCCGGCGCGTATCAGTTCACCAGCGTCAAGCCCACGATTCCGCGGGGCAGGCCCGTTCCTCAATAAACATGAGCATTCGAAGCTGGATACAAAGATGGCTCAAGCGCGAGAGCGTGGTTGTGCCGCGGACACTGGCCATTGGCTATCGTCCCGGGCGTCAACTGCAATCGGAAACCGCGTATGAGAAAGTAGGCTGGGTCTATCGCTGCGTGCGCGCTATTCTCGGCAACGCGGCGCAGGTTCCGTGGTATGCGGTAAAACGAAGCAAGAAACGCTCCGTTCCCCTGCCAGACGTTCATCCGGCCGCGCAATTGCTTGCCAAGCCGAACGATGAAGACGATTTCAGTGCCATTATCGAAAGCACTATCCTGCACATGCATCTGCGGGGCGAGGGTTTTTGGGAATTGAGCACCGGCGCGCAGTTGGGCCAGTCTTCTTTGCCGGCGTATATCTATTCGCACCCGGCCCAGTGGCTCGAAGAAGTGCACGCTGACCCGCGCACGCACAAATACACAAATTTCTCTCTGCGGGTTGACGGAAAGCGGTTCGATATCCCCGGCGAAAACGGCGTCCTGTTCAAATTTTACAATCCGCAGGATCCTCTTCGCGGGCTTTCGCCGATGTCTGCCGCATTTCAGGCTGCCGATACCGATCACTCGGCGCAAGTCTTCAATGCGAAGTACTTCGATAATGCCGGGGTCATCAATCTTCAGTATGGTTTTGACAAAGACGGCCCGATTCAGGAATGGACCAAGGAACTGGAAGCGCGCGTCACCGCCAATCTGCGCAACATGCATGCGGGCATGGATAACTGGCACCGCGATATCGTCACCGGCCCGGGCGAATTCATCAAGCTGATTTCCAGCGGCGCCATGAAAGACATGGATTTTCAGGCGCTCCGTAAATTCAACCGCGGGGAAATTCAGGCAGTCTTCGGCGTGCCGCCCATCCTGTGCGGCGACGTGGAAAATGCTAATCGCGCCAATTCTTCCGAGCAGCGCGCGATGTTCTGGGAAGACACCTTGATTCCCATTCTGAGCGATGTGGCATCGCTGGCCAACCGGAAAGTGTTTCACCGTTTTGGCCCGGATATTTTCATCGAGCCGGATTTTTCGCAAGTGCCCGCATTGCGCAAGGATTTGCAGAAGATCGCCGATGCGGCTGTCCCGCTGGTTACTTCCAATGTGATGACCATCAACGAGGTCCGCGTGGAATACCTCGACTTGCCGCCGGTGGAATGGGGCGACGAGCGCTACGATGCGGCGCACAACGGAGCGCCGGAAACAGCGACCGACGAAAACGGAGCGGCCACGCTGACCACAGAAACAGCGGTAGCGCTCTTGCGCGAATACAAGAATGCCACGATAAGCCGTATTCGCGAGGGCGCGGTCACGTCGGCGCTGGCTTTTCCGCCGAGCCGCGAAGCACAGCGCGCCGCCCGGAAGTTTAAGGTCGCGCGCAAGGCGGCATGGGATCTGGCGCGCGCCATTTCCATCGAGCTGAGCGTGGCATGGGATAAGCGCGCGCCCGCTGACGCCGCCGCAGACTTGTTTGACCGTTACGAAGCAAAACTGAAAGAGCCAAAACTTCTGGCCGCCTAGGCCAATTTCCATTCCCACCGGGGCAGGGAAGCAAAGGACACTAATGAACGACACTATTTCCGCCAAGGCCGCGGCTGCTTCCGCGCTGTGCGCGAAGGCTGCCCGCAAGGCCCATGAACTGGCCCCGAAGGAGCGCACGCTGCGCCCGGTGCGTGCGCAAGTCCGCTCGATTGACACCAAGGCGCGCACCATCGAATTCGTTGCCTCTACCGAAGCGGTTGATCGCTATGGCGATATCATCCGCGTGGATGGCTGGCAACTCGATAATTACCGCAAAAATCCGGTGTTCCTGTGGGCGCACCGTTCCAGCGATCCGCCCATCGGAAAATGCGTGGCCATCGGCGCCGAAGGCGAGGGCGAGGGCAAGGCCCTGGTGCAGCGGATTGAATTTGCCGCGCGCGAAGCCTATCCGTTTGCCGAAACCATTTTCAAGCTTTACGAAGGCGGCTTTTTGAATGCCGTGAGCGTGGGCTTCATGCCCATCAAGTATCAGCCGCGCATCGAGCCGAACGAGGAAGGCGGCGAATTTCTTGGCTATGAATTTCTGGAACAGGAATTGTTCGAACTTTCCGCCGTGCCTGTGCCCGCCAATCCCGAAGCGCTGGGAAAGGCGGTCCGTAAAGGCATCATTTCAGTTTCTGAAATGGACGAAATGAAGCGTCGCGGCTGGTACGGAGAAGATAATCCGCCCCGGGCTTTCATGGCGCCAGGCGTTACCTATCCCGAAAACCGGCCCGCAGATCAAGAAGATGTGACCGACAGCTCCGCGCAAGTCTTTAATGCGAAGCACTTCGAAGACGTGCCCGGTACGGGCAAGGCGGCTTCGCAGGAATCCGCATGGGAACGTGTCACGCTATCGAATCCTTCCCGCGTGGAGCGCGATATCGAAGAAGCGGCGCAGCGCGAGCGGCCCTCCAAAACACTCAAAACGTTTTGCGATGAAGGCCGCGACCTGGCCCGCGAAATTGATGCGCGTCTTTCCGATTTGGAACGGCGCGTGCGCGATATTCAGCAATCGCAATCCGCGGCGCGCGAGTCGTTCGACAAGCTTTTCACGATTCTTCAATCGCGAGCAAATCACGATTGTCCCGAAGGCGAAGATTGCCCCAAGCAGGGCGATGAGCCCTGTCCGAAGGGTGAAGATTGCCCGATGAAGGGCAAGGCCGCGAAGTGTTCTGAGGATGGTGGAGCCTCACAAGCCACTCCGAGTGAAGCAACCGCTTCCGCACCGGACCCGAAAACGGAAGCCGTAGTAATCAGTACCGTCGAGGAATTGCTGGCGGCACTGACCGCAAAGCAGTAGCACGTCGCCCCGCGCCATGCGGGGCCTGCCGGGGCAAACACTCCTAAAGCATCGCTGGAGTTCGGCGGGGGAACGCGAGCCATCCGCATTGCGGATGTTCACTCGAAAAAGGTTCCCCAGAAATGTTGCTTGACAACACTGTTTTGAACGTCTTGTCGGAATATTTCGCGACCAAGGCGGAGTTCAACAAGTTCGTTGCGGACTTGAAGGAAAAGCCCGCGATTGAATCCGCGAGTAAGTTTTCCATCGCCCGCATGGTGCGCGGTCTGGCGGCCATGCGCGGCGCAGCGGTTGTGCCCACAACCGCTGAACAGGATGCCGCCTATGTGAAGGCGCTCAGTACCGGCGCAACCACGGGCAGTTACCTGGTGCCCACCATTCATTCGCCGCGCATCATCGAATTGCTTTCCGATGGCGGCGCCCTGCGCCGTCTCGCGCCGATGATCTGGCCGATGGATGGCGTACAGAACATGAACGTCCCCGTGGAAAGCAGCACGCCCACGGTGGAATGGCTTGGCCAGAATACGGCGCAAAGCGCGTCGGATCCCGGCTTTGCGCAGGTTGCCTTGAGCCTCAAGACGGCTCGTTCGCTCACCGCGATTCCTGTGGAATTGCTGCGTTCGGCCAGCCCGGCCGCCGATACCGTTATCGAGCGGTTGATTGCCAAGGGCTTTGCCAATAAGGAAGATGCGGCGTTCTTCGCCACGTCTTCGCAGGCCAATGGCCCGGCCAGCGTCTATGCCACGTCCGGCTTGACCGATGTAATTGTCGGCGGCGGGGCGAGCGGCGGTGACGTTGCCTACGCCGACCTGGTTGCCGCAATTGGCGCAGCCTATACCGCGGAAGCGACGCCGCCTTTCAAGTGGGCGTTCCATCCCACGGTGTTCTTCAACAAGATTTGGGGTCTGGTGGACGATCAGGGTCGCCCGATTGTCGTGCAGGACGTGGTGAACGGTGTTCCCACGCTGACGCTGATGGGCTTCCCGGTCGTGCTTTCCGCCAAGATTCCGACCGATCAGGCCGTGGGCTCCGGCTCCAATCAGAGCTTCGGCCTGTTCACCAACCCGGATTACATTCACGTCGGCCAGAGCTCGGCGCTGGAAATCGCCTACAGCGATCAGCGCTACTTCGACGTGAACCAAATCGCCATCCGCGGCGTGCGCTACCTGGATTACGGCTACGGCCCGAAGCTGGGCATCGTGCGCCTGAAGGGTATCAACACGCTGTAGTTTGGTTTCGGCCGGCGGGCGTCTCAGCAATGGGACGCCCTGCCGTTTTTTTCATTTCAGTTTCTGAAATGGCAGGGGGCGCAGTGATTGACGTTTCTGTGGTAATTCCATCGCGCAACGAAGATGCGATGCTGTGGGCTACGGTTGTCTCGGCCCACGAAAGCCTGCAAGCCGCAAGAGTTTCTTACGAAATTATTCCCGTAGTCAACGGGCCATCGCCACAGATTGCCGCGCTGATGCATCGCGCGAAACTGGCGAAGGTGTACTGTTCTGATGCAAGTTCACCGCAAGCGGCGCGCCACGTGGGCGCTATAGCCGCAAAAGGCTGCTGGCTGTTTTTCCTCGATGCGCATTGCATCGTGCCGCAGAATTTCTTTCTCGAAATGCTGAACACGCTGGACCGTTCCGGCGCGACACTGCTGCACAGTCCGCATCGCTTCCTCGGCAAGACGTTCTACGGCTTTACTGTGGATTGGGACGGCACGCTCTGGGCGAAGGATACGATTGATGTCCCCCCCACGGATCAGCGCTCTTTTGAAATTGCCGTGGCTGGGCACGGCGCAATTGGCATGCTCCGGCACGTGTATTGGAAGACCGGCGGCTATTGGCAGGCCTTGCGCGGCTTTGGCGGCGAAGAAACGCAACTGAATTTGAAAATGTGGCTGCTGGGCAAGCGTTGCGCGATGGCCACGCGCACCCACCACTGGCACTGGCTTCCGCCGCAAGGCCGTCACGATGAAAGCATGTTTCGTGATCCGGATTTCATCCGCAATCATTTGATGATTGCCGAGGCGTATGGCGGAAGCGACCAGCTTCGGCGCACGCGCGACGCCCTGGAAATTAAAGGCGGAATCAGCATCCCGCTGCCCTGTTTTGATGTGAATACGCTTGCGGCGTGCATGGATGAAACGCTCGCCGCGGGTTGTGTGGGACGCAACGGCATTGCCTGTTTGCGGAAACAATTTGAGCACGAAAAGGTTGTCCACTAGGGCCAGGCGATTCTCCTTCCCGTGAAATAACTCACGGGTTTTCTTTCGCTGGCTCACTCCACACCGGACGGGACAGTCCACAACCTCCTGTCCCGTCCGCCCCCCAATCTATGAAATCTCATTTCAGTTTCTGAAATGGAGCAGGCGTGAAGGTTTCGTTCACGGTTTATGTCAAGCCGCAACCGCAAGGCTCGACGCGCTGGTTCATTCCCAAAGGATGGACCCGCCCGATTATCACTACGGACAACAAGAATCTGAAGCCTTACCGCCAACAGGTTGCCGAAACCGCTTTCTCTTATTGCGGCGAGCCGTTGGCCAGGCACGTGCCGGCGCGGCTGACTCTCAGGTTCTACCTGGAACGCCCGCCCAGCATCCCTAAGAAGCGCACGCACCACGTCGTCAAGCCCGATCTGGACAAGCTGATTCGCAGCACCGGTGACGCGCTCAAGGGGATTGCCTACCACGATGACGGTCAAATCGTTTCTTTGGCTTGCGAAAAGTTCTACGGCACGCCCGAGCGCGTTGAAATCACCATTGAAACGGTAACCTAAACATGATGGCCTATCCACATGTCGCAACAGAGATGCCTGCCGTCCGAACTATGCTTCAGGGCATTGTTTTTGCCCGCGCCGCGCACGATTTTGATAGGGCGGATTTTCTCCGTAGCTGGTTACTGGGGTTGGATGATGGCATGAAAATCACATGCCGGCCCGGCAAGGCAACCTTGTGGCATTGGCCAAGCCCGCCTTTCACCAACCAATTTCATTACTGCAACTACGGTGAATTTATTGCCACTGCGGAAATTTAAGATCAGGAACGTCATGAAATCACCCGCTAACCGCATGATGACAAGCACGCCGCGGCTGGTGCGCCCATCCGCTCCGGTTTTGAGTGATCTTGACGCTTGTGTCTGTGCCAATGAAAAGTGCCGCGCGCCCCGCGCGCCGGGCCGCCCTTGCCGCAAATGCGGTGCAGCCGCCGTGGTTTATCGCCCTTGCCCGGGAGAAAAGTATTAGAGAGGAAAAACAAAAATGTCTGCAATGTCTGATTACCTCGAAAATGAGCTGATTAAGCACATTTTCCGCACCGGTTCGTTTACCAAGCCCACGGTGCTGGCCGTTGCCCTGTTCACCGCCGCGCCCAGCGATTCGGGCGGCGGCACGGAAGTGGCGGGCGGGAGCTATGCCCGCGCGCAACTCAATCCGCTGGACGCGAACTGGAACGCGACCTCGGGCACAAACGGCTTGACCGCCAATACGGGAGACCTTTCGTTTCCCACGCCTAGCGCCAACTGGGGCACGATTACCCACTTCGGCATTTTCGATGCGACTTCAGGCGGCAATCTGCTGTTTCATGGCGCGCTTACCCAATCGAAAACCGTCAACAATGGCGACCCTGCGCCGAAATTTGTTGCCGGCGCGCTTACGGTAACACTGGCGTAGGCAAGCCTCATGGCCGACACAAAAATCAGCGCGCTTGCAGCGGCATCGGCGGCGGCTGCGGCCAATGAGTTTGCCATCAATGAAGCGGGCGTTTCCAAAAAACTTACCGCGCAACAAATCAAAGACTTCATTTTGAATGCCTCGGTGTTTGCAGCGGGATCTGCTTCGGCCAATTCCAAGCCGAAATTGACCAGCGGAACGCTGATGACCACGCCTGAAGCCGGGGCGATTGAATTTGACGGCGTGGTTCCGTATTTCACGGCCACGGCAGGCGCGCGCGCCGTGCTCGGGACGCGGCAATTCTCCGTGCTCACCAGTGACTTTACCCTGGTGAATCAAACCGGCGTGCAACCGGCCTTCGGCTCGGCGCAAGATGTGTTTACCGTGGACGCCAATACCCTCTATTGGGTGGATGGCCTCTACGTCACCACTACCGGCGCAACGTCATCCGCGCTGCGTCTCGCATTTTTGCTCACCACTGCAACGATGACGTATATGAAAATCGTTGCGAATGGATGGCAGGGAACGGCCAACAGTACGGCGACCGCTTCGAATATGACTTGGATGGATGCGGTAGGCGTGGCCACGGTTACTGCTGCGGCAACCACTGCGGGGAAATCGGTGCAGTTCAGTGGCGTGATGGCGTTCGGCACGGCCGGGAGCATTACCCCGCAAGTTGCCTTTACCGCAGACCCCACCGGGACGCTGCTGATGAAGGCCGGGTCGTACATGATGATGACGCCACTGGGAACCAATGCTGTGACCAAAGTTGGAAATTGGGCCTAGTACATGGCCGACCGTTTCCTTCTTGAATCCAGTAGCGTTGACGGCTACCAACTGGAAGATGCTTCCGGCGTTCTGCTTCAAGAGCCGGTTGCCGCGCAACTTGCGGCCGGTGTCAGCGGAACCGGACTGCTTGTTGCTGCGCTGACAACCGCCGTACAAATGGCCGCAGCCGTGGCCGGCTCCGGCGCCGTAACCGCCGCGCTTACCACGTCGCTGCTCTGCGCTTCTTCGGTGAATGCAAGCGCAACTGTTTCCGGCAGTCTTTCGACGGAAGTTCGTCTTGCCGCCGGAGCTTCCGGCAACGCAACCGCATCGGGCGGCCTTGCAACGGAAGTCCGCTTATCCGGAACCGTATCCGGAAGCGGCAATGTTGCGGGTGATCTGACGGTTCCTGCTCCTATCCTTCTGGAAGGAAATCTTTCGGGCGGCGCTGTTTCTTCGAGCGCAATCGCTACGGCAATCAATCTGGCGGCCTCCGCATCGGGAAGCGGTGCAGCATCCGGCGCGCTCGGCACAGAGATAACAGCCGCAGGCGCAGCCTTCGCGACCGCAAATGTTTCCGGAAGCCTTGCCACAGAAATTCTTGCGCAAGGCTCGGTAACGGGCAGCGGCGCAGCCGTTGCCATTCTTGATACAGCAATCACTGTTGCCGCGAATCTTTCCGCAAGCGCGGCCATTGCGGGTGGGCTCGGCACGGAAATTCGTTGTGCCGCATCGGCCGTAGGACAGGGCAGCCTCTCCGCGGAACTGACCACCGCAATCGAGTGCGTCGGCTTGACCGGAGCCACAGCAGAGGCTTCTGCCGAACTGGCTACGGAAATACCGCTTAGCGCCGCCATGTACGGCGCGACGACCGTCACAGGAAACCTGTCATCTGAAGCGCAGATGACCGCAGTCGCTTCCGGTACAGCCAGCCTTTCCGCAGAACTTGGCACGGAGATCGCCTGTTCGGGCGTAGTAGCCGGCTCTTCGGTTTCGGCGGCAAGTCTCAGCACGGCAATTTTGTGCAACGGGGAAATATCTGTTTCCGGTTCCGCTACGGGAAGCCTTGCCGCGGTTCAGGCCAAGGTCGCGCGCAGGAAGTTTCTTGCGCAACCCATCATCCGGCGCTTTTCGCAATTGCCGCGAAAAGCAAAAAATAAATTGTATGTTCCAAGTCGCCGCCGCAAGGTGACGGTCGTTGGACAGGAGCGCCTTGTGAGCATCGGGAATCTTCTCAAGCAGCCCTCGGAAGTTCTGGACTGCTCGATTGACTTCAAGGATGCCCTGAAAGTAGGCGACACGATTGCCTCGCTTTCCTCTTTGACCGCCGCCAATTCCAAAACCGGCGCGGACACCACGGCCGCAGTCATCGCCGCAAGTCCGGCGCCGGTTGTGTACGGAACGCAGGTCACGTTTCGCGTGAAGGCGGGCGTAGATGGCGAGCGCCATCGCATCGTTGCGCGCATTGCGACCGCCACAGGCGAAGCCCTGGAAGCCGTCGTAACCCTGATTATCCTGGAGCGATAATTCATGCCCCGCCTTGCATCGGTTGACGAACTGAAAGCGGTGCTGCGCATTCCTCTTTCGGAATCTTCGCTCGATGTTCAGTTGGGTGACTTGCTGGATGAAGTGGGCGATGAATGCGAGCGCATTACCGGGCGCACGTTCACCGAAGGCACGTTTACCGATGAGCCGCACCCGGGCGGATGCGATTCCATCGTGCTCAAGAACCGGCCGGTAAGCACCAGCCCAGCCCCCGTGGTAAGCGAAGTGGATGCCTTCGGTTCCACCAGCGTTCTCGATGCAAATGAATACCTTGTGGATTACGCCTTCGGGATCATCCGTCTGCGTCCCGGCCGGCGTTTTGTTTCCGGTCCCGTGGGTACGGTCCTGGTGACGTATGACGCGGGATATGCGGCCAGCGGTACGGGCAACACTGCCAAGATCGCCGTGCCGCCGTCCTTGTCGCGCTCGGCAAAAGATTTGGCGGCGGCGCGATTCTTGAAAGACCGCGGCGCGATGGAACAAAAAGACCTGGACGCTGCGGAAGAACGCGCGCGGCGTTTCTGGGCGGGCTTCGGATACTAATCATGAAACGCGCCGCTGAAATCACGCTGGTATCTGCCCTGGTGCTGCTGGCGCTTCTGACATGCGGCGTTGTCTATCAGGCGGAAGTAATCGCGCGCCAGCGGGCTCTGATTCGCGACCTGCAACGGGACACCTTCATGTGTCAGGGCTACTGCAAAGGGCGTGCTTAGATGGCCACTTCCTTGCGCACGCTGGCGCGCGAATCTTTGTTTGCCATGATAGTGGCTTACCTGCGGGAAGGTGCTGTATCCACGGCAAATTTTTCCAATTATCCCTCGGCGCAGCGCGTGTACACCTTTTCCCTGGGCGATGACCTGTGGCAGGTCGCTCTGATGGATGCCGCACAAGAACCCCTGCCGATCGGTGTGACCGTGCAGTTTGCCGCCGATGTAGCGGATGCGTCTAAGGCCATGCCTCAGCTCTGGACCGTGCCGGTGCGGATCCATGTACGCATGCCGCGAGACTGGCGCGGCGAATCTCTGGCGCATGAAATCGCGCAACAGGTTGATGAAGCCCTGTACCGCGCAAACGGGCGCATTGAAATTACCGATTACGATGCCGTGCCCGTCACTCCACAAGGAACCTTCCTTACCTGGCAGCGCACCGAGCGCGGCACCTGGGAAGCGCAAGGGAATGAGTTGGTGGACGCGCTGACACTTTCTTTCGAAGTGCAGTACGGCACAGCGAATTTGTAAGGTTTGAGCCACAAAAAACCGACGTGCCGGTTGGACGACTAGCCGGGGGTGTGGTTCGCAATCAGATGGGCCTGACAGCAATGGCGGCAACGTCGTCTAGCACCCTGTCGCTCGAAAAGTCGCTCTAGGATGCCACTCAAATCTGCCCGAAAGGGCGGGGTTAGCGTGGAAGCAGGCGAAACGCTGGAACATTCGACACCCGCGATGCAAGGCCCGAAAAGGGACGCCAAGGCTGGGATAGCGAGCATCGTAGCTTAATTCGAGTGAGTGTCCCGGCAGAGAAAGCGAAATAGCCCGCGAGGGTTGCGGTTCATCCTGTGGCTCACAGGTTCCCATTTCAGAAACTGAAATGGTTTTTCATAGGAGAAATGCGGTGTACCTGCTTCGCCGATTCCAGCGATTTGTGCGCGAATTTCCATATCGCGCAAATCCGTTTCGCGAACACTGCCAGTTGAACTGCAACCACGGCGTATATCCCGGCAGGGAAGAGGGCGACGTGGTTTCCTTCAAAGACGATTCCGGCGAGTGGTATCGCTGCGTGTGGTGCGGCATGAAATTTCCAAAGCCGAACGTTGTCCCGTTCAAAACTCCAAGCCATCAAAACGCGGGCGATAGCCCGCTGGGGGCAGCATGAAATCAGGATTCGCGATCCGCGAGGAAGTAAAAACGTTTGCGAAAGGCGGCGCCGTCACCGGCACGGCCATTGTCGAACGGCCTCTTTCGCGCAAACAGTTGAAGGTTCTTGCGCCCGCGCTTTACAAAGACGCGCGCGCCAAGTGGCCCCGGCGCAAGCGCGAAGTACCCTCAACGCATTGGGGCCGCGTGCTCGGAGAAAAGTATCGCCGCGAGGTGTTGCAGCCAGCCGCCGAGCGCCGCGCCCGGCAAAATCTCGCCAGAAAACTTGAAATGTTGCAACCGGGTAGCCTGTTTGAATCGGTGCGCAATGGGCTGCGCCGCATGTTCAACCGGAAAGCGGCATGAGCGAAGCCTACGTCCCTCACTTTACCGGCCTCGCGGGCCTGCTGGCGCGTCAGCGATACGGTCGCCGGGGCCTGCCTTCACGCGGCAAGCGCGCTTTCTGGGCAATTCGCCGCGCCTGGCGAATTATGACCGCATTTTTGTTCTAACTCGCCACAAACGGCGTCTTACGGAAAAACCATTCACGTATTCCATCTGCGAAATCTGTGGATAAAGTCTTGGACGTTTCCATTGTCATTCCCAGCAAAGACGACCCTGCGGGATTGTACTTCACCTATGCCGGGGCGGTCGCTGACCTCGAACATTCCGGGTTGCGCTATGAAATTCTGGCTGTAGTAGATGGCGAATTTCACGATACCGCGCGCAGCCTGAAAGCGCACAACGGTTGCCGCGTCTTGCGCACGCAGGCGGATTCTCCGCAGGGCGCGCGTCACGCCGGCGCGATGCAGGCGCAAGGCCGTTACATTTTCTTTCTCGATTCGCATGTGCTGGTGTGCCGTGATTTTTTCAAGCGCATGGCCGCGGCCATGCAATCTACCGGCGCGGCGCTGCTGCATTCGCCGCATTGCACATGGTCTCCCCGCACGATGGGGTATGCCTACGGCGTGGCCTGGGATGGCAACCTGTGGAGCAAGGATCACCAGATTACGCCAACCAGCGTAACGCCGTATCGCGTAGCCATGATGGGGCACGGCGCGATTTGCGCGGACCGCGAAGCTTATTTTTCCTCCGGCGGGTACTGGCTCGAACAGCGCGGCTGGGGCGGCGAAGAATCGCACCTCAACCTGAAGTTGTGGATGATGGGCCATTCCTGCTGGGTTTTGCCCGACGTGTATCACTGGCATTACATGGCGCACCGGCGCAGCGCACAGGTGTTCGGCGCGCCGGAACACGTTCGCAATTTTCTGATCAGCGCCTATGCGCTGGGCGGCGACCGCTACCTGAATCGCTGCTATCTGGCCTACATGCTGCCCGCGGAACAGCGCGATGCCGCGAACGGCACAAAGGAAACCGCAGTGTATCAGAAATTGCGCGATGCGGTTCCGCGTGAAGCCGCTGCCGAGCGCGTATTTATCTGCTCCGGGCCGTTCAAGGGCGACCTGGACAAGTTGCGCGAGTTTTTCCGCAAGGAAGGGATTCACAGTTGAACAAGCCGCTTGTTCCCGTGTACGGCGAATTCAAGAAAACGTTCGCCGAAGCGAATCTGGCCATTGTTTCGGAATTGCCTTCCAACGAAGGATATGAGCATTACTTTTTCGCCATGATGGGCGTACGTTTCGGACGCGTCACGCTGGCCAGCAAAGGAAAGGCCGGCACGTTCCCCATCCGCACCGATTACAGTGGCCGCGAATACATCGAATTCGCGCAACGCGGCGTCTGGGAGCGGGAGGCGGGATTGCCGCCCACCGTATTTCGCGTGATTCCGTTTTCGACTTAGAAATAACAAAGACATTTCGGAGGCGATGATGGCGATAGAAGACTTGATTGAATCCGCCTACAGAGAGTTTTTGAAAGAACTGTTTGATGAAGCCGTTCTCGGAAAACGGCATGATACCCAAGAAAGTTACCCCGTGGGCGTGTAGCTCAACAGGGAGAGCGCCTGCCTTGCAAGCAGGAGGTTGCCGGTTCAATCCCGGCCATGTCCACCAACCCCTATGATTTTCCATTTCAGTTTCTGAAATGGCCGCACCCAATGTGGGTACGAATGTACCCAAGCGAGGTACGAAGTGATTGATCTGGTTCGAAACAGTCCAGGCAAGGCCTTGGCGATAGCGCAAATCGTGCTGTCTTTGTGCGCGCGTGGCGGCTACTTCATCGTTGGCGATTACCGCAGGTCTTTGTACTGGATCCTTGCTGCCGGGATTACGGCTACGGTGACTTTCTAATGGACAATTCCGCTGCTCATATCGCCGCACGCTTTGTGATTCACTTTGTAGCCTCTGCGTTCTGTTATCTGGCTGCGCTCGCGGGCTACCGCTTCGTGGATTCGCGCTGGCCTTACTGGACAGAAGTGAGCGTGCCCGCCGTGCTGGTGTTCGCCGTGGCCGTGCTCCGCGAACCGTTTGACGTGGCCCACGGCCAGAGTCTCACCAAGGCGGTCTTTGACTTTATTTCCCGGGGCGGCGGCCTCGCATTCACCGTGTGGGGTATCGCGTGGCTCAAGCGCCGAAACATGCTGTAGGCCGCTGTTCGTACGACTGGAAGCCCGGCGCGTCTTCAATCTTGACGTGTCTTGCTCACAAAAATTCGCATACGGTCGCGCGCGTGCGCTCGCTTGGGCACGACGTACTGATTGAGCTTTACCGCATGGGCATGCTCACGGGGCAGGCCAAGCGCGACGCGGAGCAGATCACAAATAGCCATGCCGGATAGCGCACGCCCGGCATGACTCATCCACCGAAGGAAGGGCCGCCTGCTAAGGGCGGCCCTTGCCATTTCAGAAACTGAAACCAAAAACCATAGGGGGCAGAAGTGAGAATTCTTGTTACTGGCAGCGAAGGCACGCTTGGGCGCGTGCTTGTCCGCGAACTCGAAGACCGCGGGCATCTCGTCTATTGTTGCGATGTCGCGCACGGCGCGAGTGAACGACACATCCGATGTGACGTAGGCAGTCACCGCCAGGTGGATGCCGCATTCGAATTTGCGCGACCCGATCTCGTCTATCATCTGGCCGCTGAATTTGGCCGCAACAATGGCGAGGATTATTACGAACAGCTCTGGCGCACCAACTGCATCGGCACGCAGAACGTGATTGACAATTGCATTGCCTATGGCGCGCGCATGGTGTTCGCATCCAGCAGCGAAGTCTATGGCGAATCCACGGCCTACGGCGTGGATGGTGAGCCGCTCGCCGAAGGCCTGCTCGACCGCAATGCCCCAGCCTTTCACAATCAGTACGCCCTCTCGAAATATGCCAACGAAAAACAAATTTTCATCGCCGCGCAGAATCGCGGCCTGCGTGCCTGCGTCCTGCGCTTCTTCAACGCCTACGGTCCCGGCGAGTATTACACGCCCTATCGCAGCGTGGTGTGCCTGTTCGCTTACCGGCTGATGTTCGGCCTGCCTATCACTGTCTATCGTAACTACCATCGCGTGTTTCAGTGGGTTGGCGATTGGGCGCGCACCGTGGCAAACGTTGCTGAGCGGTTCGACGCTCTGCCCGGTTGCGGTGTCCCGCTCAAGGCTAAATGGTATGGCGCGCGTCCCGCATGCGTGCCGGTTTACAACATTGGCGGGGCGGAATACACCAGCGTCGAGGAGATGAAAGACAAAATCGTAGCTTTGCTGGGCGGCACAAAGAGCGAAATTACCGTTCTGGAAAAGGAAGCCGCCAACGTCACCAACAAGCGCCCGGATATTTCCCGCGCACAGGCAGACTTGGGCCACGATCCGCGCACCACGTTGGACCAAGGCCTGCCGCCAACCATCAAGTGGCTCTATTTGCAGTATGGAGATATTGCCGATGCCTCGCTCGGCAAATGGCCGTACCGGGATGAAGACGGCCGCACGGCCGCACCCTTTTTGAAGTGCCAGTCCGCGATCTCCACGTTCCTGCCTGAGCGCGCATGAAAATTCTGCACATTTGCAACTGGGCCGCGGGTATTACCACGCGCAACGTGAACGCCCTCAAGCAATGGTCACGCTACCGGCATGAACTTGTGGCGCGCATCGCGCATCCGTACCCGATTCACTACGAAGCGCCCACCTATACCGAAGCAACCACGACCCGCGAAACCGTTCTCGGCATGATTGAAGAGGCCGATGCGCTGCACTTTCATGCGGTGGGATATGACGGCACGGCGGAATTGCCGGAGACGGTGCACGGCATCAACTTCGCACAATGGCTGGGAAAGAAGCGGTTCATCTTCACCGGCATGTGCTCCATGCTCGCGCCGGATGGTGAGACGTGGACGATTCCCTGCGGCGAGAAGTTTCGCGTCCGCAATCTTGACCGGTACGACCTCATTATGGGGCCGCACCTTTCTTGTAAACACACGTACGCCGAGCGGCTGGAATACGCTCCGGACATCATCCCCATCCATGATTGGCTGTACACGCCGAGCGGAGTGTTTCCGCCGGCGCGCGTCTGTTCATTCAAGGGCGGGGAAGTGAAGGGCGCGCTGTGGCAGGCCGGGATTGAGTTCTACCAGTACCCCACGCCAACCGCAATGTCGCTGCATTTGGCGCAACGGCGCAAGCTTTACCGCGCCACGCTCGACAATTTTACCGATGGCCACTGGGGATTGTTCGGTATGGAATCTCTGGCACAGGGCATTCCTTCGCTGGCGTACATCCATCCGGTCAACATGGAGTGTTTCGATATTTTGAAGGCTCCAATCGCCCCTTTCCTGAGCGTTCATTTTGGCGGACGCAAGCTAGCAGCGACACTTTCCGGCGTTCTCAACTGGCCGGAAGAAGCCTGGCGCGAGTTTTCGGTCCATTGCCGCGAGTGGATGGAAGCCCATTACGACCCCGAACGCCTGGTGTGGCGCTGGGATGATCTGTACGGGAGGCTTTAATGAATATCGAGGAGGCAAGGTTGCTGCTTTCCGGGCTGTTGAAATTCGGTGACGCGGAACAAATCAGCGAAATTATTTACGAAGCTCGTCGTGTCGTAAGTCGGGAGCGGGAATCTACCAAAAACCATTTCAGTTACTGAAACGAGGCCGGGGCATTGATTGAAATCAGGGGCGGACTGGCGCACGTCCGGTTTGCCAAGTTTGACCTTGCAGGATACGACCTGTTTTTGCGCTGCAAGAAATTGCCCGAATCGCAACTCGCCTACGATTGGCAGAGCGATACCTATACGCTTTCGACTCCGGAGCGGTTCGCAGCGCAACTCGGGGCCGTTGTGGCGCGGCGCGCCGCCAAAGAATTGCCGCTTGCCGAACACCTGTTTGATTACCAGCGCTTCATCGTGGCGACCGCGTTGGAAGCCAAACGCTATGCCGTCTATGCCGATTGCGGCCTGGGTAAGACGGCCATGTTTCTCGAATGGGCGCGACACGTCATGCACCGCACGGGCGGAAAGGTGCTCATCCTCTCCCCGAAGAACATCATCCCACAGACGATGGATGAGGACGCGAAGTTCTATGTTGACGCGTTGCCGATACGAAGACTTGACACCCGGAAAGAACTCATCGCATGGCTCACCAATGGCGTGAGCGAACTCGCGATCACTAACTACGAGAAATTGATTGAAGGGCAGGTTCCTGAGCTCCGCCATCTTGCGGGATTGGCCGCCGATGAATCGAGCATCTTGAAATCGGGCGGCGGGGTAATCAAATGGAACCTCATCAAGAGCGCGAAGGGAATCGAGTACAAACTTTCTTGTACTGCGACGCCCGCGCCAAATGACGTGATGGAATATGCCAGTCAGGCGGCCTTTCTTGAAAAGCTCCGTACCGAAGGTGAAATTCTCTGGACCTTCTTCTCGCGCGACAAGGACAACGAATGGCGTATCAAGCCCCACGCAAAAGAAGGCTTCTATCGCTTCCTCGCCAGTTGGAGCATTTATCTTCGTAATCCGGCGCACTACGGCTGGGCCGACAATCTGAGCGCTATTCCGGCGCCGCAATTCATCGAACGCGAGATTGCGGCGACACCGGAACAGTCAGCCGAAGCGCAGAAACTGTTTGCATCGCTGGGCGCGGGCCTGTTTGGCGACAAGAAAATGGGCGTTCGCGAACGGTCCAAGTTGTCGCAGATTGCCAAAGGTTTCATTTATGAAGGCGCCGGAAAAGAAAAACGCGCACGGCGCATTCCGGCTGTAAAGCCGCGGGCGGTCGCTGAAACGATCCGCGCAGAGGTTGCGGACGTCCGTCAAACGCTGGTTTGGACGGTATTCGATGAAGAATCGGCGATTCTCTCGGAAGAACTCGGGAGCACAGCTCATGCCACGCTTTACGGCGAAACGTCGGACGAGGAGCGCGCGGAAATTCTCGAGCGGTTCCGCAAAGGGCGGCCTCCCGTGTTGATTTCGAAGGCGTCCCTGCTCGGTTTTGGGATGAACTTCCAGTTCTGCGGCGCGATGGTTTTCTCCGGCTGGAACGATAGCTACGAGCAGTTCTACCAGGCTATTCGCCGCGCCTACCGCTACGGACAGACACAGAGTCTTCGCGTGCACATCCCGTTCGTGCCCGAACTCGAAGGCATGATTCTGGAAAACGTGCTTCGCAAGAAGGCCGGCTTCGAAGCCGACGCAGAGACACAGGAGCGGTACTACCGCGAGGCGATGAGGGGTTTGCCTTTAGGGGAAATGGCGTGACCGAAGCCCGCATCTACAACCAAGATTGTGTCGCCGGAATGGCTGAGCGACTCGCGCCGGAAAGCGTTGACCTGTGTGTGTCCTCGATTCCCTTCGGCGCGCTGTTCATGTATTCCGGCAAGACCGAAGACATCGGCAATAACACTGATGGCACTGACATGCGCGCCGGGATGTTCGGCCTGCACATGCGCTTTTTCGTAGAGCAGCTTGCCCGCGTGATGAAGCCCGGCTGCAATGTCTGCATCCACATTCAGCAGTTGCTTCGTTACAAAAATCAGCATGGCTATATCGGGCGCAGGGACTTCCGCGGCGCCGTGGTTGACCTGTTCGAATCGGGCGGATTCGAATGGAAGGGCGAATTCGTCATTCCCAAGAACCCGCAAATCATCGCCAAACGACTCAACTTGCACTGCCTGATGTTCGAGACCGGCAGGAATAACGCCGCAAACCTCGCGCCCGCCGTGAATGACTATGTGATGATTTTTCAGAAGCCCGGCGAGCGTGATGTTCCTGTCCCGGCGCTCTACGATAAGGTGAAGAATCCGCAAGGCTGGGTGACGCAGGAAGAATGGATCCGTGACGCCAAGGGTGTTTGGGCCGATATTCGTGAAACCGACGTGCTGGAAGGCTGGAAGGGCGCACGCGAGAAAGACGACGAGAAGCACGTTTGCCCGCTGCAGCTTGAGGTGGTTCGCCGCCTGGTTCGGCTCTACACCAATCCAAGTGAAATTGTCTTCGATCCGTTTTCTGGAATAGGCAGCGCTGGATTCGTTGCGATTGAACAGGGGCGAAAGTATGTCGGTTTTGAACTAAAAGAGTCATACTACAGGCAGTCGTTGCGCCACATGGAGCGCGCTAGAGAGTTGCGACAGGGAGGATCAACTGCACCCCTTTTTGCGGACGCCGAGGCTCTACTTGCATGTGGCAAGACTGGCAAAAACCAATGAGATTGCTTTGGTGATTTGCTTTTTTGATTGAGTTAAACTCGCGGAATGGGCGTCTGTGATGAACGGGAAGGCTCTTGCCAACGTATTTGCGACAAAGAGCACAGTAACCCTTTTGACGCTTTACCACGGCGGCCCTGGCCTTGAGCCATCCACGCCCGCGATACGTTTTCGGGCCACCCGCCCAGTCGGGAGCGCTTGGTCCCGAAAGATGAGTCTTGCGATACACGGAACGGCAAGCGGCGGAACAGAACATATTCTTCTGACCGGGATTGCGAGCGCGCCACGGTTTTAGAAAAAATTCAGCATGGCACTGAACGCAAACGAAACGAAGTGGCTCGCGCCAGCGCGGGTGTTTGTGGCCGAGGTTGTCTCCGGGCTTCCACGTAGTTTTCGTCTTGCGGCGATTCGGTTTTAGGTGGTTATGATGGGCGTATCTGAACAGCCCCGCACATCGCCGCGAGCAAAACTTGGCTTTTCCGGCGCGAAGATTTGCTTGAGTCGCACGAAAACCAGATGAACATTGCTTGCATTTTCTAATTTCGAACAATGGTCTTGCCATGCAGCGATTGTATCAACGACTAGCGTTTATGGGTATAGGCTAAATGTTCGCAATTTCTTCGTTCCCACTTTGATTTTTCTTTCCAAGCCGCAACCGTGAGCCATTGCAGATTGTGCGCGGCATCGGCCCCGCCACACGCAAGCGGCTTGATATGGTCTATCCGGTAGCCACGACAGGAGGCCGTAGGCCGTCCAGTCGCGGGGCATGGGTTGGTTTTCGCGAAGGCGCGCAATACGGCCCGGCTTCTGGCGATACGGCCGCGTGAATCGCGCGCGCATGTGGCGCAACGGTCACGGCGAACCTTCCCTTTTTGGGACGCAATTCCGTATTCGGGAACAGTTAACGTCGCAAACGCGAGAAAAACAGCAATCCATTTCTTCATGTAAATAAGAAGAGCAATTTACTCGCCACGTCAGGAGAACCTTGTGGAGAAAAGCGCAAAAGTGAAGGTGACCCGTGACCCTGAAAAGCCCGTTGAACGCAACGTGCTCGCACAGGCCATTGTAGATATCGCCGCGGCCATGAAAAAGCTCACTTACGGCGGCGTGAATCGCGACGCGATTGTCATTCTGGTTCACGATCAAACGAAACTGCCCAAGCGTGACATCGTTGCCGTGTTCAACGCACTCCAGGACTTGGAGCGGCAATTCTGCCGGTAGGGCGCGGACTGTCCATGCCCGTCATCGCATTCTTTGGCGACATTCATGGCCAAATTGACGCGATGTATGCGCACGTTGCGCGCTGGCAGCAACGCACCGGCATTGCGCTTGACGCCCTGGTTCAGGTGGGCGATTTCGGTCTTTTTCTTGACGAGCGTGTCCGTTCGGACTTTCCGAAATACTGGCTTGGCGAGAAGGCCGCACCCATACCCACGTTCATCTGTCCCGGCAACCATGAAGATATCAGTACCGTGCAAAGGTTCGACATGGCCCCGCTTGAAAGGATGGGAGTTTTACCGGATGGTGACATCGTTGAAATTCGCGGCGTGAAAATCGGCGCCATTTGGGGGAATTATTCACCGGTTTCCTGGGCGCATCCCGAGCGCGTCGAACAGGCGCGCAGTAACCGCTATGGCGGTCGTGTGGCCATGCACATCGAGCGCAATTCGGTCGAGCGGCTTTTGCGCGCGCCCGCCGAAAAAATGGACGTACTGATTACACACGATGCGGCCAGTTGCGCCTATCCGCCGGGGTTCTCTTCGTCTATGAGCGAAGATGTGAAAGCCCAGCTTGGATTGGACGAACAAGAGAATCCGCGCGGATGCCCCGGTTTTATGCAGATTCTGGACCGTTATCGCCCGGCCCGCTACTTTTTCGGCCACTTTCACAAACGATGGGAGTCGGAAGCGGCAGGAACGCGCGTGACGTGCCTCAGTTCGCTTGATAGAGACCCCGCAGGGGTAATGGAAGTAGTGGAGTTTTAGCCGATGAAGGTTTGTGTTTGCGGTCACCGCGCCGATAACCATTTAGCCCAACAGCCGGCCGCGGCCAACGTTTGCCTCAACCCTGGCTGTGTTTGCGTTGACTTTTTGGAGTCGGATGATCCCGGCGCGCCGGATACGGGCGACCTGGCGGGCAGAAACTTTGGTTTGTGTAGATGATCCTCGCAAGGCAAACCAACCTTCTTCCCGTTGTATGGGTTCGCGTGAAAGATGGCAATGACACAGGGCGGGCTATTTTCGATGGTCATTACTCCCGTCGTCACTATACAGACGGCCGAAATCCAAAACTCTACGTCGGCCCAGGCCAGAAGATGGTTTTGGTAACGACTGATGCGGGAGCAGTGTTCGTATGGAGAAAATTCAAGGACGACGCCATTCCGCCGCAGTCAGGCGTTAATTGCGCAGTTTTTCGGAGAGAGTTTGGTTTGCGGGCATCGGAGTTGATTCGGGCCGCGGAAAAAGAAGCGTGGGAACGGTGGGCAGGGGAAAGGCTTTACACATATGTGGACACGAAAAAGACGAGGAGAAAGCGCGACCCTGGGCGTTGCTTTCTTCGTGCTGGTTGGCGTTACGCCGGATGGACAAAAGGAGGTCTAAGGATTTTGGAGAAATTACCAGAATGGGAGCAAAGCCAACCCATTTCAGAAACTGAAATGGAATTTCATAGATTGGGGCAGCCGTGAACAAAGGGCACAGGATTCTGCATGTCGTCAACTCGTTTGACCCTGCTGGCGATGTAATTCGCTGCGTTAACGAACTTCAGCGATATTCTCGTCACCAGCATGAATTGATTGTGAAAGACCCACACCCCGGCCAAGATGTGTACGCCTATCAGGAAGCGGCGCTGATGGGCTGGAACGTTGCGCCCGCACCGGCAAATACGGCCCTTCCTTCGCGTCCGCCCAATTTGCGCGGCGCTGAATTGGCGCGCTGGAATAAAGAGCGCCAACAGCAGATTCAAGCCGCGCGCAAAGCGGCCAAGCAGTCGCCCTCACCTCTAGTGGACGGGCTGATGCAGTGGGCCGATGCTGTGCTGTTTCATTTTGTCGGGCATGAAGATGGATGGGCCGCGCCGGCGGGCAAGCCCATCGCGTTTCGTAATATCAACATCTATTACGACGGGACCAAGGACGCTTTTCATGCCGCGCCGGAATATCACGCGAAATCATTGGACGGCTACAAGCTCACCGCATCCTCGCACGTGGGTGCGCGTGACTTCATGCCAGGGGATAATTTCCGCTGGCTTCCCGACCTGATTCCGATTCACGCTCCGCTCTACACTCCCGATTGGAGCAGACGACCGCCCTGTGTGAGCTACATCAAACATTCGCCCGTGTTCAAGGAGCAGAAGTTTCGCGGAGCGGCGCACCAGAATCTCGATGGCGTTCCGCATCCGCAGGTGCTGTGGCGGCGCAAGACCGCGGCGACGGCTGCCGTGGATAACGTGTGCGATGGGCACTATGGTTTGAGCGGGCTGGAGCTTGCCGCGCTCGGTATTCCCACTGTGGTGTTTAATCACGAAAAGACGCGCGCGGCGCTTCGTGAATTCGCGTCGCTGTATCCGCCCTTTACCGAAGTGGGATGCTCTCTCGCGCAGGCGATCGCCGCTGTGGAGCAATTGCTTGGACTTGGCGAACACGAATATCTCAAATTGCGGCAGGAACTGCGCGATTGGATGGAGCACCATTACCACAGCCGCCGTGTAATCGAACTGACCTGGGACAAATTCTTCGATGAGTTGGGCGGATGAATTCTCCAAAGGTTGAAACCTTTATTACGTTTGCCGAGGGGTCTCCCAACCCATCCACGAAAACGTGGGACGTATTTGCCAAGCAGGGCAATCTGCGTCTTGGCGAGGTTCGCTGGTTTGGCCGTTGGCGATGTTACTCGTTCATGCCTGTGCCGGATACGGTTTTTGAGCAGTGATGCTTGCGAGATATCGCCGATTTTTGCGAACACCAAACACGACGGCACCGCGAAAGCAAGAAAATGCGCATCGAAGAAGGCAAGGCGGAACCAATTGCAGCCTGAAGTCTCCATCGTCATGACGGCGTACCGGCGCGCGCCGCAACTTTCCCGGACGCTCCACAGCATTTTTGAGCAACGCGCCCGGCTCTCCGGCGGCCTTGAAGTGATCGTTGTCGAAGATGGAGACGATGGCGGGGCTACGCGCGCCGCCTGCGAACCGTGGCCGGTGCGTTTTTTTCAGCGCGCGCGGCGCCCTGAGCAGGTCTATAGCAATCAGGCTGTTCCGCTCAATATCGGGATCCGGCAAGCCCGTGGCCGCGTGTTGATTTTACAGAACGCCGAATGTTTGCACGCGACCCCGGATGTAATCGCCCGGCTCGCCGAAATTCATGACCCCGATGCCCGGCCCGTGGCGGCGTTCGCGTCAGTGCTGTATCTCAAGCCGGACGGGTCGCCGGATTACTGGGGCTCGCATCCTGAGCACGCGGGGCCATCGCCGTATTTCTTCTGTGGTTCGCTTCTCCGCTCCATCGCCACGGATCTCGGCGGCTTTGATGAAAACTTCGCGGGATGGGGCGCAGAGGATGACGATTTCGCGTTTCGCCTGCGCAAGTCGGGCGTGAAATTCCGGTTTCTTGCCGGCGCGGTTGTGCATCACCAGTGGCACGAAGTTTCGCGCGGCTTCGGCCTGGAAGAGAACCGCGCGTATTTTGAAAACAAAGTGTGCAGGTTCCGTGGCGGCGAATGGCAACTGCTTCGCGCCAATCAGGGAAGGGAATGGGGCAGCCTAGAATCGTGAAAACGATACCTGAAGTCTCCATTGTTATGACGGCGCGCTTGCGCGCCACGCTGCTTCGCCGCACACTGGAAAGTATTTTCGCGCAGTATTCGCGCCCCACAACCGAAATCATTGTTGTGGAAGACGGCAGCGACGGCGGGGAAACGCTGGCCGTGTGCAATCATTTCGGCGTGTCGTACTACCTTCGCCGGAACCGGCCCGACGTGCCCTACAGCAATCCGGCCGTGCCGATCAATATCGGCCTCCGCCGCGCCACGGGCGAAGTAGTGATCCTGCAAAACGCGGAATGCGCTCACGCCGCGCCGGATGCAATCGAGCGGCTTGTGGCGCCGCATCGCGCCAAAAACAATATTGCGCTGTTCGCTTCGGTTTCCGCGCGGCATCCCGATGGCCAGCACTGGCACTGGTATGTGCACCCGTTCTTGGATGCCGGGCCGCGCCCGTTCTTTTTTTGCGGCTCGCTTCGCCGCGAACACATCGAACGGCTTCGCGGTATGGATGAAGACTTCAAGGGCTACGGCTATGAAGATGATGACTGGGCCGCGCGCCTGGGCATGATTGGCGTTGAATTTCGCTTTGATACGGACATCGTGATTCATCATCAATGGCACCCGTCCACTAATTGTTTTGGGCTGGAGTCAAGTCGCGCAGTGTACAACGCCAAGGTTGCGGCGGTGAAACGCAAAGAGCTTGGCCCGGAACGCAACATCGGGCGCGAGTGGGGGAGCCTCGAATCATGATCGAAAAATTGCTACGGCACCCGTACCTGGTGCACCAGCGGGCTGACGATGAGAACGATATTCCCGAAATGCCCATTGCCGTGTGCAGCGATGTGAGCGGCCGGGTGTGTCTCTCGCAAGAAAATCACAGCATCGTGCTCAACCGCGCATCGGTCAAGGAACTGTTTCTTGCCATCCGCAAGACAATGGCGGAACACGACATCGAAGAGCGCAAATCCAAAAAGTAGATTCCATTTTCCATTTCAGTTTCTGAAATAGGCACAACGGAGTAGCTCTTGGCCCGCGAATGCGGCTGCCCGGAGTTGCACATGACTGTGGCGACTGAGTCCCGATGAGCTCGGGCGCGGCCAAGCGGTCGTTCGGCTTCCCTATGTGCAGCGCGGACGCGGCGCTAGCACGAAGCGCGGTCGCCACAGTTTTCAAAACATTTCCCGGCACAACGAAACCATATGGAGCCCGCCCCTTGGCGGGTTTTTGTTTTGCTGGCGAAGGGGCAAGCAACACCAAGGCAAATCCTCATGAGGAGTTTACGGTAAATGCCCAATCCAGCAGTGGGCGGCGGCGCGGCAACCAGCAAAGGGTTGCAAATTTTCGCTTATGCCCTGTATCTCGCATCCTCGTCCGACGGCTCTGCGGTTGTTCCGGCCAACAAAATTGGCGCGGGCTCCGAACCGTCCGGCACGTGGGCGCGGCAAGGTCGTCTGCGTGACGACTCTATCCAATTCAACGTCGGCGACCCCGAAATTTTCAAGGCGCGCGCCGGCTGGAATCGTTCCGTGCAATGGTCTGCCGTCCGTCAGTCGGAAGATGTGACGCTGATTGCCCGGCTCGATGAACGTGACCCGGACGTGCAGGCGAAGTTGCGCGGCACCACGGCAACCTCGCTCTCGAACGGCTCGAATACCGGCCAGGCTTACATCTACAAGACTGGTGCGGCGTTTGGCGCGAAGGTGTTGCTTGTCGGCGTGGCAGTGAATCCCACTTCCACGCGCGAACACCACATCTTTGCATCGAATGCCACGGTCACTTACAAGCCCATCAAAGAAGATGACTTTGAAGGGGTGGAAGTGCGCATCGAAATTGCCGATGCGTCCGGCTCGGAAACGTTCCAAGACCGCGAGTGGAATTAGGGCGGCCTGTGATTTTCGGAAGGGCTGTGCACTCCAGCCCTTCCCTCTTTATTTCAAGTGAGGGGCGAACCATGAGCAGAGAAACAGTTGCGGTCACGGAAGATCAGGTCGAATCGGTTGTGCACGATGAATTACAGAAGCCGGTTGTGTTGAGCGTGGGCGGGCGGGCGGTTTCCGTGCGGCCCCTGCCCTATCGCTGGCAAGTGCTCTTTTTGAAAGAGGCGCTGGGCATTTTTGAAGAAGAAGCCGCCTGCGCCGAAACAATCCTCAAGGAAGTAGCCTACGCCGCCGAAGCCAAGGCTGTGCCGATGGTTAGTTTTTCACGGGAGATTTTCTCCACTGTCGTAGCGGCGTCGGAAAAACTGGACCGCGCCGCGGCGGTCATTCTCGCATCGCAAGTCGAAGGCGCCAAGGCCGATGCGCAAAAATTCATCGCCGAGCAGGCGGAATGGCTGCGTGACCATTCGCGTATCGAAGAAATGCGCGCCTTGGTGGACGCTCAGGCGGATAAGGAAAAATTGGTGCAAGCCGTGGGAAACGGATTGCCGGCGAGGCTCGAAGACTTGCTCCAAAGTCTGGCCGGCGCAAACGAAGGCGAGCAGAAGAATTTCTCTCTGGCGCAAGCTTTGAGCAGGCTCTTCTCGAAATCACCGGCGACCTCCAATGGGGATGGCGGCTCAATCTAGCGCAGGCGCTGTGGTTGATGCTGGGCTATGTCGAGCGCAACCATATTCCTGAAAAAGCGGGCGAGAAGGACGATGATCTTCGGTCGGGCACGATGGAGGATTTTACCGCCGCGATGCGCGCCCGCCAGCGCCCCAATCTATGATTTTCCGGTAGTGGGCTACTTTGACTCAAGCCGCTGATTTCTCTTGCTCGGATGCTTCCAGTAGGGCAATAAGGTCGCTGACTTCCCATAGCCGCTCGGTAACGCCAGCGGCCATTGCCGGTGTCATCCGTAGGGTGCGGTGAATCTTGATGAAGTTATAGGCGAAGTAGTTGAGCGCGACGGCTGCCGCGTGGTTCTCAATCTTACCGGAGAATCCGTTGGACAGTCGGGTGTATCGGCGCATGGCCGTGCGAACGCTCCAGTTTTGGCGTTCCACGAAACTGGTAGAAACGTGTTGAGACCTGGGATTGCCAGAAATCACAACAGAGCGGCAACCGATACACTCGGACGGACTGTACTTGGTGTCGGCCTTCGGGTCCTCTCCGTACATTTTCACCAACATGGCGTAATCAATTTCAGAACCAAAAGCACTCTCAACGGCGTCCAAATAGACGCGATGACCATCCGTCGTAAGCTGGATGCGGTTACTCAGGCGACCCGCCAGGTCGCGCACGAAGTCATACGCAGTTGCCGCGCTACGGTCGCCAAGCTGCCAACATGGAACCAGTTTGGTTTCGGCATCAATCGCAACCCACAGCCACACGTCGCCAGCAGCAGGAACCTTGTCAGAGATTTCTGCCGTCACGTTCTTAGCCTTGCAGTAGTTGAATCCCCAAAGTTCATCAAGCTGAATCCGGCGGCACGTCAGATTGCGGAGGGTTTTGGACTGGTACGCTTCGCATACTTCGCCGACCTCGCGGAGCAATCGCATGACGGTTTTCTTGGCAATGCCCGTCATACGGACGGTCGCTCGAATCGAGCAGCCTTCGATAAGACAACTCACTACCTGGGCGCGCTGTTCTGTGGTGAGCTTGTTCATGCCCCATATCTTACTAAAGCCGCTTTAGCATGTCAAGAACATTTTGCACAGCCCCGGCTTGCTTCCGAGGGAGGGGCGACCGTACAATTTTGGAGGGCAGCCCTTGTATAACCCAGATTCCATTATTCACGGCGACTGCCTGGCCGTCCTGAAAGAACTCAAGGCAAATTCTGTCGACTTAATCGTCACTTCACCGCCATACGCCGATAGCAGAATCGAAGCCTATGGTGGGGCACCCCCGCACCAGTACGTTCGCTGGTTCGTGCCACGCGCCAAAGAAATGCTGCGCGTGCTCAAGCCCACTGGCTCATTCGTGCTCAACATCAAGGAACGTGTTGTCGATTGCGAAAGGCACACCTACGTTATCGATTTGATCCTCGAAATGAAGCAGCAGGGGTGGCTCTGGACTGAGGAGTACATCTGGCATAAGAAAAATTGCTATCCTGGAAAATGGTCTAATCGTTTCCGCGATTCCTGGGAGCGGCTGCTCCACTTCACGAAGAGCAAGAAGTTCAATATGTATCAGGATGAAGTGAAAATCGACGTTGGGGATTGGGCAAAGTCACGTCTAAGGAATTTGAGCGCGATAGACCAAATGCGTGACGAATCAAAGGTCAAAAGCGGATTCGGCAAGAAGGTGTCGAACTGGGTTGGGCGAGATAAAGTTTACCCGTCCAACGTGCTACATCTTGCCACTGAATGCAGCAACAGAAATCATAGCGCGACATTCCCTCGCGCCATCCCCGAATGGTTCATCAAGCTATTCACCAAGCCGGGGGATTTGGTCTTAGACCCGTTTTCGGGTTCGGGTACCACGGCACTGGCCGCGGCAGAGCTTGACCGCCATTACATGGGAATAGAGCTTAAAGAGGAGTATATTAAGCTCTCCCGGTCAGCCTTGACCCGCGAAAAAAAGGAGCGGGGAGAAAGCCTCTTCACGGCAACCGGAGACGATTGAGCCGGAGGCTATGAATGCCCTGCATTGTTGAAGGATGCCAAAATCCAGCCCCACACCAAGTCGGCGTCAGGCTTCGCAAACCAGGAAAGAGAAATGCTGTATGGGCACCAGAAACCCACGCGATGGTGTGCGATGAACATGCAATCGCTGGATTCAAAATAACCGTTGTAATGGTCCCAACGACGACGGGGAATATCGATACGGACGTATCTTCTAGTGGTCGCAGCGTCACGCGACGCTTCAAGATCAAAAAGAAGGTCTAGTCGTTCTATTTTTTCTTCTTGTGTCCCCAACGAGCCGCCGCTGCTTTCATTGCGACCTTGCGCCGCTCTGCGGCTGTCATGGTCTTTAGGCGACGTTTTCCGCCAATCTTGCCACCACGGCGGCCCATCTCAGCCATTAGAAGTGATATTTGGTCTTTAGTGGGTTTAGCGGCTGGTTCGTCCTGGGTTGATTCGTTTACTAGGCTATGCGCCCATTGGTTTACGTCTTTTGGTCTCTTGCTAATGCGGTTTGGCATGGCCTCCAGTTTGGCACGTCGCACCCAGGTTTGCCAAGCCCAAATTCAAAGTAGCCCACTACCGATTTTCCATTTCAGTTTCTGAAATGAGCGCACATGCCAGCCGACATCTCAAGGGCTATCAAAAAACTAGACGCCGCAATGGCGATTGCTTCTGCCTCAGAGCCGGTCCGGGCGGAGATTGTCACGACCGACAAAGAGGTGGAGCGGTACTGGCGCGTGGTTGACCGCGGATCAGTGCGCGATGAAAAGCCCTGGCCCGATCCAAAATCAAAAACGCGCATCGGTCGCGATGGCCGTGTTGTCACCAAGCAGGCCCCCGAAGGCTTTGTGCTGCGTCATCTGGCAACGGTGGGCGCATACCTGAAAGAGGCCATTGTAAAAGTAATGGGCAACAGGAAGGCGCCGCTGACGCGCGGGCAGGTAGTAGAAGCAACAAACCAAGCCGCCGAAAAAGCGTTTGAACTGATTCGCGCCGGCGCGCCGGTTGACTCTGGAAAACTGAAAAACTCGCTTGCCGTTCGAAAGGCAAAGTAATTCATGGCAGACTCGCGGACTGACAATGATGTTCTTCTGAGCTTGGGGTACGACACCAAGCCGGCGAAAGAGGGACTGCAAGAATCCAAGGCAGACCTGGTTCGCTACAAGGGTGTCGTTGCCGCACTTGAAGATGAGCTGCGTAAAATCCGTCTGCGCCTGCAAACCGAATATTCCCGTGAACACCGTAAGCAGGCCGAAGAGCGGATTGCGCAGATTCGCACTGAGCTCGCGCAGAACATTTCCGCACTGGGGCGGTTGCGCGGGGTGCAGCGCGATGCGACGCGGGAGCGTATCGCGGAATTGCGCGCCGAACTTGCCGAGCAAAAACAGTTCGTCAAAACCGCAGCAGACCAAGCAAGGGAAGCGGAGCGGCTGGTTCGCGCCGCAGCGGAAGCCCGGGCCAACGCATCCCGTGCCAGTGCCGCCGCGGGAATTTTCCGCGAGCAGGGCCGCGCATCCGGTGAAATTCCCAGCCTAAGCGATGCATTGCAGGGCGGTCTTGCGCAACTTTCCCCAGCGCTCGGAAATATCCTTACCCAGCTTGGCAAACTGACTCCGGCCGCTGAGGCGGGAAGCGCAGGCCTTGCTGGAGTGGGCGGTTCAGCGGCTCTTGCCGCAGGAGCGGTTATCGGCCTGCTTGCCGCTATTGGCGGCGTCGCCTTCAAGTTGGCGAACATTCAAGTGGAAACAGGCAAGTGGGCGCAAGACTTGGACAATGCCGCGCAGAGCGCGGGCGTGACTGTCCAGGAAATGCAGCATTTTGATTTCATTGGGCGGACGGTAGGGGCAACAGCAGAAGACCTTGTTACTGCTACGCGCGCGCTTTCCAAAAACATTGTCGAAAACGCTGAACTGTTCAGGCAACTCGGTATCACCACTCGCAATGCCGATGGGGGCCTGCGGAACACATTTGATGTATTGATTGATATTTCGCGGGCGTTTCAAGAAATCCCGGACCCTGCACAGAGGGTTGTGGTTGCCACGGAATTGTTGGGCCGGTCGGGGCAGCGGCTCATTCCATTTTTGAATCTCGGTCCGGCCAAGCTGCGGGAACTTGCTGATGTGTCGCGTCGCCTTGCACCTGATATCGAAGCGCTGTCCAAGGGCTACGAAAAATACGAAGTCGCGTCCCTTAAAGTGGAAGCGGCCAACAAGAAGCTCTTTACCACGCTCCTGGGCACGGAGAGCCCCCTGGCGTCAATCAAGGAATTTTGGGCAGGTATCGCCAATTCGATTGCCGATGCAGCAGCCGAGGCAAAGAAGTTCAACGCTGTTGCGCCCGGTGCACCGGGACAGCAAGGCGGAGTTGGCGGGAATGCCGTTTTCACAGGGCCGCCGCGCCCAGCCGTGCCAGGTCTTCCGCCCGGATTTAAGGTATCTGCGCCCGGCCTGACAATCGAGCCTTCCAATGTGCGCGATGCGCGCAAGGCGCTGGCCGCTGCGGAAGAAGATGCGAAACGCAAGACCGATAGCGAACTGGCGCGACTTGCCAAGGTGCGCGCTGAAATTGAAAAGCTGCGCGCGGACGCAAAGCGGCTTGTTGGTGACGCGTTAGCGGAAAACCTGAAACGACAAAAGGACCTAGTTACTGAAAGAGGGCAGATTGAAAAGGCGCTGCGCGATAACGCGATTCATAACCTTGAAAGGCTACATGAAGCCCAGCGCACGGAAAATGAACTTCTTGCCGAACAGGAGAAAATCCTCTCCGATATTGCCATCAAGGGCGCCGTCACCGACGAGGCGCAGCTTCACGCCATCGCGCAACGTCTTGAAAAGGTCAAGGAAGAACTGGCGGCGCAGCGCGACCTGCAACAGATTCACCGTGACAATGCAGAGAACGCGCAGCTCTCGGCCAAGGCGCGCGCGAAAGAGCAAGCATCTCTCAACGAATCCATTCGTGCGACAAACAAGTTACTCAAGGAACAGGGCGACCTCACCAAGGCGCAGTTTGACGAAATCGGCAGGATTATTCGCGGCCTGCCGTTACAGCGCGCATCTTCGGGCAGTCTGAAGCCGTCACTCCCAGTTTCGACGCGCGACTTCGATGCAGAGCTTGCTTTGCTGCGCGTGCGTGAAGCGCAAAGCGGCACGCAGGGCGGCAAGCTGCTCAAGGAAGAGCTTGCCGTTCGCCAGGCGCTCAACAATGAACTGATTACACAGATTAAGCTGCGCCTTTCCGAAGGCACGGCGACCGAATCGCAGCGTCAAAAACTGGAAAAACTCGTCTCAGAACTCAAGCAGAACCGCGATGCGATCACGAAAATCAAGGGCGAGATTTTCAGCCAGTCGGGCTTGGGCCAGTTCGTCAACACGTTCCGCGCCTTCTCGGATATCGTGGGGAAATTCAGCGCGGGCCTGAATAAGACACTCTCGCAACTGTTTGCGGTCGCAGAAGGCTTCGGGGTGATTGCCAATCAACTGCGCCTGCTGGGCGGCGGCACACAGGATTCCTCCGGCAAGGTCACAGGCGGCTCGGTATTCTCAGGTCTCGGCAATCTCTTTCGCCGTGGCTCTGGATTGAGCGGCGGTCAGCGGCTTTCCGGTTTACTGGGGTTGATTGGCGGCGGCATCGGCGGCGGCCAATTGATTGCACAGCTACTCTCTGGCGGTTTCTCTGGACCGGGGCGCGGTGCATTGACCGGCGGCGTCCTTGGGTTGGGCGGCCTTGCCGGTTTCACGGCCATTGCGGCGGCGGCGGGCGGCTTCCCGGTAAGCGCAGCGCTGGCAGCCCTGTTCACCAATCCGCTTACGGCGGTGATTGGCGGCGCGGCGGCAGGGTTGGGCGCGCTGTTTGGCGCACAACGGAAGAAGACGCGCAATATCGCCAAGCAAGTGCGCGAGGAAATCAAAGACACGCTTGCAGCCTTCAATGAAGGGCGAAGCAATCTAAAAGAAACCATTGCCGCGCTTGAGCGTGAACGCGCCGCGGCGATTGCGCGGCTTTCGGGAAAGAAGGGCGGAAGCAAAGAACTCCAACCCATTCTCGATGAACTGGACAAGCAGTTGAATGACCTGCGCGCGCGTCAAAAGCAAATCCTCGATGACTTCCGGTCGAAAACTTCCATCTTCTCCGTGCCGGAAGGTGCGCGCGATGCAGCAGAGGCTATCGCCGCCATTGCGCGAGAATTGAAGAATGCCGCTGACGCCGGCGCAACTGCCGCGGATCAAATCGCCTTCCTCAACGGCTCGCTTACAGACTTGAAGAATAAAATCGGGCGAGACTTGCGCGATGAGGAATTGGATGCCATTGACCTGTTGAAACAGCAGATTGACCTGCAACAGCAGCGCGCTGACATCGAAAAGCAGGCCGCGGATGCGGAGTTGGCGGTGCGCCGCCGTTCCGGTCTTGACCGCGCCCTCACCCCGGCGCAACAGGCCGCGCTTGAAATTCGCGCCATCCGCGAAAAACGCGATGAGCAGTTGAAGCAAATTGACGAGCAACAGAGACTGCTCTCCGCAGAACTTGAAGGCAAGGCGGAATTGTTCGGGTTGGACTTGAAAAGCCTCGACATTACCGCGCAACGTACCGCGCTCATTGATCGTCAGGTGGAACTCACGCGACAGATGACCGCCGAACTGGTAGCGCAGATTCGCGCGCAGCAGGATTTCTTCCGCGACCTAGCCGCGGGCCGTATCCCGGCACTGCCCGCGGGCTTGTTGCCTACGGGATTCAACTTTCCGGGCGGAGGAATCTTCCAACTTCAGCCCGGCGCGGTTCAAATCACGGTTACTGGCGGCGCAGGCGGCGGCGTTGACCATATTCGCAGGGCCGTCGAGGATGCCTTTATCGCCATCGAAGCGCGGCGCCGGAACGGACTCGCATCGTAGTCAATCCCACGGGATGGGCCGGACGTCCCTCCGCCAATCCAAGGGCGGCTTAAGGAAGCCGCAATCCACGCGGCCCGTAAATGCCCGAACGCATCCGGCCCGCAGCATTGTACGTTTTTGCGAGGCGCTACGCCTGCTACCGGCACCAGGGCAATACGTTTTCGCCCCGGCGTGCCGGGGCGGCTCTGTGTTACGGATAAGGTCTTCCGATGATCGGGACGTACCTTTCCCTGTCCGTCCCAACCCCGTAATCATAAACGTAGCGTTTTTAACAGGGCGTTACGGATAAATCGGGAGTTTTTGAGCGTCCTGACTGATTGCTTTCTGTGATCTACCAAAAACCATTTCAGTTACTGAAATGAAGGGGCAAAAGCACAGTGGCACTTTCTCTTGAAATCTGGCGGACTAGCGCGGGTGCGTATACGGATTACTCTGCATGGCTTCTGTCTCCGGACGCTGACCCTATCGTAACCAGAACCCACCAGCTCAACGATGTGCAGGAATTGCAATTTGTCCTGGCGGATGGCTTGGCCTCTTTTCAGGTTCCCGAGGCCGGCAATCGCGTACGCGTGATTACCGGCACGTATCCAAATTTTTTCACCGGGTATTTGACGCAAACTCCCAAGCGTGAACTTGTCGGCAAGGCTGTTGGTTCCAATTCGCCCGTGTACGGCTATCGTTGCCACGCCCTCAGTGAAGAACGCCGCCTGGAATGGCAGACCGAACTTCACTTTCCAACCCTTCCGCCGTTCGTCAATAAATACCAGGGCGAGATCATCAAAGAACTGATTTCCATTCTGGGCGGCGGTTTCACAACAACCAATGTTGATAACGGCATCCTGGTTCCTTTCTTTCGCGTGCGACCTGAAGAAGGATTTATGGATACGGTGCGCCGGTTGAGCGACCGTACCAACATGAAGTTCTGGACCTCTGGCGGAGCGGCCTATTACAAAACATTTGACGACTCGGCTTTTGCTCCCCATCCGAACGAGACAGACCCTCAGTTTGACCCTGGCGCGCTTGACATCGAGCCTTCACAAAACCCGGTGTTCAACGACGTGGTGGGGCTGGGCGGCATCGAGTCCCAGGCGTACGTGCGGGAATACTTTCTCGGCGACGGAATCAGCGCGCGATTCCCGCTCAAATTTCCACTGTTCGGCGCAGAGTCGTCGAAACTCCTTGAAGACGATTTCACCGGCACGGCAATTGACAGTAGTCGCTGGACAGAGACCGATCCCGACGCGCTGATTTCTGTTTCGGCGAACTCTTTGCGATTCAATGGCGGCCCCACTTCAAATAACTGTCGCCTCACGGCCAAGCAGGGCCTTGAAATTGCCGGGGTCACGGAGTTGCGTGCCGGCCGTATTCGTTTCGGCGGAGCAACGAATGCGATTATCGGCGGAGCGTTTTCCGCGGACACGGGCATGCTTGCGCAGTGCGTAGCCGGCTTTCGCGCTACTCCCGATGGCGGACAAACGCAAATTCAAGCCATTGTTTCGGGATCCGTGGCCGGTCCCGCTTTCACCACCGCAAGCGGCAAAACCTACCAATTCGTGCTCACCATAAACTGCTCTGAGGCGGTGCGCAGGCGCCGCACCTTTTTTTCACGAGCAAATCAGTTCGGCGGCGAAGACATTGCCGCCAATGCACATCTCACTTTTTCCGTTATCGAACTGCCCGACAACGAGTCCGATGCGCCGGTTGTAAAATTGTCATACACGGCCGCGGTCGCCGGTATTGCGCAATTTTTGTACTACTCGATTGTGGCCGGCCCCGGTAACGGAACCGATTCAGTTAACCTCACGCTGAATTTCAGCCTGCTGCGCAAGCCGATTCAAGTTCAATTGTGGACGCAGCGCGCTCCGCGATTCGTAGGCCTGAATCTCGACACATGGAATGCCGGCGTTCCTGCGGGATGGACCACGGGCGGCCCTTCTCTCTCCGGTGGACTATCTGAAGAAACATCTATTGTTGTTTCCGGGCATGCTGCAAAAATTACTGGCGACGGCACTACGGCCGTGCGCGGCTACATCGAACAATCCGCCTCATACCTGAAACCCAATCGCGCCTACAGGGTCAGGGTCGCCATGCGAAAAACTTCCGGTATGGCGGCAGGCGTTGCCAACGTAGACCTCTTCAGCAGTTCCGGGGGAATAGATACAACAGGAGTGAACGTCGCAACGTCTTCGCTTAACACGTCATATGACGACTACGAAGACGATTTGACCACAGGCCTTGCCAGCATTCCGAGCGACCTCGTTCTCCGTGTGTTTTTGGACGGAACGCCCACAAATGGCGAAAGCGTCTACGTAGACGAAATAAGAATCCGGGAAGTGCCCGGCCAGGACCGCCTCGGCGACAAAGCAGACCCCGCTGCGCGCGCATCCATCGTGGTGGGCGCGGAAGGTCACGAACTCGCCTTTTTCAAAGATGCGCAGCCGGAGCCAAAAGAAAAAATCAAAATTGTCTATCGCGCAGCCGGCCAGGCGCGTGCGCGCGTACGGCGTGATTCTTCGGTTGCAGCGGAGTCTGCCAAGTCTGGTGACAGCGGCGTACGTGCCGGGATTCTGCCGGATGTACAGCCCTTGCCGCGCGATGCCGTGGAACTCGAACGCGCCATTCAAGCATACGTGGATGACCGCACCAGCCCGGTCTATGAAGGCAACTGGACGTACAACACAATTTCCTATCCGCCGTCTGCCGAGCCGGTTCCCGGCCGGTTCATTACGATTGATGCGCCCACGCGCCACGCGGCCTTTGATGCCCTGGTGACCGAAGTAACGAGCCGCTTCGTCAATAAACCCGTAGGCGGCAATGAAATCATTGAGCACGATATTTCTTTTGGCACCGTGTCTCGTCTTGAAAATGTTCTGGACGAGATTGCTCCGCCCGAAGAATCTCTTCGCGGCGCTTTCGATACCCTGGTGCAGCAGGAGATCGTTGAATTTGCTGACGTGGGCACCGCATTCGCGGCCGACCGCCCGGACGCTGATTTCAGCGGCGCGCTGACCGCCAGTACGGTTGAAATTGACGCCGGTGCGGCCCCCGATTCTGCGTACGAGGTGCGCAAAACCGATGCCGGATGGGGCAAGGCGCAAACGCTCAATGACATCCTGTCATCTGACCCCACAACTCAGGTTTTCACCGTCCCGCGTGCAACGCGCGATTTGGCCGTCCTCCTTAAAAACAAAGACGGCGCGGGACTCGTTTCCCGCTATCCCTCTGTGATTCGCCTGGTCTATCCGCTTCCGCCCAACCCGCCCACCGCCGCCGTGGACGTGGTAGCCAGCCAGTTGAAGCCGGTTGTACAACTCTCCCTACCCGCAGATGCCGAGGATGTTTGGGGCGTAGAGATTCGTGACGATGATGACGCCACGATTCTCTATCAATACGAAGATATTCTGCTGTCCATTACGCCCGATGATCCCGCGCTGAAATACGTATTCGACAACTCCACGGCGAAGCTGCGCACAAAAACACTTTATGCCTACTCGTACAATCTTCTGGGCGAGTATTCCAGCCGCACAACGGTTTCCATTTCCATTCCGGCGCCCGGAGTGCCTACCTCGCTTAACGCGGAACGCGGACAGGGGGAATTCCTGTTCCTCTGGGACATTCCTTCCGGCTACGCGAATCCCGAAAAACTTGCCTATGACCTTGAAATTGCCAGCGACACCGGCTTCTCTGCGGACGTGGAAGCGTTTGAAGACTTGCGCGGGCTTGCGATCACAATTCACAAGCCCAATCTGACGCGTTATTGGCGCGTTCGCGCAAAAGATGAACTCGGCCCAGGCAATTATGCGGCCTACGGAGCGCCTACAGCAATTTCTTCCGGCCTCGTAAACCTCGATGGAGACGTAAGCGATGGTTCGACGTATACCCGCGTGCGCGCATCGGTGCAGAGCGATGGCCGCATTCGTTTTTTGCGCACCAGTGGCGGCTCGGATCTCGATGTGGATGATAGCGCCAAGCGCGCCTATGACGTTCTCAACGCAACAAGCGTCAAGGCGGGAAAGCTTGCCGGCTCTGCGGCTGGCCTGATTACCGGCGGTCGCACGCTTGCGCAAGGGAACACAGCAGACACTTCGGGTAACTGGGTTGTGGTTGCGACCGTTGATTTCGATATCGGTGCGGCCGGGTCTGTTTTGATTACTCTGACACAAGCGCTTATCAATGCCGGTTCGGGTGGCGGTGTCGGATTTGCCAGCGGTACGCACCTGGGCGCTTCTATTCATAGCGGTTCGCCGCCGGCCTCGCCACAGCAAAGCGGCACATCGGGCACGGAATTCACTTTCAGCAGCCCCAGTGGAAATAAACTCAGCCTGTATCTCAAGGGCGCCGCCGCGTCGCCCGGCGCAGATGCCATCCAACTTACAGCCACGCAGGATACCGTCAGTCAACTGCGCACGGGAAAGGTGAGCGACTAAGCATGCGCAAGGTATCGGCGGTAGCCCAGGATACGTGGAATCTGTTTCTTGCGCAGTGCGATCCGGCACTGGCGGCATGGGAAACGCGAACCTCGGCGCGCTTTCCCGGCTTTGTTATTGTGACTTTTCTTCGCGAAGAAACGTGGCAGGCCGCCAAGTTGTTCGGCGGCTTTCTAGCCATTCCCGCGCCGTGGATTCGCATCGAAAAACTGTCTGACGAGATTCGCGCTGCGATGGGACAGCCTGACGATGAGCACATGACCGTGGGCGATTACCTCATGGACCTTCTGGGTCGAGATATTTTCCGCGACTAATTCCAAAAATCATTTCAGTTTCTGAAATGGAGCGTCTATGCCCCTTTGGGCGTTGTCCGCAATTCGGTTTTTCAAGTCTCCGCTTGGCCGGCGGGTTGGCGTCGGCCTGCTTGTGCTGCTTGTTGCGACCGGCGTCTATCTGCGCGGGCGCTCCGATGGCGGAGAAGCGAAGGCTGTGGCCATCGGGAAAGAAATCATCGAGCCGTTGCGCAAGGAAATGGAAGATGGTCGTGCCCGTCTCGGCGCCGAACTGAACGCCTCGCGCGCAGAATCCGCCCGAAAAGATACGCTCATCGCCCAAAAGGACGCAACCATTGAAAAACAGGCCCAGGTGCTGGCCGGACTCGACCGGCGCATTGCAGACCTTGACCGCGACCGCGTTGTGCGCCAGCAAGCCATTGCCAATATGAGCGATGCAGAGGCGTTGAACAGTCTCACGGCCAATCTTGGAAAGCGCGCGCCCGGTGACGCAACGCCACAACTCTATCCCGGTGAAATTCGCGCCGCCGCGGGCATCGTGGAAGATTACAAGTCTCAGGCGCAAAGGATTGCGCTTCTGGAAAGTAAGTTCACGGAGCAGGCCAAGACCGTTGCCGACCTCAAGGACAAGTCACGATTGCAAGACGAAAAACTGCAACTAGCAGAAGGCCGCTTGCAGGCCGCGCTGGACTATATCGAGAAATCGGATGCGCGGTTTAAGGATGCCTACAACGTCATTCATCGAATGCATCCGCGGCCAACGTGGCAAAAGGTTCTTACCCTGGGCTTGTTGCGCGAAAAACGTATCACAGAGATCACACCGATTGTCTCGCCGGAAAAGCCCGCGGAGTTGAAGCCGTGAACCGCGCATCGCTCCGCGAATATTCCGAGGTTCACCAGGGCGCGGCATTGCCCAATGTGGAAGGCCGCCGCTTTTTCAACGCACTGCTTTCCGGTTGCGTGTTTCGACGGGTAACGGACGCGCAGTTTGTGCGCAGCGTGCTCCACGGCTCGAAACTGGATGCGAGCGATATCCGTGATTTTTTGGGCGTGACGATGACGCTCGATTGTTTTACGTTCGAAGGGTTGCAACTGTCGCCCGAGGCGTTTGACGCTATCCTGTTTTTGCTCACGATGACCAAGGGGAACGATGCCGCGCGCGCGCGCGTCGAGGCTTGCATGGATCATCACCGGCTCAAGTTGTACCGCCGCCTGTTTCCTCAAACGGAATAAATCTACCAAAAACCATTTCAGTTTCTGAAACGGAGGTATCGCCTTGCCAAAAAGCATCCCGACTGGATTCCGACTGAATAGCAGCGAGGTTGTATCGAGCAATCTTTCCGTGGGAACGCAGAAGGTTATGAGGGTAGCCCGCGACCTCCCGGCAGACGAACTTTACACCATGAGGCAAATGGCTCATGCCTGCGGGTACACGAAAACTCATTTCGAAGACATTGGAAGAGATCCCGCGCTCGCCGCATTTCGCCGTGTTGTCAAGCACCAAGGCAGAAACATCGTGGTTTGGGGCAATGAACGAACAATTCAAAAGCTGGACAAGGAAACCGAATGACCCTAACGGTTGAGGATATCAAGAAAGAAGCCGCTGCCCCGCGCCCGCCAGACCCCCAGCTCCGCGAGTCCAACGAGCTGACGAAAGACACGTGGAGCATTTCGCTTCCCGAGACGCGCATCCATACATTGGATCAGCTTCTCGATTTCTTCAAGGTTGATACGGAGATTTGGGAGGTTGAGCGATTCGTTGCCAACAAATGGGAAATGGGCTACAAGGATGCCCAAAAAAAACCAGGCTTCGAACAGCTTTACCAAGTCAAAGCGTTTTTGCGGCGGCGGCGATTCACCACGCTTGAAGCCTACGCAAAAGACAATGCGGTCCTTCGCTCAAGGCTCGAAAAATTGCAGCACAGCTTGCGCGCGGAGCGGGACATTGCGCGAAGACTCGCATTCAATCATGCCGGCCATGACGACCTGCTTCAAAATATCCGCGAATTCGTGCAGGAACTGGGAGAGATTCCCTTTTCTCCTACGGCCCTAACCGTTCAGCCGGCGCAGGCCGTACCGCCGGTCAGCGAGGGGCATTCCGAAGATGCGGTGCTTGTCATTTCCGACACGCATTTTGGAGATGTGATTCGCAGGGATGACACCAGCGGCTTCCCCGAATTTGATCTTGAAATCGCCGGAAATCGTTTCGGCTACATTATCAACAAGGCGAAGCAGGTGCTTTGCTTGCACCGCGCGATGTATCCGATTGACACGCTCCACATCCCTATTTTGGGCGATATCGGTAACGGCGAACTGTGGGACGCGCCCAAGTCCAATCAGCTTTTCAATCCGGCGCAGGTCCATTTCAGCTATCACATGCTGAAATTTGGAATCGAGGACTTGCTTTCCCTGGTGGACGCTGGCGCCGTCAAAAAAGTATCCCTTCTTTTCGGCGTGGGCAATCACATGCGCCTCGATGAAAAGATGCCGCTCAAATTTCAAGCGCAGCGCACCCTTGACTGGCTCATCTATCAATTCATCATCGAAAAGTTTTCGTCCGATCCTCGCGTTGAAATTCAGCGCGAGATGTCGCCGTTTGTGTTCCGCAACATCCGCGGGCACCGCTACCTTTTCGCGCACGGCTACCAGGTCGGCTACAAAAACAAGCCGGAAACACAGGCGAAGAGCATGTCGCAATTCATCGCGCTAGTGCGCGCTCTTTTCGACTCGCCGGTTTACCGCAAAAAGGTTGGCCTGGAAGGGGAAACCTTTAGCAGGGCCGTGATTGGCGATATTCATGTGCCCGTCAGTTTTCCGCGGCTGCTCTCAAACGGCAGCCTCAACGGGCAGAACGAGCTTGGCGTGGGCTGGTTGCTCGAACCAATTCCGGCAGGACAGCAGATGTTTGGTGTCTCGCGCAGCCACGTCGAAACGTGGAAGTACTTTTTGGAATGTACCCATGTGCAACGCGAAAATCCGAATGACTACGCGTTGTTCGCAAGGGAATATGCAGGGAGGTTTGGAAGATGAGCTTTCTACAAAACCCGAATTCAGTTGTGTTCTGGGCGTTCTGGGCCGTGTTCCTGGTTTGGCAGAACTATGCCTTTACCTTCGTAAGCCGTGCCCGCAATAGCGGCTCGCTGAGACGGCACATGATTGCGGCCGTTCAGTCAAACGGTGTTTGGTTTGTGCAAACACTGTTTGTGTTCAGTGCCTTTACGAAGATTTTCACCGGAGAGTACGGCATCGGCATGGCCGTGTTCGCCGCCTTGTTCTATACCGCGTTCACGATGTCCGGCTCTCTGTATGCGCACTTTCGCGCACTGAAAAAAGAATCGGGCCTTGACGCTGTGGGCGCAAACAAGAAGTATGCGCAAATTCCTGCGGAAGAATGGGAGCGCGTGAAGGCCCGCGTTGCCCTGCTCGACCCTTCAAGGACGTAAGGATCCCAAGCAGTTGTGAGGTGAAAAATGGCAACGCCTGCCGTTGCGCTGGAGTCGTCTGCCCCGCGCCCGCAGTTTCCCGTTCATGCGGCCGTTGAGCAGGCCGCTCCTCCGCTCATTGTAATTGACCCCGGGCATGGCATGGGCAACAAGAAGCCCGGGGTGTTTGACCCGGGTATTGTCGGCGTGAAGAACACGCGCGAAGCCGAACTTGCGCTTGAGTATGCGAAATGCCTGCAACTCAAGTTGCTTGGACAGGGCACGGAAACGTTGCTTACACGGCTTGGAAATGATGACCCGTGCCCGCTCGACCTGCGTGTGAAATTAGCCAAAACACACAAAGCGGACTTGTTGGTTTCCATCCACTTCAACGGCGATGCCGTGGAAGGAAACTCTGCGCCGGATAACAAGGTGAAGGGATGCGAGGTGCTCTATCGTTCGGCGGTGGGCACGCCGGCGGCGGAGCGCAGTATTTATTTCGCGCGCGCCGTGGCCGAAGCGATGGGCGAAAACATTCGGCTGCGCCCCAAGCCCGTTGTTGATCGCCAGGACTTATACGTCCTGCGGTATTCGCCCAGCATCCTTATTGAGGTTGGGTTCCTTGACGACCCTGAAGATGCAGAACTGTTGTTGAGCCGGCAATGGATGAATCTGGCGATGGGCTGTGTGGCCCGCGCCATCCTCGCTCAATTCTAAAGTTTGATCTTGTGCTGCTTGTGACGCGATGGCTGCCCCCTGTCGCGTCCGTCCCTCATACGGATATGCGGCTCAAGCGCCGGGCGGAGTGTTCCCCTGCCTCGCTTCGCCCGGTTTGTTTTTCCATTTCAGAAACTGAAATGAGATTTCATAGGTGACCCCACAAACATGAAACGCATCTTCCTTGGTTTTTCAGGCAGGTCGCGCCACGGAAAGGATAGCGCGGCCTCGGCCATCTTCGAAGCGTTCCCCGGAACAAAAATCTACAGCATTTCAGAATTGATTTGCGCAGAGTTGGGTGTCAAGCGCGCAGAGGTTCAGGACGTGCGTATTCTGCAACGTCACTCGCACCTTCGTTGCGAAAATGACCCTCTCTACTGGGCAAGACAGATTGCTCTTGCCGTCGAAAGAGACGAAGCCCCCGTTTCCGTTTTGTCCAATGTGCGCCGGTGGGATGAGGCCGAGTTCTACCGGTCGCAGGGCTGGCGGCTGTGTCGCGTGACAGCGCTGAATCCCGATGGTTCGCTGTATATCGGCACAAACGCATTGGACCATAACGACCCGCTCGAAACGCAACTCGACCGCTACAACTTCGAATTTCACATCACGGCGCGCAAGCCGGGACAGCTTGCATGGTTGCGCGGCCAAGCGGTGCTGCTGGCGAATTACCTTTTGGAAGGAGAATGCGATCCTCCTGCCGTGCGTTAGCCTTCCATTTTCCATTTCAGTTTCTGAAATGACCCTGGGTCACATTGCCACGCTCCGCGCCATTCAAGGTGCGCGCTTCAATTTTTCAAATGAAGCGGAATTGCAGCAGGGCATTGCGGACGTGCTCGCCGCGCAAGAGATTGCTTTTGAGCGCGAAGTCCGCATGGGCAAGCGTGACCGCATTGACTTTATGGTTGTGGGCGGCACCGGCATCGAGGTCAAGGTGGGCGGCCCAACGTCCGCCGTTATCCGCCAGATGTTTCGTTATGCCGAATGCCCCCAGATTGAGCGCTTGATTCTTGTTACAGCTTGCGAACGTCATCGCGGCGTGCCGGGCATCATCAACGACAAGCCTGTTCACGTCTTGCTTCTTCCCGTCGCCTTCCAGTGAAAAAGACCTACGGCACAATCAAATATTCGGCCAGGCGTCGTGCATGGGAAGTGGAGTGCGCGCCCCACGTAGCCATCCGGCTCAAGCGCGTGTTCGGCAAGGCGGATGACCGTCAATTCGGCACAATCGCCATTTCTGACACCATCGAAAACGCGCGCGACCTCGAATGGTTCATCGAACGCTACCCGATGAGCATCAAGGGCGGCGGCGCGATGCTCGCGCAGCGCGCGAGCAAACACCGGGAGCGCGAGGCACTTGTACAGGAACTGCTCTCCGCGCGCAGCGTTCCTACGGATTTCAATCTGGCGCTCCCGCCGCGCAACTACCAATCCGTTGCCGCGCAGATGTGGCGCGCCGCAGGCGGAATGCTGCTTGCCGATGACGTGGGCCTCGGCAAGACCGTGACCGCGATTGCAGGATTCAATCACGCGGGCGCGCTTCCTTGCCTTGTCGTTACGCTCACCCACCTGCCCCGCCAGTGGGCCGCAGAAATCAACCGCTTCGCCCCTGGACTCTCCGTCCACATTCTCAAGAAGGGAGAGCCGTATGATTTGACGGACGGTCCCGGCCTTTTCCGAAAATTCCCCGATGTAATCATTTCCAATTACCACAAACTGCACGGTTGGGCCGAAACGCTCGCACCCTTGGTGCGCGCCATCGTGTTCGATGAATGTCAGGAGTTGCGGCGCGACGGTGACGGGCGCGAACTGTCCAAGAAATATGCTGCCGCACAGCACATTGCCGGAAGTTGCGATTATCGCCTTGGTCTTAGTGCCACGCCCATCTACAACTATGGCGGCGAAATCTACAATGTGCTCAACATTCTGTGCCCCGGCCATCTCGGCACGCGTCAGGAGTTCGGTCGCGAATGGTGCAGCGGCTGGGTGCAGAACATTGAGAATCCGAAAGCCTTTGGTGTGTACGCGCGCGAGACCGGAATCATATTGCGACGCACGCGCAACGAAGTGGGCCGCGAACTCCCGGAGATCACCATTGTCCCGCATCATATTGACACCGATGAGGCAGCCTTCCATGCAATTCAAGGCCGCGCCGTAGAGCTCGCAAGGCTCATCATGAAGCAGGGGCAGGCCTACGCCGGTGAGAAAATGCAGGCCGCGGGCGAGATTGATTACCTGCTCCGGCAGGCCACAGGCGTGGCGAAGGCGCCGTTTGTCGCGGAGTTCGTTCGCTTTCTTGTCAAAGACAACGACGAAAAAGTCGTTCTGTTCGGATGGCACCATGCCGTGTATGACATTTGGAAAGAGAAGCTCGCGGATTTGAACCCCGCGATGTACACCGGCACGGAATCGCCGACGCAGAAGGAAGCAGCAAAACAAGCTTTTTTGCGCGGTGAATCGAAGGTGCTGATTATCTCCCTCCGTTCTGGGCAGGGTCTTGACGGATTGCAGAATGCCTGCAACGTATGCGTTTTCGGAGAACTTGATTGGTCACCAGGCGTGCATGAGCAATGCATTGGGCGGGTGCATCGCGATGGCCAGCAACATCCTGTTACGGCGTACTATCTGATTTCCAATGCTGGCGCAGACCCGATTATCTGTGACGTGCTTGGCCTGAAGAAGAAACAAATTGAAGGTGTTCGCGATCCGAGCCAGGAACTTGTTACCAAGTTACAGGTCAAAGAAGACCACATTCGTCTGCTGGCGGAAAAGTATCTCGCCCAACAGGGCGTAACGGTCTAGCCCGGCGAGCTTCGCGGATCCCGTTCGCGAGGAAAGGTTCGTTCCTCGTCAAATGTTCCGTCAAGGTTATGGATGCGCACGGTTCCGCCGTCTGGCCCCAACAAGCCCTGAAGAACGCCGCTGGCCGTGGCTTCTGCCTTGGTGTGAAATCGGCGAACGATTTTTCCCGTACTTTCGTTGCGAAGATACCAGTTGAATTGAACGGCATCGTGCGCAACGGTGAACCTGCGTAGGGCGCGGAATAGGACTCGGCGTACCATCGAAACCTCCGAAACGAACGCCCGGAAGTATATCCCATTTCAGTAACTGAAATGAAAAATCATAGAAGGATGGATACTTATTTCAGGAGGCGGACTCGCAGAGGTTTTTGGATCGTTGGCCGAACTGGGGTTCGATGCGGAATGGGGCGTGCTATCAGCGGGAGCCGTGGGCGCCAGCCATCAACGCAAGCGCGTCTTTATTGTGGCCATCTGCAAGGAGCGAGGACGCGGAAAGTTGCGGGAATCATCCGCAGGCCGCGGATTCATTGACCGGAGTCGCTCCGCAGTGGCGGGCGGAGTCGGCCAGGCCGACTCCGTGCGAGGACAATGCGAACAATGTGGGCGGCCCATCCCGCACGACGGGAATAGGCAGAGGTGGATACCAAGACTTAACAGTTGCGGTAACGCAATGGCCAACACCGTCAAGCCGCGACGAGAAAGGAGAGAACGGGGAGGCACACCTGAAGAACGGTACTGGCCGACTACACCTGGACCAGTTGCCGAATTTCATTCGATACCAATGGACAACCCCGCAAGCGCACGACGTGACGCAATGCGGGAGCGGTCAGCAGCCGACCTCGGAAGCGGGGAACGCCTGTTTTTCTCGGGATGCGGAGAAATTTTCGCGCCCGGCCCAAGTGACCCACGATGGCCAGCAATCCTTGGCGCCTATCCTTGGCTCGCCAGTGGGATGGACGGACGCGCAGATCGTCTCCGACTCTGCGGAAATGGTGTCGTACCGCTACAGGCTGCAATCGCTTTTCGAGTTCTACTTGACCGGCTGCTCACCGAATAACGAGGGGGGGGCGATGCTGGCCTACTCCACAATCGGGAAACGATGCGGCAGATCGCAACACAACCAGCGGTCATCAAGCGCAATTAGCAGTGACGGCTAAGGAATGGCCGCAGCAAATCGAATCTTGGGGAAGCAGCAATGAGTTGGAGTAAATAATATCCTCTTCGTGTGCCGCACAGACATTTTCTGAATGAGTGCAGACTGTTGGATTGAAACAGCATCGGGTTTCCGTTTCTATCCGCTGCGTCCAGACCCCGCCGACATCTGCATCGAAGACATTGCCCACGCGCTCTCGAACCAGTGCCGGTTTTCTGGGCATGTTCGCGAGTTCTACAGCGTCGCGCAGCACAGCATTCTCGTAAGCGGCCTTTGTCCGCCAGAGCACAGGCTTTGGGGCCTGCTGCATGATGCCAGCGAGGCCTATCTGGTGGACTTGCCGCGCCCGATCAAACACCAATCGAGCCTCGGCGATATTTTCCGTGAGATTGAGCAGGGAATTATGCGCGCCGTGGCCGCGCGCTTCGGCCTGCCGTGGCCGGAGCCGCCGCAAGTGAAGCACGCAGACAATGCCCTGTTGCTCGCAGAGAAGCGCGACTTGATGCCTGGCAAGGAATGGGATTCTACCAAAGAGGCATGGGCGATTGAGGCGAGCGACTTGGCGGCTGGCGTGAAAATCGAACCGATGCTGCCGCGCGAGGCCGAACGGACCTTCCTCGCATACTTCGAATCGCTCACCCAGGTTTCAGAAACTGAAATGGAAAATCATATTCTACGGTAGAACGGCAAGCCATGCGGTCGAGCCACGCCATCGAAGCACTCCGCATCGTAGTACCGGCCATCGAACACGATGTAACAGTGACACCCGCACCACTCCAACTCCGGAGCAACGTCACATCCCCATTCCGCCCGCGCGCACTCAAAGCGGCGAACGACGGCCGCCGCGAAGTCGCAACAGCCGCCGTCATTGATAATCCGCGGGTCACCGCCCATTTCGGCAAGAGTGGCGGCCATCGCAGTGCGCAGGCTATCGATCGTCATCATCGGCTGTTTCGGCTTTGAACTTCAGTTGTGCCAGCGTGCAAGCATCGCGGTCAATATCATCGCGCGCGCCCAAGTACACCGGCTGAAAAAGCGCGCCGCCACGGTACGCATAGAGGTAACGCACTTCCACGATTTCGCCAGCCTTCGGGATTGCGTGATTCGCGGGAATCGTCACGTTACCGATAGCGACCCGCTCTGCTCCATTGAGCACTTCCAGCGCGACGCTGCGCTTGCCGGTTTTTACGCTGGTCACAATGGCGGAGCACGTTGCCGTGAACTTGTATTTCAGTTGCGCGCCGCCAGAATTCGGGCGGCCCACGGTATAGGGCGCGCTCGAATCTTTGAACACCACGCCCTCGGCGCGCCCGGAGCGGAGCCACGCAAGGGCCTCCGTCTTCGCTTCCTCTGTGACCCATGATGTAATCGGATAAATGAAAGCATCACCGGCACGCAATTGCTGAAGAATATCTTGCAGCATTCCATAACGATGGCTGTACGACGCCTTGCGAATCAGGTTGTTACCGTTGACTTCCAGTAGGTCGAAGGCGTAGAGGGTGTCACCGACTATTTCGCCGTCAATTACGAAAGACTTGGTCCGCAACTTCATGGCGGCCGTATAGACGGCTTGAGGGAATCTGACAAGCAACCCTTTGCGATTGATGGCCTCGACTTTCCCTTCCTCCTTGCGCAGGAGCATCCGCTTGCCGTCAATTTTCTCCTGCATCCACCAGCGTTCGCTTTTGATGAACGCCGGTACGGCATCCTCGTCAATCGCATTGAGTAGTTGCGGCAAAATGCCAGAGACTTGATCCTGTCTCTCTGTTCCGACGTAGGCCGCGCCGCCCGTGTCCTCGGTGTAGCCCTTCGCCTTTTTCTCGGCAACCAACTTGTTGAAGATTTTGAGGGCGGAATCGTAATCCACCGGCGCGTTGGTCTTGGTTCCTGCCTGCAACGTGGAGCCACGGCGTCCGTACTCGAAGGCAACAACCCATCTCTCTCCGGACTTTACAAGGTGCGCGTGATACACCTTGTCGGAACTGCCCTCACGGTAGTACAGATGCACGTCAATTTGCTTCATACGGCCTCCGTTTCAGTTTCTGAAATGAACTTCCCCAAAATGAAGTCGGCGGCCCGTTGCGCCTGGGCAGCGGCGCGCACAACAAGCGTCTTGTCCCCACGCAAAACGCCAAGCCATGAATTCAGGTACGCGGCAGAGTTCAGCGTCAGGGCCGCATTTGCAATGCCCGTCGCGCCGCAGAGCATGGCCGCGCCCATTTCCGCAACGAGTTCCTCTTTGCTGTAGTTGGTGTCACCAAATGCGCAGAGATTGGCCAGCGTCGGACGGTTCAGGCGCGAGAAGTGTCCTGTGGCGTGAGTCATTTCGTGGAACAGCGTTGAATAGTAGTGCTCGGCCGTGTCGAACCTCTCCATGCCGGGCATATGCACAGAATCGGTGCCGGGAACGTAGAAGGCGCGCTCGGAATCGTGGAGAATGGCCGGAGATTTCGGCATTGCAGAGACGACTGCGGAGCACTCCGCTTCCAGAACACAACCATTGTGCCGCGCTGACCTTTACGCACCGAGCCGCCCAATTCTTTCGCCTGCCGGAAGGTCAGCCACCACGGCGAAGGGAAAGGGCGCGTCGAAAGCAGGAACACATTGATGCCGCGATACGCCTTTTTGCTGACAAGGTTGCGGTGTTCCTCGCAATGCCACGGCTTGTGCCACGGCGCAGTGCCGCCTTCCAGTTGCTTAATGATTTCCTCGGTCACGATTTCATACACGGTCACGGCAGGTCTCCTTTTTGTAACTGCGAGAGCGGGCCGGGCCACATCAGGGGCAGCTATCGCCCGCTCCAATATTGCTACGCCGCTACCGTTCCAGCGGCTTGAAGTTCTTCAACCGCGGCATAGAGACGTGAAATGCCGCGTGCAACCTTCGCCAGTGTCGCTACTTTTCTTGCGTGCTTGCAGTGCCGCTTCCGGCGAATCTTGCGGTATTGAAAATCCGGGCAGGAGCAGAAGAACCGGCGCGTGCCGTTCGCCCGAACGTGCTCCACCGTGTATTCGACGCCCGCCATGCGCTCACTACCCACCAAGAAAGCCTGCTTGCCGCGCTCCTGCTGCTTGCAGCGAATCGTCATGACGCCATCCTTTCCAGCTTCCGGGAGATTTCAGAGAGTCGCGCAAATTCGGGATGCCGAATCCATGCCGCCGTATCCGCCAAGCCCACGTCGGCGCGCATCCGCGAACGAATCTCGTTCGCCTCAAGCGTCAGGGTCGCCCGGCTTTCCGGCTGCGCATGCCGAGGGCAGTGCGTTCCACCGGTGCGCCAAAGGCACTTGGCTTTAGGGCAAAACCGCTCAGGGTGCTGCGATTTTTCGTTTGCCACCTTTGCTGCCACGCCATTCCTTGTCATTGCCCTTACCCCCTTTCTCTTATAGGAACATTATATACACAACGTTGTGTTTGTCAAGTGAAATCGGAAGGCGTTTTTAGGGGCCGCCCAGGTCTTCGCCTGCTGTTCGCCCTCTTCCAAAAACCATTTCAGTTTCTGAAACGGGAGGTCTTGACGTGAATGCTACGATGTTGCCGGGCCGACTGACTGTCGAATCAAAAGGAGGTTCGATGGCCAGGCGTCGGTATCAAAGGGGAAGTGTGTTTTTGAGAGGGAAAAAGCGGCCCGTGTGGGTCGGACGTTGGCGCGAAGGTGAGCGCTCCGTCCTGCGTCCGGACGGCACACGTAAACAGGTGCGCATTTTTCGCTCGAAGGTAATAGGTTACAAGCATGAGATTCCAACTGAACGTCTCGCGCTGCGTACGCTGGAGCGCGAGATGGCGAGGATCAACAATACGGCCTTTCGTGACGGGCGCGTTTGCGGCGTCAAGGAATTTGCAGACGAGTGGTTTGCGGTTCACGCATCCAAGCGAAAGCCCTCAACCTCCCGCGCTGTCCGCGGACATATCGAAAATCACATCAAACCCAACCTGGGTCAACTTGACTTGGACAAGGTAGGCGAACGCGAGCAACAGATTTTTGTGAATCGCCTGCTTGACAAGGTTTCCAGAAAAACAGCGCTGAACATCATCGGAACCCTATCGGCAATGCTGAATACGGCAGAGCGATGGGGCTACATTGCGGCCAAGGTTAAGCTACAAAACCTTTCGCTTCCGGCCAGGCCGGGCAAGCCACCGCGCGTATTCAGTCCGACTGAGGCCACTGCGATTATGACGGCAACACGGGGACAAGACCGCGCCGTCTATGCAACGGCGGCCATGACAGGTCTTCGTGCCGGTGAAATATTTGGATTGCAGGTGCAAGATGTTGATTTCGGCGCCGGCCTTCTGAATGTTCGCAGAACCGTATGGCGCGGCAAGGTGCAAACAACGAAGTCGCTGCGAAGCTCTGCCGTGCTGCCGCTTCCGAGTGCGCTTCAGGGAGAACTTCAGCCGCACGTGGAAGGCAGGGGGCCGGAGGAGTTTGTGTTTCAAAATCGCGCGGGGCGACCGTTTCAAACGGAAAAGTTTGTTCGGTCACATCTCCGGCCCTTACTCAAAAAACTCAGCTTACCGAACGGCGGAATGCATGCTTTTCGTCATCTTCACACAAGCCTGCTGCTGGCGACGGGTGCACCGCCAACGGTTGCCCAGGCACAACTAAGGCATTCAGATGCGCGCATCACTCTTGGCGTGTATGGTCACGTAATTGGGGATGCCCACAGAACAGCGGTCGAAAAAGTAGCGATGAGTTTTGCACCCACTTGTGCACGAAAGGACTGAAAAGTTGCAAATGGTGCGGGTTTTTTGACGGGGGCCAAGTGTTCGATCCCCGCCGCCCCTACCATAAACCATTAGCCGTCAGTCGGCCCATACACTCAAAGCTGTCACGTATTCTACAAATCCTTTGTTTTGAGAAGCGGTTTTGCACCCAAGTTGTGCACGAAACGCGAAAGCTACGATACAGGCTTAGGCTTGTTCTTGCTGCCCGTGGGGCGGCCGTCCCTTGAACAGGATTGTGCCCAACAGAGCGCCGATGGCAAGGCCGGACGATGTGATCATGGCCCCGGAAATGAGCGCTTCGGCGGCGCGCCAATCTTCATCGCTGGCGCGAGAGCCGGGCGGAGGCGCGTGCGGAGTGAAGAGCACGCCCGACAAAAAGAAGAGCGCGAGGATCACGCTCACGGCGAGCGCAGCGCCGTAATGGGCGCGCCGGCCCGTGCCGCGAACGGCCAACGCGGGCACGCCAACGCAGAGCGTGAAAAACAAAAGCCAGGCCATCTACTCAATCACCAATTCGAAATATGTGCAGGCTTTCGAAGTGAAAGCTTTCCGTGATTTCGGTTTGAGATATGCCTTGAGTGGACCATCTTCAACAGACACACCGATTTTCAGGGCTTCACGCAATTCCTTGTTGTCACCTTCCAGCGCCGCCAAAGCTTCGTGAGCCTGTCGCGCCTTGCGACGGTTTTCCGCAAGCCTCTTCTGGGTAATCAATATGAGGGGCATCTTAACCAGGGGCGTGTTGCCATGCAGCACGATCACCTTATCATCCGTGCTTTCGTTTCTTTCCTGTGTCTCCATCATGATTGGGCTCCGAGCGTGGATTGGTAGTGGAAGGGAATTCGGCTTCGCGGCGCGCAACCTCAATCCATCCGCCGCCGCGCTTTCCAAGATGAGTCATCATGCCGAGCTGCATCAGGTCGGCATCGGTCAAATAACAGGCAAAGAAATCCTCAATCACTTCTCGCGCAAAAACGCCCGGGTCTTTGCCGAGAACGCGTGCCAAGTGCTCCCATCGCTCTTTGCGCGCGGGCGCCCATCGGAACCCGAAGGTCTTGGCCTTTTTGGGAAAGGTTTGTGGCATAAGCGTTGTACAGACGTTAAACCTGGCCGGGCAAACAATCAACGAAAATAATGCTTGACAAGTGTTGGCGTAGTGTTGTACAAGAGTCGCACCATGAAACGGGCCACACCCAAGAACGCAGCGCAAAGAAAGAACGAGATTGTGGGCGTTCGATTCAGCAAGCCGCAAATCGCGATTGTGGAGCAGAGGGCGCGCGCGCGCGGCATGAATATTTCAGAACACATTCGAGACTTGGCAGTTCGGGATGCGGAGAGCGGATTCCTGCGCGTCGTTCCTGGTGCTGCGCTGTCTGAGGCGCGAAGCCCGCAAGGGTCAAGTACGCCGCAGTGCGGCACCAAGAAGGGGGCCGCATGAACGCGGAGTGCACAGCGGCCTTGGGCACACTGCAACCGGGACAACGGTTCCGGCTGGATTGTGAGCGCGGCGGCGCATTTTTCGCGCGCGTTATTGGAACCCCGGAGGGCCGCTGGCGCACTGAGCAACTTGTTAGCGTGCAGCTCGAAAAAGTGATTACGCCGAACGGAGCAACCGCGAACGATTCGGCGGTGCTGACGTGGCTGGCAATGACGGAAGTGACGGTGCTGGCATAACCCATTTCAGAAACTGAAATGGAATTTGGAAGGGGCAGGGCAGTGGGTGAGACGCGCAAAACATTCTTTACCACGTTGAGCGAATCGGAGGCTGAGCTGATCCGGCGCGCCGAAGCAATCCGCGAAAGCGACAGCGCGCGCATCCGGTTCTGGCTGCAACTGCTCAACGGGGTATTCACGTGCGGAATTCTGCGGTGGGACTGGAACGAACTGCAAGCCTTAGCTTCTAAGGGTGCTCAGGTTTCCAAGGATGAAATTCTCAGGGATTCGCAGATGCCGGAAGGCTCGGCGGATAGGCGGCTCGCGGAAACTCGAAAGGGTCAGGCCCGCGGGCCGCTCTACTTTTCACTGCCTAACTTCCGCTCGGGCCGGTTGGCGGCTGAGGCGGAATCGGAAATGGACCGGTTGCTTTCATACGCACCTCCTTTCCGGCGAACCGCAATCGTTCGCCAAGTCTTCGCTCAGGGAATCGTAGCATGAGAGACATCTTTCTAGCCTTGCTCTTTGCTGTACTGGTTGTCGCTACGGTAATCGTCCGGCGGCTGCCGGTCGTTGTGGCGCCCGTAGGCCTCTGGCAATACGTTGGCGTGCAGGCGATTTACATTGCCGCAACCATCGCTGTGCTTCGGTTTCCGGAGTGGTCAGAACGACATCCGCAATTCTTCTATTCGAGCCTGGTGGTTTCTTTGGGGCTGGCCTTGCGGCTGGCGATTGGCTACAACGGGGCGCATCCGCATCCCTTGCGCGTGATTCCGGTTTCTCTGGGAATTGTGCTTGTCGCCGGCGCAACGGCCGTCACGCTGTACTACATTACCGTTGCCTACAGTTTTTCCGTGCCGACATTGGCGTGCCTGCCGCTGGTGATCGCTTCGGCGTTCACGTTCTGCGGCATGCTGGCGCTATGTTCGATGGCCGCTCCGCTTTCCCGTGTTGAAATAATCGTGCGGTCATGCCTGGCCGCGGCGTGGCTGTTTCACGGCGTGTACGGATTTGCCGTGGCCATCGGGTTTATCCGGGCGCGCAGTTTCTGGATAGAAGTCAACGACATTCTCCCCACCACAATTTCGATTGTTGCTTTCGGCCTGCTGGCCATTGGGCTGTACGGGCATCAACAAGAGCTGTCGCGGGACGCAGACCGCATTCATGCGGCGATTGTGGAAGCGCATGACAACTGGCAGCCGGTGCTGCAAAGGGGCGCGCGATGATGCCTCCGGAAAGTGTGGTTGCAGTTATTCGCCGTGACGTGCCGCGGCCCTCAGAATATGGAGAGTATTTCCCTCAAACAGGCTTTCGCTTCGAGACCGCTCGCGGCCCCTGCTGCCCGATGGGACTTCACCCAAAGAGCACATTTGCATGCCCGATGAAGGCCGAGGAGTTTGCTGGAGGGGTTTGCTCACAGAAAGACGTCATGTCCTTCGCTCGCTGGTGGGACAACGTGCTTCCTTCGGAATTGGATGCCGCGACGAACCTGATATGGGGGCCGGTGAAATGACGACAATCCCCAACTGGGCCGCTCTGCATGCTCCCGTCATTTCAGAAACTGAAATGAAAAAACGGAAAGTGCCGCGGTGCGAAGCGTGCGCGCTCTACATCGAAGGCTTCCCGGGCTTCAAGGTTCCTGAATTGCGCGGCCTGTACTGTTCGATCTTGTGTGTTGAATGCGGCCTGTTCGGCAAGGGCCGTTGCCGCTGGTGCGGATCCAAAACGGACAACCGGTTTTGCGGCGAAGCGTGCGCGAAAACCGAAAAGCGGCACACCGGAGAGTTTGGCGACGGTCATCGTCTGCTGAGCTTTCTGCGCGCTCATTACGGCGCGCTGGCCGTGCAGGTTTGCGCAGAGACGCGCCGCTGCAAGGAATGTGACGGGATTCTGGATCCTGCGATGCGCAATGACGCGATGTTCTGCGGAGACCGTTGCCGCATGGCCAATCACCGGAAGGAAGGCGCGGCATGAAACTCTTCGCTCAGGTTGTACGCACCGGCGTTCATGCGGTCCTTCTTCCCATTGAGCTCGCAAAAGATTGTCTGACGCTGTGTGGTGCCACAACCAAGGGGAGGTTCGAGCCGTACACGGTCGAGCGGCTGGAAAAAATGGCCGAGGATGCACAGGAGGACTGACATGACCCCTGAATATTTTGCCGAAGAACGGCGGGAACGGCTGGCGCGGAGACAGGGCCGGATCCGATTGCGGTGGTTCTGGATTGCCTGCTGGGGCCTGTTGGCAGCCACGTTTTCATCCGGACAGCCCACCGTGCCGCAAGTACTCCAGCCCGGGCCGCATCCCTACGCGCGCGAAAACGAAGAGCCGTTCAAGCGGATTCGCGCAACGCTCAAGCGGCTGCTTGCGGTGCGACTGACTGACGCCGGCGGCGCGCGGCCGTGGCGCTGGATTGTGTTGAATGAAACCGAATGGGCCACAGAGACGCGGCGATTTCGGGCGCGCACACCTTACGCGTTTTCAAATCTGGCGATGCGTACGACATGGCTGCGCGGGTTTCTCCTGGCCCGGATGAGTGACCAAGAAGTTGACCGGATTCTGAGTCACGAACTCGGCCACATTGATTGCTGGTGCAATAACGAAAAATTGGCCGAATATCGCGCTGCGGCGATCCGCCAGGGCGCGGTTCAGATGGCGGGACTGGCTCCGGGGAACCGGCTGAATTGACAGGGAAACAGGGGAGGGGATACCGTGGTTGGATATGAGCGAGGGCAAAATGCCGACAAAGCGATTACGGTCCAAGGCCGCATCCGTCATGGGCAAGACTACGCTTGCGCGGCACGGCCGGGAGCACTACAGGGCGCTCGGAAAGAAATACGGAAAGTTGGGCGGCAAGCCGCGCAAGTATCCGCCCTGTCCCAAGGCGCCCGCCAAACGCAAGGGCATTCACCAGTGGAACCCGCAGGGCAAGTGCTGGTACTGCGGGCACGACCGCTCCAAAACCCTCTAAAGCAGCCTGCTGACCGCTCCGCCTCACCCGCGAAATTCTTTGCAAAAAGACTTGACAAACACAACGTTGCGTATATAATGGGGCCATTGAATTGGGCAGGGTAAAGGAGGCAGGAAAAATGACGGCCGAGGCAGGAAAGAACGGAAACGCGCTGGCGGCAGTGGGCGCGCAACCGGAATGGAGCTTCACTCCGGAAGAAAAGGAAGCGATTCGCAAGACCTATGCGCCGGGGGCGACACCGGAGCAATTCACGATCTTTTGGGCTGAGGCGATGCGCCGGAAACTGATGCCGGGGCGGCAACTCTTCTTTCGCTTGCAACGGCAGAAGGAGTGGGACGAGGCCACGCGCCAGAGGGTGTGGGTGAGCAAGGCCATTCACATTACCGGGATTGACGCTTTCCGGTTGATCGCACAGCGCACCGGGCGGTATGCCGGGCAGCAGCCGGTGGTGTGGATTTATCTCAAGACCGCAGACGGTGGCTTCACCGAATCCACCGTGCCGAATCCCAACATGATTCCGTACGCGGCTCGCGTGACCGTGCTGCGGCACGATTTCAGCGAGCCGCTCGCTGCGATTGCGCGTTGGGATGCCTACGTACAGACCTACGAAAACGACAAGCGCGACCGCGTTCCGAATCCGATGTGGGCGCGGATGGGGCCGGAGCAACTGGCCAAGTGCGCCGAGGCGCTCGCGCTGCGCAAAGCCTTTCCCGAAGATTTGTGGGGCTTGTACATTCCCGAAGAATTTCCGGAGAACCCGGATGACGATTCTTCCCCTCAACCCCAGCCCGGTGCGGCAGTTCCTCCAGCGGTTCCTGCCGCACCGGCCGCAGTTTCGAATGCTCCTGCGATGGAAGAGGGCAAGCCAGCACCGGCCATTTCAGAAACTGAAATGGAAAATCATAGTGCGGCCGAGAGCGAAGCGCCGAAAAAGAAAGTTGATCGTCCCTCGGGCAGGGATGGCGCCAAATGGTACATCCGCGAAGTGCTTGACAAGGAAGGCGTGAAGGGCGGCGGGGAACTGATGAAAGCATTCCTGTTGCGCTCGACCGGCGCAAAGGACACCAAGTCCGTAACGGAAACGCAGTGGGCTACGGCACTGGCTCTGCTCGATACCGTATTGACCTCGGCAGGGCCGAAGCAAGTAGTGGCCCTGGTGCGCGGCGAAAAGAAGGCGGCGTAGCGTGAGCAAAATCAAAAACGCCGAGACCGTTGATTCATGGGAATGCGTGTGCGGCAACACGCCTTCGCTCGAAGCGTTTCAGCCCTGCAACGTGGACGGAATTCCATGCGCAGCGGGTGACGAAACGGAAATCTGGCGTTGCCGCAAGTGCGACCGTCTCTACGCGGATGACGGAACCTATCTCGGCGATGCGGAAATCGGCGCTCCGATTTTGCCTCGCGGCTAGTTCTCGCGGGAAAGGACAAGGGCAATGGTGAACAAAGTAATCCTGGTAGGACGTTTGGGCCGTGACCCGGAGACACGCTACACCTCTGCGGGCCATGCGGTGTGCAATTTCTCAATCGCCACCGATGAAACTTTCAAAGACCGTTCCGGCGAACGTCAGAAGCGCACCGAGTGGCACAAGATTGTGGTTTGGGGGAAGTTGGCGGAAATCTGCCAGCAGTACCTCAAGAAGGGCGCGGTGGTGTACGTAGCGGGCAAGATTCAATCCCGCGAATGGGAAAAGGACGGTCAAAAGCGCACGTCATTCGAGATTGTTTGCGATGAAATGCATATGCTCGGCGGCAAGGAAGGCGGCAATCGCAACGACTCGCGCAGCAACGCGGAAGATCGCGAGACCGCGCCGGCTGTAGATGACAGTGACATTCCGTTCTAAGCGAACGGAGAAGCTCTACCCCGAAGTGAAGTAGGACGAAAGAAGCAACGCGGGAAAGTGAACGCTACAGGTGTGCCTGAAACACAAGGAGGGGCGATGTACGTGGATTGCAGGACACAAAAAGAACTGGACCGAGCACTGAAAGCAGGAAATATTCCGCAATTGCGCGGTGATGCGCTGTTTGAGGTGACCGAAGGGTTTGTTGAGGCGCTTGACCAAACCACGGTTCACGCTTTCGGCTCAGCCACGGTTCA
>FRDC01003657.1_pt1 | contig 62151 bp, 68 predicted proteins | sample 1106171 | NCBI WGS metagenome assembly FRDC01 (sample SAMEA3930566, study PRJEB13176) | freshwater metagenome | biome: Drinking water system; feature: drinking water; material: water | place: Singapore | collected 2014-12-20 | reverse complement strand
GCTACGGATTTAAGCGTGGTGTCGTTGGTTTGGGCGGTACAGATAATGTTTGAGTTGGCTGTGACAAATGAGTTAGTGACAGTGATGGTGGTTGCGGCAGCCGCGAAGTTCACCGTGAAAGATGATTTGTTGATTGTTTGATCGCCGGTTGTGCCACCTGCGGTGATGGTTTTGTCGAGGTTGTTGATTGAAGCCATTGACGCTGCGAAGGCGGAGTCATCGGCTAGACGGAATTGGAGTTCGGCAGAGGAACGTTTCAAACCTGGAAATGATGAGGTTGTGCCACCCCAACCAATCAATTGCGTAGCAGCAGCAGATGCGAATAACGAGGCTTGCGTACCACTGAGAGGAGTTGAGTTGCTATTTGTCCACGTTATAGAAGCGTCTCTCGTAATACCAACGCCACTACCGCTCAAAGCTGAGCCTGCGCCACCAGAGTTAGCTAAGAAAATCGAAGCATCCACCTGAGCGAATGCGCTGTCATCAGCTAGACGTACTTGTAAGATTGCAGAGGAGCGTTTGAGGGCCGGGAAGCTGGATGTGGTTCCGCCGAATTGAAGGCGATTGAACGAAGTAGCTGCTGCATCGGTGAGCAACAATACACCATCTGAAGAGTTGCGCAGCGTAGTTGAAGAACTGAACCCTATAATTGTGCCGGTAGCTGTGTAGGTGGTAGCCGTCATAGCTCCACCAAAAGTGCCTGCCCCACCAGAAGTTAAATTTATTGCCAACGTACCAGCAGCGTTATAACTCTCAAGAACATTCTGTGTTGAGGCCGTCCCACTCAACGCCCTTAGCTTCAACGATGGCCGTGTGGTGCTCTGGCTGTATACCGAAAGCTGCGCATCGGCGGTGTCGGTGGAGGTGCCGATGAGAAGCTGACCTGCACCGGTTGAGGCATTTGTTACTCTAAGAACCCCTGCCGCAAATCTGCCAGTGCCTAAATCCTTACTACCTGTAGAATCTATCGTTGATGAGTAGACATATTGCAACGTGCTTGCAACAGATGGCCCAGTCCCATTTACTGCACTAAAACCAGAGACGGAAAGAGCGTCGTTGTACGTTAGAAAAGTCCCCGCTATCCACGCAGCATTTAATGTATCATCGCCGTTTCTAAGAATCAGTGTACTTAGACTAGCATTTCTACGGATCGCTGGGTGTGAAGAGCTAGTTCCCCACAGCTGAATAAGTCCAGTACCTTTAGGGAATAGCTGTAAATTCTCGTTTGAGCCTCCACCTTGTACTGCCAAAGTAACGCCAGCACCAGATGCACGACCCGTCACCAAAATCCCCGTCGCCTGACTCGCCACCGAACAATTCGCAGACAACACCGGATTCGTCGCCCCATTCGGCCCCACCGCAAAGCACGGATTCGCCGCACTGGTGATCGTAACGGCTGACGTGAACGAACTCCCCCCGCCTGCTGTGGCCCAGGTTCCCGACTGGCATGAATAAATTACGCCAGCCGTTGTCACGCGCACAGACCCTGCCGTACACGCGCCGCTGGGCGTTTCCAGTTTGATTTTATTGGCTGTGACATTGACTTGCTGCCCGAACGCAGGCAGGCCGAGGGCTAGAAGGATAAACAGAATCCTAAGAGTTCGCATTGAATTGACTCCGAAAATTGGGGAAAAAGAGAAAGGGGTTATTTCTTGGCAGCAGGCTCAGGCTTTACCAGCGAGTGATACACTGGCAAGGCTCTGCCGATTTAGCCTAATTTAATCAGACAAGATGCTGATTCTATATGACAAACTCTAGCTGAGATCGTATAATCGGCGCGTAAAAGCCGCTGCGATATTGGTGTATCCAGCGGCACGGCATCAACCAAGTTTTGAAGGAGATTAACGCAGATGGAAGATGGCACACCTAAAATTAAACTGCCAACCCATAAACGATTCAACAATCTAACTAACCGAGTGTTCGGACGCCTGACCGTGATTGCCTACGCAGGACAATTGGGCCATTCCCAAGGGTGGCTATGCCGGTGCGCTTGCGGCAACACCAAAATAGTTCGAGATCACGGACTGACCAGAGGGACGACGACAAGTTGCGGATGCTATGCCAGCGAATGTGTCGTTAAGAGAAATTTCCGACACGGTCGCCGTTTTACGGCGACATATAGTATTTGGTGGATGATGTTGCAACGATGTAAGCTACCATCAAATAAAGCCTACAAGTATTATGGTGGACGCGGGATTCGGGTCTGCGACAGATGGCAGTCGTTTGAAAACTTTCTCGCCGATATGGGCGAACGTCCCTCGCCTAACCATTCGATTGATCGCGTCAACGTAGATGGCGATTACGAGCCATCCAATTGCAGATGGGCAACAAAGTTAGAGCAGGCCCGCAACTGCCGCTCAAACCGCAAAGTCACATTTAACGGTGAAACAAAATGCATGAGCGAGTGGGAATCCATCTTCGGATTTGGGACTGATACGATTGGATCAAGATTGCGCGCAGGATGGAGTGTTGCGCGAGCACTTACTACGCCAACAAAATCCAGCACCTTGAAAGCTCAATTACTTACAGTCCCGTCGAGCACGAAGTCATAACAAATTTGGCAAGACTGGCGCTGTATACGAAGTTAACCGTACTTCGTGAATTTGCAGCCGATGAAATCGTGCAACCAGTCATTAGGTACTGAGCGTTAGGCGTCAGGGTGCGACTCCCTGTAGCATCCTGGATGAATACAAAAGTAATCCTTCGCCCGTCTGTCGGTGTAAACTCACTGGCCCCTAAACTAGCATTCCCAGTCAGTGTATAATGGAACACCCCGAATATCCCCGTGTGCGGGACAAAACTTGAACCGGACGCCGCGACCGTATCCACCTTGTTCGACGTATCTAGGATATTATTCGTGCCATTTTTCCAGCCAGCACTATCACTGCCAGAGGCCGCATACGGCCCATTCGGCATGACGTTATTCGTCACATTGATTGCTGCTCTGGCTTCGAGCTTGCCCGCCGTGCCGTTGAGCGTATTGCCAATGAAATGGTTACTGCCCGTAGCGTCCGCAAACACAATGAATCTCTGATTGATCGTATTGCCCGACACGGTAAAGTCTGACCCGTGAACTTCGACATAGCCTCCTGAAGCAGTCGAGATGGTGTTATTGACCATCTTCCAGCCCACGCCCGACGGCAAATAAATAATCTGCCCGCCATAGTTCGAGCTATCCCGAATCGTGTTTCCGTCCAGCAATAGCTCATCGCCAGAGACGTTCATCAGCACACGCGAAGACCCTGCGCAATTCAAATAGCGGTTGGCAATATGCTTGGTGCCCTTCCCTTGCGTGGTCACCAGATACCCTGAGCCGGTGGGCGACGTGAGGATGTTGTGTGCGAACGTCAGGTCAGTTTGCGAAGAGGCTGCGGCAATCGCCCCGGAAACAGTCTTGAAAAAATTGTCAGAGACGATAGTGTTTTGACCCGTCGTCGCGCAGCCACCTGCCGTGCAATTGGCGAATTGAATTGCACCCGACCAATTCTCAAACCGATTACCTTGAATTAGGCAATCATTCGGATCGGTCATCGCCAGGCCGATATTGGTGCCGTCGCCGTAAAAATAATTGTTCAGCAGGCGCACCCGACGCACTACCCGCCCCGATGTCGAAACGTTAGCGTGCTGAAACAGCAGACCGGCAATCATGCCATTGAATTCAGAATTTTCGACGGTGATGTCTGAGATGTCGGCGGTCGCGCCTTCGCTATAGCTCTGAATCGCGTACTTGTTCGACAGAGAAGCATTCGGGCTTGTCCAGACAACCTTTACCCGATTGAGCTTGATATCCGGCTTCCCTGCGCCAAAATAAAATGAGTGCGAATGATAGGCGCGACTGGAACTGATATAGACATCTTGGATCGTGTTTCCGCCCTGGAAATAGGAATTGGAATCGTGACCAGAGCCGCCATAGTTCACCCACCGGATGTTATAAAATTGCGAGTCAGTGTAAACATTGCCCCCTGACGTATAGCCGTCGTCAAGAGCCATATTCGCGGGAAAATCCGTGGTTTCATAATCCCGCTGGATCATGTCCCGGAACTTGCCGCGAAAGAACCAGAAGCCGTTATTCCCATTCAACACCGTGACACGTGCCGCGCTTGAGCCGCTCCCATTCTCCGTATCTGTCGCAAAGGTGATCTTGCCGCCGTTTCCATAGAAGCGGAACTTGGAGTTTGGTGCGGCAGTCGAGCCAAAGAGCACCTGGTAGCAGCTTGAAAATTGACTGGCGTTGTTCTGGCACAAGACACTCGTAACAACCTTGATAATCGTATCCGGCTGAAGTTCGACCGCCGAATTATCGCCCGTGATGTTGAAGACAAAGTACGTTGTGTCACTCAGCGTCATATAGCTAGTGTCATCCACTGCCACTGTACCGAGCGAAACCAGACAAGTACCCGAACCGAACACCAGTCGCCCTTTGCCGCCGTTTGCGTTCAACGCCTTGACCGCCTTGATAATGGCGGGCGTGTCGTTGGTTGTGCCGTCGCACTTCGCACCATAAGACCGGATGTGAAAGACCCGATCTCCGGGCATTTGGAAATTGGGCTGAATCGGCGCTTTGAAGCCGCGTTCCACCGACAGCCGCGCCCACTCCCCCGGCGTCTTCGGTCGGGTGAGTGTCAACGAATTACTGGTGTAATCAAACGGCTTTTCCGCTGCGCGCTGCTGCGCCCAAGCAGGTATCGTCAAGCAGAGAATAAGAAGAAACGTTTTCATAATTTATTGCTGTAGCCAATTTGTGCCATCGCTTACGAGTCGTTGGCACTGCCCCGGTGACGAAAGGGTGTAAGAAGAGGTTGCGCTGACGGTCACGTTATTGGTTGAGGTGTCGGCGGAAGATTTACAGACTTCAACCACCTTGCCTGTGTTACCACTCGCCGTGAACATGGTTGCCGTGCGCGCCCCGCCGCTGGCGTTCACGATCACCAGCGTATCGGTTGTGATGACCGAATAATTGGAAGAGGTCAGCGTTGCCACGAAGTTGCCGCAACCCGTGCAGCTTGTAACCGAAATGGCCCCGCCAAAAGTGGCGTTTCCACCGCTGTCTACAATGAATTTATTCGCCCCGCCATATTTGACATTGAGTAAATTCACGGTCAGCCCTGTGACTGCCGTGTTTGTCGTGTCAATCGTGGCGACATTGACCGTCGTGTTCGCGTTCGAGCCGCCTGCGTTGAGCGTGGCAAGCAGATTGAGGCCGTGGAAGACGCGGGTGTTTGTGTCGTTCTTCGTGACACTAAAGTTCATGTCAGCCGCGCCGACCGTATTAGTCGCATCGGTACTGATCGTCTTGCCGGTCAGTTCCAGCCCAGCGGCAGGCGCGACTTCGCCCAATCCCAATCCGGCAAACTGTGGCGTAGCAGCAGTGTGGATATTCTGCGGCGTGCTGAGCGTGGGGTTGCCGGAAACGCCATCGCCGTTGCTGACCGTGATCTGATTGGCTGTGCCCGTGATTGTGCGGGCCGAGACTGTGCCCACGCCCGTGCGAGTCAAGATGCCGTCCGTCGAGTTGTTGCCAATCGCCGCCAAGTCGGCATCCAGTACCGCATTGGCAACCGTGTTGGCTCCGACGATGGCTGCACCGCTGACGCCACCCGTGCCCAGTGCGGCGAAGATGCCGGACGTGTTCATTTCCACGCCGTTCGAGGTGCCGCCTGCCGTGAACCGCACGGGCTTGGCGGCGGAACTGGACGCCGTGTTGACGCTGAACACGTACCCCGTGCCCGTGTTGGATGCGCCATCGGCCAGCGAAAACATATTTGTGCTGGCACCCGTCGCATTGCCCCATGTGAAGGCGGTTGTGTACGCCGCCATTGACAGACTTTCATTGGCGGTGGGATTCGTAATCGAAGACCACGCCGAAGTCCCCGCGCCGCCCGCGTCGCCTTGCAACGTCCAGGTGTCCGTTGCGGTACAGGCATAGGTGTTCTGGCCTGCCGTCGCATCGGTATCAAAGAAAAACTCACCCACATTGCAAGTGCCGGGAGCCGCCGTGCCTGTCTTCATCGGCGCGGTCGAGGTCTTTCCTGCCACCGAAAAGGTGCTGGACAGTGACAGTGTGGGATTACCCGACACGCCATTCCCGTCGGCCACTGTGATCTCATTGGCTGTGCCCGTGATTGTGCGCGCCGTCGTCGTGTTAAGTGCCGTGCGTACCACCACGCCATTGGCCCCAGGGTCAGGCATCCCACCCGGCGTCGTGATGACCTTGACGTAACCCGACGCATCCACGCCCAGATAGCCGCTGGTAATGCCGGTGTCAGGCGAGGTGGCATTTGAGATATTGCGGAAACGAATCCCCGCAAAGCCTGCGGCCAAACCGGTAGCCGCCACGTCAATCTTGGTCGAGGGCGCAACCGTGCCAATCGAAAGCCCCGTTTCATCCAACCGTGCAACCTGCGAGGTTGAGATGCCGAACCGGAACGAACTTGTTCCGCTGTCATTCAGGCGAAACAGGAGCGTTGTCAGTCCCGTGTCAGCATTGATAAAGGCTTGATTGGCTGCAAAAAGGCCCGACGTGGTAAAGCCTGACGAGTTCAAGCCAAAAGTCGCCTGCCCGCTCGCATTGTTTGTCAGCGAGAAAACTGATTGCGCCACATTACCGCTGCTACTATTCGACTGGCTGAAGCCGACGGTGGTATTGGCCGCGCCGGTCGAAATAACCGAGCCGCCGCCCGCCGTCAGGTTGCTGCTGCCGCCAATCGTGTTTGCGCTCGCGCCAACCGCAATCTGGCTGGTGGCAATCGTGCCCGCGATCTTAGCGTTGAACACTGCGAAATCTGACGCCGAAAGTAGACCCCGATTGGACGCCGAAGCCGTGGGAATCGCCACGGTGATCGTGTTGGCATTGCCCGTGATGGTAAAGTCGGTGCCCGTCGAAGCAGGCAGGATGCTGAGCGCCGGGCCGGTCTGCGCGCCGCCCGTGGACGCGGCGATTGAAGTGATGCCCGAACCGCCACCGCCCGAACAGCCAAAGGTGTTGATTGCCCCATTATTGTCTACGCAGACGACGCGCGTGCCTCCACCTGCCGCCGCTGTGAGAATCGGCACAGCGTTGGCGTCTAATCGGAACTGCACAGCGGTGCCATTGTGGACAGATAGCAAATCACCTGTTTGCCCCGCTGTCGCCGCCTTGATCTGAAGCGCGACATTGCCAGATGTCGTTTTATACAAGCTTAGTAAATTGCTACCAGGTGCAGGCGCTGACCCCGTGTCGGTGTCAGTAATCTGCGTTGCAGTCGCGGTTACACCCAATCGTGGCAGCGTCGCGGCATTCAGCCCTGAAATCCAACCCGATTCCGCCGAACCGCCCAATTGCACAAAACTGGACGCTGTACTGTCGGCCCAAGCGTTCGCCCGCGCCGCTCGCAGCAAGGCATTACCAGACGTATCTTTAACCGTGAAAGCGAGTGCGCCGCCAGCATTGGCGGCCATGCTGCCATCTGTATTCACACCGAGGATAACGGAACTGGTTGCGTTTTCGACAATGAAAGGACGCGCCGTTTGGCCGACTGCCTGCGTCACTGCAAGCCCTATGTTCCCGATGGACGTTGATCGAAAATAGGATTGGTAGCCAGTCGGGATGCCTCCGCCGCCGATTTTCAACTTGTCCGCCGCTAGGCCCGTCGAGCGCGAGAAGTATTGCCCTATCCCACTCTCAAAGCTGTAGCCCCACTGCGGCATGATCTGCGGATCGGTGCCATTCCAGAAGGTGTTGTAAGGCGCGGTGGTGACCGAGAAAGAGTGGAAGGGATTTGCGTTGGAATGAATCGGGTAGCCATTTGTCCAGCTTGCGCCCTGTGTCACGATGGAGCTTTGACCGTCAAAGATTCCCTGAATAGTTTCATCTACGAAATCGTACTTGATCGCCGTGACGGTGCCGCTCGTTGGCGCATAGAATGTTGTATTGAAGAAGTTGCCCGATGAGTAGTATTTAAAATAGACACCTCGATTGCGGAAGTCTTCAATGTTGCAATTCGTGCAATTCAACCGGACGTAAGATTCGACGCCGTCGTCTGCCACCGTCCGGCCCAGTACCGCCCAATCACATCCGCCATTCGGACAGCTATCAATTCCGTTCGCGCCAATCAGCGTCGGCGTGCCTGCGTAAATGCGATAGGCAACAGTGTTTGCGCCACTCAACGTTTTGACATAGGTGCGTAACAGCGTAGTGGTATTCGACCCATGCAACTCAAACCCGTTGCCGCCTACCTGATCCACGACCACTGAATCCAGCAGAGTGCTGAACATTCGGGGAACGTACAACCCCTTGCCGCCACATTGGCTGATATGGACGTTGCGCAGGGTGGCCTGTGCTAAACCTGAGCCTGACACGTCTACGTCGTTGATGACGATGCAGTGACCAGACGAACCAGACGTTGGACCCTGCCCCACAAAGCCTAGGTCTTGAATCACCAAATCAACCGCGCTGTTCGCGGTCGTTAGATTGATAATTGGCGTATTAGCATTGCGAGCTTTCAAGATTGAGCTTTTATAGCTATCACCGATCACGACTAGGTTGCTCAGGCTTTGTGTGATCGGGTCGGTCAGGTAAGTGCCTGCGGGGAAATACAGTTCTTTGCCTGCCGCCTGTGCCGCCGTAATCGCGGCCACGATGCACGCCGTATCATTTGTTACGCCGTCACCTGCGCAGGAGTGGTCGCGCTTCACGTTGACAGCCTCTCTCGCGCCCAATAACGGGGATGCGGCGGTGGCAGTTAAGATGCCCGTATTGACATCCAGCGATAAGCCGCTTCCATAGGTCAGGCAACTCAGCCTGACGCCACTTGCTGCGAAATAGTAAGACTGCCCCTGTGAGCAGGCTCGCCAGCGGTCGTCTAGTTGTCTTGCGGTGTAATAAGTCGTTGGGTCGTTTGGTTGCGTTGTAGCTTGGTTAAATGTGCAGATGGCCGACCAGGAGGTCGGCGTAGTGGTTGCTGGAAGCCGGAATTGCTCAAAGCAAAGAAAGGGCGCAATCATGCCACCCTCGATCCGATAAAACCCCGCGAAGTAGCGAGCATTTTGTGTGTTCGGATTGACCGCATCCGTCGTCGCGTCTAGCGTCATTTGCGGGATGTACGCCGTCGAATTTGCGCCATCGTTGATGATGGAAACACCAACCTGCTTGTACCAGTTTCCGCTTCCCGGTGCTCCCTGTTGCACAATGTAACTTGCGCCATTGGGTTGGAACGTGTTCAGCGCGTAGACCCGTAAGAGTACGAAGGGGAAGATGCGATAGGAGACAGTCCCAGTGGAGCCGGAATAGTTTGCCGCCAGGGTAATCCCTGTGACGGATGTGGTATTACCGACGTAGTAGTTCGTCCCTGCTAGTTCAATAATGTAGCCGCCAATTCCGACCCAGTTTGACGGGATAGCAGTAACGAGAGTCAGTCCTGTCGAGCCGTTCGTGGCCGTGGCCGTGCCTGACCTGATTGCAGGGAGACCCGCGGGTCTCATATTTGGCTGTGCGCTTGCCGCAATCGTAATTTGAGTCGCGTAAGTCGCACTGACCAATGAAGTTAGGAGTAAAAATAGGAATGCGAGATGCAGGCTGAATCTTTTCATAAAGCTGGGTTGTCAGAAATTATTTGACAATATGACGGCTGCGGCTATACTGGCAATGAGGTTTGGAGATGAATCCTGAGATCGAAATTGACCGCTTAATTAAGGAACACAATGGCGTTCTGGTGCGCCAGCGCAAGCATCAGGTCTGGTCTTTCCCCGACGGTAAGCAGGTTGTTCTAGCCTCGACGCCAAGTGATCGTCGGGCGGCCAGCAATAAGCTCTCCGTTCTGCGCCGCGTCCTGGGAGTCAAGGTCGAGAAGTCGCCACAGGGCAATGGGACTGGCAAGGCGGCGTACCGACCCAAGCATCAGGCCGCTGAGAAGCTAAGCTTCACGCCAAAATTCAATTCCTCATTGGCTGACCAATTGCGACTGACCGGTTTGGTCGAAGACGAATTGCGCGAAACGATTGATTGTCTGGAAGACGAGAAGACCAAGCTACTTGAGGACAATACCGAGCTTGCCGATGCTCTCTTCGCTACTGAGCAGGCGTTAAAGATGGCCGAGATACGCCTTCAACGAACCTGGGATTGGAGGATTCGCCAATGGCTAACAGCGATTTTCTCTTAAAACTGAATCAATGGCTTGAAGGGCTGACTGGCTGCCATGACTTCGTTTTAGTACAGCCCGGCGATCCCAATATCGAGGTCACATCTCAGCTTGTTAACAATCATCTACAAGTCAGGACGCCTCTTGATCCGAGTTTTTACGGACTGCACGAATTTGGGCATTTCATCGCCGCTGAGGATGCCGACCTGCTTGCCGTTGATTACCATCTCAATCAGATGGCAGTTCCTTACCAGTGCTACATGGAAGCGAGAGCGGGAGCAGTTGCTTCATTGATTGCAAGCGAGCTACGGGATCGCCATCGCGCCACGACAAGTCGAGACGTAATACGGCACTTCATCTATCATCGGCTGAATTCGGTCAATGAACCACTTAGCGAGATTGAAAATCAATTAGTAATTGATGCTTGGCGCACCATTTCAGGCAAAACCCACTGGGGACACAAGGAATTCGTTGTCAAGCGTGCCAAGCAGCGGCTGCGACCGTTGAGTCCGCAATATGCGCAATGGGAACATTTTACGGGCCTACTACAAAAGCGGCATAGCTTAAAACCTGTAACCGACACCCATTGACATCTGAGTCGCCCAGGCCGTGTGCCAGCCCGCCGCAGGGCCATTCGGCTGAAGGAATCTCACCCGTGTCGCAGACAGCCCCGCCCGGATCAGCCAGGGAGATTGCTCGCTGAGCGGTAGATATAATTCGCAGCCGAATTCGTTAGCCGATCCCTTATTCGCGGTAAATTTTTCCTGGAAATAGTGGCGGTAGTAAGGCACGAACTTATGCCGGATATTCACGCCGCCACCGATAATCAGATTCGCCGCACCTTTGCTGTACTGGCTGGTGAATTGCCGCGACAGTGCTGCCCCGACGGAGGCGAAGGGAGCCAGAACGCGCTCACGCTCGCCGCCCTGCTCGAAGAGGTAGGCTCGCCCTTCAACGCGCGCTCTGACCGCATGGCCATCCCCGACGTAACTTTTCTTTTGCCATTCCCAAGTCGCTTCGGCGGCCAGAGCCAGGAAGTCGCCATAGGGGAGAACAGTGTCTACGCGGGCACCAACCCCAGGTTCATGCCCGGTGCCCGGACTGATCGTAAATACGCCACTGACGCCCACTTGGCGTTGCTGGGCTAAGGCGGGGACTGAGAACAGGAGAAGGGTTAAGAGGCTGAGGAATTTTGACATATTGCTGATTTTGGTTGACAAATTATCCGATTCGGGTTATACGGAACAAATGGAAGGGCGAATCACTCCTGAGAGCATTACCAAACTAGCTGAAAATGAAGTTTTCGTTTTTGGCTCAAACACCGCTGGACGACATGGTGCAGGAGCAGCCAAGCTGGCTTACAGGAAATTCGGGGCTAAATGGGGCGAAGGGCATGGATGGTTCGGACAGAGTTTTGCGATACCTACTAAGGGAGTAACCATTCAAACCTTGCCCCTTGCCGAAATTAAACCAAACGTTGAGCATTTTCTCGTGATAGCCAAAAGCTGTCCCGAATTCCATTTTCTCGTCACAGCCATTGGCTGCGGCTTGGCTGGCTATAAAGCCAAGGACATCGCACCGATGTTCAAGGATGCGCCTGCGAATGTAAGCCTGCCACAGAGCTTTTGGGATATTTTGGAGAGCAAGCAATGAAAGAAATGCCTTGGACTTTTTATTTACTGTGCGGAGTAAGTGTCTTAGTAGATGACTTCTGGACTCCGGCAGCCAAGTCGCCATACCCCTGGCTGCGCTTTGTCGTGTTCGGCATCGCTTGGGCGCTGCTTTGTGCTGCGGGGCATGTGGCTTTCAAGGCAGGCCGAGACGGCGAGCGTTCTACGTTCTAGCCATTTAGATGAATTCATGCTAAAACGCGCCCGCAATGGACAGCGAGCAACCACAAGACCAAGCTTATTGGCAGGCCAGGAATCGGCGTGCCTTATACTTTGGCCTGGGCCTCGTCATCGCCCTGCTTGCCATCCTCGCCTTCGGCAGTACCGCCACCCTGAACAATCATCGGATCGCAGAGCAGGAAAGAGCTAAGAAGCTCAAACGCTTGGTTGACGAACTGGAAAGCAAGGCTGACTACCTGGAACAAGCCGCCAAGGAAAGCGAGCTAAAGCAGCAGGCTTTCGATCTACACATGGATGCCATGACCCTGCAACGTGAGATGCGCAGATGGACTGAGGTCCCAGTCGTCGCCACGCCTACCGTCGCACCTGCTCAATAGGCTTGCGCTTCTTCTCTTCCTTTTTCCGAGGCTGCGAGAAGGTATCCAGTAGCTCCCGATCCTTCTGATCTTCAGGCCGTACCGTGCTTACGTTCGACGGATTCAGGAAAGCATTGAAGGCCGAATTATTCTCAGGCTGCGGCGTATAGGTTACCTGCTTACGTGAGCCGGGAACAGGCGGCAGGCCCCGTAATGCGCCAGGGATGCCATGCTCGGCCACGTAGGGGATGCGTGATTGTGGCCGACGGATAGCCGTTTCTTCCAGGAAGCCCATGACGCCTTCTTTTCGGAAGGTCTTACCATCCTTCTGTTCCTCTGCCCAAGTCGAACGGTTCACAGGGTCCATATATTGCCGAATCTGATTGAACACGACCGGAACGTTCGACGAGACAATGTCGTCGGCGATGTCACGGGCAACGGCTGCCGTCCCGCTCTCGCCATATTTCACCGCACGTTCTGCCGTCTCCATATAGCGGGTCAGGTTTTTGACCACAGACTGATCGCCTAATGTGTCCATAAAGGAAGCCACAGAGTCATACATCGCCTTGGCTGTTTCCTGTGCTTTGTCGGTCTTGGACATCTCACGATTCCAGGCATTGCCTGTGGCCGCTCCGGCTGCCAGCAGCATGGCCCAGGGCTGCGCCCAGTCAATCGAAACCAGCTTGTCGCCGTCCTGATAGCGTTGACCACTGAAGCCGCCGGTGAACCAGCGGGACAGAGCCGAGGCGTTCAATTGATAGGGACGGAACCCAATTTCACGTAGGCGTTTTTTCTGCTTGTCATCTTCCGGCAGGCCCTCAGTCATAATGCCCGAGGTGCCTAGCAGTGTCCCAATGCCGAAGGTCAGGGCTGTGCCGGTGAGAGTCCGAGAGAGAGCGTTAATGACATTGCGCTCACGAAACGGTCCTGGCTTGTTCGCTTCAATTGCAACGTCAATTAAACCTAGCGGCGAATGCTCCATTGCCCGTTTCAAGGCCGCGCCGGGATATTGGGCATAGTTCAGAACCAACGTGCCGACACCGATCTTCTCACTCTTACCCAATGTCGAGGCGCGATTCAGGCCGCGCTGAATTCGCTTCAGGTTCTCCGACACCCAGTTCTTGTCACGCATCGCCAGCTTGTTGGCTTCGAGATGGGCCTGGTCAATGATCTGGTCAATGCTGACATCCTTGCTGCCCTTGTATTGCTGGGCAAGGTCATTCAGCTTTGCCGTGAAATAGCCATGATAAAAAGCATCATCCGGCAGGCGGTTGATAAAAAATAGAGCATCTTCCAGCGCACGACCGGCCTTGCCTTCAAAAGCATGGGGATGTAGGCCGTATTGCGGGTCAATGGACTTGCCCTCTTTCCGCTCCTCTAATGCTAATTTGCCGCCTTCAACCAGTGATGAAAGGGTTGAGAAATCATCCAGACCGACAACAGACTTCTTGCCACGTACCGCCGCGGCTACTTTCGAGATCGTGGCCGCCACGGCATTGTCAATTTTATCACCGCCCCAGACGATTGGCTGGCTCAGGACGTTGCGAATAACGAACTTAGGATTCAGGAAGTGAGCAACAGCACGCAGGGTCAGGAGCTTGTCGCCAAGAGTGGCCGGGTTTTCTTTGGCTTCGATCTTCTGTGTGAGCCAGTCCAGTTCACGTTTGGCCTTATAGTAAGCATGAACATCGCCGTCACGGTTAGCGAACCGAAGACGCTGTTCAACGTCCACCAGAGCCTGTGCATATTCCGGGCTGAGCGGCTTCCCTGCCGCTTCCTGGGCCTTGCGATACTTGTCCCAGGTCTTCAGGGCCGCTCGGCGTGTGGAGGCAAAGCTTGGCGCTTCCACGCCGAACTTTACGAAAGCATCGTCAATCGCCTTGCGGGCATTCTGGTAGCCCTTCTGGTCGCCTGACTGGAAAGAGTCTGCAATCTTCTGAACATTGTCAGTTAGCGACTGTACCAGTTCCGGCTCCATCGGCAGGCCAGCATCTTCACGGGCTTTTGCATAGCGTCGGACAATCTTGGCCAGCCCCTCGACTTCGGTTTTTAGCTTGCCCTGATCGCCAGGAAGTTTGTATTTGGCCGAGGCTGCGCGGCCACTAAGCGCGGCAGCGATGTTCTTAATTTCCTGGATAACGTTAGGGCCGGAGCCACGATATTCGACTTTAGATAATGCATTTGGTTGACGCACCGTTGTTCCCGTGAGGTCTTGACGACTCGGCGTTTGCCTCATCGCTTCTGCTGCACGCGGGGCAAAATCGGCCTGGGCGGAATAGACCTGTTCCGGCTTAAAGGCAATCCAGACGCGGTGCCCCACGACCTTGTACGACGGGACACCAAGTGGGTCTTCGTGCTTGCGCCCTTCGCGGATCGCCTCGTCAGTCAAAATACCACCAGTCTTTTCGGCTTGCTTGCGGGCTTCACTTTCGGTTTTGTACCAGCGGGCTTCACCAGAACCGCCAGTATGGGTAATCCCGTCATAGCCTTCTTCTGCCAGAAACTTATTAACGGCTTGCTTGTCGCCATTAAACAATCTCTTGAGCTTGCCGTACAGATCGTTCCCATCTAGGAATGCGTCATCGTGAATAGTTCTGACCTGCGTCGGCCCGTTGAGATGTAGCGCGTAGGGGTCACTCGCATCGTATTTCGCCGCCGCTTTTGTTAGAAGGTCATTGACCGTCGCGCCGTAGTATTTCGAGTTAATGTCAAATGGATTACGAATATCCAGATGATATTCATACGCATGGGGCCGTGCGATAGCACTCCCAGACGGAGGCGTCTGATGTACACGCGGACGCGCGCCGGGTTTCGGGCTGCCGTCTTTCTCGACAGCAATAACCTCGACCGACCAGGGGCTGCCCCAGCTACCCTGCTCATGGAACTTGAGAACTTTGTCGTAGCCAGCGTAGCTGGGGACAATGCGTCCTGGGGTGTAGTAGTTGCGAAGTTGGTCAACCGACAACCTTCCTTCAAACTTCTTTGTCCCTGCGTATCCCTTTTCTCCGGCTGCCACTTCGACATCTTGCGTCGTGTAAAAACCTGGGCCGTACAATGCCCCAGAATCAAATTTTTGCGGGTCTATTTTTTGAATTTCCGCAGGCGACTGCGTGCCGTGGTAAACAGTCGCAATGTCTCCGCTCGCAGTTCTCACCTTAGACTGCGCAAGCGCCTTATCGAAATAACGGGTACGCAAGTTCGTAATCGGGTCTTCACCTCGACGGTACTCCTTGAGTGCTGCGACGTAATCATGTGCCCCAGCCCAAATTTCTTCCAGGTGAGGGCGAATCGCTTCCCCGAATTGCTTGACCATCTGGGCCGACCAGTCTGCGAATTGCACTGCCCCTTTAGCAACCTTGGCCGCACCAATCACTGCATAGTCGGCGAGGTCAGCAGGGTCAATACCAGAAGACAAGCGTCCCTTGCCACGCTTTCGCAGGCGTTGCTTAGCTTCCTCGGCAATACTGTCCAGTCTCTCAGCGACCTCTGGCTTGATAGTCTGGCCTTCAGACTTCCGCAGCCTACGTTTCGCTTCCTCTGCCGCACGCCTCACACCTTCACCGATCTCCGATGCGCGGTCTTTAACTTCCGGCGTTTCTTCGCGTCCCGGTGCTTGCGGCTGCTCTTGACTGGGTTGTCCTTCTTTTGGGGTTTCTCCGATTTCGGCTTTGGCAACATCGTCTGGGATTGTGAGTTTGCGGACTTCAGCTTGCGGAATGGCCTGCGCGCCCGGAGAGCCTGGCTCCTGAATCCAAACCGTCCCTTCCTTGGGATGGTATTTGACGATCTCGTAGATGCGCCCGTTCTTACGGACGTATCCGCCAACACGGGGTTCTACGTTCTCGGCTTGGGCTTGAATTCCAGTACCTTCTTGCGCTGGGGCTCGACCGGAGGTGCTTTCGGCGGAGCGGGCGGCTGCTTGTTCGAGCGGCGCATCTGCGCTCTGGCGCGGAGTTTCGCCATCTTGTCCATCCCCGCTTTCACGAAGGCGTCTTCCAATCCAGCTTTCAGGGTTGCCGTCAGGTCCAAGTCTTTCGGCGCGGAGGTCGGCGCGGAATTCTTCGATGGCGTTCTTCGTGATGGTTGACCAGTCTTTTCCATAGCTTCCTATAGCATCTGCCGGGAAATCTTTCAATGCCTGTTCAGATGCCGATTCAAGGGCCGCATCCAGCGCCTTGCCACTCTTACGGAGGGCCAGACTCTTGAGACCTCTGGCGCGTTGGTCGGCAATCTCAGCCTGTGCCGCCTCAATGGCCGCCTTCACGTCAGGATGACTCAGGACTGCCCCCAGACGCTTCTGGGCAGTATCGGTCGCCACCACTGTCCGCATGAAAACCTCGTCAATGGACGGGTCGCTCACACGTTCCGCAATGGCCTCTTGGATGCGTCCGAGACCGTTATCCCCAGCCTTTGAGGATCGCTGGACTCCGCCCCATTCAGCCAGGCCGTCAAGTGTATGCTGGGCCGCTTCCTGCCAGAGCTTGCTGACACGGCCATCCTCGACCAGATAGGCGGGCATCTCGGGGAGACCTAACGCTTCCCGTAAGGCCGGATGCTCAACCAGTGTGGGCAGTTCACTTGTGCCACGGCTGGACATGAATGACTTGCGTGCCATGTCACCGAACTTGCCGCCGAGTCCGACTTCGACGGATGCGCGATTTTCGGCACGACGTTGGATGGCCTCCGCCTGCTCAGGGGTGACCTTCTCGCCGTAGACGCGCTTGATGTCGTCAGGGATCGGCTTCGGAGGTGTGGCCCGCTTGGGCATCTCCACCACAGGAGCATTGTCGGTGCCAGTCTTGCGCAGTTCGACTTGCTGGGCTTGCTCAACCGGAACACGTTGCGGAGCAGCTTGAATATCGGAATCGTCAAGCACGCTTTGCGCAAAGGCTTCGTCAGCTTCAGGGATGCGAGCACGCAATCTTTGCTTGAAAGATTCCGGCAAATCCGAAGCGTCTACTTTCGCCAGGGCCTGCTGTCGCACATCTGCCCGATTGCGCGATGTCTCAATGGGCTGTGGCCTGCGCGGCTCGCCAATCAGACCCGAAGGCAGACGAGTTGAGCCAGTGGGCGCAGCTTCATCCGCCGCTTTTTGCTCATAATAAGCCGCCTCTTCATCCGCAATGCGCGGATCAATCCCGCCCGTATTCCCGGCACTGGACTGCTTGCCGTACTGCTTCAGGTAGTCAAGTACATCTGCTTCTTTGACGTCTGGATCGGTAAAACGCCGACCGTCGGGCATGAAGTACCCGCCCTCGTCAAGCATGACGGCAGCGTCATTCATGCCGTACTGCGAGTCCTGGTTCGTGAATGCAACTATTTTTGCATCCTTTGCGCTGACCCCCTCTGCTTCGCCGCTGTCCACTACGCGGAAGCCTTCACCTTTGGATGCTTGCTTAAGGTATTCGATGGGGCTCATATTGGCCCGCTTATTAACCTTCGCCTTTTCTCGATCTGCTAAATCCTCAAAAGGTAGAGCACTCTTCGCAACCGGCTCAACCGGGGGGATACCGCCTTGCCGATTCTCCATCGCCGCAGGATTATCAATGAGCGTGCTTTGGTCGGGGACGATACCCTTTAAGACACCCTGACGCTTCCGCACACCTTCTGCCTTGGGAGTGACGACCTTGGGACCTTTAGGGGACGCTACACGCGGAGCCTTGGCTGGGGCCGCTGCTTTCGCCTCGTCAGCCTGTAGCTTTTGCAGGCTCTTGATTTCAAGCTGCAAGGCACGAACCGCTGAGGCAAATTGGGCCACTGCGGCGAGATTGTTTAGGTCAACCTGTTTCTGCCGAGCTTGTAGAGCAGCTAGTTCACCCACCGCTGTGGATTCAGCCAGCGCATAATTCTTCTCAGCCTTCGCCTGCGCACGCCGATCCGCAAGGTCCATCAGAACCTGCTGATTCGGGTCAATCTGCGGGATGTCCGCCGTCGGCGCATCGGCAACGGCATCCACCAGGGGCGCAGTCTCTGACGCAGGTTTAGGCAGAACCGGAAACTCTGGTAATGTCGGGTTAACCGGCGCACGTTGTCCGGCTATTTTCTTAGTGGCTGACGCAGGCTCTAAAGCCGCCAAGCGTGCTTGCAGTTTAACTTCCGTTTCAACGTCGGGCTTGCGCTTCAGAGCCGTCTTGAGTGCCGCCACTTCCGCGTTCACATCCCCAGCAGCCGATGCCTCGTCAGCCAGGGCCACTGCTTTCTGAACATCCTGTGCCGCCGCTTGCGCCTTCTCTGCTGTCCTGTCCGGCTTGCGACCAAGTATCTGGCCGAAGATGTCATCCACCTTCGCGTCAGTAGCAGGATTAGATACCTCCGGCGTCGGCAAGCCAGTGACAGGATCAATTACAGACTGCGCACCTGTGGCGGGGGTCGCCACCTCGTCAGGCGTTAGATTTGTGTCAGTACTGCGCGGGGGAACCACAGGGGGTACTGGCGCACGTCCTGTCGCCCTGCGATTAGCCAAGCTCTGTTGCGCTACGTCGTTAATGCCAAAGAGTGATCCAACAACACCGCTTTCCACCAGTCGCTGCGGATCAATTGTGCCAGTAAGTAATGGCTGTGTCACCAACTCTTGCCCAACGTTCCCAGCCCCGCCGACAGCCATTTCGCCACCCAGCCTTGATAACGTCCGAGGCACGGGTGCCATTGCTTTTGTGGCAGCATTCAAAGCTGGCCGAGCGGCTGCTGTAAGGCCCATCGGTACTGCTACGCTTGCCATATTAGCAGCGGTCTCTACTGGATTCTCAACGTCACCCATCGCGGCTTGCGTGGCAAGTGCCGCTCGCAGCCCGCCTGCCGCACCAGTCGCTACTGCTGGCAGCGCACCCCCAATGGCTCGCACGACACCCGCAGGCATCCCAGGACGCAACGATGCTGCATATTCATCCTGTGCTTGCCATCCCTTAAGTTCATTAAAAGTCGGCAAGAGCGGGTCGTCGTAGGAATACCTTTGCGCGCCTTTTTCGTAAGCCGCTTTTGCTCTCTCGCCTACCTGCTGCGCGTCGGCACGGGAAGGCAAGATTTGTCGCATTAGGTAACCACCTGGCGTTTCTGGTAAGACCTTGCCCGTGTTCTTTGAGATGTCGTGATAACCCTTGACGGCTCCGGCTGCCAACTCTCCTGCCGTGGCGATCAAAGGTTCAGGGTCGGCATTGCGCAGCCCTTCGCCGATGACCTTAACGCGCTGCAACGGGGACGCCACAGCCGTGACCAGACGACCCGGAATGTCCTTGGCCTCTTCATACATTTGCGCGGGAATGGATTTCGCTCGGAAGGCTGCCTTGGCACGATCTTCTGCCGAAGGCTCAGGCAAGGCTTGTCTATCTTCATTATCCACCGCATCTCGTAATCCCTGAAAACGAGCAGGCGTCTTACGTGGAGCCGGAGGCGGCAAGGGGCGACGAAGAGTGCCAGCAACCGCTGTCTCGCGCTGACCGGCATCCCTAGTCAGCGTTTCACTAAGGGGGCGGTTAAAATCAAACGGATTGACGAGTGGAGCCTTTTTCTTCTGTGGGCTAGGCGCTGATTGTGGGCTAGGCGGCGTTTTAGTGCTTGGCTGGAATGTCGGTGGAGAACTACTTTTAGCCGCTTCCGCCATCTTCTCGGCTACACGCTGAATGTGAATGGCGGGAGTCGCATAGCCGTCACGCGAAACATTGCTGACCGTGCCATCCTTACCGACTGCATCGGGACCGCCATAATAGCGAGCCACGGCGCTTAACCAGCGTTCGTCGTCATCCTTGACGTGCTTCATGCCGTCATATTGTTCTCTGAGGTACTTCGCTGCTGCCGTCGCCTGATGGAAAGGATTGTTGCGATCCAAGCCGTACTGCTTTGCAACGGCCTCCGTAACCTGCCAGCGCCCCTTGACACCAGTGGGTGAGGTGGTCTTCCGACCGCCCGCGCTCTCCTGTGCCATCATCCCCTTCCACACATCTGGCCGGATGCCCGCTTGGGCGCGTACCTGTTCCTCAAAGTCTTCCAGAGATAACTCTTGGTCTGTCGAAGGCTTGGTCGGGTCTTGTGTCATAGAGCTTCAAGCTAAGGCTTATTTAGCAACCTACGGAACAGTTCAGCGGCATCAGACGCTTTAATGGTAGGGCCAGTAGCTCGCCCCCTGACTGGTTGTGCCACAGTAGAGCCACGGGGACGAGGTGAAACGGCAGTACGCTTCACGTAGGGCCAGCTATCCACGCCGCCAACTTCAATCGCTTCACCATGTCGTTCTTGAATCTGTTGCGCTTTGGCCCTCATCGCATTGGTGGCCCCTTGAAACCGAGCAGATAAGTCCTTCACCTTCTCAGGCTCGCCTGCGTCTTCAGCGGCTTTAATTTGTTGACCGAGCGTGTCGGCTTCGTTCTTCAGCTTCTCAAACTCGTCAATGTCTTGATTTAGCTGGGTGTCATTGGCGGGAGTGCGTTCAGTGCGCGGAACGTAATACTCATTGGGGACCACCTCGCCGGTTGGCTTGCGATAGGCAGGGACATCCTCACGGATTGGGACATCCGCTTGTGGGCGTTGTGTCCCAGGAATGACCTTTTGCTGATCGGGTAAGTACAGGCCGCCTGCGCCAATTGATTGCCCTTTGCCCTTTTCGAGCTTGAATCGCTCTTGATCCAGCCTCAATTTTTCACGTTCGATTTCGACCAGCCGCTCCTCACGCTGTCGGGCAATTTCCGCTGACGCTCGCTTGGTAGTCCGGTCTTCAACTTCGGTCTGAGTCTTCTCTCGCCCCAGCGCAATGTCGTTCGCCATCTTATCGCGCTGGTACTGTTCAAGGGCTAAAGCCTGTTCACGGGGCTTATCTATAGCTTCGTACTGCAAGAGATCGGCATTCGACGGAGCCTTGAACGTCCCAATGCCGCCAGCCGCAGCACCACCTAGCATGGCCCACGGATTATTCGGATTGCGTTGCGCTCCGATCATTGCGCCGTAACCGATGCCCTTCAAGGTGTCCCAGAACTTTGACCGCGTCTTTGGAATCTCCATCTGCCCCGTAACCGTAGGCCGTGTCGCTAGGGGCTGCCCGTCCGCGCTGGTCGGAGCCTTCAGCATTGGCGGTTCGGGCAGGCTGCTCAATTGCGCCAGGGGGAGAGTCTGCTGCTTATGCGGCACTGGCGCACCCACTCGACGGGTCTCCGTCATCTCAGGGCTACCACTCGGCGGAAACTGCGGAGCCTTGATTGCCGGGACAGGCATGTCTGGTGCACGATCAGGTAGAACTACAGGTCGAGGTAGAGTCGCAGGATTCGGGCTGTTCGCTACGCCCGGAGGCATCGCAGTCCGCGCTTGCTCCAACGGCGCAGGGAGTACCGAACCGGCAGCCGGGTTGAATGGTGGCGTGAGAACCGAGGGCAGATTGGGAGTTGCCTTACTGCGAGTGAATCGGAGGAATGGGTCGAGGGCTGAGATGATATTCATAACAAAAAGAGACCCAGAGGCCGCAAGTGCTCACTTGTAGTCCCTGGGTCTATCAGGAGGTTCACCCGTGAGAAGGACTGTACAGATAAGCTTGCAAATCGTCAAGTAAAATCTTCCAGAACGCAAAATTAAAAAGCGGAACCACGCCAGCGGTCCCGCTTTCCTTCAAACAACAATCGGTTATCTTTAATCGTTCCAAGGAGCAAATTAGAAATCCCTGGAACTTGCATCTTCAGAATAGTAAGAACGCCAAGGGGAGACCTTGTATTCAGGATCACTGAACGGGCGCACTGTAAAGCACAATCGGCAATCTGTCAAGCGAAGACGAAGCTATTTACTGCCGCGTTCAATTGGCCGCTCAATTCCGCACAGATTTCCTCGTCGTCGGGATCGTGCAGGTCAAGTTCCAAGACTTCAAAGAGAAGCTTCTTGAAATGCGTGCATTCATGCTCGCTTAGCTCATGGTGGACGTAGCGTTCAGCAAAATGAATCTTGCCGTGCAATCCGCCATCTCCCAGATACCAGGGCTGGATATAGGCATAACACTTCGCCCGCGCTGACATCTTATTCCCTTGCCGCAAGTCCCGCAGCGTCGGCCAGACTGTCACCGTGAGCCAGATCGGCTTATCCTTGAAGTCGAAGAGGTGAATCTTCTGGCTGCGCTTTTTCTTCACAATGCTACTTTGCCTTACAGTCTGGACACGGGAGCTTACTAGCGGCCACCCATTCAGCCCCGCACTCAAGACAACGCCACTCGGCTTTAGTTCTCGACTTTACGAAAATTGAACTTTGTCGCGGCTATTAGTTCATCCACGATTTCCGCCTCTGGTCGTGCCGTGAACAGTCTCCCATCGGCAATGCACGATCCATTGAACATTGGCCAGATGGTTGGCGTACTGAACGTCCCATCCTCTTCGTACTCGATCCGCATTGCGGCCTGCTGCCAATTATTCCGCGAGGAATGCGCGGGCACCCGATTGGGATCCAAGCTCGCCAGCGTCCCTGGTGATGCAGCGTAATAGGTGCGTGGCCCTTCAATGGCCCAGAAAGTCTTATAGGCCAATTCCGCCCTGTGGATATGTCCGAATATCTCATTGCAACGCAGTTCGTTAGCCGCTGCTGCCACAGTCGAACCGCTGCCGCTTCTTACCAGCCATCCATGTGAGGCTCGACAAGCACGGCCAAGCCAGACCTCGCCATGTGGATATTCCGCACTCAGCTTAATCCCTAGCTGTTCTGCCCCGATCAAACGTTCCAAAGACATCAGCGGCGGCCCTTGCGGGTCGTCGGCAGGACGCAATTGATAGGCTTGCTTCATCTGGCGCACGACCGTATTCAGGAAGCGTTGATCGTGATTGCCGAGAATCCAATCAATCTCGCCGTCTGGCGTAATGGCTCGCTGCTTCCCGTAAATCCAGGCCAGTTCGTAAACTGCTGGTTGGGTTGTCCAGTAGCAGTCAGGTGAGCAGAGAAACTTGTCCGACCATTCGGGTAAGTCCAGATTGTCGCCAAGATTGACGTGTCGGTCAGGACGAATCTGGGCGGCGATTTGTAAAGCCAAATCCACAGCGGCGCGGTCATGAAACGGCAATAGTTCACCAGTTCCCCACACACGCTTGAAGCCGACCTGCATGTCCGGCCAGATCATCGCCGTCTTGATTCGCGTGCTGCGATTCTTAGGAAGCTGCGACCACTTGATCGCTTTGACTGACACGTTGACTGGCTGGATCACTGGCTCAACGGCGACTGGCTTTCGGCGCTTCAGCGTAGCTTTGAATTGGTAGACCTGAACAATGAGAGGCTCTTTGTTCTTGTCCTTCATCGCCATTTGCCATGTATTTGGCTTGGCAGATTCTACCGTCCACTCTTCAACATCAATCTCAAGCGCAGCTAACCATTCGTCGAGGTTGCGGAACTGTAACGAAAATGTAGTGGCTTCTTTGAGGTTGCCATCTTCCTTCGTCGTCAGCTTGTCCTTGCCGGACAACGCAACTTCGGCTACAATTGCGGCATCAGACTTGTCCGCTTGAGATTCAGGCGGCTTTGGAGTTACGCCTTGCACGTATTTCTTGACAGTATCTCGTCCGATACCGAGACGCTTTCCGACAGCGGTTTTGTCCCCCAGTTCCGCATACAATTCACGAATCTCCCTCTGACGCTCAGCCGAAATAGCTTGGTTCGCCATCCAGTAACCCAGTGCCGAAGTGAGGCTCGGCGACCTTCCCAGTACTCAGACTGTATTGAATAGTCAGCGAATTGTCAAGCTTTTTCTGACAATTGCTTTTGCAGTTTCTCTATCTCTTCTTTTTGGAGTCGTATCGTCTCCGCTTGCCGGAATCGCCTCCGATCCAGCCACCACTTCAGCAGCACGCCGCCGAGCGAGCCGAACACGGAAATGGCTGGCCCTAGTAGCGATCCCCAATGCGGGTCGAATGACACCAGGAATCCCAGCACGGCACCGGGGGCAATCCATCCAAACGAGAGTGGGTGATATGTCATAGCACTGGTTGTTGGCGAAGTGGTCATTGGCTGATCCTCTGATAACAGCGGCTGGCGAGTAACCGCACAGGTTAGTGTTCGCAAAGGAGTTATTGGCGGATGAAGAGGTGAAGAGTTGGCGTCCCTGTGCCGGTCAGGGCTACGGTCCTACGGACCCGGCAACGCATGGCAGCTACCGTTACGGCCTCGCAGTCGAATTGCGCGGCGCTAGGTGCCACGATTGGCCCAATCGCGGTCTGGCCCGCCCCGGCATAGCCTACTGAGGGAATAAATTCCAACGTATAGGCTCCGGCTGTAATCAGCGCAGGCCATTCGACTCCAAAACTTACGACGTCTCCGACGTTCAGGGCGAATTCCTCGGTAGATACGCCCGTGCCCGTGCCTGAGACAATCGGATAAAGACGGCGAAGGTTAGATTGCATTGGTTGAGGTTCCTTGTGAGATATTTACCGCGAAACTGCTCTCGTTTTTGGCTGTTTTCAGAGAGCAGTTTCGCGGTTAGGTGACTGAGGACGCTTATGGCTTGAGTTACTTCTTCTCCGGCTTGACCAAACGTCTTTCCTGCTGGTTAAGCGTGCAATCCTGGCAGTCCGCTCGATTCTTGACTGCCGTCCACCAGCTATTAAGCTGCGTATCCGTCTCACCAAGGGCGGATTTAGCCTTGCGCCAGCGTTCGACCAGCAGGAGCGCCTTATCATCAGAAATCGTGTCAGGCAGCAATTCCTGCTCAATCGCATTGATCTTCTGACCCTTCTGCTGCGATTCACGCACCAGGCCATCAAGCGCCGCGCTCTCCTGGTCGGTGAGCTTGAGCTTGTCTTCAGTTTTGGGCTTTTCGACTGGTTTCTTCTCCTGGGCCTGCACGAAGGTGTAGAGGCCGAGCAGGATAAAGAGGACAAAGAGAAATGTTCCTAAACGTTTTTCAGTTCGGTTCATAGATTGGCTAAGTTTTCCTTTCAGTCAGTGTTGTTTTTAGATGGGTTGGATGTTCACGAAGCGAGAGCGCAGAGTCTCTCGCCGTGCATCCAGATCGAGATAGCGGCCAAGGTTGAAGACCTCACCGCCTTTCGGACATGGCACCATCGGTTCTTTATTCCCCGGTGTCAGACATTGGGTACACAGATCGAAATAGTCGGCGTTGTACGCTATGTCATTTTCGACATAGCGTTTGAGGTTCTGCGGGATATTCAACAACTTAGAGGCTTCCCAAATATCCTTTTCTGTCCAGTCAAGTAGCGGGTAAGCTACTGAAAATAACCCTTGGGAACACTTAAAATCGCTGAGTGGCACTGGTCCGTGCGTCGGATCAATATCGTCGCCACGGTGCCCGACAAAGAGCAGGTCGAGACTGTGGGATGTCCCGTCAACGGGATCGTTCAAGCGTTCAATGGCGCAATGCGCGTGAATATCAGGCACATATTCTGGTTGCGCCTCAACTGGCAGGCTGACGACAGCGCCACCAGGAAGCAGATAGGATTCAATCAATTCCACATGCTTGCCTTTGCCGACCACGTCACGATGGCAGGGCTTCCAAGGCCAAATCCTCAGCCCCCACTCTTGCGTTACCCTGGCCGCGAATTCATGCTTGGTAGGATGCTCGAAAACCGGGAAATACACGACCGGGATTTCCGACATCTGCTCGCGCACTAGCGCCAGCATCACCATCGAATCTTTCCCGAAACTGCACAATAGGACGGGGGCTTCGGCTTGCTCTAGGACTGCCTTGATAAGCAGTCGAGTTTCTTTAATTAGCTTCCAAATCATAGAGCCGCAATCACTGCTGCGCCACCACCAGCCGCCCCGCCAATTCCACTCAGGATGCCGCCAATGCCGCCACCCGGAGTCGGGGCTGCCGTCTGAAAGCCGCTGGATTTCTTCTTGGCGGTCAGATTTGCCAGCGATTCCAGTTGTGCCAGCTTGAGCCGCTGGTTGGAGTCATTACCTTCAGCCAATGCCAGCCCGCGATTGCGATAGGCGTCACCCTCGGCACGTCGCTTCATGGTTAGGCGCGACACGGCAGACGGGATGTTCGTGTAGGCTCCATAGGTGTCACGAATTCCGGCAAGTTCAGTGTTTAGTTGCGCATCCAGCGCAGGCCGGAGCATGTTAAGGTTTGGATCGAAGCCGCGAAATGCCGCAAGGTCAGGCGTTTCCAGGGTCTCCGTTGTATTTTCAAACGGGAGCTTGGTCCCGCCACTATTTCTCGACATTTGGTTCGTCCTGGCTGATGTGGCTTTCGATAAAGTGATCCAGGGTCATTACCCAGAGATCATCATTGAGACAGCGCCAACCCATGCGCTTGGCGAGCTTCCTTGCCCGGTCATATTGAGGCAATGGACGCAGGCTGATGTAGAGCTCGTTGAAACTGAGTTGCAGGAAGTAGGCCGCCTGCAAACAATGCAGCCCCAGTAGTAGCGGCTTGAGTTTGGGCTTTGGCGGCGTGACGAGGCAGAACTGGCAGCGTTTCGGCCCTCGATACATTAACGCAGCGAATGCGACCATTTCCCCGTCAAACTCAATCGCAAAATCTATCACCTCAAAGTTGGGGTGAATGAATTGCTCGAAATTGCTGAAGCCATGCAGGTGCTCGTAAAGCTGGGGCTGCTCCTGCATCCAAACCCACGCAAGGGCGTAGGCAGGATCAGCAGGGTCTTGGAGTCTGCGAATGTCAATCACGGGCGAGTTAGTCCTGTATTCATTGACACGGCAACATTAACCACTGTCCCATCCGTCCACTGGACTGGACAGGCCGGATTTAGAATCGGCTCAAGAATCATCTTCTCGTAGTCGCGCTCGGTGCCAACCGCAACATTGATTTCCAGTGTCGGCTCCCTGCGGATGCGTGCTTGGTATTCAACTACTTCTTGCATAATCACCTCTTATCTGACATTTTGCGTATTTTATCTGACAAATGCAAGTCTTTTCTATTAGGCCATGACTCCCTTGGCGATCATTTCCGCTTTCAAGGCTCGCAGTTCCGTCAGGATTGAAACCACTTCAGCTTGGACGTAGGCAGCGCCAGGAGACGTTGCCGTATCAGGCACGTTCGCCATCTTGGTCGCAAAGGCGATTGTGCCGATTGGCGTCCCGCCAATGCTGACGCTGGTAAAATCCGGGGTGGCCGAGATGCTGATCGTGTAGGCACCAGCGCCACCAGGGCTGACCGTGAGATTGTTTCCGCTGGGCGAGATCGAAGTGACGACCGTACCCGCGTCGAAGAGAGTTTCAGGATTCTCGCGCTCACGGTTTCTAAATTCCGTGAAAGTAGTCTGGGCGTCCTGAAAGCGGTCTGAAAACATATTGACAATAAAACCAGCAAAGCGTAAGATTCGTCCAGCAATAGAGGGCGGCCTTGACTAATTGCAAATTAACCAAGACCGAAAACGTAAGTCCCCAATCTAAGGAGACAAGCGAAGGCGGATCAGTTGTGCCGCCGACCCGTAACGGCAAGGAAATGAAACATGAAAATTAAAACACTCATCTTGTTACTCCTGACTGCTTGGGTAATCAACCAGTCAGGCGTTTGCATTAACCCGTTTCACTATTGGGCATCTATTCACCCTGGAATATCCGAGACAGGTATAGACACCTACCCAGACAGCGTAGAAGAGGATACGAAAGACTGCGACTGCGAAGAAGACTCAGATTCTACGCAAGAATTTAATGGCAATGGATCGTTTGCTGCTTAAAAGGAGGACTACATGATCAAGGAACATTTTTGCAGCGAGGTTGTCAGGTGTCAATCATGGGCTACCGACGCCGGGGGGCAGGAGCATGTTCAAGGTCCATTTTGCGATGATGTTGCTAAGATACTAAAATCGTTACAGTTCGACAGCCTTCTTGCAAGATTCTCATTACTGGAACTTGAACTATTATCCGACGAGTTGGATGGCTGGATAAGTGATCCGATGATTGAAAGACTGTTCCCGGAAGTACCACTTGCGGTCGCGGAGCCAGCCGTGAAACAGATCGGTAAAGAACTGCGAAAATTTACGCAAAGAATTGGATTGCAAGATCACTCCGGGTAAACGGCCAAAATTTGCAAAAATCAACAGGTCGTAAGATTAAGTCAGAGGCTAATATGACTAAACTATCACTTGTGCATACTCACGCAGACGAGCAGGATAGGCGCTATCAGGATTGTCTATGTTCGGTTTGTGGTACTGTTCAACAATGTACTCCCTGGAATGACTTTTACGGAGAGGATGGCTCTCCGCTGAAATGTGAGTCCTGCTTCAATGACTGGCTGCAAAAAGAGCATGGGATAACCTCAGTGCGGACTGTGCGGGGTGCCGATGATGTTTCCAACGACCGACGTTGACCGCGTCTGTAAAGACTGCGCCCGACAGAATTCACTTTGCCGTCACTGTAACTGTAATCTGTACCTTAAAAAGCAAGAACAGGAATTAGTCTAGCATGAGGAAAGAGACAGAAGACATTGGATTGTCAGGCTTGCCTAAAACCAGAGGATTTGCCAGTGTCGGACTGTTAAATCCGAAATCACCTGACAATGTCGGCTCCGTACTAAGAGCAGCACAAGTCTATGGAGCCAAGATGGTTGCCCTGCAAGGCAATCGTTATTCTAACTGGCCGACAGATACAATGAAAGGTTGGCGTACCGCGCCATTTATCCACACACTTGACTTGCGGTCAGTAATCCCTTACGGCTGTCGCCCCATTGCCGTAGACTTGGTACGAGGAGCTAAATCCCTTGTTACCTATCATCACCCAGAACAGGCATTCTACATTTTCGGGCCTGAAGATGGAACGCTTGGGCCTAATATACTTTCTTGGTGCGTGGATATTATCTATGTGCCAACCGCATTCTGCATGAACTTGGCTGCCTGCGTGAATGTAGTCCTATACGACAGACTGGCCAAGGGAATAAAAGATACCCCAGGTCTCCCAGCGTAAGTGCGACACCTCAACATCAGTATACAATCCCATCCCGGCCCTCTACCTCAAGCCCAAAGTCATCCAGTAGACGAGCCCCTGGCGTCATCGTGAACGCCAGCCGTACTGCAAACGATTTGCCCTTGTGATTAGGTCGCCAGGAAACATGCCTGGGCAGTTCCGAAGAGTTTGCGAGTAGATCAGGTGTATGACTGCTCGTACTGGGGACCGTACCCGTGCCAGCCACAAGCCCCGCGTAATTGTAATCCCGGTATATCTTGGCCGTGCCGTCGAGTTCGCCATTCAGTACGAAACGTCGAGCAATCTTCAGGTAATGCGAAGCGCCACCATCATTGAATGGCGTGGCGATAAAGCCACTCAGTTCCCCAAAGCCGTCATTCGCCCGATCCCACTGGTGCACATCCCCAGCCGAGGTCACGAAATAGAGCGCATCGTTGATCGTGCAGCAGCCCGTCACCGTGAAGTCGGCCCCGGAACCTGTCCCCAGATAGCAGGGCGTATTCCAGGTGCCGGTCTTCATGTTGTAGCTCAGCGCCATCGTCTGATAGGAGCCACCAGCGCCAGTCCGGTAATTCGACGCGAAGATCACGATGAAGCCATTTTTAGCATCATAGCCCACAAAGGCCCGTTCATTCGTGATGGACGCCAGGACGGATTTTACCCCTGCCGAAAAATCATACTGCACGTCCTGTCCCGTGGCTGTGCGGATCAGCATGTCGCCTGTCAGGCAATAGAAAACATCTCCGGCCATCACGCCGGAGTAATTATGCGCTGTGCCCGTGTGCCAGAAGGGGCGAATTACCAAGGGACTGATGTCCGAGCCAGCCAGGGAACCGTAGGAGATCGAATTCGACGTCCCGAAGAAACAGTAGGTTGATCCCGCCTTGGCTAAGGTAATATCCTCTGCCGGAGTGACCCACGCATGGGCCTCAGCCGGATAACCTTCCACATTGTAGGGCTTGCTGACTGCCACCCCAGGGCCTGCCGCCTTATAGCCTGTGGCCTCTGCATTGTCCCCGAAGGAACACATTAGCACCAGGTCATTAAACGTAAGACAGTATAAGCACGGTGGAGGAGTGTCATTATTGTCAACCAGTTCATCTGTCAACTCCTCTGCTCGCCACTCGATCTGAATAGGGGAGCCAACCGTCGTGTACTCCCCGAGTAGATACCAGGGACCGCGCTGCGACTCGCCCGTATTCGGCTTGGTCGCCCAAATCAGCCACGCTGTTTGTCCTTCTGATGTGTCAAAGGCTGGCAGGGTCAATTCGTAGCGTTGATTGGCCGTCAGGGCCGCACCTTCAATCGCCTCGCTGGCCGGGCCATACCCCTCAAAGCCGAGCCGCTTCTTGGTCAGCTTGATCGAATATGCCTGCGTTGGCATATTCTTTGTGCCGCTGCCGACCGCCGAGAGTGAAGGCAGGCTGCTAGGCTTCGTGAAACCCACATTGCGAACATCAAATGTCCCGCCAGAGATCGGATAGGCCACCTGCGGCGTTGTTGTGGCAGTCAGGGCTGCCGATGTCACCGCGCCTGCAACTTTTAGAGGACCGCGCCCTACCGCGAAGATTGCCTCGCCGCGCACTTTGACTGGGCTCCCGGCATAGAGGCTACCGCGCTTGGTGTTCAGCGCATGGAGAGTCGGGACTCGCTTGACCGTCAGGCCGCTCAACGGGGCCGGAAGCTCTGGTCTCGGTGCGATCCTGGCGTGCGTAGCATCCACGGATTCCAATACCAGATAAAGCATGTCGGCTATCAGAATGTGCTGGTAAGGATTGATGTAATCCCTATGGTCTCCGCTGTTAAAAGTGACCGTGTCCGAGGTTGGGTCGAGTGCGGCAGTGAAGGCCAGCGTATCCCCAACGTTATTCTCGGTCGTGTCGTACCAACCACCGAAGACGCGGGAATGGCCCTCGTTCTCGAAAATGACATTCTCCCCCGCAATCACCGAACCGGGGATGCCGCCTCTCGTATGAGGCTGATCGGGCAGAAAACCACGAGTCAGCGTCCAGAAAGCGCCGTCACGTCTTGTTGACAATGTTTATTTATTTGGCTGAGAGTTGAACAGGAGCACTAGGACTTGAACCCAGAACAATCGGGTTGGAGCCGATCATGTTGCCAATTACACCATGCTCCTAGAATCTATTTGAGCCATTGGCTCTGCGAATCCTCCGCGTACATCTCGTCTATCGCGTTACGCTCAGGCGAGCTAAGTGGGAATATCTCGACCAGGGAGCGATACAAGAAATCCACAACATTCTTTTGTAGCCAGTCCACGTCAATACCATTGCGCTGCAAGATGCGTTGAACCTGCGTAAAACCACAGACGACTATATCGCGGCGCTTCCCAACAATAGCGTCTTCATGTTCCCAATAGAACTCCCGCATGTCGCAGTCCAGTTCCATCATTGCGACTTCCTGAATCAGCGTCCACAGTTCAAGAATCTCGTCCATTCCGCCGCGTGTCTCGTCAGCGTGAACGGAGCCAAGGGGTCTACGTCCAGCCAGTACGGTCATCACATCCCAGAGCGCCTGCCCTTTATCGGCGGCAGTACAGCCAGTACGGGGAGCGCCGGGGAGGTGGGCATTGAAATCAGGCCCGCTCACTCCTTGTCCTTTTGCGTTAAGTTCTCGACTTCCGCGCCCCAAGCCCTCGCTAACGTCATCAGAGAAGTCAGTACCGACAAATCTTGAATCTTAAATAGCAGTCGCAATTCCCATACGGACTGCTTTGGTTCTGCATCGCTCATTTTTCATCCACCGCCAAGTCCCTCTCAATAGCTTCCAGAATCTGCTCTTTCTGCCCGTTCTTTAGCGCCGTCATAATGCCGGGGCCAAGCCCGTGACGCATCGTCCAGGCTGTCCAGTCGAAAAGGGCTTCAGCGATGGCGTTCCGATGGGTAAGTGGCATGGCGCTCTCGCATTCTCGCAACGTGATAGCATCATCCCCCAGCATCGCGGTAACGTATGGTTCCAACCCGCCCTGCTGCTCAAGGCAAAGGCGCAAGTTGGCAAGCGCCGCTATTGGACTGAATATCTGCCCACGTATCAGCCCTCCATGTCGGTCTGGCAATCTTGAAGACCAATTAAGTACCGCTCCCTTTCCTATTTTTAGTTCTTCCCTCGTAATCATGCCGCCCCTTGTACAACAAAACCAGCAATCTGTCAAGCTACATCTTCAACTTTGCGCCCTCTTTCAGCTTCTCAGACAGAATCGTTATCAATTCATCCTCAAGTTCGGGCGGCACCGTGAAGGGGTTCGGGGTCGGCGCATTCGTCCCCATTGCCGGGACATAATTCGCAATCAGGGCCATTGAGGTCATTGATGTCGGGCTGCCAGAGCTTTGCTGTCGCGTTCTCAAGGTGTCCTGCTCAAAGGCGTAGTAGCCAAACGCCAGATGAGTACCCCAGTTTAGTTGGTGCGCGTGGCGCTTGAAGACCAGGGGATTCCTGCGGTCAGGGTCAACCGTCAGATCAAAGGCCGTCGAATACTGCAATGCCTCTTTCAGTAGATAGGTGTAATCACTGGTCGAAAGGTCGGCCACTCCGTCGGTGAGCGTCACCATCCATTCGTGTCGCAGTAGGTCGCGCCGCTCGCCATCCATTGCAATCACAGAAGCCAGGTCGCCCAGGGCTTCAGGGACAAGCATGGCCGCACGGGCTACGTCAATGCCGACTTCGTTTTCTGAGAAGCCGCCACGAGCCTTGCGCACACTACGTTCTGCGAGTTGCTGGATTGTTAAGGCCAATTAGACTCCTTGCTCCGCACGCTTTTGAGCCGGTCGTTGATCGCTTAGGTCGTGCGGGACTGCCTTTACGCCTTCCTGCGCCAGAATCTCAGCGGCTAACCGGAAGTAACTTGCAGATTGCTCCTGAAGCGAGCCTGCTGTCAGGGCCAAGCTTCCGCAGGCCAAAAAGACAATCGCTTCCGCGAATTCATCCGGGGCTTCCATCACATCAGCGGTCGAATCAAACAGCGTCGAAAGTGTCGAGGGGTGCGAGGCCGCCGCTGGCTTAGTGCGGTCGAAATACTCAAGCAGAATTGGCGAAACCGTGGCCGTGATCGTATTGCCAGTCTTGGCGTAATAGTAGACAGCTACCCCATTCAGGTAGTCGGTATCCCGAATCATGGCATCCACTTCAGCCGCCGAACGCTCATCCAATTCCCGATTGCTATATGAGAGCCGCCCGTAGGCAAAGGCCGTCGGCATCACCACTGCATTATTTATCAGCGTCAAGGTGGTCGTACTGCGCCAGATCGAGCGCCGGGGATGTCCTTCCGTCAGGCAGATCATCCGAATGACCTGATGCTCAGCGTCAAGGATGGCGTCACGCACGCGACTCAGAAAGAAGGCCTCATCGGCAATGCTTGCGTCAGTCTTCAGGGCGGTTCCCTGATAAATAGCTTCCGCAGCAGTCACCGAAGTAGACTCGTGTGCGTTAAGTTGAGTTAAGACCTTGTTTTCTAAGCTCTGGTAAGCCGTACTCATTGAGAATGCCTATTGACTCTGACAAAATGCTGACTATAATTGACCGCCATGAAACGAATCAAGATTCTGGCTCGGAAGAACCTGAAAATGTCGTCGGGAAAACACCGCGCTCACCGGGACGCCGCCCGCAACCCTGATTAAACAAAACACCGGCGGCGTCTCCGGTGCATTGGATGGTAGACAAGACATGGAAAATATGAACGAACAATTGAATCAAGAGATCGAAACAATCACAGTCGCTTTCGGAGAAGAGCGATTTGCCCCGATACAGTACGAAAGTTTCACCTTCGGCGGCATTTACTACAAGACGCAAGTACGGGAAGGCGAGACACCCGAAGAAAGCTTTGATCGCGCGTGGGAATTTGTCGAATCCTGCGCGAAGAAACAGTTCATAGCCAAAAAGGACGGATTTTGGCAAAGGCATGTAGACTCGAAACAGTGACAGATAGTGTCCGTCTAACAACCCATTAACCGTGCCGCGCCGTCATCTTCAAACCGCACCGCCAAAGAAAGCGGCTACGGTTGAATGAATGTTAGGTTGCGGTTTTAAGAGGCTATAACCTTATGACGCGAGATGTTGGTTTCAGGGACGCAATACATGTCCCGTTTATCATTGTAACTTCAGACGAATCGCTGCATCCTGGCATGAAAGTTTCACTCCGGCACGACGACAAGTGCGTGCGGTGGGAGGGCAAGCCAACCGTTTTCGAGCATCCAATGGGCAACGATGGCGACACCGAACCGATGTGGCATGGGGTCGTTGATCCGTTCTTAGAGAAAAGTGTAGAGGCAGGAACGCCCTTTGCCGTGCATCTCCGAAAAGAATGCTTCCGGGAACTTCGCCACGATTTCGTTATCGAGGTTCATGATCGTGGCGGCACGAGTACATGTCACAGCGTTTGTGATATTTTTTAAGTTTACGGACGCGATAGCAATCTAACACCCGATTAACCGGGGCGGCGCAAGCCCCGTCGAGTGACAAAACCGGAGGATGACCCACGGGAAACGCAGACGGCGGCAATCACGCTAGGTGCACCATCACTTGCTGTTCAATTGACTCCGCATAGCCGTGCGCCCGCATAGATCCCGTCTGACGATTGGTGGTTATGTAATTATCCCAGTCATCTTTTTGCTCAACCGCAAAGGCCGCCAGCGATTGACGCAATTCATCCCGCCGCTTTCGCCACTCAGCATTCTTTTGCTCTCTGGTCGCCCCTGGCTCCACAATGTTCGACCATTGCGAATACGGCAGGCAGCGCAATGAGATCAGCGTCCGAGCATAGGGATGGAAGTTCCTGACTTGCGGAAGAAAGTCTTCTTCGGTCGAAGAGATTTCAGGGGTCGTGCCGATTTCATACCAAAGAGTAAAACTCATACCCGAATTTGTATTGTCGGGATAAAGCTGAATCACCGGATTGCCGTTTTCGTATTCCAGAACAGCGACCTGTTCAGTGTAAAACGGGCCGAAGGCATCAGTGTTCGTGAAGCTATAGGTGCCGTCGTAAAAGGCGCTAAGATTTTGACGGTCACAGAAATCAATCTGGTATTCACCCTGCCAGTTGCCGTTATTGAACTGCGCCGTCAATCTCAGGGCCTTGCCGAAGTTCGGCGCGGCGATCAGATAACGCCCCGTTCCACTCGGCACAGGTAATGGCGTGGATGCCACATTCCAGCCGATTGACGTGTTTTGCAGTTGGTTATGTAGCTGCTGTCCGACATCGCCGCACGCCTGTAGAATCTGATCCACAGTCGGGTGATGCTGGTCGGGTTCGTCAAGGTCACGTAAGACCCCGACGATTAGGTCACGGTAGCTATATGGCATTTATTGATTGGCTGAGATGGCTAGGGCCGCCAGGAGACGATCCCGTTACTCTTTCTACACTTGGCAGATGAGCTAAAACTACTCTGTCGGCTCAGGTGGCGGCGTGATAATCTGCATCCCTGCCGCCTTGGCTGCCGTCGCCACGCTCAGGGGGCTCGTTCGGGTCTTCTTGACCTGCTGACCTTGCGCCGCCTTAATTTCGCTCGCCATCGTCGCCAGTTTGGCTTTGACATCGTCGCTTGGTTCGGGAGTCGCAGGCACACTGGGTTGCTTTTCAGTCACAGGTTGCTGACCGCCTGCGCGGATGGCCGCAATGACCTCCGGGCCGAGATTGACCGTAATGTTCTGCGGCTGGGCCTGGGCCTGTTGCTGCGTCGGCGATTGCTTCTCAATCAACGACCGCAGGGGGATGCCCACAAAGGCCATTGCGCGCTGATCCTGATTGGTATGGTAGCCCGTGAATTGCACCTTGCCATGCAGTGCCTGTTCGATCTCAAGCATCCGTTGATCCAGATGCCGATAGCACCAATTGGCGGCACGTTCAACCGCCGCAAGCATCTGCGAGACAGCCTTCCGAACCCGCTCCGCGCCGAAGCCTTCATAATCCAGCAGGGCCGTCAGCTTCGCTTCATACTGAGCTTTGGTGATAATCTGATTCGTGTCAGTGCGATTGAAGCGGAACAGATCATATAGCCCTTCTTTGACAAACTCTTCGGCGGTCAAACCGTCGAAAGCGTCCACTTCAATGAGCCCCTGCGCCGCTGCTTCCGTCTGCAATACCATATTCACGATTGGGCCGGGAAACTCTTTCGTGTAGCCGTAGAGCGGGTTGCGCGCATTGGGCCACCAGCGCACCGCCGAATCATTTTTTCGGTTGTGCAGTTCCATCACATTATGCGATTTCTCCCAGGTAAACACCGGGACGATCATGCCGTTTGGAATCTGCGCACCGAGAATGCCGTCAAAGTTCACCCGATCAAATGGGGCGAACAGGAAGCGCGTCATATCGTCCGGCTTAATGGAACGCTCCACACTAGACGATGAAGGGATCAAGCTCAGTAATTCTTTCTCTTCCATAATTTTCAGTCAGCCTTTGTCTTTTTAATAGCTTCCAGGCACGACTACAGAAGGTCGCAACCCGGTCTTGAAGAAGTCCATAAACGTTTCGGTGTGCTCGCGGGCCAGTTCAGCCTTAACCCGTGCCTTTTCATCGGCCCTTGCGCGCCAGCGTGCCGCGTGATCTGCGGCGTCGAAGCGTTTATTCGGGTCAATCGCTCGCTCAAGCTGCTGCCATCGCTTGTAGCAGGCCGTCACGAAGCGCAGGTCTTTGGGATTCGGCGTGCCGTACATCCCGTGGCAATTTACGCCGTGACTGGCCGCTTCCAGACAACAACCGTAATCGCCGTCGGCGTTCTTATTGACGTGGTCTTCCAGTTCCATGAAGTCAACCCATTGATTGCGATTCATATCCTCGGTGAAGAACTCGCCGCCTTCCCATGATGCCTTGCGCTGATCGTCAGGGATATGTACCGGAGGCACATAGGCCAGGATGTAGTAGCGTGGGACTCCGATATAAACAGGCCGCAATTCAATCAGGCCGGTCTCCTGGTTCGCAAAGTTCTCGTATTTGGTTGTCCAATGATGCCGGGGCACCCAGTAACCCTCACGGTCATAGAGGCCATCGCAGAGCGGAGAGTTGATGTCTAAATCCTGCCCCCAGGCCAGCCGTAGATGCGGTGTGCCATCGGCTTCCGTCCCACAAATCTGGTTGAGCTCCTGCTGGAACTTCGCAGATTCGGAGGGACTCAGCGGAGATGGGATATTGACATTCCACTCGTGGGAGTTATTTATCCAATCAGTATTCAAGTCAGTCAGCCTTAGTTGTCAGTCAGTAAAAAGCGGCTGTCAGAAAAACACCTAGATTTTTCTGACAGCCGAATCAGTGCTAGTGAGTAAACAAGCCTCCCTCACGTCCCTAATGGCTAAAATGGCTGAGGACGCGCCGGTCAATTCCGGCGAGGAAAAGCGGCAGGCAGAGGGAGGAGTTGCCTGCCGCAAAATCATTGGCGGTTAATTGGCGGTCCAAATGACCACCCGCAGAATGATAGATGAGAGATCGGTGTTATTAGCCGTCTCAGCAAAGGGTGCTGTAGCGCCTCCTGCCTTGAAAGCCATTAACTTGTTCGCCGATTCATCCCAGACGAAGTTATAGGTGCCAGCGCCAGCGTTGCCGCCGATGATGCTCACCCCAAAAATGTCCCGCGCTCCAAACGCTCCCGCACTAATAGCGTAGCCATTTGTCGGATAGGCGTTGTCCAGGGTCAGGTCCGCAAAGACTATCTTGACATTGCCCAGCGTCTGCGCCTGGGGACGTTTCAGTTTTGCGATTGTGATGGCCATGGCTTATTTCGTAACCACAAGGGCCTTGAAGGTCAGTGCCGAGAGGTCGCGGCCCGTGTCCACTTCCACGATGCCACCAGCACCCAACATCGCGGCATCCAGAACGATGTACGGCATCTCAATCGTGCCGTATGAATCACCAGAGGCCAGTGAAAGAGTATTCTTGGCTGGGTCGTAAACTGCCACGTTGGTCGCCGTAGAGCCGGACGGGCCAATCATCACGGCTTGCAAATTGGCACTCGCGCCGGTCTCGCCGACAATCACCTGACCGAAGCCAGGGATGAAGATGCCAGAGAGGTCGAGCACTTCGCCGAACACGACCGCATTGGACGTGACGGCAATATCGGCCTGATTTGTCCAACCGTACTGCACCAGTGGTGCGTGCTTCCAGTAGGTCACCAGACCGGCATTGCCGTTCTGGCCCGCGTTGACCGTGATGGTCGTAGCGGTCGAGTTTTCAATGTCAATCGCGCACTGGTTGGAACCGGGAGCCTCGCCAACCGGCTGGATGGCTGGGAGACGGTTGCCTGCCGACGCCGTGTTGTTCCAGACGTACTGGATTAAACCGGCACGCACCGCGAGGTTGCCGCCAGCCGAGGCCAGCGTGATTGACTCGTCAACGACGCGATTGGCCTCCACGAAGGGACCGACTCCCAACGGGATATAGGTCACCTTGCAGGCCGTCACCGCATCGGCAGCCAGGAACGCCATCGCCCCGGTGAGAAGATTGACTGCCACCTGGCCCGTTGTCGGCGTCTTGCCGACCGGGATCACGCGAAATGCGCCAGTCACGCTACCAGCCGTCACATGGACAGCCAGGATGTAGCCCGGCACGCGATCCAGCGTGGCTGCATGGCTCGTCACCGTGACCGCTTCTTCCACAACCAGGGAAGGACCGGCCACCTGGAAGATGCGCAGCTTCGACGTTTGCGTGTCGTAGAAAGCTTTGTAGCGACTGCCCTTGGTATTACTGCCAATGATTTTAACTTCCTGAATGCTACGCTGGCCAAAGCTCGAAGCACTAAGGCTGTACCCGCCCGACGGATAGGATGTATCCGGGGTGAGCGTGCAGGGAGTCTCCAAGACCCCTGCATTGGGGCGACCCGCGCCCCGTTCTTTCGTAATCGTGACTGCCATTTTTCTCCTTTAGGAAACAGGGGCGGCTGAGGAACCGCCCCGCTGAGGACTCCTTTGCCCTGTCTTGGCTAAAAACAGGGGCTAGTGAACTAACGCTTACCAGCCCCTATCCAGAGGGCTGACTGAGGAGGGAGACGTTAGCTAACTAGGTTGTGGCAAACACGTTGGCGACGGTGGCGCTATCGCTCGGCACTTCGAGGTTCAGGAGCACGCCATGCGACTTCGGCGTATTGATGTACAGATTGTCTGCACCGCCGTAATTCATGTAGTAGCTACCCTTACCAGTCGAGTTGGCACCGACTTGCTCTTTCCACACCTGGCCATTGCGAGAGATGATCCCGAATTCCTTCTGCTGCACAATCTCGAAATCCGCCATATCGCAGACGTACTGGCGATCAGTGTCAATCTCAAAGAAATCCATAAACGGATTGCCGCTGTAGCGGCTCTCGTCGAATTCCAGGTCGAACGCCTTGTCACCGCTGTTAAAGCGACGGAAGTTCCAGCCAATTGAGCGGAAGCTGTCGTTCTGATTCGGCGGCCCGATGATCTTGTAGCTGGCTTTGCCACGGTTGCGGATTTTCATCTTACTGGCCAGCTTTTGATGCAACGCCACACTGACGGCCTCACCACCCGCGTCAATGTGGACGCTCTGATGCTCCGGCTTGTTGGTGACGCTCACGCCCTGCCACATACCCGTCTTGGTGCCGGAAATCAGGTAAGGCAAGCCGCGCACGCCGTAGTTATAACTATTCGCCGTCACGACGATGCTGTTATTGGCCGGAGCCGCACCCAGGGTCGCACTCGGAGTCGCCGTATTGTTCACGTAGTCAACCGAGCTAAACGTGACGTTCTCGTGGCTGGCATCGGCCAGGGCACCCGCCGAGGTCAGGATGTCATACACGACGTCAGGATAGAGTTGCTGTGTGCCGTGACTCTTGTGAGCCGCACCGCCGGGGGCGGTATAGCCATAGAGCAGGGTCGTGGTCGAACTGCCGGTCAGGGTCGCTTTCGCGCCTGTACCGTTACCCTGAGCGAAGTGCTGCGAACGGTCTTCAGCGAGGGATGCGACGAGTTCACGTACCATCGCTTCGATAGACCAGAGGCTGTCTTTACCACCGCGTTGCAGGTCGTCGAAAGTCATGTCGTCAATCTGCAACGTGCGCGTTTGGTTGACCGCATACTTATGGTATTGGTCAAACAGGAACGAGGCACCCACCGGGTAATCCGGCGCGGGGCCGCTGAAGCTCGTCCCGGCGTGCGTGCGGACATGGTTGGTCTGGACCTTGCCCTTTTGGTTCACGTCCACCGTCTTGGCGAACTTCTTGATCTCTTTGATGAAACCATCTGAACGGGCGAACAGGGATTTCAGGGCCATGTCGTCAAACTGACGGAACAGTGCATCGAGAATGGTAGTACTTTGAACTGCCATAATTGCTTTCTCCTATGAAATGGCTGGAATAAAGAAAGCCGTCCGTCAGTTATGGCTGAAGAGGCGGCTGAGGTAAAAAGACAGATGACGATGGCTTAGATCGTCAGATTATTATTGCAAATCGGCTGAATTTATCTTACACTGTCTTTATGAAAGACAGTGTTTTAATCACTTGGATAATTTGCGATTTGTTATGGGCAATCGCTGTCTGGGGCTGCGCAGTAAAAGTTGTCTTCCAGGCAGGGCATTCTGGCTGGTGGTTCCTGCTAGCCTTCCTACTTACTGCTTTCGATACAACGCTCTTGAAGGTATTAAGAAAACGCTACGACATCCCAGAGGACTAAGGCAAAATTTACTTGACATTCCTGCCTGTCAGATGGCATCTTCCCGCTTGTAAGTCTGACCCGTGATGGTCGCAGGGTGCCCTGCATGGCTGTCCCGGTCATCAGGCGGGATGTAAGATCACAGAGGAAGAGATCAGGCCACCCTGGGAGATAAATTGGGTGGCCTGATTTTTATCAACCCCGTCCGAACATCGTATTGGCTAAATCTGCCAGACTAAATCCTTCCAAATCTTCCGCGCCCGGAGCCGCAGCGGGCTTAAATTGGGCGCGTCCCTGCGGGTCAAGCGGCTGCTTAGTGGCTGGCTTCGGCTTCGACGGCTTCAGTTTCTGCCAACGATCTGCCTCAGCAGCACGATATTCCCGCGCCACCTTGGTCAACTTCGTCAGCGTCGAATTCGCCATGATGTCATTGCCTGCCTTCTTGAAGGCAATGTACTGCTCGCGGAACTTCTGGTTCTGCGGGGCCTTCAATTGCTGATCCACGCGATAGCGAATCATGTCCCGACGCCATTTTTCCATATCGGCGTCCGCAAACAGCTTCCCACTCTGTTCCACAATCTTTTCGATCTCGGCGTCCAATGCAGTCTCGGCGGCCTTCGTCTTTTCGGCATCCAGACGAGCAACCTCTGCCTTCTGGGCTTCAGCCGCCTGCTTGTCCATTGCCTCTTTCGTCTCACGGGCAGCCGACGAATCGCGCAACCGTTCTAATGCCGCCGCCACAAGCTCGCCGGGAACATCCTCACGGACGTAGTAGGCTTGCTCCTGCGGACTCAGCCGTCGCCAATACTGATGCAGCGCCTTATCCGGCACCAAATCAAGGGTCGCCTGAATGTGCTTCGGGTCAATGCCGCTGGACGTCTGCGCCGGGAGTCCATACTGGGCAACCTGCTTCAACGTCTCTAAGGTCTCCGGCGTCACATCCACACCGAGAACCTGCTTGAGAATCGGCTTATAGGTGTTTTCGACGAAGAACGGCAACGTTCCATCCGCTGAGGGTTGCAATTGCTCAAGGTGCGCCAACTCCGTACTGAGCATATTGGCGAAGACTTGCGTGTAAAGCTGCCCCTTTTGCAAGGCAGAGGCATCACCTTCACCCGGCTCCGCGCCGAAATCGTAGAGATTGCGCATGAAGGTGTGGATACCTGTTGCACCCGTCTCCGGGTCGAACACGGCATTGCCGTGAACCAGCGGCCCGATCATTTCCATGATCCGGGGCACATGCTCCATTGCGATGCCAGTCCGCTCCTCAATTGACGCAGCCGCACCCTGTACGGCTCGCGCTTCCTGCCATTGCTGAACTAATTGAGGCGCAACGGCCTGCAATTGTTCCGGCTTGAGAGCCGTCAGTTTGTCCGGCGCATCCAGCGACGTGATAAACGCATCAGGATCGAACGCAGACTCCGCAGGGTCAGCCGCAGCAGGTTCCGCTTCCGGCTCGTCCTCGGCAAAGATCGAAGGCTCGGCTTCAGGTTGCGTCTCAGGCTGGGCGGGGTCGTCGGCGACTGTCACTTCCGGGTCAGCAGTCTGTTCCGGCGCGTTGTTAGTGATGGGATCAGCGGCAAAAAGGTCTGCCAGGCCCACGTCGCTTGAGGTGTCAGGGGCGGAGGTATCCGCCGTCGGAGTTTCTGTATTTTCCAGCATAAATCTCAGTCAGCTTTTGTTTTAGTTTTTGGAGGGCTGAGGCCCTTCCTGGCTATTTGTTCCACAGATTTAACATCTTGCCGAGAGCAAGGGCTATCCGAGGCTCAAAGTAATGATGATTCAGGAAGGTGAGGACAGCCTTCCACATCTCCTCATTCGGATACGACTTGCCCATCAAAGTCACGCCGCTATCATCCACGACCAAATGCGACCAGGGCGTCTCTGCGTCGTCGAAGTCGAAGTAGTAAGTCACGACCTTGCGACATCCCGGGATGCAATCAAGATGACTTAGTGATAGCTGGGTGAGGTCTCCACAGGAAGGCATCTGACTAGCCAAATGCCAATTTGCTTTCCTCACGTTATTGTTCAACCAGTCCATCGCAGCGGAGATTGAGGAATCGTTTGCAAGTTTGATCTCCATGCCGTCTTTTAGGTCATCAGTGACAAAGCAGACAATCTGATACTTTTCGTCAATTGCCGCTGGAACCATCTCGTCCCAAAGGCGTTGTCCATCTAGCTCCCCGCCAATATACGTAATCAGCATTCCCTCTCCCTCTCCCTTATTTACGAAACGGCCAATTGGTCCGCCACCCACTTTTCAACGGCACCCTTTGCGGCCCGCATCTCTTCATCCGTCAATCGCCTACCCGTTGTACGCTTCAGGGCTGTCACGGCTCGGCGCTTCAGAAACTTGAAGAACCGCGCTCGCGCCTTGACTTTCCGATGGCCGTTGCTTACATGCTTGAATGGCACATACGGAACGAATTCAGTTTCGATCTTGGGCTTCTCTTTGGGCACGGCAATGTGCCCTTGCCCTAGCGGTATCAAATCAACTTCATCCAGGTTAATAGTATTCATTCTCCCTCTTTCTATTTCGTCACTCCCTGCACCAGCGCCGGTAACGCTGGCTGTGTCTCTACGGGTGCGCCACCTTCTAATTGCTGCCGCTTTGCCGCTGGGGCTGCGGCCAGAGCATTCCCTTCGGCCAGTGGCGGGGCAGGAGGCACGCTGCTTCCGGCTCCGCCTGTTGGCTCCATATTCGGGACACCCATGCTCTGTATTGCTAATGGCGGAGGTACTGCGCCAGCCCCAATGGCGGCTGATTCGGCCACGGCTGCACGTTCTAAATCGGCTGCCCCTTTGAGGCGTAGGATGATAAGCTCCACAGATCGCCGGATAACATCGCTGGCCTTGCGTCCGGCTGGCGATCCCAGCCACTCACGCCACCAGTTGATCTTGATCTCGTTCCCGGCTTCAAAGGGAGAGACCTTAACGACCATCGTAAGTTCCCTAGCCAATGCTTCCGCAGCCATCGGATCAATTTCTTCCGTCTCAGTAGGAGCGGATTCAAGTAAAGCATTCAAATCCTCCTGGCATACATCCTCATGCTCTGTCTGTCTTTCCCCGCTGATGTCCACGCCGAAGTATTCGTCCAGCTTGCGCCGGATGGCTGGCGTGTCCATATCGTTGGCCTTGATGATTGTCATCGCCTCAAGCGCCAACTTCATGCGGGTCATCTTCTGCTCGGGCAGCGTCGGCAATGCCGATCCCGGCTTGACCCAGGCTTCAAACTCGCCCTCGATGTCAGCCTTGAGCAGTTCTCTTGCGTCCCATTCGCTTGTGCGCTGATTGAAGACGTTGATTAGCCGCGTATCCTGAAAATGCTCCTGCGCCAGCAATAACCGCTTGACCGAGATTTCCTTGACCCATTCGCCGTAGCGACCCAGAGCATTACTGAGCAGCACATTCTGCTTGTCCGCTTCCAGACGGTCACCAGTAGCGGTCTCTGAGAACTGCGAAGGACCAGCCGAGGAACCCACGAGCGACTTCAGGAACTGCTGCATGTTCCCTTCCAGCCGATTGGTCATGGCTTCGAGCTTCCACGATGGTTCGGGCGCTTTCAGGAAGGCAAAGGCGTCTGAGACGCGCTTGTAATCGCCCAGGTCTTTCGGATTGACCCGGATCACATTGTCTGGCCGGTTATAGATGTTCCCGTCTTTGAAGACGTTCTGAAGACCAACCAGGGCAGGCATGGCCGTGCGCCGCAGGTAGGTGAAATCAATCGAATGGGCAACGTTGTATTGGTGTTGTGCAATGCGTGCATCTTCAATACCGTAGCCAATGGACGAACCGGGGTTGTTCCCGAAGACGCCATCCGCAAATCTGGCCCGATGGGATTCCCGTGTCTCATTCAGGAAGGCAGGCATCCCCGGCACAGTGGTCAGGCACAAGCCCTCCGGGAAGACCTCGCTCCAACGTACATTGACCGGGATTGTTTCGCCACTCGCCAGCTTCGTCGGCTTATCTGAGCAGTAGAAATGCAGCATCTCCGGTTCCAGATAGAACCGTTGCAGCAGTACCGAATCGTAGTCGTCTACCGTGCCACTCGTTCCGCCGCGTCTGGCCGCCTCTGCGCGCCGCATAATGCGTGCTGGATGCAGAACCTCGTCATCCGCCCATTCATTCACTCGCGCCCCAGGGGGCAGCTTGCCGAAGATGGCTTCCACAGATTCAATTGGGACATCCTGCTCAACATAGCGCCAAGGGCTCAAAGATGGCCCACAGGTCAGGCTGTAGCGCATCTGATACGCGGGGACAAAATCAACCCGCACATCACCGACCGTCTTCCAGCCGCTGCCTGTTAGCGTCTGCTCCTCGCGTTGTTCCTCATAGCTGATTGAAACATTTAGCGACGAGCAATGCGCGCAGACCTTGGCTTGATCTTTGTACGGCTCCTCGTAGCCACAGTCCTGGCATTCCGCATAGGCTACGCCGGGGACGATGTGGGGGCCGTATTCCTCGTACCATTCCTTGCCGTTGCCGATATTGGGGTCAAACCAGACCTCGGCATGGTAGGGGCCACACCATTGAGCATGATCCCAAACTTCCTGCTTGAAGTTGTCGGTGAAATGGTCGTGGTTGTACTTCGTATTCAGGGTCCGCATGGCTCCGAGCCTGCGTCTGCGTCCCTGATCGTCATCCGTCGTCGTGGCAAAGAGAATCTCCGGGGAGGAGTCCTTGCACATGGACGTGACGTTGTCCTGATAGACCCTGATCTTGTTCGACACATAGACCGGATCGGCATCCTCATTTACCTGGATAATGCCGACCGTGCCACGAGTGCCGCGCACTAAGGTCTGCTTACCCATGTAGAACAGACAATTGACCAGCATCTTTGTGTAATGCCCGATCCATTGCTGTTCCTGTCGCTTGGTTAATTGCTGGCAGAGGTCATTGAGGAACTTATGGAAGTCTTTCGGCTCCACCTTGTCGCGCATCCACTGGTCAGTGGAGACACGGGCGGAATCTACAGACTCCTTCGCGATGGCGGCCCGCTGCTGGCCCGTCTGAGCGTGAAAAGGTAAGAGCAAAGTTGTTTTTGGCTGAGAGCGTGACTGGCTTTATTTAGTAGCCAGCTTCTTTTACCTGCATGAAGGCTTTGATAAATTGTGCCGCTAGCTGCGGCACAATGGCATTTCCTGCGCCTTTTAACTGAATAGTGCGACTTCGACCAGCCAGCGCGAGAAGGCTTCGGGGTTGTCGTAGCATTCGGCGCACTTCTTTTGGACTAAATCCCATTCCTTCCAGTGTGGAGCGCACTGTTGCCAACTCTTTGGGAATCCCATGAGCCAAAGGCTGAATTCCGGTGCCAACGCGCCGCGTTTTGCCGTCGGCACAGGGGATGAGGTAGAAGTCTGACCAGGCATCCAGGCTTGAACTTGCATGTTCAAATCCGTCAGGGTGATGCCCATGCTTTTCCCAGTCTTTTCGACTGACTTCCGCTTGCGTTCCAAAAACGCTTTCGGAGTTCCGTTCGCCGGGAACGCACAGGGAGTCGCCCAGCCTGCAAGATTCTCTGGGCAGTAAAGGATCGCCTGTTCTTCCAGATTGCCAGGAGCCAAACTCTGCCTCCCGATTGACTTGCGGAACTCGGCTCTTTTCTCGTGATCTGTCCGCTGCATCACAGTTGCAGTCGGTGTCTGCCAGCCCGCCAGTGTCACCACATCGGCCAACCCCACTTGCGGGTCTTTCGCAGAAGTCTTGGGATACTTGAAGTCCTTCTTCGCTTCCGTAAAATTCGCATCCGGTGTCGGCCAACCCGCTAAAGCCACTATCGGCGATAGTGGCTTGCCTCGGGGATGCTCCCAGCGTTTCTCGTTGAATTCGTCCGTCGCACTCTCGCTGCGCCAATCCCGTGCTGCACAGGTCGGCCAGCCTGCTAACTGTGCCGCACCTGGCAACTTTAGAAAGATTGGACGCGGCTCGCCCTCCTGCTTCTTCCCGTAGCAATGCGTTGACCCCGTCGTGTCGTTCACCATTGGAGTCGGCCACCCAGTAGAGACGCTGTCGAATATGTGGCGCTGCTGGATCGCAGTCAACAAGTGCGTAAAAACCACTTTCAATCCACCACTCACGGAATCGGTCGGCAGCAAATTCTCCCAGTTGATCTGCGACAAGATCGGCAAGACCTTCTCCATAGCTGCGGACTTTCTTGCCGAGGCTCGGAGCGCACAAATCGGAGGCCCCGACGGCATATCCCACTGCTTCCAGGTCAGTGCGTACTCCGGCGAACCATTGACGTCCAAGTTTTGACGCAACCTGCTCGCCAATGCAGACTGAAGGCTTAAGCTCCTTGACGAGTTCGTAGAACACCGGCCAGAGGTGCCGTTCGTCGGCTTCTCCCCGCTGTTGTCCGGCGTTAGACCACGGCTGACATGGGAGAGATGCTGTCCAGATCGGTCTGTCTTCAGACCATCCTGCGAGTTGGAGGGCGTAAGCCCAGCCCCCGACCCCGGCAAAGAAGTGACATTGAACATATCCCACAAGCTCAATTGCCCTAACATCCTGAATGTCCCGGTCATCCACTTCCCCTTTTGGTATTAGCCCAGCAGCTATTAGCTCTTTGAGCCAAGCCGCTGCATTCTTGTCATGTTCGTTGTAGTAATGCACAGAGGGGAGTGTACAGCAAAACCGGCATCTTGTCTAGCTGAATTTAACTAACAAAAGGGCTTTGCACAAGTCGCCCATTCTGCACAAGTCGGTTAGCGTCTGCACAAGTGGACGACGATATAAGTGTTATTCTTGCCAATGAAAAGCGCCGCTAATAGGTAGGGTTTGGACGCGCCAACTCTTTTTTCGTTTAAGCAGGTCAAAAACGAGGCGTACTCTAAACGGCTCCCCTCTTTGCGGGGAATTTCTGCCTGCTCTCCAAATCGTATCGTTGGGACTGGGATTGTAGATTTCCTGGAGCATACCACTGGGAAGCGCGGCTGTAGTGATGTCAGTTAGGATATTCCTGCCGTTGTCTTCGTCGTAGTTATATTTTACGAAAATCGTAGTGGTTAGGAATTTCTTGTTATGCACTTCCCAGACCGCTGGCAAGCCTCCCGGTACGTTCACTGCTTGCCCACTGCGAACATGGCGGATGATTAGCGACGTTTGGGCCGTCTGGATAGTAGCGGTGTCCCTTCCGCTATTCTTTTCGGCTTTGGAATCCACGAAAAGGGCCTGCCTGAGAGCATAGTCAGGATGAAAGATGTAGCGAGCACGCTTGTAATCTATCTTGCCAAACAACCGTTCAGCATTCTTAGACACGCCCATTTTATCTAGGGCTTCGCGGGTAATATCCTCACCAATGTCTTGTACCTTGTCTCGCTCATTCTCGAAAATATCAATGGCTTCATCTCTGAAGTTGAAAATAGCTTGAGAGACTAGACGTAGAGTGGCCTTTTCAATTTCTTCCAGTCGTAAAAAATCGTTCGCAAGGCTATCTGGATTGATGAACATTATTCAGATTGGGCAGCTTGAGTTGTAACTCCTTCAATCTGCGCTTGGCTAATGCAATAGATTCATTCCGCAATTCAATGCCAATAAATTGGCGTCCCTGCTGGACAGCGGCCACTGCGGTTGTCCCGCTCCCAAGGAAGCAGTCTAAAACAGTTTGTCCGGGGTCAGTCAACAGTTTTATCGCTCTGGTGGGCAACTCTAAAGGAAATTTTGATTCATGGTCGTCATTGGCTCTGACTGAGGGGAATTCCCATACCCCGCGCGCTCCCCATTCTCGCCACTCTTGCTTAGTGAGTCTGTCACGGTCAACCTTTGTTACTCCTGGTTTCCAGAAAATGTATAAATACTCAAATTCGTCTACTGACCGGTAGGACAAGCTGTGCCAACGGCTGTTTTCCCATGCCGCGTCTTTGACCCAAATCCGTCTATCGTAAGGGTAGAAACCCGCATCAAGTGCCCACTGCTCAACCAACCCGCCAACGATTTTCACACGGGTCTGTGTTTCATACTTTCCACCACGGATATTGTTTCCATTTAGGCGGCGGTCAACGGTCTGTTCACTGCAACCCAATAGCTCAGCTATCTGATACCGATTCATTTCAGGATGCGCTTGCATTGCCTTCAGGACATCTTCCTTCGTCACGGGTGATTTGCGTTGGCTTACGACCTCTGCTTGCACTTGGGGCATTGACTCATCTCTAAAGCAGAGAATGTCAGCTATGTTAATAACCAAGAAGCCCCCTGGCTGGATGATAGGGTAATGCTGGGCGATAACCGAAGATAATAGGGATTGCCATTCTTCAAAGGTCATCTCGGATTCGTATGTCTTCCCAACAAAATAAGGCGGCGACCAGACACTTAGCGCGATGCTGTTTGGGGCGATGCAGGGCAACAACTTCCTAGCATCCCCTTGATGAATCTGGTTTATCGTTAAAATGTCAGCTTTTTGTTTAGTGGCGCTGACAGGCGCAAGGCATTTCTGAAGATGTAGTGGCAATCGGCGATAATTGAAACTTGGTGTTTGAGTTGGAGCCATTTTACTTACCTGCTGCTTGCTGTCGGTTGACAATACAACCTACCTTTCGAGTTGTCTCAGACTTTTTCTCTGCCACGTGCTTGCGCGGCCTATTCCAGTAGGGGCTTTTGCATTTAGGGCAAACTGCTGGTTCGTTCTCGGTATCGCGCGGAACCCATTCATGTGTACAGCGTTCACAGACATAAGCCCAGACTGTAATTTTCTTCTTTGCCATACCTGAGAGTATACCACCAGTAGTATATTACTGCAAGACATATACCCGAAAGATAATACTCTCAACTGCTAGGTTTTGCTTGCCTAAGACTGTACCTAGTAGTAATATACTTATAGTTATTTACTTGAAATAGAGGGGATGTGGAAGCCTTTGATGATTCCAGTCATCAAAGGCTTCCTTGAAAAACCAACGCGATTGCTCACGTCGGCCTGAACAACTTGATTGTGAGCCAATCCAAAACGAAAGGCAAGGTTCACATGTCCGAACAATCCGAACGCAAAGAACGTGGTCTTATCATCGCTGCCAAATCCAAAATCACCCAACAAGGCAACACTTGGAAAGTGCCATCACAGAGCGGCTACGCGCCTTACTACTTCGTGAATCCTGACCCCACCAACCCACACTGCACTTGCCCGGACTTTGAAAAACGTGAGGCGAAGTGTAAGCACATCTACGCGGTTGAAATCGTGGTTGAACGCGAAACCAGCACCACCACTACAACGGACGCCAATGGCGTTGAAACGACCACCACCACCGAAGTTGTGACGGTCACAAAGAAAGTGACGTATGGGCAAGACTGGACGGCGTACAACCAAGCTCAAACGCAAGAAAAGACCATCTTTCTAAAGCTTCTCTCTGACCTGTGCGCCAACATCGTTGAACCGCCCGCGAAGGCAAACGGCGGATTGCGCAATTCCTATCGGGACATGCTGTTTGCCATCGTGTTTAAGGTCTATTCAACCACGTCTGGCCGTCGCTTTATGACTGACTTAAACGACGCCAAAGAGAAGGGCTACATCACGAAGGCTTGCCACTTCAACAGCGTGTTCAACTATCTTGAGATGGAAAGCCTGACCGCCGTGCTAAAGCAGATGATTGAACACAGTAGTTTGCCCTTGAAGGCATTGGAGCAGGATTTTGCAGTTGATTCGTCAGGCTTCAGCACGTCCAATTACGTGCGCTGGTTTGACGAAAAGTACGGCAAAGAGAAGACGCAGAATGTTTGGTTGAAAGCCCATTTGATGACGGGTGTAAAAACCCACATCGTTACGTCCGCTGAAATCACTGGCAAGGATGCGAACGATTCACCGATGCTGCCCGGTCTGGTCAAAGACACGGCGCAGCGTTTCATTATCAGTGAGGTATCGGCTGACAAGGGTTACTCAAGCGCGGACAATCACGACGCCATTGCGAGCGTAGGCGGCACACCCTTTATCGCTTTCAAGAACAACGCCACGGGCGAAAAGGGCGGACTGTTTCAGCAGATGTACTACTTCTACGCTTACAAGCGTGATGAGTTCTTGAGCCATTACCACAAGCGCAGCAACAGCGAGACGGTGTTTCACATGATTAAGGCGAAATTCTCAACCCGTCTGCGCAGCAAAGGCGATACGGCCCAAATCAACGAAGCACTCTGCAAGGTTCTCTGCCATAATCTCTGCGTCTTGATTCAATCTATGTTTGAGTTTGGGATTGTCCCGACGTTCTGTGGTGAGATTGAAATTGGGCGGACTGAATCGGCAACCGTTTAATCTGCACAAGTGGGATTCAAGCTGCACAAGTCGCTCGCTATTTTAGGGGCGACTTGTGCAAAGCCTAACAAAAGTATCAAAGAGCGACGACTGCGATTGATGCTGTACCGGCTTTTTCTTCGCGGCCTTTGGTTTCGTTTTCTGCCAACCTGCCGTTACCCGCTCTTTAATCAGCTCACAGTATTGCGGGTTTAGTTCGACCAAGATAGAGTTCCGGTTGTGCGATGACGCGACCATCCCAGTCGTGCCACTACCAGCAAAGGGGTCAAGAACTGTCCCGCCAGCCGGACATCCCGCTAAAACGCAAGGTTCAATTAACTCTGGCGGAAAGACTGCAAAATGTGCGCCCTTAAAGGGTTTTGTGGCAACCTGCCAAACGCTACGGCGATTCCGCGTGTTTAAGTCGTAGTCGCTCTCTAGCCGGTCAGGGCGATGCGTTCCCACGGACTGACCGGGGATTACCTGTGCACGCTTACTGTTTTCGCGCTTAAAGCTCTGGGCTGCTGTCCGTAGTTGGCCGTTGCCTTGCCTGCCGCGTTTATCTAATTGATTGGCACCCGGTGAACCGTATGGGCGACGTAGGTCATTGGTCACGGATGGCTCTTTTATGGCATCAGTATCGTAGAAATACCTTGCAGACTTGCTAAGCAAGAAGATGTACTCGTGCGATTTTGTGCATCGGTCACGCACGCTCTCGGGCATCGGATTAGGCTTTGACCAGACAAGGTCTTGTCTTAGATACCAGCCATCAGACCGGAGCGCAAAGGCCAGCATCCAAGGGATGCCGATCAAATCCTTCGACTTTAACCCCGTCAAACGCTTCCGCCTACCAATCCCGCTGTCGCCATGCAGCGCCGACACATGCTTTCCGCCACTGCTGCCGCCCCACTTGCTATCGTTTGCGTAACTGTCCCCAATGTTGATCCAGCAAGTTCCGTCACTACGAAGGACTCGCCGAACTTCCTGGAACACCTCAACCATCTTGGCGATGTATTCATCCGGCGTTTGCTCAAGGCCAATCTGTCCTTCGACTCCATAATCGCGGAGTCCGAAGTAGGGTGGAGATGTTACGCAGCAATGGGCCGACTCGTCGGGAAGCTGCTTTAAGGTCTCAAGCGCATCGCCGCAATGAAGCGTCACACGATCATTCTGCCAGTGAGGTTGCAAACTACTCATATCGCGGCATTGTAAGACTTGTCTAACATTTTGTCCAGTTAAATCTTACAAGCGCATTGCACTGTACGGCGCTTGCAGGCCGTGCTTCGATCTGTACAGTTCAAACACTTCCTCCGGGTTCGTGAGCGCCAATTCCCGACGCGCTTCTGCCTTGAAGACGTCATACGCCTGACGATCCATATTCCCCAGACTCCGCTCCCAATCCTCAGCGGTTAAATCACCGGGATCGGATTCGGGCGAGTCAACGACTGCCGACTGACGCTTTTGCTGCTCCTGTCGAAGCAGCGGCGCAGTCGGCAGATTCCCGGCAAGGAAGATCGTTTCCAGTAGTGCGGCTTTCTGCTGGCGCAGGAGCGATATTTCACCGTCCCTGCGCCACAGAATGTAAACCACCAGTGCCGTCGTACTGAGTACGAAGTATGCAAGCAGGAAATTAACGACCATTTTCTAGGCGTTGTGGTAGCTGCCGCTGTTATAGCCGAGTGTCACGCCCGCATTGAGCGCCGTCAGGATGGCAGTAATACCCGCCACCGTATCCGCCGCTGCAACGTTGGTATTCGTGAAGATGCCCGCGTCAATGGCAAGCTGCCAGATGCCGTTGTCGTTCGTGTCACGTTCAATGGCACGCCGCTCATCGAAATGCACGGCAGCGGCATTGGTATTGGATTGCGACTTCAATTGTGCGGCAGTCGTCATGCCCACAATCTGCCCATTCGTCATTTGCGAACGGATCAAAGCGTTCTGCGCCTTAATGGTCAGATCAATGTTATCAATCATGGCTGAGTTAACTCCTTTTAGCATTGTGCAGGCAACGATAAGTCGCACTTGAAAACACGACTACTATTGCCTGCTTTTTCCTGCTTCATCGTGCGCCGTCGCACTCCGCAGGCGTTGATTCCCTCAAGCTCTGAGGTGTTAAGGTTTATCGCAGCATTATGGTCGCGGTCGCAGATAAATCCGCATTGACCACACTCAAAAATGCGTATCTTGAGCGGCATCTTGAGAGTGCCGTGTCCTGAGAGAAAGTCCCGCTAGCTAGGCGGAACGTTGTATATGAAACTTAGTTGGCTGCGTGGCGCTGATCTTCACGCTATCGCCTTCGGTAATGCCGTCCCACCCGAAGCGCAATGGCTGCTGCTCGCAGGTAGCTCTATGGAAGTCAAGCCAAGTAGGATGACCTGGGGTCCAGGGAGGCACAAGAGGCCAATTCGGTGGCATCGGGATATTGCGCCTCTTTTGTTTCTCGCGCTCCTCGGCGACCTTCTTTACATATTCGGCTAGCTCTTTAAGAGGGTCAGAGGCCGTTTTCTGTAACTCCTCTTCCTTTGGCTGCGAGATGTCCGGCATGTGCGCCAATAGGTCTTGCAGCGTGCGTGCCTCATCGCAGGGGACTGAAAACTTGGTGCCGTCGGCACGCTGGAAAACTAATTCGACTAATTTCATTTCATTACCGCCCGACTCATGATCGCGCTTCTGGCCTGCGCCTCCATTACCGATTGTTCAATCTGGGCCATCAGCATCACGGCCCGCTCAATGGAGAGCGTGAAAGCCACTGTCTCGCCCTCAAGCATCTCCGAAGGATCGGACTCTTTTGCGTCGTAAAGCAGAATCAGGATGCCGCCATCGTTGGTTGGTTCGACCTCGATTTCTCCGATGCGTCCTGATTCCTCCATTGTTCAGTCTCTACCGCGATGCCTTTTCTTGCCACTCATTCAATTGTTCGCGTAAAGTCCAGTCATACATTGCGCCTGAATCTAGTCTTAGCATCCCCGCCAGCAATCCGGCAATTAACCGTGTCAGTGAACGCGGGATATAATAACGCAGCCTCGCCTTGGTCAATTTCACGCTGTTTGCTCCTTCTCACCGTTTTTTTCGTATTTTGTAGAGGCCAGCTACCTTCCAGTGCATTATCTACTCAGCTTCGCCGCACAGCTTTCAAGATACCGATGCGCCCTGATTCCTCCATTATTCATCGCTTTCTATATTTCTGCGGTTCCGGGCTGACTACGGTTCTCGATTTCAGCAGCCGCGCTAAGGCTGCTGCAATTTGATGTGGATGCAGGCCGGTTCGGCTTTTGATCTGCCGATAGCCCAGAGGCTCAATCAGCACTCGGCACACAGTCTCAAGACAGACTTGGCGATCACGGTTATAGAGGCCAGCTACCTTCCAGTGCATTATCTACTCAGCTTCGCCGCACAGCTTTCAAGATACCGATGCGCCTTGTTCGACCCCTTCACCGCCGCTCGCATGTTTCGACGAAAGCGCCAGGGCGGGCAGACCCTTTTGACCAGTCTATGCAGATGCGTTTTATTGTCGGGAGTCAGGCAGCCAAGTGCGAGTCCGCCACGGGCGACGACGGACAAGGCACATACTCGAAGTTCTATCCCTGATGTCTGCGATAAGTCACGCCATTCAATCCCTTTCAAAGACGGCGTCTGCGCGCCCGCTGGCGTCGTCAGTAAAATAACCAGCAGTACCAGTAGCCAAGCAGCCACGACAAGCCAGAACCAATCTCTTTTCTCTACCATTACGTCAGCCCTCAAATAAACTTGCCCCACGTCTTCTCCCACTGCGTCTGCTCACCCTCCCGCTGCTGCTGCCGAAACTCTTCCAGTGAATCCCGATAGCGATCCACCATGCGCGAGTAGATGTCCTTTGTGGCTATCCGGCTCTGCGCCTCGATAGTCTCCCAGCGCAGATGCTCCGGCAGACTATCGTCGAAGCGTTCATCAGGAGTCTTACCACCAGCCGAGATCGCCCAGGCACTCCACAGTGGCAGAAAACAATCCACAAAATCGTCGTCAATCTTCTTCTGGCCCGTATTGCGCCAGGAGTAGATCGGAATCTCGAACCGCGCCCGAGCAAATCCCTTGGCGTTCTTTGCGCCCCGGACTCGCAGATTGCCGTTCACGTCCACGAACAATTCGCCCTGTCCATCCTCCACCACGAAGATCACACGCGGCTTCCCCATCAAAGGCTCGCCCTCTTTCGGGTGACCTTTCGGATAAACACGAAACGGATGCGGCTTCTTGCGATCAATTTCCAGATGCTGTTGCAGATGGGGCACGCCGTTCCCCCTGCCGGTTTTCCACTTGTTAAAGTAAATCTGGTCTTCTTCCGGCAAATCCAATAAGACCGCATTGCGTGCCGAGGACGCCTCATGAGACATTAGCGCCAATTCAATCTGACCATGACTTACTCCCATCTCCGCCAGTCTCGCCTTAATAGCCCTCACCGTCCGACCAGGGCTCACCTGCTCAGGCACAACCGTCGAATCGTAAGGGTACTCAGGCATGACGACCTCACCCACCACCAGCACCGTGTCCGACAACGGGAAACGTTCATCCGGCCTTGTCACAATCGCCACCGCCGATGGGTGTTCCCGTGTTGTTCCCACGTCCCATCCCAGGCTCACGTTCCAGCGTGACGGAACCCTTACCCGACCATCCGAATACAAATCCAGTTCATAACCCTGTCGCTTGAACCCGGCCACCACTTCCGACCACGTCGAAACGTGGTAAACCTCGTCCCATTCCCTAAAATCTTTATCGGCGGCCACACGCCAGACGTCCTGCTGACATTCCCGCTCCCACGCATCCGGCCCCATCAGGTTCAGCAGATGCTCCGAATACGCCAATCCTACTGCCGGATCAAATGGCTCCCCACTAACGATGCGCCAGGACGATGAACCATCCTCCCGATCTTCCCGCTCGCAGACGACGTTCTTCACCAGCGGATACGGCCCCGAAAACTGCCGATTCATCAGTATCTGCGCCCGCTTATCCAGAATCATCGCGCACACAGAATCCCGATGAATCAGGTTCTGCGGCATCAGCACATCCGTCAAATACGTACCCGTCGGCAAAATCTCAGTCGCAATGATGTCCAATTTCTTCTTCGTGACATCAAAGCTCTCTTTCGACGAATCAATATCGTCCAGTACAATCAAATCAGGCCGCGCCGAGTCCTCCGACTTGAAACCACGCGAGTTCCCCAATATCGAAATACACTCAACAATCTGCCCGCCCTGCGTCCGCAACCGCTCTGCCGACCAGTTCGCCACCTTCTTATGCACCACCTCGATCTTCGGCTTCAGGTGCGGATAATCCCGCAGTAGCTCAGGGTTCTCTAACTTCGTCTTAATGGCCCGCAGATGCTTCGTCGCCTGGTCATCTGTCGCCGAAACATACAGCACATATTTCTTAATCTTCTTCGCCAGCGCATACACCGCCGCTGTCTCCGCCCCCGTCGAATTATGCGAAACCAAGCCATTTGTCACCAGGCAGTGATTCTTCTCCACCTCCACATCGAAGCACTCCACCTCCCCGGCCTCCTCCACACTCACCACTCGCTCCCACTGCAAAGCATAGGGGTCTTTCGGGGTGTGTGGGGTGTCCTTCCGCGTGGACTGAATGCCACGAACAGGTGTGGACGCTAGGACTCTAAGGACGTCGGAGTCCGTGGACTGGACTTGCTGCGCAATTGCTTCCTGATCTCCGCCACCAACACCACCAGCCACGCCAGAAGCCCATTCACCAGACACAACAGCACTACAATGAAGTCTATTGTCTCCATCCAGACCCCTTTCAGCTTTCGCCTTTCGAGCCTTTACGGGCTTGGGAGATACAGAGGCATTCGGGCGTTCGCTGGACTGCTTCCATCGCGGGACACTCTCCTCCACCTCCGCAGCTTCTGCGTCCGTAAGATTAAGGAACTCTTTTACCGTCGTTCGCTTCCAGCCCTTAGCTTCTAGGGATTGGCGCTTTGTTTGAGGTACAGAGGCGTCCGGGCCTTCCACCCTCCCCTCCGCCCGTCCCCCCTCTGCAAAGGTAGGGGGTGTTTGGGGGTGTATACCCCCCTCGCCCGCCCCTGCCATCCCTGCCATCCCTACCGCCCCCGCCACACCGTTGCCCTCTTGCCCCTGCCCTATGCCGTCACAGCCAGCGAGCCAATGGCCGTCTGACAACTGGCCAGCACGGAGCCAGCCGCCGAGGCTAAGCACTCGATGTTCGGGTGTTAGAATGACCCACTTGCCGCTGGCTGTGGTAACACGGAGCACAGCCTTGCGCCCAGGCTCCCACTTGTTAGTGATGCGATCCGACTCCCAACGATGCTCCCGGTAATTGTAGGAGATGACGGACTCGCCTACTACCACGTCCGCAATCGGCTTTTGCGAGCCGTCGGCCAGCAATACCAAGGTCGAACCCGCTAGGCACTTGCCGACGCCGCGAGGATGGCACTCTACACGAGGGGCTTGCGCTTTATCCGAGCGGAGCGCGGCAACCCATTGCCAGTATTCCTTTTGATAGAAAGTGAATGGACGGGAGAACGTGTTTGGGAAGTAGTGGCGCAGCCAATCTTCAATTGATAGCGTGTCACCGTAGCACTGGGCTTGTGCTTTGCGGGCTTTAGCGGCAGCCGCCGCGACCGCCAGCTTGAGTTTCAGGGAGCTTCTGTCAGCCAAATCAGTCAGATAAAACCAGCGTGAAACGTTTTTGTTCCACGTATTTATTTTGTAACTTATTGATTCTAAAGGGCAAATGTAGTTTTACACAAGAGCCAGACTTGTGTTAGTATGCGCCTATGCTAGTTTATTTCTTTAATTTGTTGCTTTGGTTCGTGCGCGTCGCCCGCGTGTGGCCCGAAGTGTGTTCAATCTCTGTCTGTTCAAAGGAGTCTGCCATGTATATTCCCAAGCCCGCCCACCGCCAATTCACCGAAACGCAAGCGGAGATGATGCTTGACGCCTACGCGACCAGTGAGCGCGAAGCGAAAGAGCACAAGCCGCCTAGCCGCGCATCAAGCCGCTATTTCCCTCTCACGCCAGCACAGCGAGAGGCAGCCGCGTTGCTGCATGACCAGTGGCGTTATCTCGTGCATAGCGTTGACGGACTGAACTACTAACCCAACCACTTAGGAGGACTTACCATGACCAAGCAAGAAGTTTACCAACGTGGCATCCAAGCAGGCTACGAAGCTGCCATTTATACCGAAGTGTCAGAGGACGACCAGCAAGCTTGCTGCGCCTGTGAAGACAGTGAGGAGTGCGCCGACTGCCTCGGCCAGGCCGCCTACGAGTCCGAAAAGAACGCGCGCCAATACTCACCCTTCGAGTTCTTGGCCCACGCGATCAAATCGCGCGATCCATTGGCTCAATGGGAAGCTTACGACAAAGGCGTCAGCGCTGGCATTAAGCGAGGCATTAAACAACGCTTAGGCAGGTAGCCGCACCCATTCAGACCAACGGAGGACAACATGAAATTCCAAATTGGCGACCGAGTTTTTCTTAACGCAGCCTTCATTCGCTCAATTGGCGCACAAGCTGTCAAACCAGAGGACTTTGACTTTTTTCACGCCCCGCGCACTGTCACGGCTGTTAAACAATACCCGAACGGCGGCCCCTGCATTGTGACCATGCGCCTTGCCGATGGCAGTGAGACTAAAGCCGCCGCGCAAAACTTGAGCAAGCGCGCCGCCTAGCCTGTCAGACTTTTCTTGGCACAAGGCCAGGACTTGAGCAAAACTGGCCTTGTCATTCCAGGCGTTTATCCCAGGGAGCGCAAATACTAGGAGGGAATCATGAAAGCATTCTATGCTTTTGCTTACTATCCACCGACCGCCACAGCACACCTTATCCAATGCCCCAACGCAGCGACGGCCAGAGCCGAAAGCGAGCGCTTCCGCTCAAGCGCTCGCTTCTTTGGCTACACCACGCGCCCTGTAACGGACGCCGTTATCCGTCAGCATCTACGGCTTCTAGGAGCTCAGAGCGTAACGACTGAATGAAATGTTCCACGCCGCCTTTCCCGCCCGCAAAAGTGTTTTGCCGGGAAATCGGCTATCCAAAACCCGAAAACGGCCCTAATTGGTAAAGGAAACTGACCAGTTCAAGCCGTGGAACATTATTAGACAGGACTCAAAATGAACATCTACCGCAAGAGCTTACCCAAAACCAGCAAACCGCCCAAGCACAACTTTAAGATAGGCGACCGCGTCAGCCTTACCGAACCGCTAGAAGCTTACTATTCAAACTATGGGGGCAACCCCAAGGTAATTATCACGCCTGACCTTGTTGGCACTATCGGCGCGATTGATTGCCCCTCTGTGCGACGGGAAGGCGTTTATTTTCACTGCGTTGACTTCACCTTGCCAGGTGTTTACGCGGGCGACCCGCGCCACGGCAATAATGTCTGGCGTGTAGCAGTCCAGACAGGACAGATCAAGGCAGATAAAACCAGCCAAACCGCTAAAACTGATTGACACAAGGCCCTAACTTGTGCAACAATCCGCCCCGTTGATAACCCTTTAACCCAGAGGACTTATGCAGATTAACCCGACCTACGAACAAGCCAAAGCCGCAATCTTTGCCACTGGCACCGTGCCCAACGGCTATAACGGCGAAACCGCAGACGTTGGCTTTGCCTACTCATCAGACCACAACCAAGACGGCGATTGGATTCTAGCCGTCTGGCAGCATGGCTACTTCCCTTTCATCAGGCTCCCCGCCAGCACCAAAGGCCACGAAGGCCGCGCAGGAGATGCCCTAGCTAATGACAGCCGCGTCAGCAACTTGACGCCCCTACTCGACTGGCATAACCTGCCCAAGCCGATAGCGGGTGCCGCATCGCTGGCGCACCAACAGGCCACACTGGCGAAACTGCCCTAGCCTGTCAGATTTATCTTTACTAATCGCTGGCTCATCCTGTAAAATGGCTGGCGAAAAGGAGCTAACCCACTATGCTTACCAATGAACAGCGCTACAAAATGATCCTACGCGACTACGGCTACAAGCTACTGCGCGACGGCGACAAATACACCCTCGTTCGCTTAGGCTTAGCTGGCTACTATGCCGACCAGCTACTTCCCGGTAAATACACAAGCGCTATGGGCGCAGCCGAAAGCCTGATCCCGATCATCTACGACGACGAATACGCAAACCGCATTCAAGCCGTTTGCGTGCCTTAAAAGGAGCTAACCCTATGCAACCACTACACGGCAAAGACTTTTGGAACCACATTGCCCATCAATTGCAACAACTCGAAACCGCCCAGACCGCAAACGATGTCTGCCGCATCCTGAGCAAAGACAACAACCCCTACGGCGAGGACTGCCACACCGGAGCCGATGCTTTCTTTGCTGGCGGCGGCGGAGACTATACCCCGCGATCATCGCTCTACAAAGCAGGCTGGCGCACCATCCAGGCCGAGGCTTACTACTATTACGCGATGCAGTCCCCCAATGGCGACACCATAACCTATTGCGAAGGCGACATTTACCGAGGCAACGTAATGCGCGCCGAGACCGCTTAGTCTGCCCACGATATATCGTGGCCTTGTAATCGTAACCACTAACGATATTTCGGCACACACTGGCCTGCAAGCTTCACAAGCAGGTTAACCCTAAGACTTGAAAGGAGTTAGTTCAAGATGAATAGCGATTTTTACAACCATTGCATGGCGCTATCGCCTAACCAGCTACGCAATGCAATCGAAGCCGAACGCGACCGCCTTTACAGGCACAAGGGCGAGCATCGGGAGGACGAGATACGCGAAAACCTTGACACGGCTTTAGAGGCAGCACGGCAGCGCAACATCAATCCAAACTGGGAGAGCTAATTCTATGTGGCGACTTCATCGCTACGGAAGGCGCTGGGCGATCTTTGACACCCAGGCCCGCGCCTACGTCCTATTCGGGACAAAACGACAAATGCAGACTCGCTTAGAGCAATTGCAGAGTGGTAGCCGCTTCTAATCTTTGTCAATAAAAACCAGCATTTTAGCGGAATAAACATTGACAAATAGAATCAGCAGCACTATAATGCCCGCAGTTTGAATCACTAAGGAGGCTTTACCAATGCCAGAAAAAATCTTTGTCAAGCCTGATTATACGATCATCGTCCCAGATGTGAACACATTCAAGCTTGGCTTTCCGTTCACCGCAAAACACGCAGCAGCAAAATTCAAGCATCCTGCCATCCTTGAGAGCGTGCCGGACAAGCTGGAATTTAAGCACTCAGACAGCAGCGCCGCGAAGTGGTGGACATCGGAAAGCGGCGTGATTCATTACGTCACCGTCCGCCGTTCAGATATTGAGATTATCCCCAAACAAGGACACAGCTACGTTTTCGCACGGATCAACGGAGCCGAGGTTGTCTTTAACGTTTCGGGCGGGACATCCAAAGACGGCTGGTCTGATTGGCTGCGCCCAGAAATGGAAATGTGCGCCAATCACAAGCTGACCGACTTCGAGAAAGTTTGCGCGGTTGCTGTCTCTCAAGCAAAACAACCCACGCTTTTCTAGGCGACACTTGGAGCAGATTTTATGGCCGATCTAATTTGCCCTTATTGCGGCGTTGCCGAACAGACCAAGACTTCGTTCGCCTTCCACGTTTGCGACCAGAACTTGTTGAAAGACTTGCTGGCCGCGAGCCGCGCCGAGGTCGAACGCTTGACCCTTGCAGTTGAAAACCTTGAAGGCGTCAACGCCCACTGCAAAATGTGGCATCGGGAAGCCTTACGCCTTGCTGAAAAGCACAACGAAGAAACCTTTTACCACTCAAAACGCTAGCGGAGTGGCAGCATTTCAAGAGCACGTTGAATCTCTGCTTAACCAGAAAGGAGGTCACACCATGCGAGTCCAAGAATGCGGGACGGTTGCAGCGCAAAAGACTCTAACACCCAACTTTAGCCGGTCACATACCGGCCCGATATTTGGATAGCTTCACCACGAACACGCAGCGAAGCGGCTACGAGGTCAGCTAGCTCCGCGATTGAAGCAGGGGCAACCCTGTGGAAAGCGGAGGCAAGACAGAGCAGGCGGCGGGATGCGTAAACCGTCTTTACTTGTGGCCGCTTTTATTTATCAAAGGAGAACCATGCAAGAAATTGCAATCAAGCACCGCTGGGATGGCGAGACTCTATTTACTACCACAGCCGAGACACTAGCCGAGGCCGTCAAATTGGCGATCCAATCCCGCGCTGACCTGTCC
>FRDC01001384.1_pt1 | contig 62244 bp, 58 predicted proteins | sample 1106171 | NCBI WGS metagenome assembly FRDC01 (sample SAMEA3930566, study PRJEB13176) | freshwater metagenome | biome: Drinking water system; feature: drinking water; material: water | place: Singapore | collected 2014-12-20 | reverse complement strand
TTCTCACCATCAAAAAACTGATGGTATATTTCGATTCGCGCAGAAGGATTGATGGATCTAATTTCTACAGGCGATCGTCCCTTCTCTATTGGATCGCAAACAAGATTTTTTTCTTTCAAGATGATTTGCTTACAATGAAAATCATCACCTTTCGCATTAACGGTATGGCAACCTTGAATAACAAGGGTTTCTGTATCACCCGGTTTTGCTGATGGAAGATCTTCGAAGCTTATATTGCCGGAACCGAAATGACATAAATTTAGCTCGGAATCGAGTAGATCGGAAACATCAATCAGTGTTCCGTCACTTAAAGTTCCAACCATTTCGACTGCTTTATAGCCGTGAACACAAATCAGTTTGTTGCCAGAGCTTTTTTGATTTTTGTAAATTTCGTCACACTCGAGGGTGTGCCCTTTTCCAGTTTGTTTGAGTGTGCATCGACCTCCATTCACGTGGCTTTCGCCTAAAAGTAAGCCACCATTGAGGGGCTGAGAAGGGAAGTGTGTGGTTTCTCGAGGACCAAAATTTGGATTGTCACTGTCGTCGCGATCATTGGGCAACTTCGGGCGCTCACGACCTAGAAATTCATTACAAAAGTCATCATCGAGTTGGTCTTGTTTGCTTTTTCGAAGCGATTTTAATTTGTCTGGACCAAAAGTGATTTTCTTTCCGTCTTGCATACAGCTGACTTCAAGAAGCTTGGTATCAGTCACGATGCTGTCGCAAGCTTCTAACATAAAGTAAGTTGCACCTTCTTTAGCGTCGATATAGCAAAAATGAGGGCCTTTTCGAATAATGTAGTCTTGTTTATCTACCTTAAACGGTTGATCTGTAAATTTGTCTATCGTTGATACGGCGGTCGACTTATCGCAGGTTAAAGTAGTGGCGGGAGATGAAAAGGGTGTAAAAAGGAGAGCCAAAACTAATATATACATGACTCTATTTTAAATCGTGATTGAGTCTTCAGCACCTTGAAAACGGGGGAGGGTCATGTTAACTGGTCTTTGGCATGGATAATAAGCTACTAACAGCACTACACTCAAACCCATTTGTTTTAGCTCCAATGGCGGGAATTACGGATCGTCCGTTTCGTTCGTTTATGCGCGAATTGGGTTGTGGTGTTGTGGTCACGGAACTTGTGTCCGCAACGGGCTTAAAATATAGCAGCGAAAAGACTCGAAAGATTATGGCCTTTGACCCAATTCAACACCCGGTTGGTATCCAATTGTTTGGAGATACTTTAGAAGATTTGGCAATGGCAGCTAAAGAAGTTGAGCAAATGGGTGCAGACTTTGTCGATTTGAATTTTGGTTGTCCAGTTCCCAAGGTTGTTAAAAAGGGCGGAGGGGCTGCGATACTTAAAGATCTCAAACAAATGCGTCTTGTTTTAAATACGGTGAAAACTTCAGTGAAGATTCCTGTCACAATAAAAATTCGCACTGGTTGGGATCAGGAAACTCGCAACGCGCACGAAGTTGTGAAGATTGCTTATGATGAAGGGATCACATGGGTGGCCATTCATGGACGCACTCGTGCGCAAGGATATTCGGGACAGTCAGATTGGGACTATATTCGTTGGGTTAAAAGTGAAGCCAAGCTTCCTGTTCTTGGTAACGGCGATATTGCATCCGGAAAACAAGCGGCTGCGCGATTGCGTGAATCCGGTTGTGATGGAGTTTTGATTGGACGTGGATGTTTAAAAAATCCTTGGATTTTTCAACAGGCGATGAATGCATTTCGAGGAGTTCCAGATTTGCCGATTGAAAAAAACTTTTTACAGATTTTTGCTAGACTAAAGTATCATTTAGCAGAAACTTCAGATGAGCGTACAAGGCTGATTCAGCTTAAGAAATTTGCGTCTTGGTTTTCTGCAGGTTATCCAGAATCAAAAGAATTTAGGAAGAACATCTTTCAAAGTACTGATCTCTCGACTTTAGAGCAGGTCGTAGATAATTATTTTGTTTCCATGCAGTCTGTTCTTCAGAGCGACACAAGTCATGAACCATTCCTGATGGGTGGACACGGTTAAAGCTTTCTGCTCCAATAGAGACTGTGATAGTCGTCGAAGCTCGCAGTCTTACAAAAAGATTTGATCGAATCAAAGCGGTCGATAACCTGAACTTACAGGTTGTGGAAGGCACGTGTTTTGGCTTTCTGGGACCCACGGGTTCGGGTAAAACAACTGTTTTTCGCATGATGTATGGTGCCGCAGTTCCAACCAGTGGTGAGCTGTACGTGCTTGGATTAAATGTGAAAAACAACACTCGAAAAATTAAATCACAAATTGGTATTGTCTCCCAAGAAGATGGATTAGATGCGGACTTTACCGTTCTTGATAATTTACTTATTTTTTCAAAATATTTTGGTATGCCCATTGAGCAAGCAAGAAATCGTTCTCGTGAGCTATTGCGATTTTTACATTTGGAAGATCATGAGGACCGAACAGTTGAAACTTTGGATAAAGGCATGCGAAGACGATTGGCGTTTGCTCGTGCACTTTTGGCGGATCCAAAGATTTTATTGCTCGATGAGCCCACAACGGGGTTAGATCCCCAGGCTCGAGCGTGGGTTTGGGAATGTATTGAGGAACTCAAGAAACAAGGTAAGACAATACTATTGACGACTCACCATTTAGAAGAAGCGGAACAGTTGTGTGATCATGTTGTGGTAATTGATCGTGGCAATATGGTGTGTGAGGGTGCTCCAAAGAAATTAATTTTGGAGCATATTGGTAAGGAAGTTGTGGAATTTCAAATTGCACAAGACGATTTGGATTATCATATCGGGCGAGTCCAAAGCCATTATAATTTTCAAGTATTGAACAATCGCGTTCGCTTGTTTATTCCTCCAACCAAAGAAGGCAAGGAGGCATTGCCTTTGGTGGTCAGCGATGCTGTGACTATTCGTCGTGCCACTTTAGAAGACGTATTCTTAAAACTCGCTGGTTATGAAATGCGTGATCGAGATATTTTATGAGTGCAGTATTTGCGGTTTGGCAGAGAAACTTACTTTACTTCCGCTATAACCTGTTGGTTTCAATGATTTGGGTTTTTGTTGAACCCATTATCATGTTGTTTGCTATTGGTTATGGGGTCGGTGGATTAATCGGTGATGTGGATGGACTGCCATATGTTGAATTTTTTCTTCCGGCACTTATGTGCTCGTCAGGAATGATGGTTTCCTTTTATGAAGGAGCTTATGGAAGCTATACGAAATTAGCTAAGCAGAAAACCTTCGATGGTATTTTGATGTCACCTATCATGCCCAATGAAATGGCATTGGGTGAGATTTTTTGGGCGGCCAGCAAGGGCTTTCTAAGCGGCATATCTGTGGCCGCAGTTGGTATGCTTCAGGGTCTATTTACAAGCGCATGGATTTTACCCAGCTTTTTATATATTGCTGCGATTTGTTGGATTTTTGCCACTTTTGGCGTGTGGTTGGCTTGTCGAGCAAAAAATTATGATTGGTTCATTTACATTCAGGCAGGTCTCGTTACACCAATGCTATTTTTCAGCGGCACATATTTTCCACTTGGTCGACTGCCACTTGTGCTTGAGTATCTGGCGTGGCTTTCACCTTTAACTCATGCTGTGGCGGCTGTTCGAAGTATGTTTAATGGACAACTGGATTGGCAGTTATTCGGTCATTTCAGTGTCTTGATCTTGTTCTGTGTGGTTCTGACTCCCGTCACTATCCGACGGTTCGAGCGGAAGCTGATCGTTTGATTGAATAATATGGGATGGTTCTACTTGCTCGGTGGATTCTTGGATTAAGGGCTCATCCGTAGTGGGCTCTTGAACTTCAATAATTTCAGTATTTATCAAATCTTGTGAAACCGGTGCGAAACTAGAAACAGAGAGTTGAGTCCAGGGGAAGGTATCAACCACGGCTCGTGCTTGCTGATAAGACGATTCGGGAATTTTTTTAAATGCGGCCAAACGTTGAACAATTTGTAATACGCGTTGGCGTGCAAATTTTGTTAAAGATTTTTTATTAAAAGAAATTGCGTGATCTTTCGGATTTGGAAGAAGAAAGGCAAGAAAAGCGGCTTCAAGTAAATGTAGATCTGCAGGAGATTTATGGAAGTAGTGCTGGCTGGCCGCTTTAATTCCATATATGCCAGGTCCGAACTCCACGACATTTAAGTATTTTTCTAAAATTTCTTTTTTCGTAAAATTCTTTTCAATCTGATAAGTCAACAAAGCTTCACGTAACTTGCGTGCAATGGTTTTATCCTTCGATAGGAAGACATTTTTGGCCAATTGCTGAGTGATTGTTGATCCCCCTCGAGCAAAAGTTTTCTTTTCCAAATTTCTATCAAAGCTATTTTTAATTTCAAACCAATCAAATCCTTGATGCGAAAAGAAGCTTGCGTCCTCCGAAACAATGAAGGCTTGCTGTGCGACTGTTGAAATTTTATCTAAAGGTACATAGCTGGCATCTTTTGGACAGAGTGACACCTCATACATGGAAGTGATCATGCATCCTTTCATTTCGCGAGCATCGGGTGTTGTAACCAAAATCCAAGAAAATGCGACAATTAAAATTCCGATTAAGGTCAGAGGTATCGTAAGAATAAAAAATAATGTTCTAACCATGTTGCTCCGTCCATTTAACACTTGCTCGAATCGCTTCTATCGATGGTCTTGGCTTAAAACCTAATTCTTTCTGAGCTTTTGTAGAATCAAACCAATGATAGAGGGTGGATGTCCAAGCATTTTCAGAGTTTAATGGTCCTTTCTTTCCCATTTTCTCCAAAATGTCACCCACAGCCCCAATGGCATGTACCACCGGGTTTGGTAAATAAATTTTTGGAGGTGCAACGTGAGCCTCTTGGGCAATCGAATCGAATAATTTTTTAATGGTCATATTTTCTGCAGACAAAATATAGCGCTCGCCAGAGCGGCCAATTTGCCAGGCTTGATAGATGGCTTCAACAACATCCTCAACAGCAACGACATTGACGCCGCCGCACGTGTAGAAAGGAAATTTACCCTTGGCGACTTTTTTTTGTGTCGAACGCGAGCCTTTGCGAGCATCACCAGCGCCGTAAATAGTCGAGGGATTGAGAATAACCGTATCAATTTCTCCGCGCTGAAATGCGGCTTTTACTAAATCCTCGGCCGCTTTTTTGGTTTCAAAATAGCCAAGGTTTAAATGCTGAATATTGTATGGTGATTGTTCGTTCAAAACTTCGCCATGAAAACTGGCACCAATGGCCACGACAGAGCTTAAGTGAACAAGCTTTCGAACTTTATTGGCTTTGACCGCTTCAATTACGTGTGAGGTGCCCTCGACATTCACTTTTTCCATTGCTGCACGTGCGGCCCTGGAATAACCAATAAGACCGGCCAGGTGGAAAACGGTATCGACGCCGTTGCAAGCATCCATCAATGACTTGGGGTCGGTGACATCGCCGATAGCATGCTGGACTTTCAGCCCGGCGAGCTCACTCAGATCACTTTTTTCGCGTCGTAGTACACGCACATCTAGACCGGCGTCGAGTAATCGACGCACCAGCCACCCACCTAAAAATCCGGTCGCACCAGTTACAAGTACTTGCATGACAGTTGTTATATATCGAAGGTCTGTGATTGAACAGTGCTGTTGTCATTGTTTGGAAAAGCATGGGGTTTAATGCTATTCTGGCTTTGTTTTTAGGGGAGAAACAATGGCGCAGCACAAGAATTTACTTCAGAATGTATATCTTTTTAAGGGACTAGGGGCCGCACAGCTTGAGATGATCAACGAGGTGGCTTCTGTAGAAAATTATGGACCGGGCGATGATATTTTTAGCCAGGGCGACAAAGCCATGGCGCTTTACATCGTGAAATATGGATCGGTTCGCATTTTGCAAAAAACACATACGGGTGAAAGCATCGAAGTTGCGGCATTGGGTACGGGCAGTCACTTTGGTGAAATGGCATTTGTTGATGGTCAGCCACGTTCTGCAAGTGCCGTGGCCATTGAGAAATCAGAAATTATTTATATTCCTTATTCGAATTTAGAACAGTTGCTAAAGTTAAATCCAACAATTGCAGTGCATATCTATCGTGAACTGGCTCACTTTTTGTGTGGTCGCTTACGTATGACAACGCAAGATTTAAGTTTTGCTCGCGAGAAAAACTTAAGTCACTTTTAAGGAATAAAATCTGTGATTGAGCTCAGTCGGATGAATGGTGAAAAAATTTGGATTAACCCTGAACAGATTCTTTGGGTTGAAGCCAAGCCAGACTCCATACTGACGTTTCTTGATAGAAAAACATTAACAGTGCGTGAAACACCGGATGTGATTCGTGCACGAATTCTTGAATACCATAAAAAGCTATCATCACCAGGAGAAACAGCAGCATGGACGCCGCAACAATCGTCGGAATTATAATCGGTATAGGCGGCATTCTTCTTGGGAATGTCATCGATGGTGGTCACGCCAGTTCCTTGTTTCAGGGCACAGCCGCATTGATTGTATTTGGCGGAACCTTCGGAGCCACATTAGTTTCCAATGCATTTGAAGATATTAAAAAAGCATTTGCGATGCTGCCACTGGCTTTTCGCGAGGGACCGCAGTCTCAGATGAAAAAATTGGCAGATGAGGTTGTGGCGATAGCACAATTGGCGCGCAGGGAATCCATTTTGGTTGTAGAAACAAAGTTGAATACATTTTCGAATCCATTTATGAAAAATGTGTTCCGCTACATGATTGATGGCATAGAGCCAGAGACTTTACGAAAAATTTTTGAAACAGAGATTGAAGTAACTGAAAAAAGAACAATGGTTGCAGCCAAGGTATGGGCCGATGCGGGTGGGTATGCGCCGACAATTGGTATTATCGGTGCGGTTTTAGGTTTGATTCATGTGATGGCGAATCTATCGGACACGTCAGCATTAGGGCAAGGTATTGCCGTAGCATTCGTAGCAACAATTTATGGTGTGGGTTCTGCGAATTTAGTATTTATTCCTATTTCAAATAAAATTCGCTCAAGAATTAAAGCTCAGTCCGAGATAAAAAAAATGATCTTGGAAGGGGCCATTGCTATTTCGAATGGCTTAAATCCTTATATTATTGAAGAGAAAATGCGTGCGTTCACTGGCGAAAAGAGCCGGGAATAATCATGAGCTTTGATGAAAGTGATGAACATAATCGGGGAGCACAAGATCGTTGGCTGGTCTCGTACGCCGATTTTATCACTCTTCTTTTCGCCTTTTTCACAATTCTTTATGCCACTTCTGAGCGGGATTTAGAAAAAACAAAAGAATTTCAAGATTCCGTAAAAAAATATTTGGTAAAAGCTGGAGCATTTGGAGGCTCTGGTGAAAAACTCAATCAAGGTGAAAAGTTTAATACAGTGATCGAGCCTCCCATTGAAACATATGATAAACCAAAGCCGGATACTGAGAATGTAAAGGGTGAACTTGAAAACCAACTTGAAACGGCGTTGAGCCCAGAACAATTGCGTAAAGTCGTTCTGGATATTTCCTCAGATGATTTGGGTGTCCGCGTAGTTCTATCCGGGACACAGCTTTTTGCAGCTGGCTCGACTCAATTTCGTCCCGCCATTCTAGAGATCTTGCAGAAAGTTGGATCGATTGTAGCAAAACTGAATAAAAAAATTCTCATTGAGGGGCACAGCCAAGAGAAGGCCGCTCCCTATAATAATGACTGGGAATTCGCTGCAGCTCGCGCGATCACATTGGTTCGCTATTTGGCGAAGGTTCATAAAATTGATAGTCAGCGTTTGATGGCGCTGTCGTATGGATCGCAGCGCCCTTATGATGACAATAAATCTAAAAATCCGGATCAATTAAATGAGCGTGTTGAGGTTGTGATTCTCAATGGTGATATTGATCTTTAAAATTCTCTCTCAATTGATAATTTTTTAATTACAACATCGCTTTTTGGACGATCCATATTATCGCGAGGAACGTTTGCTATTTTATCAACAACGTCTTGTCCAGAGACGACTTCACCAAAAACAGAGTGCTTGTTATCCAAATGTGGGGTTGGTGCGACAGTGATAAAAAATTGCGAACCATTGGTGTTGGGTCCGCGATTAGCCATCGATAATATATATTTACGTTCGTGTTTAAGGCTGGCGTGGAATTCATCTTTGAATTCATATCCCGGGCCGCCACGTCCAGTGCCTTGAGGGTCTCCCCCTTGAATCATAAAGCCAGGAATAACGCGGTGGAAAACTGTGCCATCGTAGAAACGTCGCTTTACTTTATCTCCGGGTTTTCCTTTTGACGGAACGGATTCAATAAACTCTTTTGTGCCTTCCGCGAGCCCAACAAAATTTTCAACAGTATTGGGAGCTAACTGGTGGTGTAACTTCACTTTGATTGTTCCCAATGGCTTTCCATCACTTTCAATTTCGAATACAGCGAACATCTTTTTGGGTTTTCCTTTCGGTGTTGCTAAAGGTTTCTCTTCGGCCTTTTTCTCGATAACCAAGGCTCCTTTTGGTGCCTCAACCGTTTTTTCCATCTTTGGAGCAGATGGAGCAACGGGTGGTGTTGTTTCAGGCTTTGCTGCGTCTGCAGCATTTGCGTTCAAAGAAAACAGGCAGAACGCGAAGATATAGATCAATACAACGAATGTTAAGCTTTTTTTACTCATATATACCTCAACCTTGTTACGCTAACTTTCCATGTAAATAGGGTCAAGTTGTTTCAGAATCAGCCTGGCCTCCTCGAGTTCTGAGGTGAGCTGGATGCATAACGCATCTTCTTCTATACCCAAAAAGCGCGCCATGTTTACAAATAAGGGCTCTGAGAATGAGATTTGAGAAACACTGCGGCTGGCAAGAAGTTGTAACAGTTGCTCCGTCTTGCGAAATGAAAAATATAACTGCGTTAAGCGCTCGCCATATTTCTTCCAAAGCGGTTGCAATGACATTAGTTGTTGAATTGTGTCGGTTGTATTGGGTGAACTGGGTATGGTGAGTGTATTAAGTAAAGTATTTTGAATTGCAAACTCGATTTCTACGAGACCACCGGGGCTATGCTTTAAATTCAAATCTGTTGTCGAAACATCGGGCAAGATTAACTTCTTTCGAATACTGCGAAGCTCGAGAATGTCCCTTTCGGATAATCCTTTTTTAGTAATCAGGGCAAGTAATTTCTCGATGTGGAATGTGCCAATGGAACGGACGCGCAAATAGGATTGTCTTTCCCAAACGGAAGCTTCATTTTCAAAATACTCATACAGGCGGCTTTCATGGACTATCAGCGGACCCGCGTGCCCAGAAGGGCGCAGTCGCAGATCTACATTGTATAGCGAACCTCCGCGCTGTTGTTCGGTCAGCCTTGACATCATTCGACGTGCAAGACGCGAATCGCTTTCTTGAGCGGGTTGATCCGTGACAAAGATAAAATCAAGATCCGAACGCAAGCCCATTTCTCTGCCGCCCCACTTTCCTAAAGCTAAAATTGAAGGGGAGTGGGTTAAATTTAAATCAGTCACGAGTAAGCGTAATAGATGGCTGCAAATATGATCTGCCGTCGAGCTTAATGTGTATTGTAACTTTGTTATATTTTGATCATTCAAAAATTCGATTGCAGTTAGTAATTCTGTAAGCAGGCGCCGTTCAGAAAATTGAGTCAGCGCTTCATCCAGTTGATCCGATATTGTGTTTTGGGCCTTATAAATAAAGCTGTCGATGAGTTCTGGGCGTGAGGCAATAATTCCGCCCAAATAGGGCGAAACGGAAAATAATCGAGCCAAGTCTTGAATCAGTCGTGGCGTACGAAGTAACAAAGAAAAGAAAGTCGCTTTGGCACGAGTGCTTTTAATAAAATCCAAAAGTAATTGCAGTCCTAACTCTAAATCCAAACCCGTACGCGACATCTCTTCAATAAAAAGACGCATGACTTTGAGGCGAATATGTTCGTCGCGCTCACTTTTTTTTGAATACACTGATGCATTCAGCAGTGCGGGCCAAGTTTCATTAAAAGATTTTTCGCTAAAACCAAGTCCCAAAAACCAGTCGCGTTGTTGCTCAGGTGGAGGAAAGAGAGAGGTGGTGTTGTCTTGTGCTGCCCCCAAGACATCCGAAACGAGCGAATCAATTTTGTTACGATCCGCATTTAAGCGCTGCCGTTCTGAGTCGGAAAGACTTGGATAAGTGCTTTGATCAGATAAAAAATGCGTTTGTCGATCTTCTGTTAGTTGAACTTGATTTTCTAAAGTGCGTAACTCCCAGTAGCGTTCAATAAGATAGTTCGCAACTTCGGTTTGAAGTAAGTTGGCACTTGCTAAATTTTTGTACGCCAGTGGTGTCGAGTGTGTTTGCAAACTTGTAATACGACCACCATGTAAAACTTGAAGGGCGTGCGCAAATAGTTCGATATCACGAATACCACCCACCCCAGTTTTTAAGTCCCAGCCTTCCGTATACTGCATAGAGAGGGCATGAATTTTGGGCCGTAGTGCTTTTAAATCGTCAAGCAAGGTATAATCCAAAAACTTTCGATAAGAATATTTTCGTGCCACGGATGAAATCGTATTGATCACACTAGAATTGCCGGTCAATGCTCGCAAGCGAACAAGAGCTAATCTTTCCCAGGCTTCGCCTTGGGTCCAATAATGATTTTCAAATCGATCCGGCGTAACCCACAGGGGTGATGACTTGCCACCAGGTCTTAAATCAAAATCCATTCGCAAGAGCCAGCCGTTCTCAGTTGTTTGCGAAATTGTATTGCGAAATTTTCTGAACGGAGCCTCGAGATGTTCCTGTATTCCAGATTCGCAAACAATGATCAGATCAACATCGGAGCTTAAATTGAGCTCCTCAGCGCCGAGTTTTCCCATTGCAAACAGCGCCACAGGAAATTGGTCAAGACCGGCGTCATTCCAGGCTTGAACTAAAATGTGCTCGGAGGTTCTGCTCCAAAAAAAACAAATCTCTTCCGTGCTGGCGGTTTGATGAAATGAGGCCATGGCGGCTTTCAGCCAGGCCTCGTGTCGGCGAAAATGTAATGAAGATGAATCTGAGATACGATCTAGAATACTTTTATAGCGCTGAATTGCGGAACTATAGCGAAAAGCTTGGGCCCACTGTTCTGGATTGTAATCGACTAAATCAGTGAGCCCTACTTTTAACATAAATTAATCAACTAGCGGTGACCACTTCGGTTTGAAGTAATCAAACTTATCATAGGTGATTCTTCGTTCGTTCGTTCCATCCGGACTGACAATGTAAACTTGATTATTGCCAGTACGATTACTAATAAACATGACGTGGCGTCCATCTGGCGAGAAAGTCGGGTCTTCATTATTGGCTGCTCGTCCGCCGGGCATAGTGGCATCTGTTAATCGCTTCAGTCCTGTTCCGTCGACATTCATGATAAAAATGTCGAAGTGATTGGAATCATAACCTGCAAATGCAATCTTCTTTCCGTCTGGAGACCAGGTTGGTGTTGCATTGTATCGACCAGCAAATGTTAAGCGCTTCAATCCAGTTCCATCCAAATTCATTACGTAGACCATCGGGCGTCCACTGCGATCCGAAGAAAAAGCAATCTTGCTTCCATCCGGAGAAATCGCGGGCTCCACATTCATCGCGCCTGCAGGTCCATCCGTGATACGCAATAAAGTTTTTCCATCTAAAGTCATACGATAAATATCTGGATGCCCTCCTTGTGAAATAGTCAGATATAAATATTTATCATCAGGGCTGAAGGCGGCTCCTGAATTAATGCCTTTACGGTAAGAAACTAAAAAGCGCTGTCCGGTTTTCAAATCATAAGTGAACAGATCGGCATTACGCATTTTTGCATTCTTGTGGTAAGCAAACGAGGTATAGGCGATTTTGTTTCCATTGGCCGACCATGCCGGTGATACGCTAATCGATTGATGCGAAGTCATCTTCTGAATATTTTCTCCGTCCCAATCCATAATAAAAATTTCTTTTTGATCTTTCTTGTCGCGATTCGCTGAAAGAACAATCTTCGTTAAGAACATTCCAGGTTGGCCTGTGAGGTTCTTCAATAAATCATTGGCAAAAGTATGAGCGACTTTGCGAGCAGAATCTAATGTACCTTCATACGTGCGGCCAAAAATAAGTTTCGCTTGAGGAACATGATAAACATAAACTTCAAAAGATAATTTCGATCCAGTGACTCTGTATCCGCCACGAATCAAAAATTCTGTTCCAATCGTTTTCCATTTTTTAAAATCAAAGCCATTTTCTTCGCCTGGAGCCGGCTTTAAGCCCACTTTGTTTGGATCCTCAAGAAAAGCCTCTTGTTTGATAAAATTAAAATAACCGGAAACACTAAGATCATTAAACACGGTTTTATAAAGTGTTTGCCCGGCTTCAATATTTTTAGACTGAGCAGCATCAGCCCCGAAATATTGGAAAGCGGGTAAGGCCAAAAGACTTTGCTTCGCTTGGGCTTTACCCACATCAATATAAATTTGATCGGCGTGTGAATAAGTCGCTCCACAAAGCAAAAGAGAAAATATTAATTTTGTAATCATACACACCTCAATCTGGGAAGTTTAAGACTATGCCTCGCATACTCATGATGCCCTTCAGGCGCTCTGGCGGCTGGGGAAATGGTGACGATTTTTCAATCGCATCCAAAACATGTCCGTCAAAAATATCATTGCCCGAAGATTTTAAAATTTGTTTACGCACCACGAGCCCGTCACTATCCAATACCACAAGGGCTTGAGCGCGAAGATCGGATTGTTCGAGCCACTGCGGGATGCTCCAATGCTGATTCAAATGAGCGCGCAAAGTGGTAAAATAGTTATCGAACTGCACTTTCTCTAAACCAGTTAAGCTGTCTCCGGCATTTAAGACATTGCCTTTGTATGTAGTCGGTTTGGGTTTCGCCTTTTCGGCGGTCTCTTGTTTGAATTTATCGATTGCATCCAAGGCTTTTAATTTCTCAAGAGCCTTCTTTTGTAAAGAAACGGCATCTTTCTTTACAACTTCGGGCTTTTTCTCAACAGGTTTTACTTCTGGAGTTGGCTTTTTTACTTCTACTTTAGGAATGGGTGCGGGCGCAGACGTCGAATTTTCGACAATTTTATCGGGTAAATCGACCACATCGACTCGAATGGCATTTCGAATCTCAAGTGGCTCAGAGGGGATCAGTGCGGCTCGTACTATAAAAATTGTGAAAATAATAATGTGCGCGCCAAGAGAATAGAGAACAAAGCGGGAGAAGGCGTCGTCACCATGTGGGAGCGCCATTGCAAATTTCAAGGGGAAGACTTTGGTTGTGTAATCAAACCGATTTGGTAGATTCCTGCGGCGCGAATTTCTCCCATGGCCTCGGCCACAAATCCGTAATCCACCTGACGATCGGCTTGAATGTAGATTTGCTTGTTCTTTCTTGTTTCAAAAATAGCTTTTAATTTGTTCGCAAGTTGAGCAATCGGAAGATTGGCTTCGCCCGCTTGAATTTGTCTATTCTTTTTGATCACTAAAATAAAAGGTTCATCTGTCGCCGGAACTCCAGAGCTAGCTGTTTGTGGTAATTCCACATCCAAACCTTGCTGCATCATAGGTGCTGTGACCATAAAGATAATTAGCAACACGAGCATCACATCTACGAAGGGCGTAACATTGATCTCGCTCATAACGATGCGAGAGCTTGAACCTTTGACGGGTGACATTCCCATTATTTATCCCTAAAGAAGTTTCTCTTTGCGATATTCAAAAAGTCAGAAGCGAAATTGTTTAAGTCGTGTTCTTCGCGGCGCAATTGAGTCACAAAGTGATTGTAGGCGACCGTTGCCGGAATAGCGGCGAATAATCCGACACCTGTTGCAATCAGGGCTTCAGAAATACCAGGAGCGACGACAGCCAAAGAGGCCATGCCTGTTGCGCCAATCTTATGGAAAGATCCCATGATCCCCCAAACAGTACCAAATAAACCGATAAATGGACCGGTACTGCCTGTGGTCGCAAGCAAACTCAAGCGCTTTTCCAAAAGTAAAATTTCAGAATCGATTGCTTTTCTTAAAGCCCGCTCAAGGTTGTCGATGCCAGAAAGAAGTGGCGTTGAATTCTCATCATCCGATGCTTGCGCCAATGTCGAATCTGCAATTTTTCTTAACTCGAGATAACCGGCACGAAACACATGGGCCAAATTGCTATCTGGATATTTCGATAAGTTTTCAAAAATATCATCCAGCGAATTGGCTTTCCAGAAAGCATCAATAAATGGGGCGTTAGCAGCCGCGGTTTCTTTGAGTTGACGTTTTTTAGTAAAAATAATCGCCCACGACATTACGGACAGACCAACTAATAAAAGAAGTGTCAGTTGAACGACGATATTGGCGGAGGCAATCGCATGCCAAGCGCCTGTGTTGACTCCAACGGCGACTGAGTTATCGGCAAAAGCTTGTGACATAAAAAAATGAATAATAAACATACTAAAAAGGCTAAATGTCTTTAGCTCTGAGATCAAGGTGTTACATTGCTGGGGCGAGTTGTCATAAACCCACTTGTTTCAGGAAGCAGTTCTTTGACTTTTTCAGAGAAGGGTTCTTTCACAATAGGAATGATTTTTTTGTGTCGACGCTTCAGTTCTGCAAGAGTGCGCTCATCGAAGACCCACAGATCATCCATGTCGGCTTCGGCGATGAAAACATCAGCTTTTAAATCTGCAAAAGTCTCAAGAAAAATGGATTTCATCAGTAAAAAGCGTGTAACGGCCGAGGGGTCGATTCCAAAAATCCAAGTTTGTAAATCGCGACGCAGTTCGCGTAATGTAGTGGCAAAAGGGCTTTGTAAAATCACGCGATCTTTTAAGTTCAGCTCCTGCATTAGCTTTGCCAGCGCGGGCATCTTTTCTGGATAACGAACATGTATATTCAATAAAAAATCAGCTGTGGGAAAGGCTTCGACGAATTCCTTTAAAGTCATAGGTGGGTAGCGCCGACCTTGGAAAGCCGCGCTTTTTTGGCCGAGATTGAGTTGTTTAAATTGTTGCAAGGTTTGGAAAGAGACCAGGCCCTGGGCTTCAGTCTGGGTTTCGAGCAATTCTGGCCCAAAGACCACCCAATGTTCATCTTGAGTGAGCTGTAGATCAGCGCCTAAGATCCATCCCTCATCAAGGGCGGCCTGAAAGGCTTCTCGACTGGAAGCTGGACCTTTGGTGGTGTCGCCACCCAGTAAAATCCGCCAGGGAGTTTTGCTCATAAAAACGTGATCAAATGGGGCGTAGGCGGTAGAGAGCCCCAAATAACGCAACGCAAGTATGACTAAAAAACAACTGATTACAGAGATCACAGTGATCATTAGCAGGCGAACAAATGCATTTATCATGCAGGCTAAAGTATTGAAAAGAACTCATGAAGTCTAGAACTTTTAAAAAGCTGTGCGCATCCGCTATATACGCTTAAAAAAAACGTATATAGGTGGAAAATCAACTTGTTTTCGTTTCGCTTTCAAGTACAAAGGTAGACCGTATGAACAAGATGAATAGGAAAGTCGAATACGCTCTGATGGCGTTAAAGGTCATGAGTGGCAAGGGGCAAGGTGAGCTGACGACAGCAAAAGAAGTCGCGCAGTTAGCTGGCTGTCCTTTTGATGCCACGGCCCGAGTGATGCAGCAAATGTGCTCACAGGGATTGCTGAAATCCGAGCAGGGTGCCCACGGTGGTTATCAAATCATGCGCGATCTTTCCAAAGTTTCTGTTCATGACTTAACTGAAATGATTATCGGACCTCAGCACTTGGTGAAATGTCTGCATGAAGAAGAAGAGGGTTCATGTGAATTGGTGGATAAGTGCAATATGCAATCTCCACTCACCGAATTAAATCGCAAAGTAAAAGAATTTTATCGCAGCGTCAGTTTAAAAGATGTTTTGCGTGTTCGTGACCACGGAGTTCGCAGTTGAAGGATTTAGAAGCGCAAAAAGAATATAAATATGGATTTGTCACCGACATCGAGGCGGATACGATTCCGCGTGGTTTAAGTGAAGATATCGTGCGAATGATTTCGGCGAAGAAAAATGAGCCGGAATGGATGCTTGAGTTACGCTTGAAGGCTTATCGACATTGGTTAACAATGATTGAGCCGAAATGGGCTCATGTTCATTATGATCCGATCGATTTTCAAGATGTCGTTTATTATTCTGCTCCTAAAAAGGCGGAAGCGGCGGCTGATAAGCCGAAGTCATTAGAAGAAATTGATCCGGAGCTATTGAAAACATTTGAACGCTTAGGAATCCCGTTATCAGAACAAAAGCGTATTTCAGGTGTGGCCGTCGATGCGGTGTTTGATAGTGTCTCTGTTGGGACCACTCATCAAGAATTATTAAAAGAACATGGTGTGGTTTTTTGTTCGATTTCAGAAGCGATTCATGAGCATCCGGAATTGGTGAAAAAATATTTTGGTACAGTTGTTCCTTATGCTGATAATTTCTATTCCGCATTGAATGCAGCCGTTTTTACCGATGGATCTTTTTGTTATATTCCAAAGGGCGTGAAGTGCCCGGTCGATCTTTCGACGTATTTCCGTATTAATGCCAAAGACACAGGGCAATTTGAAAGAACATTGTTAATTGCAGATGAAGGTTCATTTGTTAACTATCTTGAGGGCTGTACAGCTCCTATGCGAGATACGAACCAATTGCATGCGGCCGTCGTTGAGTTAATTGCCTTAGAAAATGCAGAGATTCGTTATTCGACCGTACAAAATTGGTATGCAGGTGATCGCGAAGGTAAGGGCGGCATTTATAACTTCGTTACGAAGCGTGGAAAGTGTGCAGGCAAAGATTCAAAAATTTCCTGGACACAAGTGGAAGCGGGATCTGCGATCACTTGGAAATATCCAAGCGTCATTTTGCAGGGTGAAAATTCGGTGGGTGCTTTTTATTCTGTGGCTTTGACTCATGATAAAATGCAGGCCGATACTGGAACGAAAATGATCCATATCGGGAAGAACACTCGTAGCACGATTGTTTCAAAAGGAATTTCCACAGATCATTCGAGTAACAGCTATCGTGGTTTAGTGAAAATCATGCCGTCAGCACACGGGGCTCGTAATTATTCACAATGTGATTCGATGTTGGTGGGTGCCCAAAGCTCGGCGAATACCTTTCCATATATTGAAGTGAAAAATAATTCGGCCGTTGTTGAACATGAGGCCTCGACTTCGCGAATTAGCGAAGAGCAAATGTTTTACCTGAAATCCAGAGGGTTATCCACAGAGCAATCGGTGTCCTTGCTTGTAAATGGATTTTGTAAAGATGTGTTTAAGCAGTTGCCGCTCGAATTTAGCGTCGAAGCGGTGAAGTTAATTGAAATGAAATTAGAGAATAGCGTCGGATAAGGATAAACAGATGTTACAGATTAAAAATTTGCACGCCAGAGTAAATGGCAAAGAAGTTTTAAAGGGCATCAACCTGAATATTAAACCAGGTGAAGTTCACGCCATCATGGGGCCGAACGGTTCGGGCAAAAGTACATTATCAAAAGTGATCGCGGGCCATCCGGGTTATGAAGTGACTTCGGGAGATGTGCTTTATGATATCAATTTCAAACCGACTAATATTCTATCTATGGAAGCCGATGAACGCGCAAAAGAAGGAATCTTCTTGGCGTTTCAGTACCCAGTTGAAGTTCCCGGTGTAAGCAATATCGTTTTTTTAAAAACTGCATTTGATGCCATTTGCAAACATCAAGGTATTGCCGAAATGGATCATGCCGAATTTCAAAACTTTTTACGTAAGAAAGCTGAGATCGTAGAAATGGATTCTGCTTTCTTCGATCGTTCTGTAAATGAGGGTTTTTCGGGCGGCGAAAAAAAGCGCAATGAAATTTTACAAATGGCAGTTTTAAATCCTCGCCTCTCATTTTTAGATGAAACAGATTCGGGCCTAGATATCGATTCTTTAAAGATCGTGGCTTCGGGTGTGAACAAGTTGCGCTCAAAAGAAAATGCCATGGTGTTGATTACGCACTATCAAAGATTATTGAATTATATCGTACCTGATTTTGTTCACGTTTTAGTAAATGGAAAAATTGTGGAATCTGGCGACAAGAGTTTGGCTCTGAAGTTGGAAAAAGAAGGTTATGCTGCATTTTAATGAACTTTTTCAGATGAATAAAAGTCCAAGCCCTGCCCAGCAGCAGGCGTGGCAGCGCTTTAGTGCTTTGGGTTTTCCTAAGCAAAAACAAGAGCAATGGCGCTACACGAATTTATCTCGCTTAGAGAAAGCAGAGCTCGCGTGGCCTCAATCTTCGTCGTATATTTCGTCGGTGGATTTGAGTGCATTAGGCGGACTGGATACAATTTGGATTCGCAATGGTTTCTCTGATTTTAGTACAGTGAAAAATTCTTCGTTTGAAATTCAGCCCATTCAAAAAGTCATGACTAGTGATCCGACCAGTGACAACGCTTTAACACATTTGAATTTGGCGTTATGCTCTGGCGGAGTTTCTATTCAAGTCAAAGCAAGCGAAAAGCGCTCTACACTGCTAATTGTACATCAATCCGAGGGCGCGATTCAGTCGCATGCTCGTAATAAAGTGATTGTGGATGCCAATGCAGAAGTCGATATTGTCGAGTTGTTCCTGGGTGAAGAGGATCAAAGCTATTGGAGCAACTCTGTTACTGAAATCGTTTTGCAAGCCAACGCTAAAGCGTCTTACGCAAAATTGCAGACACAATCGAAGCAAGCTTTTCATACCGGGTACACCACTGTGCGAGTGGCCAAAGATGGTTTGTTCCATGGATTTTTGTTAAGCCAAGGCTCTTCTTTGCAACGCGAAGAGATACATGCCTTTGTCGAGGGCGAAGGGGCGCAAGTCGCACTTCATGGATTAACGATTGGTGCAGGGAAACAGCATCTTGATACACGCGTGAACGTTGAGCACCAAAAAGGCCGCTCTGAAAGCCGACAAATTTTTAAAAGTATTATGGGTGATGAGTCGCGCGGAGTATTCAATGGGCGCATTTATATTGCCAAAGATGCGCAGCATGTGGACTCAAAACAAATGCATAAAGGTTTGTTGCTGAATGCCCATGCAGAAATTGATGCAAAACCGGAACTTGAAATTTATGCGGATGATGTGAAGGCTGCTCATGGTGCAACTGTTGGGCAGCTCAGTGAACTAGAAACATTCTATCTGATGTCGCGTGGAATTTCGCGTGCACGAGCCGTTGAATTATTAACGGAAGGCTTTGTGCGCGATGTGATTGGCAAAGTGAAATTAGCGGCAGTGCAAGACTATGTGAGGTCCAAATGTTAAACATTCAGGACGTACAAAAACAATTTCCACAATTAAAAGTAGCGGTTCGCGGCGGTCGCTTAGTTTATTTGGATAGTGCGGCGACCACTTTAAAGCCCCAAGTGGTGATTGATCGTTTAACAAAAATCTATTCGTCAGAAGTTTCGAATGTGCACCGTGGTGCCCATGATTTAAGTGATCGTGCAACGACGTCTTACGAAAACGCTCGTGAAACGGTCCGAAAATTTATCAATGCAGCAAGTGTAAATGAAATTATTTTTACCAAAGGCACAACAGAAGGTTTGAACCTTGTTGCGCAAAGCTTTGGTCATGCCTTTTTAAATGAAGGTGATGAAATTCTATTAACAGAAATGGAACATCACTCGAATATTGTGCCTTGGCAACTGATTGCAAAGGCAAAGGGCTTAAAGATTGTTGCAGCACCTATTACTTCGCAAGGAGAAATTGATTTAGAAGGGTTCAAAAATAAATTATCGAAAAAAACAAAGATCGTTTCATTTTGTCAGATTTCAAATGCATTGGGCACAATCAATCCGGCATCAGAACTGATTCGAATGGCAAAAGAAGTCGGCGCAATCACGGTCATCGATGCGGCTCAGTCCGTATCAGCTGAAGCCATAGATGTGCAAAAGTTAGGTTGTGATTTCTTGGCTTTTTCGGGTCATAAATTATTTGGTCCTAATGGCATTGGAGTTTTATTTGGTCGCCAAGAGTTATTAAATAAAATGCCGCCATATCAAGGTGGCGGATCAATGATTGGTAAAGTCACATTTGCTAATACGACATTCTTAGAAGCGCCACAAAGATTTGAGGCTGGAACTCCGCCTGTAGCTGAGGCCATTGCATTGGGCACGGCTATTGATTACTTCCAATCTTTAGGATTAGAGAATATTAAAGCTCACAAGAAGAATTTATTAGCTAAAGCCACCATGATGTTGAATGAAATCCCAAGCATTCAATTGATCGGCGAGGCAAAACATAAAACCAGCGTGATTTCATTTCTAATGAAGGGGGCTCATCCATCGGATGTGGGACCATTATTAGATCAACAGGGAATTGCCGTTCGTTGCGGTCACCACTGTAATCAACCGTTGATGGATGTTTTAAAAATTCCAGGAACGGTACGCGCTTCTTTTTCTATTTATAATTCAGAAGACGATATTGAAGTGTTACGAAAAGGGCTGATCAAGGCCCAGGAGATTTTGCTATGAATACACCGTTGGCAGCACACGATGTGATGGTACGCGTACAATCCACTCCCAATCCAAATGCATTGAAATTTGTTGTGAATACAAATTTGAAAAATGAAGGGAAGGCGACTTTCAATAATATTCATGAAAGTAATGGCCTACCGCTTGTTGAAAGTGTTTTTACAATTCCTGGTGTGAAGCAGGTTTATTTATTTCAGAATACCATGACGGTCACACATACTGGTGACATGGATAATGATTTGTTGGCGCAAGATGTGGAAGCGATTTTAAAAACGCGTATTCCGATTCACAAAGCGGATTTCAAGGCACCGGATGAGCAGCCGAAAACGGTTCAGGCCAAGGATCGTTCTAATTTATCTGCAGAGATGCAACAAATAGAAGAAATTTTAGATCGTACCATTCGTCCCGGTTTACAATCAGATGGTGGCGATGTGGAAATTATTAGCTTTAAAGACAACGAACTGAGAATTTTGTATCAAGGTGCTTGTGGTGGTTGCCCATCGTCTATGATGGGAACATTGGACGCGATTCAGGGAATTCTACAACACGAATTGGCCAATGACCAAATTCGTGTTGTCCCAATCTAAAAGGTACGCCGTACCTTTTAGGGACTCACCGTCCCAATTTAGCGATTAAAAATACAAACGCGAACAATGCCGGAAGGATGGCTAATTTTCAAAGCACGAACTTCGTTATCAGAATGTGCTGCGTGTTGAGCTTTGATGCGATCTAACATGCCGTCGGTGTGAACTGGAAGTGCACATTTTGCATTTTCTGAGAGAAATCCTGCATCACTTAATTCGGCAATTATTTTTGATCGGGCACTTTCAAGCGCATCAATAATTTCAGCTAAATCTTTTCCAGAGCCAGATTCTTTGCGAACAAGCTCGGCTTGAACTTCGGGTTGATTCAATTGATATTGACCGCTGCTTTTACAGTAGAGCTCTACGCTTCCCACAAGTTCTGCTCGCGCTACAACAAGCTTACAAGAGGTTGTATATTCGCTGGCTTGCACCAGGACGTCAGTCTTTAGATCTGCTTTAGCAGGGGCTAAACTCATCATAAAGATCATTAGGATTTGGTTCATAGCTTTACTCCTAAGTGCTCAAAACTGTAGATTTTCTCAAAGAAGTGACAATTTTGAGCTTTAACAGCCCTTTTATTCGCTCTTTATGAGCGAAATGGGGGCTGTATAGAGGATAAAGCAAATGCAGGGCCAAATTATTTAAATATTTTTAATTGTGATTCGACATTTTCACGTGTGCGTTCCGCGAGCGCGGCTTTATCGAGGTCCATTTGCTTCTGTAAAACGGTATTGTATTGGGCAATTTCTCTAAATGGCATGCCATTTTCGAGAAGGGAAGCGCGTAAAAATAATTTTGAATTTTCAGCTGATGAGCCACGAACAGTGATCTCAACCAATTGAGTTTGACCGGGCTGTACTTGTGTAACGATAGAATTCAATTCGCCTGAGACCAAAGTTAAATCGGCCGGTAAAGACCAAGATAATGCGACATTTTGAAGCTTAACATCAGAAGACAATTCGGCGACGACAGTAAAATCTCGGCCGACCTCATAATCATCATCCGAAGCAGAGCGAAGAGAAAGGTTAAGATTGCTGTGTAATTTGCGAGTGATGTTGAGGCGGCTCGCTAAACTTTCTTGTTGAAAGTTCATATTTTTTCCTGAATGAGACACATTCACTTTGGAAAATGCAAATCCCAATAACATCAACGTGCAGATTGTAATTAAGGCTGCGGTGCGGGACATAACTGCTCTCCTCCAGAAATTTCTAAATGATAAGTTGCAGTTCCGCCAATCACAGAAGATGCGGCCCAGGCTTTGACGTTAATCAAATAATCACCTGCAACGAGGTTGCTTGTGTTGATGGCCTCTAGTTGTGTGGACCCAATGCTTCCCATTGGATCGGCAATACTGTAGCCAACAATATCGTTGCTGTTTCCGTAGCGGGCTTTTGATTTATAAACGTAAAGGTCTAAGTCGACTTGTGGAGTTCCACTGGTCGTCACATATGATAATGTAAGACTGAACGGTCCGCCCGGATGCTTGTAAAAAAAGAAATCATTGTTACTAAATAAATTTGCGCCCGTAAAAGAATTGGGGGATGTTTCTGTAATCGGCGTGATTGTAAAATCATGTGTACATGAGGCGGTGTTGTCTACGTATAAAGCATATTCACGGCGGAAGCGTTCAACATTTGTAGCTAGAGATGGATCAAAGTCTTCTCGGACTTGGCGTTCGATTTTACGAATGTCGGTCCAATCGGATGAAGCTCCGATACGTGTCGCCTGAACTTGATGTAACAATCCTATATCGCGAAAATTTGTATTGGTATTTTTAAACCCATCAGTAGATGTTATTGCGGCCCAAATTTCGGCAAATTTTTCTTTGATGCCGTCAGTTCCACCGTTTAAAGTTTCAGAAGTTGTGTCGTCGATGGCATCCCATAAAAGTCGTGTCACTGAGAACTCACGAAAGTTTCCTTGGCCATCTAAAGTGGGCTCATCATATCCAGAAACACTGGCATCCTCGAGGTCCACAAAAAAGTATGCACCCTGGTATGTTCCATCGATGTTGCCGTAGGTATCGATGTAATAAGGATTATTTAAGATGGCGGCTTGAATAAAATTTCCCCAGCCTTCACTCCAAGCCAAACGTGGATCAATAATTTTATTACCATTATGTGCGCCACCAGGTGAATTTGTAATGGTCATAACATCTTCGAGAAAATGTCCATATTCATGTAAGATGATTGAATTATCGAAGTGATCTGTATCGGCGTTGTCGACCTCACCGGCCTCTCCACCTGCAATAAATAGCCGCGAATAAGACGGAAGATAAAAACTCAGTCCAGCGCTACTGCCAAAGTAGTTGTTTGGATTAAAGCCTTTTTCCCAATAGGCATAAACTTTAGGAGCTGCGGTTGAAGGAAATGGATCACATCCTGTATAGGTACAAGCCGTAGTGCCAGCATTGGTCTTTAAAAAGTTATTCGCATTCAATAATTGATCTAAAATATTGAAGGCGGCTCCAAGTAGTTCGCCATCAGCTGTGGCAAGAAAGGTCAGACTGGCATTTCCCGCAGAAGAATCAACCGTTTGAGAAAGTGAATAAAATTGATTTCTCTCCGGTGCATCTAAAACAGAGGCTTTTAAATCATCATTGTAAGCACGTGAGTTCACGGAGACTGTGTAAACGCCTGTGTTGGCTGGCAGTAAAAGGGTGAACTCTCCAATGTTGCTGGTGGTATCACATTGGGCAACAGTTCCTGTTGAATCTGTCACTCGAACTTCAGCTCGACGAATTTTTCTGGCCGTACCCGGAGCTCCCAATCCACCCGTGGCAATATCTGTTCCTACGATTTCACGTGCTTGATATTCGGCTACTCCATGAACAGAGATCGTTGTGCCGCCATAAGTGATTGAGGTGCTACAGTAGGCTGTTTCTGTTGGGCCCGAAACGGTTGGAGATACGCGGCTATTCAAATTCGATTGATTCGAAACTGTCTGAGTACAGGCGATTAATGTTGTGCAGATTAAAAAGATCAGTGTTCGAAAGCTATAAGCCATAGAGACTTATCGGCTTTTCGATTGCGAGGATAAGAAAAAATAAGACAAAAGTCTCAGATTGAGGCAGTCAAAAAGTCTTGATATAGTGGTAGCAAGTGAGGGACTTTCATCGTGCAGATCGGTTTCAATTCAGACATATCCATCGAAGGCATTGACTATCATGTACAGACTGAAGATTGGGGAAAATCCAATCCCTTTTTGGTAAGCCGTGTTTTTCGCCATGGCGCCGTTTTAAAAAGTATTAAGACCTCCTATCAAGACGTCCTTCCCAAAGGTCCAGATTCGGATGCTATTGCCATTCGATTTGCTATGCGTATTCAGCATGATCAAATTCTGGACCTGTTAGTTTCTGGTCAATTGCTGAAGTGAGCTCTACAATAAAAGAGTGATTACATTTTCTCATACATACAAAACTTATCCGGGTCCCGTGCATGCGGTGAAAGACATCAATTTACAAATTGAAAAAGGTGAATTCGTGTTTTTGACTGGTCCAAGCGGTGCGGGCAAAACGACACTCTTTCGGTTGATTTCGGCTTACGACCGCGCCACCTCGGGTGGGATTCAAGTGGCGGGTTACGATCTGAATGATATCAACGAGCGGCAGATTCCATTTTTTCGCCGACGCATTGGTGTGATCTATCAAGATTTCCGTTTATTAAAGAGCCGCTCTGTTTTTGAAAATGTGGCGATGCCTTTAGAAATTCGGGGAGAACGTCCGAAGCAAATCGAGCGTCGTGTAAATGACATTTTAGATCAGGTTTCATTGCTTGATAAGTGGGATGCTCACCCAGAACATCTTTCTGGCGGAGAGCAACAACGGGTTTCGATTGCGCGCGCTCTGATCCATCAGCCTGGCGTTTTGATTGCGGATGAGCCGACGGGAAATTTGGACCCAGCACTTGCAAAAGAGATTATGCGCTTGCTTGATCGTGTGAATGCGCAAGGAACGACAGTATTTATCGCAACCCATGACCATGCATTGGTCGAATCCATGGACCGTCGAGTCGTGGAAATTAAGGATGGCCATATTCGGGGGCGAGCATAATGGGCGCTTGGAGAAACTTTTTAAGATCATGGTCTCAAACTCCGGGTATTCACTTATCAACTCTGATTGTATTGATCAGTTCATTTTGTGTGATCACACTGTGTACGACTGTAGTTGGCAATATGAAGCAAATCTTAAGCCGCTGGGGTCAGTCGGTTCAGGTGACGGTTTATTTAAAAGACAATTTAAATCAAGAACAGGTTTCAAAAGTACAATCATTACTAACGGATTTAGGCGAGTTTGAAAAAATAGATTTTGTTTCACGTGAACAAGCAGCGGAACGATTTCAAAAATCCATGGGCTCTTACTCTCCAAAATTATTTAACGATCCTGAATTTGGCAATCCACTGCCAATGAGCTTTGAAGCCACATTAAAAAATAGTGTTCAATCCGCTCTTCATTACGCCAACCTCGTGAGTTTAGGAAAGGCCATACAAGTTTTTGAAGGAGTGGACGAAGTTTCTTACGGGCAGGGCTGGGTTGAAAATTATGCGGGTTTCTTAAAGAGCTTTGATTATGGCAGCTGGACGCTAATGGCCATTTTATTGTTTGGTTCAGTTCTTGTGATTGGAAATTCGATTCGTAGTTCGATACATCAGCGTCGAGATGAAATTGAAATTTTAGAGCTATGTGGTGCCACGGCCTTTCATATTCGATGGCCTTATGTATTCGAAGGAGCTTTGAGTGGCGGAATTGCGGCTTCATTAGCTGTGCTTATTACCTACGGTTTATTCTTATGGCTCAAGCAAATCTTTGGAGGCTCGCTATTTTTGTGGGGTATTGAGGGCGAGGTTCGTTTCTTAACCGTCGGTCATATTCTTGGGCTTATTACTCTTGGTATTTCGATGGGTGCTTTTGGAAGCTACATGTGCGTACGTAAATTGGCGAGTGGCTGGTCTGCGGCCGAACGAGTGCATTCATGAAATGGCTCTTGGTTTTGGTATTTTTATCTGCGGTTCAAGGTGCTAACGCCGAAGATTTGGCAGACGAGTATCAGCAGACCAAGCAAAAGCTGTCTGAGGAAGAGCGAATCCATCGTCAGACACTCGGTTCTTTGTATTCGATCAATAAAAAAATGAAAAGTATGAGTTCAAAGCGTGGGAAATTGACGGATAAAGTGCTGGGCGCGGAAGTGGATGTCAGGCAATTAGCCAAGGCGATTGCCCAACTTCAAGCTCAAGTTTCCGAACAGCGTTCGCTGTTGTCGACACGATTGAAAGTTCTGTACCGTTTAAATGCTCCGACAGTTTTAAGTTTACTATTTTCATCGGCAAATTCGGTTGAACTGGATCGCAATGTGAAGTCGCTCAAGAAAATCACCGACCGTGACTATAAGTTGATTAAAAATTATGAAGCGAACCTCGTGAAACTTAAAAATAAAAGGGCCGCTTTAAAAATTAAAGTTGAAGTTCTTTTGGGCTTACAGAAACAGTTATTAAAACAGGAAGATTTACTTACGAATGAACAGAATTCAAAAGCGAAGCTTCTTGCCAAACTAAAGACCGCACAAGAAAAGACACTCACGAAAATTCAAACAATTAAGGCGAAGGCTCAATTTAATCCGATTTATGAATCTTCTTTCTTTGAGAAGAAGGGGCAGCTGAATTCCCCGGTGGCCGCTGATGTTTCGAGGGCGTATGGTTTTCTAGAGGATGAAGAGTTTCGCTTCAAGTTGACTCATAAAGGATATTTTTACGAAGCCGCGAAGGGATCTCAGGTGCAAAGTGTCTTTGATGGACGGGTTGCATTTGTTGACGAGCTACCTGGATATGGAACTACGGTCATCATCGACCACGGCGATCATTATTTTACTGTTTACGGATACAATCAAAATGTCTTGGTGCATGTTGGTGAAAGTGTGAGTGAAGGGCAAACAATTGGACTCTCTGGATTTGGTACATACCATAATCTGCCCGGAGTCTATTTTGAGATTCGCCATTTCTCAGACGCCATTGATCCGTCGCACTGGATGAAAAATCATAAATCCGAGAGCTACCAAGCCTCTCAATTTTAGGAGACAGCGATGAAGAAAATCATCTTGAGTATAACATTAGTCAGCGGTGTGCTGATCGCAGCGTTAAGCCATGATGGGCTCCGTGCAGCGGCAACAGAAAGGTATCAGGATCTTCAGCTGTTTGCGAAAGTCTTAAATCTTGTGCAACAGTATTATGTTGAAGAAGTAGATACGAAAAAATTAATATACGGTGGGATTAAAGGCATGTTGCGTGAGTTAGATCCGCACACCAACTTTCTGCCACCGGATGTGTTCGCTGAGTTTGAATCAGAAACCAGTGGCGAGTTTGGTGGTCTTGGAATTGAAATTACGATTCAAGATGGTGTGTTAACGGTGATTTCACCGATCGAAGATACTCCGGCCTGGAAAGCAGGAATTAAAGCGGGCGATAAAGTTGTCGAGATAAATGGTGAATCAACAAAAGGTTTAAGCTTAGCGGAAGCGGCTCTTCGTATGAAAGGAAAGCTGGGAACAAAAGTCCGTATGGGGATTTTTCGTGAAGGATTTGATAAACCAAAAGAATTCGCCATCGAACGTGGCACGGTTAAAATTAAATCCGTGAAGTACACAGATTTGGAAGATGGTTATGCCTACGTGCGCTTAACAAGCTTTATTGAAAATTCAGCAAAAGACTTAGATAAAATTTTAACGGCTCATGAAAAGAAATCTCCAACCAAAGGTTTGGTATTAGATTTACGTCGTAATCCTGGTGGATTACTTGAACAAGCGATTCAAATCAGTGACATGTTCTTGGATAGTGGTGTGATCGTATCGACAATCGGACGCAACAAAAAAGAAAAAGAAGTGGTGTATGCAAAGAAGCCAGGAACTCGTCCGCCGTTTCCAATTATTATTTTAATTGACGAATATTCTGCCAGTGCGAGTGAGATTTTATCAGGAGCCCTACAGGATAATCGACGGGCCCTTATTATGGGTCAGCGCAGTTTCGGTAAAGGATCTGTGCAATCGGTGGTGAAGTTAGGAGATGGATCTGGTTTAAAATTAACTGTGGCTCGCTATTATACTCCAAAAGGTCGATCGATTCAGGCGGAAGGAATTGTTCCAGATGTCACGATTGATGATTTGTTAACGGAAGCCGTGCAAAAAAATCTCAAGGAAGCGACGAGAAAAGGTTCGCGTCGTGAGAAAGATATCGAAGGTCATTTGTTAAGCGAAGCCGAACAGAAAGAATTAAATAAAAAGAAAGATGCCAACGATACAACGGGCTTCTGGTGGATTTCAGATAAAACATCAGATGACAAGCTGACTCCGCGTGAGAAATTATTGAAAGATGATTTCCAAGTGGCACAAGCTTATAATTATTTGCGTGCATGGAAAGTGATGCAAGAGTTCGATAAAAAAGTCGATAGCGCCTCGGCAGTTGAAGTAGAGGAGGGTACACCGGCCCCAGCCGTCGATAAGTCAGCTCCTGCAGCAAAAGAATCGAAAGAACCAGCAAAGGAAGCCGAGCCAAAGAAGAAAGCGGAACCTAAGGCCGTAGCTCCAAAAGCGGCCACTCCAAAGGCGACAACTACACCAGCTCCGGCGGCGCCTGCGGCAAAGAAACCTAAGGCTGAAACTAAGCCTGGACAGTAGATTATGAAGGTGCCTGGAACATTTTAGGGACTTGCCGTATAAGAGTTGAAATCGTCTAAATACTCTTTACGAAAGAAGAAGACATGATCTGCGCCTGCTTTAAGCCATTCGGCGCGGACTTCTTCGCCGATATGGAAATGCTGAATTACAATAATTTTCATTTTACTTCGTATGCCGGTTTTCTTTAGTAATTGATCGCGACGTTCGATTTGCTTTTTTGCGTTCTCAATCTCTTTTTCTAAATAAGTATGTTCTGTGGGTTTTAAAGATTTAATCTCAACGAGATATGACTCACCATTTTTTTCTGCAAAGATATCCACTTCAGTTTCATCGCGGCGAGCAATATTTTCGTGCATATTCACAATGATAAAATCTCGAATAGAGGCTCCAACAGTGACATTGGTAAATCCCTGACGAATCAAGGCGATAGCCATGGCCGTTTCAAAATCGTGGCCTTTAATCTTATTGCTGAAAGAGATAATTCTAGATATGGCCTCGGAGGTCTTTGAAAAGCTAGAATAGGTTTTTGCAAAATCTGCTGTTGCTTGTTTTATGAATTGAGCATGTTTTAGCAAAAGAGTTTGTTCTTGCTTCGGAAGCGTGTGAGCAAGCGCTTCAACGGCGTTAGCGTAAGTTAAATATGCATTTAAAGCAGTTTCCACATCAGACACAGCAATTGCACGTGCTTCTAAATATTGAAAGCGCGGAAAAGGCAAAGCGTAGAGATCTTTGATAAGCCCGGCGCCATTTTCAAACTGAATGAAAGGGCTTGAGGCTACCGTCGACTCCTCGCCGAGTTTCTCACCACACGGGTTAGAATAAGCTGGTGAAGTCAAACTGCATAGAGCGAAGAGTGCCAAAAATTGACAGCAAATGCGCATACTTAAGCGCATTAAGGAGGCGAAATGGTCTACAATAGTATTGGGCTCAAGTGAATTCATTTACAAAGCTGTTTTGCAAAATATTGCCCACAGTATGAGAGCGTTTTATGGACTGCTCTCACATGAGATGTATTAAGCTTCTTTTTGATCTTCTAGTTGAGACTTCTCAACTTCTTTAACAGCGGCTTTCGCAAGTAGTTCTTCCACCACTTTCTCTTCTGTTAACTGGAACATCAAACGAGATCTGCGATCTGGGTCGCGGTAGAAATCTTCAATTTTTGCTAACTCAAGACCACTTTCTTTAGCATACGTGGAAATTTTATTTTTCACGTCAGCGTCAGTCGGACGAACTCCCATTTTGTCAGCTAAAGCATCGATCAAGAAAGTTGAGGCCACCATAAAAGAAGCCGTTTGTTCAAAGTCCGCATCCCATTTCTTGCGATACTCTTCCATATCCACGTTGCCCACACCTTGTTGCTTCATGCGATCTTCGACGTCTTTGATCAGCACGTCTTTTTGTTGTTGCATTAAGGATTTAGGAACTTCAATTGGATTTTCTTCGACTAAAGCTTTGAGTAAGCGATTTCGCAAATCATCTTGAATACGTTTAGATTCGTTGTTTTCGATATCTTTTTTAATTGCGTCTTTTAATTCTTGAACTGTTTTGAATGGACCGACTTGGCCCGCCATTTCATCTGTTAATTCAGGAACTACTTTTTTCTTAAGCCCTTTTAACTTCACTTCGAATTGTACAGGTTTTCCAGCCAATTCTGCCACATGATAATCCGTCGGGAAGTTTAAATTCAAAGTTTTAGAACCGCCAACATTCATACCCACAATTCCAGACTCGAAACCAGGAATTAAACGATTGCTTCCCAATTCCAATGGGAAATTTTCAGCGGAGCCATTTTCCATGAGTTCACCGTTGATACGGCCGACGAAATCGATTTCGGCCACATCTGTCGCTATCGCTGGGCGGTCTTCAAGAAGAGCTACAGTTTTCGCTTGAGATTGACGAATATTGTTTAAAATTTCTTCGATTTGCTTTTCATCAATTGCTAATTTTTCTTTTTGGACCTTCAAGCCTTCAAATTTTTTCAATTTTACTTCAGGACGGATTTCCACCTCTGCAGTAAAAGAAAAGGGCTTATCTTCATGCATATGATCGAATTTTACTTTAGGAAATCCAACAGGATCTAAAGAGTGCTCTTCAAGAGCGCCTTGGTAGGCTGTGGAAATCAAATCTTGCAACACGTCTTGTCGTACTTGATCCGCGTACAAAGAACGAATGGTAGGAATTGGAGCTTTACCTTTGCGAAAGCCTTTAATCGTGGCGTTTTTCTGAATTTCTTTATAAGCTCGATCGAATGCAGCCGTCACTTTTTCGGCAGGGACATCAACTGTGAGTTTACGAGAGAGGCCTTCCAATTTTTCTAACGCGGATTTCATTATAGCTCCTATGAAAAGAATAGATTTTATAGAGAACGTCCGCGCTAAAGGCAACCGAAAATATGCGCAGCATCATGAGGCGATTTTGGGGGTATCAGCGTGAGTTTTGGGGGGCCTCAAATCCATTTTGTGACCGGCAAAGGGGGCGTAGGCAAGTCTATTTTGGCACTGTCGCTGGCTCAATATCTGGCTAAGCAAGGTCGAAGGGTGCTTTTAGGCGAGTTGGGCGAACATAGCTTCCTCTCGGGACTGTTTAACAAAAATATCTCTATGAAACCCACGATTTTGGCTGAGAACTTATCGGCTGTACGCTGGGACGGCGAGGGTTGCCTTAAAGAATATATTTTACATTATGTGAAAGTCGAAAAAATGGTGGACCTGTTCTTTGAGAATCGGGTGATGAAAGCCCTTGTTCAGGCCGCTCCGGCCCTAAAAGAACTTGCGATATTGGGAAAAATCACAAGTGCCAATCGCCGTATCGGTCCAGTGTTACATTACGATGACATTGTCGTCGATGCTTTTGCTACAGGGCACTTCAAAGCACTGCTTCAAGCACCGATTGGGATGGCTGAAGCTGTGCAAATTGGTCCGATGGGAGAACAATGTCGGTCTATCCAGGCTGTGGTCCGTGAAAAGCGACTGACAAAATTTTATATCGCCATGATTCCGGAAGAGCTTCCTGTGACCGAGGGCTTGGAGCTGAGCGAATATTTAGCTGAGAATTTTCAAAACAATATTTGTATTGTAAAGAATCGCTGGGTTGAATCGCCGATTAAAAGAGAAAGCTTAATGAAAATAGATCAGCCCTTTGCACAATTTTTGGAAACCCAATTGAAGCGGCAAGATTTTTTTGATCAACGGTTAAAAAATATGCCGTTGCAAGTACATATGCCGTTTTGTTTTTTGCCTGCATCTGTTGAGCTTGCTGAAAAGCTGCAATCCTATTGGAGTCCGGCATGAATACAGAGGGCTTAAAAGTTTTAGTATGTGCCGGTTCGGGTGGAGTTGGAAAAACCACTATGTCGGCGGCTTTGGGACTGGCATTAGCCAAGCAAGGTCAACGTGTGATGGTCTTAACAATTGATCCATCCAAACGACTTGCGCAAGCGTTAGGCTTTAAAAATAATTTAGAAGAAGCGGTGGTTCCGCATGCCTTTGGTCGCCTCAGTGCAGGCGTCATTGAATCGGATGTGATTTTTGATCGCTTTGTCCGTAGTTCCAGCTCCTCGCCAGAAGCTGCAGAAAGATTATTGAATAACCGCCTGTATCGGCAACTCAGTCGAAGTTTAAGTGGATCACAAGAATTTACTGCCCTTGAGAGGTTGCTGGAAGTGTACGAGTCCGGAAAGTATGACGTGATTTTGCTCGATACTCCTCCATCCGAACACGCTCTTGATTTTTTGCGTGCACCCAATCGCATTTACAGTTTATTTCAAGATTCAGTTACAAAATGGTTTGTGCGGGCCGAACAACAAGCTCCATTATGGCAAAGATTAATGAATAAAGGGACTCAGACAGTTTTGACGGCTTTAGAGCGAGTCACGGGGGCTTCATTTATTCGTGAATTGGCCGATTTTTTCCAAAGCATGGCGGCTTTGCAGTTGCGCGTTAGTGAAAGATCAATGCGTGTACATAAACTTTTGACTGGAAAGCAAACCGGCTTTGTCTTGGTCACGGGTTTTGATCAGGTGAAGCTGCGTGAAGCTGAAGAATTTTTAGCTGAATTGCAAGAGCATAAGCACGAGTTAAAGGGTGTTCTTGTAAATCGGGCATTTCCAGAATGGCTTGGTTTGCAAACGGCATGGAATCAGCAACAATCTGAAGAGGAAATCACACTACTTCAGTTTTATCAAAAGTGGGTGAGTTTTTTGAAAGACAGAACAGCGGCCTATGATCAATTTGCAAAAAAATTAGGCTCGATTCCTGTTTATCGAATCGTGGATATGCAAGAAGAGGTTTTTGGTTTGGAAGCGCTTGAGCGTATGGCGCAAGAACTTAACAAGCAGGGGGTCGTATGAGATCTTTAATTTTAGTATTAGTTTTTCTATTCGCATTGGGATGTTCATCTGCACCGAAAGTTCCGCCGCAAAAAGAAATCGCAGATGAAGACTTGAAGACATTTAATATCGGTATGAAAGCATTGGAAGATGAGAATTATTCTGATGCGGCAAAAATTTTTGATAAAATGTTAACAGACAGCCCTGCAACGGAACTGGATCTTGTGACGATTTATAATTCTGGTGCAGCCTATGAGGGTTTAGGTGAATGTTCCAAGGCAGCAAATCGTTATCGACAGGCCGCAAGAGCGGCCGTTAAAAAATTTCCACGTTTAGAGGTCGAGTCTCTTTACCGACTGAGTTATGCCTATGAATGCTTGGGTGAAGATCAAAAAGTTGTTGCTGCTCTTTTAGATGTTTATCGCCGTTCTGGCTCAATGAATCCTGCTGTGGCAAAAGCTGAAGTTCCCGCGCGATTGGCTGCGGCGTATGCCCGCTTAGATAATCGAGAACAGGCCAAGAAATTTTTTGCTATTGCTGATAAGGGGTTAAAAGAGTTGCGCTCGGAAACGTTAACTGAACGTCAGGCTCGAACTTCGTTATCAAAGACGTTATTTTTTATGGGTCGTATGAACTCTTTAGATCAACAATTTGCAAAGCGTCCGGCCGATTACGCAGAATCTTTGAGAACTTTGCAACCATTTTTGATGCGGTCGATTTCCGCCGATGTACAACCGTGGTCAGACAAGTCTGCGGAACAATTGCTTGCGGGATATAACAAGCTATTGCGTTTAATCGAAGGCACTTACGTTGATTCCGATTCGAATGATACGGGGATGAATGAAAGATTAAGTCGGGAAAAACGCTTAAGTTTAATACAGTATGCGACTCAATCTCTGCAAGAATTGCGTGCACAAAAATTGCCGGGCCGAGCTGCGGAAGGCTCTTTAGAATCTCGCGTATTTCGCGAGCTGGATGAGGTGCAAAAGCGCATGCAATCGATGATGGCCGCAGCATCTGAAGTACAAATGAAAACTCCGGAAGCACAAAAACGTGAAGGGCTTAAGCGCGACGGGCGCATAAAGGATTCGCGTCCATGAGTGCTTTCCGTCAGTTTATTGTGGGCTTTCATTTTTTTAAGCTCGGCTTTAAAGAAATGAAGCTGAATCGAAAGCTTATATATTTAGCCATTGTTCCCATGATTTTAGATTTTATTATTTTTATTTTAGGCTTTATTTGGGGAACAAATCATCTTGGCATTTTGGCAACCGAGGCATTACTTTTTTTGTTACCAGCATCAGTTGAAAGCTGGACCTCGTGGTTAATTTATCCGGCTTTGTTCTTGTTCTGGATCGCGTTTATCGTGTTACTGATTTATGTGATTTATATTTTAGGACTGTTGTTGGCCGCTCCATTTATGGGCTTTATGGCAGAACACATTCTACGGGCTCGAGGGCTTAAAGCCGACGTTTCGATTCTGTCGATGATGAAGGTTGCGATTTATAAAGTGATTCTTTTTGGTCTGGTGGGGATTGCGCTTTTTATTTGCAGCTTTATTCCGGGGCTTAATATCGTTTCGTCATTTGGTGCGTTTTTAATCCTGGCTTTTGACAGTATGGATTATTCATTTGAGGCGCATGGTTTAACATTATCCGAGCGCATTCGTTTCTTTCGAAAGCATCTGCCCACATTTTTGGGCATGGCGTCGGCTCTCGGTTTGACTTTATTGGTGCCAGGGCTGACTCTCCTGATTCTACCATTTGCAGTCAGCGGGGCCGCTGTGCTGTACCGGGAGCACGTCGTATGATTAAAGAACTCTTACACAAAAAAATTGTCGAAAATCGCAGTAAAGTTGAAGATTGGTTTAGCGAGCATCGCAAAGGCCTTAGTTTTCCATTTTATTCAAGTTTCGATATTCGGGATTCATCTTTTAAAGTGGCGCCGGTGGATGCCAATATTTTTCCGGCCGGATTTAATAATATTTGTAATACGGATCAAGAAAGTTCCGTGGATCTTGCGAAAAATTATTTAGACGATCATTATCCAAAGAATTCGAAAAAGATTCTTTTGCTAACCGAAGAGCACACCAATAACCCTTACTACTGGGACAACGTGGCCACTCTGCATGAGATTATCACCAAGGGCGGACGCGATGTGCGCTTGGCTATTCCTCGTGCGCTTGATCAACCGTTAGATTTAACCAGTGCTTCAGGAAAAACCATGCGTGTGTATTCGGCACGACGTGATGGCGGCGGTATCAATATCGAAGGATGGACGCCAGATTTAATTATTAGCAATAATGATTTTTCAGAGGCGTATCAGGACTGGGTGCAGGGTTTAGAAACGCCGATTAATCCGCCCCATGATTTAGGTTGGCACAAACGCCGTAAAGATCACTTTTTTAAAGCCTATAATTGTTTGGCCGGTGAGTTTGCGGAAATGCTGCAGATTGATCCATGGCATTTGCAAGTTGAAACCAGATTATTTTCTAACTTTGATGTCAACGATGAAGCTAATCGCGAGTCGTTAGCAAAAGAAATTGATGTGATGCTAGAAAAGCAGCGTGTGATTCAGGCGAAGCATGATGTGAAAACTCCGCCCTTCTTCTTTGTTAAAAATAATGCGGGCACTTATGGCTTAGGAGTCGTGCAAGTGCATTCAGGCGATGACGTGCGCCAATGGAATTACAAATCTCGAAAGAAAATGAAAGCCGCCAAAGGTGGGCGTGACGTCGAAGAAGTGATTATTCAAGAGGGTGTGCCTACATCTGTGGTTGGCACTTCTGGTGTGACCGCCGAGCCTGCGATTTATATGATAGGTTGCAGACTGGCTGGTGGTTTCTTGCGGACTCACAAGGAAAAGGGACCTGAAGAAAGCCTCAATAGCCCGGGCGCTATTTATCAAAAGATGTGCGTATCGGACTTAGAGGTCAGCATCGAAGGTTGCCCAACTGAAAACGTATACGGTTGGATCGCACGCCTCAGCTTCTTGGCGATTGCTCAAGAAGCCAAAACACATAATGTGGTTTTCAAAGACTATATCGCCAGCGACAAGTGCCGGGTTTAAACTAGAGCCAGCCCGGAAGTGGAATGCCGTAAGTATTAAGGAAAGCTCTTGCGATATGAGCGGTGTTATTTAAAACATAGGCGCGATCGGCCGCGCCAGCGCCATAAAGAATATCCACTTCCGTTTGTACGGCACCACGAGAACTGTACTGTGTAACCCAATAACCAAGTCCGGCTTGATCTGGAGCGTGCCCGAAGTATCTCATGTAGATATTCGTGATCGCGATGACGGCAGGATTCATCCAGTCTGGAATCAAAATACCATTTCGACTTAAGAACATGCGGGCTTCATCGCCACGACTCTGTAGCATTAATTCGCGATCAACACTGCCCGCACTCAGAATAATATCGATTTCAGTTTGTACGGCTCCGCGAGTATTATACTGACCAAGCCAATAATTAAGGCCGGCTGTGTCTGGGGCATGGCCAAAATATTTTTGATAGATGGCAGTGATCGCCGCTTCCGTAGCGCTATTCGCATTGTTATTGGTTTTTGCTTTGAGCCAATCCGGAATCGCAATTCCATTGTTCGTGAGAAATGCTCTCGCGATGCTGGCCGTATTGCTTAAAACATACTGGCGGTCTGTTACAGAAGTGCCGGAAAGAATATTGGCTTCAAGTTGTACAGCACTAACAGTTGTATATTGTAAGATCCAATAATTAAGACCCGGAGCATCTGGTACGCGACCATAGTATTTCTGATAGATACCCGCAATCACAGCTTCTGCAGCACTGTTTTTTGGAGGTTGCGAAGAGGAGCCTTTCAGCCAGTCAGGAATCGACAATCCATTGCTCGTGAGGAAGGCTCTTGCAACATTCGCGGTATTATTTAAAACATAAACGCGATCTGTTTCACTGGTTCCATAAATTATATTGGCTTCAAGCTGCATAGCTCCGCTAGTTCGATATTGAAATGCCCAGTAAGAGAGACCCGCTGCTTCAGGATCACGGCCGAAATATTTTTGATAAATAGATTTAATTACACTGGCAAGTTCTGGATTTTCGCCCGCACGCTTCTGTAGCTCAGCAACAAGTGTCTCGCGAGTCATAGCGCCACCTTGGAGCTGTCCAAGATAATATGCGACACTTCCTAAATAGCCTGGAGTCGCACCTAGATACAATTTTACCTGGTCAATCACGAATTTTTCATCCGAATTTAAAAAATCATTTTGAACGGATTCGCGGCTATATCCAGAATTCAACTTTCCAAGCCAAAAAAGAACACCGTCTCGGGCGTAGATCTGAAGATTGTCGATGTCTTTTTCAAGTATGTTAGCATAAAGGCCCAGAAGAAAAATCTCATTACTAATGCTAGAGTTAGCGGCAATGGAGGCTTGTGTAATAGTGCTTGGATCTTGATTTGCGAAGAGCATAAGATCTTCCATAAAAACCGTTCTATGGAGTAACGTTGCAACGGTTGTACTGATCAACTTCCGAGAAGTATAAGTCATGGCATCGATATTTTTACCCTCATCCATCGTGAACAGGGCTTGATGAGTTAGGCCTAAATTTTCTAAGCGTGCAAACATGTCTTTTGATAACAAAATCGCATGCAGGATTTTACTGTCAGAAATATTTTGGGTTTCACAGATAGTAGTGTAGCCATTCTCATTTACGCGTCGGTCGCTGAGTCCAAGATGTAATAAGGCGGAAAGATTGCTGCAAGATCGATTGTGGGTTGAAATAATGCGCTTTTCCGGGCGACCAGCAATAAATTCTTTTGCCAGCCACTCGATGGATTTTTTATTATTCTTTAATTGGTCAACGTAATAGGTCAAATTTTCGATTGTATAGTTTTGCTGCAAATAAGTAGTGAAAAGATTGACGACTATTTGCACATAAGGATCGTTAAGATCCGGGCCATTTTCTTTTGGGTTGCTAGCTGGTGCACGGTTGGATAAATTTTGTGTTAAAGCCACCGCATCTAATTCTGCTAAAAATTCGGTTGTTTGGAATTTCTTTGCGCCATTATCTAAAAGTTCTCTCTCAATTCCACGCGAAGTGTAATTTATATTTCTATTTTTAAAGTATTTGATAAGTAATGCACTGGCTCCGGTCACTACAGGCGAGGCCATCGAAGTTCCGCAAAAAGAATTATATCCTCCGCCTGGAATAGTGGATTTTAAGCCCGTGAATGGCCGAACGGAGAGATCGCAGCCTGGCGCGGACAACTCAACAAATCCATTATGCGAGTAATTGGAAAAACTCGAGCGTTGACCAGTGGATGCATCGATAGAGCCCACATTGATAAGACCTGCAATCGGGGAAAGACCAGATGGCCAAGGTCCTTGATTCAAAAGAGTCGTGCCATTGGGATCTTCATTAAAAAAGAGCGGTACAACGCTTTCATTATTATTACCTGCAGCCACAACCATTAAGACATTGCGGTTCAAAGCGCGCCAGCTGGCTTCGATGTATTCAAATGGGGCTCCGATATTTCGCCCGCTTAAACTTAAATTGATAACATTTGCGCCATTTTCAATCGCAAACATAATACCGTTGAAAACATCTGCGCTATATCCAGACCCATCATCACCTAAAACTTTTACAGCCATAATTTTAGCGATCTTTGGATTAAAATCTGTCATCGATAAAGCTAGGCCCGAAACATGAGTACCATGCCCATTGCCATCATTCATGTTTGTGCTTTTAGAAAAGTTAAAATTTCTATTGCCGTTTTTATCTGACCAGATCAAGGGTGCTAAATGTGGATGATCCGTATCAACACCTGTATCGACCACGGCGATCACAACAGGCTCGCCGCTGTTTTGTAAATCAGTTGGGTATGCAGCTAAAGCTTGATCCATTTTTAAATAATTTAAATGAGCGGCATTCTGTAATGGAGCAGGAAGATTGGCTCCCGTAGTTTGAACAGGCGTATTGCGAGTCACACCAATAATGCAGGGCTTGCTATTACTTAAGGTCTCAAGTTCTGCGTAGGTAACAGAGCCGTTAATAGTCAGAGGATAAGACTGAATCGAGATTTTGCTCGATTGTTTTGAATAATCAAAAGATACAGAAGAGCCTAATAACTGAGATACTTCAAGGGTGCTTAAAGTTTTAAGGCATTTATTGTCGGCAATCATTTGTAGCTTTAGATCTTGCTGTTCAGATAAATTGCTACTCGCCGTTAAGTTAGCTGTTGTTAAATGTTGAGATGTGATGGCTAAAGAAAGCCCAGAGATCGGAACTTCGATACGCAATTTATTTAAAGTAAAAGGGGATCGAACGGTAAGACCATTTGTTGAAACAAGAGAACTTAAAGAAAAATCAGATTCACTCGGTGTTGATTTGAATTGAGAACAATTCGAGTAAAAGAAAACAAGTACTAAAGCGAGCGACATTAAAGTCGCGAAACGCATTTCTTTTCTATTTACATTCGACATCATAATTCCCCCTTGGACAATTACTCTTAGAGCAATCCAGAGGCCCTGTCTCATTTTGAGAATCTGGGTTCAGGGCGAAATGACGGGTAGCAAACGAACAATTGTTAGGCGTAAGTGCTGTGTAGCTAGTATTCGCTGTAAATAATTTGCCGTCTTTATGGCGCAAGTATTGAATTCTACATTGGTTACTAACTTTAAAAGGTGTTAACTGCATGCCTGTTGTGTACAAGTTGATCGGTTGTTTCGCGTTAATTGGCATACTCTATTCTGCGGGGGTTTCAGCCCAAACCTTTCGAGATGATGCCTTCTCCTTTTATGGACCGATTAAGCATTCTGCGGATTTTAATGATCGACCCTATGCCAATCCAAACGCACCGAAGGGTGGAGTTTTACGGATGTCGATGGGTGGCCGCTTTGATAGTTTTTCTCCTTATAACTGGATTGGGTTTGGGAAAATAAAACCACCTCTATACTTGATTAATCTGAGTTACGAAATGCTGGTCGAAAAAGAACCTGGAGATGATTACAGTTACTATGGATTATTGGCCGGCAAGATTGAAGTGTCGCAAGATCGCTCTGAAATGACGGTTCATATCCGCCCGGAAGCTGCGTTCGCTAATGGTAAATCTGTTCTCGTAGAAGATGTGCTGTATACAATTGAAGTGGCCATCGCGATGGATGAAAAATATACGGGAGGCGCGTTCTTGAAACCCGCGCTGTCGCGTATTGACCGCGATAATATTCAGATTCTTTCTGAAAAAGTTTTTCGTGTACGTATCAATGGAAAAACAGAGATCGAGCGCCTCGATGTTATACGACAGGTCCTGACCCTTTTTATTTTTCCTAAAGATTCCTTTGGAGTTTCGGGTTCGATTAATATGTTGGATGTCGGCATGCCAAAAAACACGGTAGATCGCCTAAAGTTCGCAGGTACCGGCCCTTATCAAATCGATAGTTTTACGGAAGATGGAAAAAACATCACATATAAATTGAATAAAAATTATTGGGGCCGCCATTTGCCACAAAGTAAAGGCAAATACAATTTTGATCGCATACAACTGTCGCAGTATTCAGATAGTTTTATGCAGTATATGGGATTGGTCCGTGGAGATTTGGATCTTAATTACATACATGGTTGGGGGCGCTGGGAACAAGCAAAGGTCGAAGCGAAAAAAAATAAGTTACGACCAGTTGAAATCGCTGCAGACCCGATGGGGCAAATGCTGTATTTAACATTTAATCAGCATCGTCCCGTTATGCAAAACCAACATGTGCGTGAAGCCCTTGCAATGTTATATGACTTTCCAAAAATTAACGAAAATATATTCAATGGGACTTTGGTTTCCTCAACAGGACTTTTTCCGGGTCGTCCTTTTGCCGGTGTACAAGAAACTCCACCGGTAAAAATGACCCCACGAGAACGCGCTAGGGAAGCCTTATGGCATTTTGCCCGTGCGGGCTGGCATTGGGATGGAAAGAAGATGGCGCTGACGAACTCAAAAGGCGAAACTTTTCCTCGCCTTAAAGTACTTTATTTATATAACGGCATTGAAAAAATGTTTTTGTATTATAAGGGCGATCTCGAGCGTTTCAATATTAAGTTGGATCTGATTGCCGCAAGAACAGGCGGAGAGTACACACAAGCCATTCGCGATCGTGATTTTGATATAGGCACTTATTATTTTTATAATGAATTTAATCCGACTCCCTTTTCTTTAAGAGAGCGCTTTCATTCTGAGTATGGTGCAAATAAAACAGGTGATAAAACTGTTCCTTCTGAGTCTGTAATGGGCCTCAATGATATGTCGATCGATGCTTTAGTAGAGCGAGTGGAAAAATCAGAAAACTACATCGAAAAATGGGAAAATTTACGCGCATTGGACCGAGAAGTAACAAATAAGAAGTTTTCAATTCCCATGGGCCATGTTGGATCACAGTGGTGGCTGTTCGGACCTAAGATTGAAGTGAAAAAGGCCGCACTTAAGGATTATGGAACTATGGGCGTTATTGAATTTGGTTGGGAGAATCGATGAAAACCATAGCTTTGATTTTTTTATTAGCTGTAACAAATGCCCATGCATTATCACCCACGCAACTCAATAATAAGATTGCGGCCCTTCATGCGTGTGCAAATTCACTTAGTGATAGCTATTTCTTTATTGGTCATGGATTGGATTCCAGGCTTATGCAGTGGAGAGCACGTGGTCGCTCGTATACGGAAAGACTGGATTCGGTTGCCGTCTCGACATTTGTTAGAGATATAAATGGGGATGGATATCTCACCATTACTCCAAGCCATGTTCTCTTCACGCCTGCAAACTTAACAGTGGACTTAATAGATCCTGATTCTAGCAAGGATCAAGTCACGTTGAATCTGCAAAATAAGAGAAATACAAAATATAATCTTCCGGTTGTCGATGAGCGGGACTCTCTATCGTCAGCTTGGTACAACGACATCACCATCTTCAGAGCTCATACTGATGGATTTATGTATATGCGTGGCTTTTGGGAATTGAAAGAGAGCCATACAGAAATTAATCCGAAAGATATTCTTTATGAAGGTTTAGCAGAGGCAGCTGTCAATCAGTGGAGTTTTATACTAGGTAAGTTAGTTGTAACACCTGCGAGCCGCATCCAACAATTGCATGGTACACGATCATACATTCCAAAGGGTGAGCTGGAGTACGTTCGCCTGGGCCTTTGTCATTGCGAGCGGGTATTTCCAAAAGAAGTAGAAGCCGAGCGGGATAAAATGCTGGACCCAACATATCCTATATCTGTTGGCAAAGAAGGAAACCCTATCAAGTCGAGTGACCTGCTATGCGAGAACAAATCGAGTTGATCCGGGGAACTCAATTCAAAACTCACCTATGGTCTAGGTTGTAACGACCATGAATCTGGTTCCAAGTCTTGTTTGCAAACGCCCTAAACCAAATCATAATATCTATATATATGAAGTATCTTCCTGGGGTCCTGGTTTTTGTCGCGGTGTTCGCCTTTGGCTTAATGAGTGCCTATCGCTCATGGAATAGCATGGTGTATGTCTATGTTGGCAGCAGTCGTATGCCAGCCGCAGTTCCCAAAGTTTTTGATTTTTCCAATTTGCGCGGTGGCGATTTGCGAATGGCCTCAACTAAGCGCTTACTTGAAGACGCGAAAATCTTAAAAGGTGAAGAAAGTGTGGGGGTGGAACTCGGTCACTTCGTCACTATGGGAACTTCGGGCCGTCGTGAATTTGCGTGTCAGTCTTATAATAAAATTGAAATGGTGTTTTTCGCCGACGGTATGGCGGAAAGTGGTCATGTCCCAGAGATGACGGTAAATGGCGGCTGCGTTATGGGCTCCGACATGAACCGGATTGAAACTCTTTGGATTCCAAACATGGTTGCGGCAAAACAAAAAACTTCGATGTCGGAAGTTTCTCTAGATGGGCCGAATCCAACGGCAGTTAAATTTTCTTATGTTGGATCTGAATGGCCAACCGATTGGGTCTTAAAAACGATTCGTCTTTATTCCTCTGAAAATCCAAACTACGAAATGAAGTTTGATCAGATGGAAATTCGCTCGATGGCGCCCGATCGTCTTCGCCTTGCCTGGTAACATCTATTTGATGCTGTAAGGTTCTGTTTTAACTCCGCCGCCGGCGTCAGAATAAACGCCGCACGGGTTACGTGATTTTGATATTGTGATGGATCCCGGCTGAGCATTCAGCACCGCTGAGATTTCTTCTGCCAACGAGTCTGTTTCTTTTTCCATACTTCCGAGAGCTGCGTGATTTTGTTGGTAAGCTCTCTCGAGTTTAAGGCCTGGCGCTCCGCTCTTTGTTTTTCCCAATTTTAAAATCTTTCTATAATAGGCTTTGCGTACCGGCGAGCTTTCAATCACACCTTCAGCGGTTTGCACCGTAAACTTTTGCGTGTTGGGATGAAATTGAATATTGGATGCATCGGCTTCAACTGCTTTTACGGCAAGATCGAACTCATTTTCATTTTTAAAATTGGCTCTCGACAAACCATAACTTAAAATCGCCTGCACACTGGCATCGAGAACATAACCAAGCAGCGTTTGAATAACACTTCCAGTTCTATAGTTTTGACAAGAACTAGCTTCAACTAAATCACCAATAGTCAGGAGGCTTTTTGCATCTTGTACAAGAGTTGTGTAAACAATCGTTTTAGCCGTTTGATCTATCTTTTGTTCCCGGAAATAACCGAGCAACTCCTTTAAGTCATCCCGAATTTGCATTTGATCTTGGGCGGGAACCAATTCCGAAATATTAGCATTTAAAAACTTTAACTCTGTATAAATGCGCTCAGGTTTTTTCATTTTTGCGGCGATTGAAAAGAACATTGTTAGCGATTGATTGATGGTACGAGCGTCAATGTTGGTCTTATTCATTTCCTGCATGGCTGTTCTTGGATCATTATGAGCATTAATAATCTCTTTTACTCTCTTTAACTTCTTATGATGTTCTTGTTCTTCGGCTGAAAATTTTCGATTCGGATTGTTTAACTCTAATACTGGCGTTTCGTTAAGGTCGGCATGTTCGTCTGCAAACTTAGAATGAGGAAATAAATGCACGACCAAATTGGATTGTAATGCTCGAAGGAAGTAGGCCTCTTTGTTTATCTGATTGTCATCGGTGTTTAGCACGACTTGCGCACGATAGCGCGGCTTCATCCACTCGGCCTTTTGCTCTGCAGTTAAAAAGCTGAGCTGTTGATCTAATCTTATTTGGTCACTGCCATCGAAACCTTTTTGAAATTTAGCTTCTTTAAATTGATCCTTAAGTTCCGCAGAAAATATCCGCCCGAGCCACGGGATTTCATTTCTCCAATTCGAATCTCCATAAAATCGAGCAAGTAAAGTGAAAATAGGAGCCACATCTCCCCAACGCTCTTGTAATTTTAAAAAGTCATCATAGTTTAAGGACAGCTCAGGATTAGAAAATGCGAGACGCAATCTTTCCTCAAATAAATTTCTTAAACTTTCCACTAAAAACTTTTCATCTTTTTGGGCAAAGGCAGCAGACAGATCCGCTTGAGAGTCAAAAGCTAAAATATCACGGATTAAATTCAAGGCATAAAGGCTATCTTTCTTAACTAAAAAGGGAATGAGGTCGGGAAAGCTAGAAAATATTTTCGGACGTTGTTCCGCAATATTCAGAGCCAACTCATAAAAGCTATTTTTACGGTCATTAGATAGGCGGCTCCAACTCGAGAGGCCTTGTTCAGGTACTCCCAATAAAATTTCTAGAAGTTGGATAGATGTGGGGTTCGAGGCCAACCGATTTTTAAGTACAAGGTCATTTCCAAAATGAATATTTAAAGCATTATTAAAAAGTTTTGTTTGTACTTCTGCATGCTGCGAGTGATCCGATAGCAAAGAAATGTATTTTTCTAGCTGAAGTACTTTTAATATTCCTGAAAGGTGAGCAAGGGGGCGATTTACATCATATGGAATGTTATAAGCGGCGCAGAGCTGTTCAAGTAATTGTGAATCATGACCTATAGCCTGAACAAGCCAAGTCGCCTGATCAACGGGAACCTTTAGCCAGTTAAGATGATTTTGATAAATATAGAGCCGATCTTGACTAGAAGTTTGTTGAATCCAAGACTCAGTCTTGGCTAGCGCAATAATATTTTCATACTCTTCCTTAGGAATTTTTTGGCCCAATACGTACAGAATATGAATGCCAGCACGTGGGGCGGCAAGCTTTGCAATTTCAACTAATGCATCCGTATTTTGAATTTGATATTCAGAAAGATATTTCGCAAGATCCTGACCACTATGACGGGCCGCAATTTTGGCAATTTCAATTAAATCGGCTTCTTTTTGAATCTCGAAATTTTGAATTTGCCGAGATGGTCCTAGGTATTCGGGGGCTGCGGCTGCGGCAATTTTCGCGATTGCAATGCGGTCCTTCTCGTTGAGAATGTCGTAGTACTCAATGTACTGAGCTATGCACGCACCACTTTGGGTAGCAGCCAATTTTGCAATTTCAACAAGGGCAGTTTGGTCGCGAATTTCATAAATTCGAATTTTGTCAGAAACACCCCAGCAGTTCTCTCGGGCTAAGAGTTTTACAATTTCAATAATGGCGTTTTTATCTTCTATTCCATAAAGGTGAAGATGTTGGGCGACATAAGTGGGATATTTTAATGCCTCACGCTTTGCGATTCTAACTAACGCATCTTGATCCTGAATGCCATAGAGCTGAAGGTGAACAGAGAGGTTTGAGACGTCTCTTTGTCCTTCAATTTCTGCAAGCTCAATTAAATCTTTCTGTAGGTGGATGCGAAACTTTCCTAACACCTCAGTAATGTCTGCTTGCTCTACATTCTCAAGACTTTTCATCGTGAGCTTTGCGAGCTCAGCAAGGATTTGCGGATCTTTAATATTAAAATGACCAAGATATTTAATAAAATTCTTCGGATCGAGAGCAATAATGACTTTAGCCACCTGAATGCGGTCATTCACATCTTTTATGCGATAGTTTTTAAGATATTGAGCGGTATGACGTGTACTTGTTTGTGCTGAAATAAGAGCTATTTCGACTAAAGCTTTTTGATCTTGAATGCCAAACTTGCGAATAAATTGAGAAAGGTCACTATCCCTATTCGCAATTATTTTTGCCATTTGGATTAAATGGTTCTGGTCTTGAATGCCGTAGTGTTCGAGATGAAAAAGTACAGTATGAGAATGGAGGGTTCCTTCTTCAAGATCCTTTATAAGTTGTTCTGTCGTCTTCCCGTTGCGAAAAAGCTTGGTCTCGCAATCCGCAAGTACAGGGGGTTTCGCCGCATAACAATTAAGCGAAACTAGAAAGCTTACAAATAAGAAAAAGCCCTTAAGATATGAGCACATACGTACACTTGTAATGGCAATAAAAGTGCCAACTACCTGCGGAAAGAGTGGGTGACGGAAGCTTGGTCCGTGGGGAAAATCACCAATTCTTGAATGTTCACATGTGGAGGGCGAGAAAGGCTCCAGACAATGGAATCCGCAATGTCTTCTGCTGTTAAAGGAGTCAGACCTTCATACACTTTCTTGGCTTTTGCTTTGTCTTGCAGACGCACTTCACTGAATTCGGTTTCCACCATACCGGGTTCGATATTGGTCACGCGAACGCCGCTGCCTAAAGTATCCAAACGAATACTTTCCGAAATCCCGCGTACAAAAAATTTAGTAGCCGCATAGACGTTCCCATTTGGATAAGTCCAACGGCCCGCAACAGATCCCATATTTAAAATATGCCCGGATTTCTTTTCGATCATAAAGGGTAAAACTTGGCGCGTAAGATACAACAGCCCTTTAATATTGGTGTCGATCATCACATCCCAATCATCTAAAGAACCTTTTTGTACGGGATCAATACCTTTCGCAAGGCCGGCGTTGTTAATTAAAATATCAACTTTGGATAAAGCCTTTGAATGTTCCTTCGCAAATTTTTCGATCTCTGATTTTTTTGAAACATCCAGCGGAAAAATTTCGACCGAGACTTTTTTTCCCAATTCGGTTTTTAATTTTTTTAAGCGATCCATGCGGCGGGCGGTGAGAATCAAGTTGCAGCCGGCATCCGCAAGAGCGCCAGCTGTGGCGGCTCCGATTCCGGCCGATGCTCCTGTGATCAGAGCGGTTTGCCCTTTGAGCCCGCCACCTTTAGCCATGGATCAACCAAGTTCCTTGGCTAACTCAACGAATGTGCGAAGCATAACTGCCGTCGCACCCTTCTTTGGAACATAACTTTGGCGGTTCGCTGTATTCCAAGCGGTACCTGCAATATCAAAGTGCGCCCAAGGAATTCCTTCGTCTACGAACTGCTCTAAGAACGCAGCGGCCGTTGAACTTCCAGCGCCCTTATAATTTGAAATATTGCAAAGATCTGCATACGTGCCTTTTACATCTTCGTAGTGGAAATCGACTAAAGGCATTTGCCAGACCAATTCGCCAGTTGCATCGGATGCCTCTTGAATTTGCTTCATCAACTTACTGCTGCGAGTGAAAACGCCTGTATGGATATTGCTTAATGCCATGACAATTGCGCCAGTTAAAGTGGCCGCATCGATAATCGCGGCTGGCTTTAATTCAGAAGCGTAAGAAAGAGCATCAGCCAAAATCAAGCGGCCTTCCGCATCTGTATTGAAAATCTCAACGGTCTTGCCATTGCGTGCGATCATAATATCGCCGGGCTTGTTCGCCGATGGACCTGGCATATTTTCAGTTGATGGAACTAATCCCACCACATTGATTTTTAATTTCAAACGCGCGATTGCCAAGATTGTACCGATGACATTAGCGCCACCGCACATATCGTATTTCATTTCTTCCATCGCAGCCGACGGCTTAATTGAAATACCACCGGAATCAAAAGTCAGACCTTTACCAACGAAAACAACAGGTTTTGCTTTAGCGCCAGCCCCTTTGTATTCCAAAATAATAAAACGTGGTTCTTCCGTACTTCCTAAGGAAACACCTAAAAGACCGCCGAAGCCTTCTTTCTTAATGCGAGCTTTGTCCCACACCGTCACTTTTACGCCTGTGCCTTTGGCTGCTTTCACAGTTTCATCAGCTAAAATGGCAGGAGTCATCATGTTCCCTGGAACATCGCCGAGCCATTTAGAAAAATTCGAAGTCTCAGCCAAGATAAGTGCGGTATCCACAGCCTTATTCACAGCGGCGTTCGAAGTCTTTGCGCCAGTTAGGAAAGTGATTTCCACTTTTTCTGGTTTTTCTTCCTTTTTCTTCTTCATGTTTTTGTAATCATCAAAAGCATAATCAGAAAGAGCAAAGCCCTCAGCTAAGGCTTGAGTCGATTCTGGTGCTTTTCCGCCAGACAATTTTACGGCGGCTTCTAAATCGACAACCACATTTTTCAATTTATTTGATTTAATTAAAGAGTACGCAGTTCCGCCGGCCGAGCGAAGAACTTCGCCATCGACTTTGTCGCCAAGCCCGATGAACAAAACATGTTTTGCTCCACCAAGATTGCAATTGCGAAATAAAATGGATTCTTTCTTATCTCCGGAAAAAGTTTTTTCTTCCGCTGCGTCTTTTAGAAGCGCAGCTAGATCTTTGTCTGGGTGAGCTGGGGCCGATTTTTTACCGTCCTTCGCTTTTGAGACAAAAGTAACCAGAGTTCCATTTTGTTGATCTTTGTTAAGACTTTTTTTCAAAGAAATTTCCATAAACGCCTTTCTGTACGAGGATTTACGCGAGGCATAAGTTTTGTTCTACGTTCAGCTTCTGGTCAAGTTGAAAAAGTGAACTTGCGCTATTGAAAAGCGAACACATATTAAGACCAGGCCTTGAGGTGGCTGGCCAGCCTAGCAAGTAGACCAGAAAAGTGGAAAAAGATTCACCTTCGGCGCATGACGAAAATACAATGAAATAGGGCACTTAAGGATTTACTCGAGCCCTAACCGCAACTAGAGATACTCTTCAATGAGTGAGGTGAAATCGTGGCCCTTGTTCCAATAGTAATTGAGCAGACTCCCAGAGGCGAACGCAGTTATGATATTTATTCGCGATTATTGAAAGATCGCATTATCTTTCTTGGTACGCCTGTAACAGATGACGTTGCGAATAGTATTATCGCACAGATGTTTTTTCTTGAGATGGAAAATCCCGAGAAGGAAATTCACTTCTATATCAATTCACCAGGTGGAAGTGTCAGTGCGGGGCTTGCCATTTATGACATTATGCAGTTTGTAAAATGCGATGTGAGCACGTATTGCATGGGCATGGCGATGAGTATGGGATCCCTCTTATTGGCCGCAGGTACAGCCGGAAAACGGTTCGTTCTGCCACATTCTCGCGTTATGATCCACCAACCTCACATCATGGGGTCCGGAATTTCAGGTCAAGTGAGCGATATTGAGATTCAGGCACGAGAAATGATCAATACAAAGCGCAAACTGACCGACATATATGTGAAGCATACAGGTCAAAACTTTGATGTTTTGAATGATGCAATGGACCGCGATCGTTACCTGAGCGCTGAAGAAGCGAAGGACTTTGGTCTAGCAGATCACGTGGTGCAGTTTAGAAAAACGGCAAAAGGACAGGAAAAGTAAATGAGTAAAGAAAAACCCTACGGAACACTTTGTTGCAGTTTTTGTGGCAAGAGCCAAAAAGAGGTTAAGAAATTAATCGCAGGCCCTGGGGTTTATATTTGCGATGAGTGTATCGAGCTTTGTAACGATATCATTGCCGAAGAGCGTGAGCGTGAAGAGAGCACAAAAGTCTCTTTAAAAGTTCCAAAGCCAATCGATATCAAATCATTCTTAGATGATTATGTGATTGGTCAAGAAAAAGCGAAGAAGGCTTTATCTGTTGCCGTTCATAACCATTACAAACGCGTCAATGCGGTTAGTAAGAACAAGAAAAAAGACGAAGTTGAAATTTCGAAGAGCAATATTTTACTTATGGGCCCAACGGGTTCAGGTAAAACTTTGCTGGCTCAAACAATTGCGAAAATCTTGAACGTACCGTTTGCGATGGCCGATGCGACAGCTTTAACTGAAGCGGGTTACGTAGGTGAAGACGTTGAGAATGTTGTATTAAATTTGTTACAGGCCGCTGATTATGACGTCGAAAAATGCCAAAAAGGCGTCATTTATATCGATGAGATCGATAAAATCTCTCGTAAATCAGAAAATCCATCTATCACGCGTGATGTGAGTGGTGAGGGTGTACAACAGGCTTTATTAAAGATCCTTGAGGGCACAATTGCCAATCTTCCGCCTAAAGGTGGTCGTAAACATCCACAACAAGAATTTATTCAGGTTGATACCTCGAATATCTTGTTTATCGTGGGCGGAGCCTTCGTTGGGTTAGATAAAATTGTAGAAAATCGTATATCGAATAAGTCGATGGGTATTGCGGCCGACATTAAAACCAAAGAAGAAAAGCTTCAAGAGGTTGAAAGTGTGCTCAGCCGTATCGAACCTGACGATTTAGTTCGTTTTGGATTGATCCCCGAGTTCATTGGTCGTTTACCGGTGATGGCAGTCCTTGATCCATTGGACGAAAATGCGCTCATGGATATTCTTGTTAAACCAAAGAATGCACTAACCAAACAGTACCAGAAGTTGTTTGGATTTGAAGGTGTCAACTTAGTCTTTGAAGATGCAGCTGTACGCGCGATTGCACGTGAGGCAATTAAGCGCAACACTGGTGCTCGTGGACTACGTGGCGTCATGGAAAGTGCAATGATGGATTTAATGTTCGAAATCCCTTCCAAGCCCAACGTAAGAGAATGTATAATTTCAGAAGAGGTCATCTCCAAAGGTGGAAAACCTCAGTTGGTCTTGGGTCGCGACAGGGATGAAGCGACTGGCGGAAATACAGACGGCAGTGGCAATTCTGCTGAGAGCGCCTAAGACAAGCTAAAAAAATTTAAAAGAAGGAGTCCCTGTATGAGCCAAAGCTCAGGCGGAAGCACAAAACTACCGTTGCTCCCATTGCGTGATCTTATTATTTTCCCGCACATGATGATGCCACTGTTTGTGGGTCGCGAAAAGAGCATCAACGCTCTTGAAGATGCGATGAGCAAACAAACAGACATCGTCTTGGCCGCACAAAGGGACGCGAAAACCAACAACCCCGAGCCAAAAGATATTTACTCGGTGGGAACTGTTGGAACAATCATCCAGCTTCTTCGCTTACCAGATGGTACAGTGAAAGTTTTGGTTGAGGGTAAGCGCCGAGTGAAGATCAAAGACTTCACTCAAACCGATGGTTTCTTCGTTGCTGAAGTGGAAGATCTCGTTGAGATTTTAGCTAACGAAGTGGAAGCGCGTGCTTTAGTTCGTTCTATCAAATCGACTTTTGAAACTTATGTGAAATTGAATAAACGCATTCCACCAGAAATTTTGATGCGCGTATCAACGATCGAAGATATTTCCGAATTAGCGGATATCATTGTTGCGCAACTCAATTTGAAACTTGAAGACAAACAAAAGATCTTGGAAGTTTCAGATCCAGGAAAGCGTTTAGAAGAGCTGCTGAACTTGATGACGGGCGAAATCGAAATTCTTGAAGTTGAAAAGAAAATTCGCAACCGCGTGAAGAAGCAAATGGAGCGCTCACAAAAAGAATACTATCTGAACGAGCAAATGCAGGCGATTCAGAAGGAATTGGGCGAGAAAGACGATTATCAAGCCGAGATCCAAGAACTTGAAGACCGTGCCATGAAAAAAATGTGGAGCAAAGAAGCGGGCGACAAGGTGAAGAAGGAAATCAAAAAATTGAAGATGATGTCGCCGATGTCGGCAGAAGCCACAGTGGTGCGCAACTACATCGATTGGATGTTGGACCTTCCTTGGTATGACTACTCAGAAGAAAAGCATGATATTGCAGAAGCTCAACGTATTTTAGACGAAGATCATTGGGGTCTAGAAAAAGTAAAAGAACGTATCCTTGAGCATTTGGCGGTGCAGGCGTTAACTGAAAAGTTGCGCGGTCCGATCTTGTGTTTGGCGGGTCCTCCAGGGGTGGGTAAAACATCTTTGGCGCGCTCGATTGCACGTTCATTGAATCGTCCATTTGCACGTATTTCTCTTGGTGGCGTACGTGATGAAGCGGAAATTCGCGGTCATAGAAAAACCTATGTTGGTGCGATGCCAGGTAAGATTATTCAATCCATGCGTAAAGTAGAAAAAGGCAATCCGCTGATCCTTCTCGATGAGATTGATAAGATGAGCATGGATTTCCGTGGTGATCCAAGTGCCGCTTTGCTTGAAGTCTTAGATCCTGAGCAAAACTCAACTTTCCAAGATCACTATTTGGAAGTGGATTACGATCTTTCGAACATTATGTTTATTACAACGGCAAACTCTCTGCATCCGATTCCACGTCCGTTGTTAGATCGTATGGAAGTGATTTACTTAGAGGGTTATATCGAATCCGAGAAATTTGCGATTGCAAAGAAGTACTTAGTACCAAAGCAAATCGAAATGCACGGATTGCAAAACCACAAGATCAACTTCCAAGATGCGGCGATCAGTGAAGTGATTCGTTCATACACTCGAGAATCAGGTGTTCGTAACTTAGAACGTCAGATTGCGACTGTTTGTCGTAAAACGGCAAAAGAAATTGTGACCGAAGAAATGAAGTCACAGATGAAAAACGTGAAGCCAACGAAAGCTTCGAAGGCCGCAGCAAAAGAAGCCGCTCGCAAAGAACAAGAAAATGGCAAAACGCAAAAAACGAAGGGTGGAGGCTACACAATTACACCTAAACGTGTGATCGAGTTCTTGGGCCCGAACCGCTATAAGTTTGGTAAAATCGAAGGCGGAAACGAAATCGGCTTAACAAACGGTATGGCGTGGACAGAAGTGGGCGGTGATTTATTAATCATCGAGGTTTCTGTTGTGCCAGGTAAGGGTAAGTTCACAGTCACGGGCCAACTGGGCGATGTGATGAAAGAGTCTTGCTCGGCCGCTATGAGCTACGTGCGATCACGTGGTCCACTATTTGGATTCGACAAAGAATTCTATGCGAATATGGATGTTCATATCCACGTTCCAGAGGGCGCGACTCCGAAAGATGGTCCGTCGGCAGGTATCGCGATTACAACTTCGGTTGTATCAGCACTGACTCGTATCCCAGTTAAGAAAACTGTGGCGATGACGGGTGAAGTGACCTTACGTGGACGTGTTCTTGCGATTGGTGGTTTAAAAGAGAAGATTTTGGCTGCTCACCGCGGTGGAATTAAGACGATCATTTGCCCAAAAGAGAATGAGAAAGATCTAAAAGACATTCCAAAAGAAGTCGTAAAAGATCTGAAGATCATCCTTGTGGATCATGTGGATCAAGTGCTTGTGAATGCACTCGACATCAAGAACGCCAAAGAGCTGTTCAAGTTGATGAAAGAGAACGCAACGGGTATTCGTGCTCAGTTCACCGGTCACTCTTTGCAGCAGCACCACTAGAAGGTAGTCCGTACCTTTTTGGAGCCCACCGAGTCAAAAGGGGCGTCGATCAGACGCCCTTTTTTTTATATGTAATTGTGTTTTTGAGTTTATGGATGAGTGGCTCAAAGCTCAAACATACTTCCGCTCGTCGGCTTTGCATCCGCAAAGCCTTGTGCCGAAGAACTCGTTTTCGCCACTCATCCATAAACTCAAAAACACATTTGCATATAAATTTGGTCGTAATATTTGGAATTGTCGCGGATGCTGTTTTTTTCGTGGCCATATTTTTCAAAGCCGTATTTATAAAATAGTGCTAAAGCGGATTCGCTGTTTTCCGTAACCATTAATCGTATGTTTGTTAATCGATTATCTTTTTTAACCTCAATCAAGAAAGCTTCCAGTAGCTGGGATCCAATTTTAGTGCCTTGGTAAATAGGGTCTACGTAAAATCCCCACATGGAGGCTTTGTGATCAACACACTCTCTGGTTTCGGGAAGCAAGCCGATGATTCCCAAAAGTTTTCCGTTATCAAAATAACCTTTAACAAAAAAACTTGAATCGCTGGCGCTATCAGTGAGCAGCTTCATGTGCATTTCGCGTGGGGCTTCTATAAAGAATTTAGGCATCGAGGAATAGGCGACGGGGTACTGCTCGAGACTTTGTAATCTCACTCGGTAATACTCGTCGTAATCTTCAGGTGTTAAATTTCGAATCATGAATCCTCCACAAGCGACTCTCTTTTTGTATGCTCTAAGGACTCGTTGAGTCAAAAGGAGTATCGATCAAGAAAATATTATTCTAGTGCCGAAATCGATAAGTGTTCTTTTTATACTAAGTAATGATTGGGTGACGAAAGTGGCTTGTGCGATTACACCTGAGTTCAAAGAAGGGAGAGGTTATGAGGTATATATTTTTACTTTCGTTTATGGTGTTCGGATCTTTCGCAATGGCAGAGCAAGAATGCCCATCGTTGGATGAAACAGTTAGAAATGTAAATACTGGAGTTGCAAGTTCAATGGATATTGCTCAGGCCCTTCTTTGCCATCTCAACAAAGCGAATAGTCCACTTTGCAATACGCGCGTTGGAATCTATAAAGATATTCTTTTATCTGTTGAAGAGCGCTTTCGAGTCGGCGAATTAACAGTCGAAGATGTAGATAAAGCGAAGCAGGATGTGGCGAATGCTGAGACGTCTTGCCCATAACTTGTGGTTCGTTTTAATATAATTCTAAATGGTCAAAGCTATTCGCGTGTTGGTAAGCCTTTACCTTTAAAAGCTGTGAGCCCGGTCTTTTTATATTTCTCTGAGAACGGCACCAATCTTTGGAGTTGCGCATAGATCTTTTCATCTTGTACGGATGCACAGCCGAAGAGGACGGTGTCGACTTCGGCGGGGGTCATTAAGCTTTGCGGATTCACAGCTTCACCTTGTTTCTTGCTGTCTAAATTGTCTGCATTCAATTTTAAAATGCTTTGCACTTTTTCTGTCTGTAAATTGGGCTTGGCTTCAGTGGCGCAACTTAAAGTATCCGTATTAAGTGTTGCGACACCTTTTTGAGTGTAAATTTTAAGAGTTTTTTCTGCTCCAGGTCCAGTTTCAAATAGATAGTCATGGCTGGTCCCAAGATGCTTATAATATCCAAGTTTGCCTACACCATGCAAAGCATTCAGACAGCGAGAAGAATCGACTGCAAATCCGTTAGAGCAAAAAAACAGAGAAACGAAAAGTAATGAAAATCTCATTTATCACCTCTGAAGTTTAAATTTTCTCTCATGGAACAATAAATTAGAAAGGAAATGAGGGGTGCTGGGACGATAACAAGACTTAAGACCATGCTAGAAAATATAAAATTTAAATGGTTTTGAGGTGAAATGTTTACGACTGTATCGGCGCGGCAATGGAATTTGCGTCTGAAATATTCTCTAAGAGCCGCTTTGTTATGACTCCTTTGTGGAAAGTGATTAATCAATTCTTAATTAAACACTTACCAAAGGGGATCAAATGAAGTTCTTAATGTTTATGATCGTGTCTTTAGTGGTTTCGGCGCAAGCTCATGCTTTTGAGTATACGTGTGAGGCCGCAGTTACAGTTAAAGAAGATGGCAAAGTGCCCACAACGATGCCTATAAAAACAGCTCTGCAAAACGAATATTCAAATATTATGTATGCGGAACGAACGAAAGGAATGCAGTTGGCTATTCAGTTCGGTGGATATGATTACGAAGCCACAGACGTTTCTAATTTTCTCGATAAATATGGTGATACAACAGTATTGTTCAAGGGTGGCAATCCGTTGCAGCGATTGCCAGATGGAACTTTGACTCTTCGATATGAACTTCAATTCGGCGAAGATGGTAAAACTTTGCGATTGAATTACGAAATGATTTGCAAAGAGTCTCCGCAAAACTAAAAGCTCAGTGCATCTTGAATTTTTAATGAAAACCTTAAAAGGCGTCTGTGGGGCGCCTTTTTTATTTATATAAAATCACCTGCCGCATACACACTCAGATAAAGTTTCTGTTACGCGAATTTACTTCTAATATAAGACCGACTTGTTAACGCACACGGCAATCGATGCTAATTTTTCAGGCATGGGGCGCTGCGAACCATCTAAATTTTACTTTATCACCATGTAAAGAGTTCGCGTCTTGACGGTGAATTCAGATTTTGTCAGAACAGTCGGAGAAAGATATGGATCTTGTTAAGATCTGTACGGGGTGGGGACCTTGAGTAAAGACGTTGTGCAGTCCGCACAGGCTCTTTTTGAATTGGGCAAATTGTATTGTGATCGCGGCGATTTTAAAATTGCCCTCGATAAATTATCACAAGCCTCGGACATGTTTTTCTCAGCGAAAGAATTCTCCGGATATTTAAAATGTATGAATCTGTCTTTGCGTATGTTTGCCGAGATGGAAGATTTCAAAAGTATTCATTTACTGAAAGAAAAACTGCAAGATTTAGTCATTAAAGAGGGCGTTGAGCTGAACAGCAAGACTCACTACACGCTGGCTCTTTGTGCATCCTATAAAGGGCAGCATGCGACGGCACTTGAATATATGCAGAAGTCTCTGCAACTGGCTTTGCAAAGCGATAGCAAAGAAGACATGTGTTATGCGATCAGTGGTTTGGCGAATGTAAATGTAGCTTTAGAAAAATATGATGAAGCTTTAAAGGAAATTTATAACCTTCAGGTGTTCTTTCAGGTGATGCCGCTACCAGAGCTTAAAATGTCTTCGATTTTGCTGAATGGCCATATTTTGCGTCGAACAGGAAAGTTTCAAGAAGCTCTCGATATTTTATGGCAGTGCTATGAGCCGTTGAAGCAGCAAAAAAATCTTTATATTTATGTGAGTCTTCTTTATGCCGTTGGCATTACCTATGCGGAAATGGGCGATTCGGATCTTGCACGCCTTTATTTGGGTTTGGCGAAGAAAAGTGTGGATCCAGAAAACTTACGCTATCTCGCTCGTAAAATTGATGAAAGATTAACAGAGGTCGGCGTAAAACCCGATCAGCAGTACGATCTCATTATCGAAGCTGCTTCGAATTCAGTTGTTGAACGCAAGAAGGGACGCGTTGATTTTAAGAACCAATTTATCCTCCTCGATCTTTTGCGGTTATTTGTCACCACTCCTGGTGAGATTTACTCAAAAGAAGCTTTAGTTAAAAAAATATGGAAGCAGGACTATGATCCTTCTGTCCATGACAACAAAATTTACGTGACCATTAAGCGTCTACGAAAGATGATTGAACCAGACTTTGACAAACCAAAGTACATCTTCCGTGCTAAAAATGGTTACTATTTAAATCGAAATACACGGGTGTATTTTGAGCATTAGGGTGGGGATATGAAAAAGTTATTTTTAGCGCTGCTGGTTTTTGGCAGCCTTTCGGCTACGGCCAAGGATATTTGTACAGCCAATGGTGATGCGCTGCCATGGCCTTGGGGAACAGAATGTCCCTTTCCTTGGAGTATGATCGAGGGTGAGTGGAGTGCGGTAGATATTGAATCTTCAGATCGCTTCATCATTAAAGTTCTTTCGGTTGATCGTCGTGGTGGACGCACATTTGAAATCAAAAGATACAATGCAAACAACGAGTTAATAGCCCAAGGTAAGGGCGTGGCATCGAAAAGAAAGAAGATCATTCGAGCCTTTTTGTCATCTGTACAGGAAGAAAAGAAGAAGAACTATTGGGCCCTTGTTCGTGCTTACAGTGAACAAGAGGGTTTTACTTGTGACACAGATCAACTTGCAGTTGTGATTACACTTCGAACATCAAGGCCGAAAACATGCGAAAAAGATTCGCATATGATTATAAAAAAGAATGTACCATTCGATGAGCCTGAGACCGAATAAGGTCTCAGCAGTTATTCTGTTTCTTTCCAGGCCTTACGCAGTTCTTTAAAGAATGGCTTTAGATTGTTCACATCTTCTTTAAAATTTTCTAAACGCTTGGCTTTATCTTCGGATCCCGATGCCGCCGTAAAGATATTCCATTCTTTGTTGGCCTGCTGAACGCCTTTGCCAATTTGCTTGCCGACGATTTTTCCGGCGGTGATGAAAACTACGACGTAAAAGAGGGCTAGAGCAAAATGCTTGGCCCAAAATAGTCCCAGCTGACGAGCGACTTTTTTCCGTCGTCGGATCACTTGGGGTGATGGGATTTGATCGGCCAGTCCGTTGTCTGTCATTTCAGTAAAATATTTTTGTTGCTTGGCTTCGAGATCTGCGACGGCATCCTGAGTGTTGCGTCCTTTGCCGATGATTTTTAACTCTGGGCAGTAGGCGACTGTTGAACCATTGCGTTTCGTTATTTGGATCGACCAAGATTGATCAAATGGATTTGCGGACATGCGAGGCCCCTTTCAATTTATTAAGAAGAATCAAGCCTTTGTGGATCGAAGATTTTGGTACAGACGAAATATCATGCTGAACAAAGTAAATCAGAGATTGGAAACCAAGAATAATGGGTAAAGCCGACATCATCACGACTCCGCTGGGGGCTGCGACTCCGGGCGAGCGAGTAAAAATATAGTGTAGACCATATCCAGCTCCACAAATCGATAATACAAGTCCAATGATCAGCATTAAGGATCCGAAATTAAAATCTCGAAAATAATAATTGTATACAATTCTTTTGCAAAAGCGATTCACGTACTTGAAGGGAAAAGAAAATAAAACTTTTGTCACACTTAAATTGGATTGTTCATCGCCGTATGCGGCTCGCATCGGCACATCACTGACGACGGCGCGAATGGTACTGAGTCGAAACAACATATCGCTTTCAAAGAAATAGCGCGGGGAAAGTTTGCGAAGTGGTAACGTGGCTGCGACGGCACTATGGATCGCGGTATAACCATTGGTTGGATCCATCACATCCCAGTAGCCCGAAACCATTTTGTTAATAAATGAAAGCGCAATATTACCAAGCAAGCGAATGGACGGCATGGTTTGCATATCTTCCAGCGAGTAAAAGCGATTGCCTTTCACGTAGTCAGCTCGGCCCATGGCAATCGGTTCGACAAACAAAGGAATCAGCGCGGGATCCATTTGCCCGTCACCATCCACTTTCACCAAAATATCGGCTTGAGCCTCAATGGCGGCGCGGTAACCCGTGACGACAGCTCCGCCCACGCCCAAATTGCGCTCATGAAATAATACTTTTACTCGAGGGTCTTTCACTTGAGACTGTACGAATGCTCCAGATTGATCGGGACACTTATCATCCACTACAAAAATAAAATCGACCTCTTCAGGAATCGATGCAATCACATTTTGGATGTGCGCTTTTACTTTGTAGCAGGGAATGATGACGGCCACTGAAGGATGGCTCATTTTTCGCTCCTCTTAAAGATTTCAAATCGCTCGGATTCTGTGGCCGGCTGATAGCCATTCAACAGAATCTGTTTTCTCCATAGATCCGCTTCAAGTTTGGCATCGTATTGATCTGGCGACAAAGCTAAATACTTGACCAATTGCTTTTCAAATTCTTTTCGACTGTATTGATAGTCAGCTGGAATACGGAAATCCAAACCATCCTTTAATAGAATAATCCAGCGTCGAGTGGAAGGATTCAATAATTCTTTTACGTTTAGAGCAGGGCTCTCAATTACATACTGGGCTTGAGGGCCAAAGTAAGATGGTTGTGAAAACGGTTTTCGGTCTCCGTAAGCCACAAGAGGTAAAATCAGGAGTTTATCTTCGGGCTGAAGTTGATCTTGAATATTTCCATAAACAGCAAAAGTAATACTCACCGGGTCGTACACACTCAAAGGCCAAAAGCGTCTTTCGGGACGAAGACTCAGGGCACAAATAAAAACCAGCGCAAGACCCGTCGCGATTTTCCATTTTTTATCAGGAATTAAATCTTTAATTGCCGCAGTTGTTGTAATTAACAAAAGTGGCATCAGTGGAAGGAACGTGCGAACCAATTGAAACTTGGGGACAAGAATAGAGTATAAAACAGCATATCCCACACAAAGTATTAAAGACATTGTATAAAAGAAATGATGGCGCTGTGGCCTTCGTTTCCAAAGCCAAACGGCTAAAAGCACATAAATGATCGCGGCGATAACAAAGGACGAATTTCCACTAACAAAAGATTGAAAAGACCACATGAGATTTTCGATAAGACTCAGTTGGCCTCCGGATTGAGATGAGCGATTGCCTGAGAATGCCTGCCAGCCATTTTGAAATCCGATCAAAGCAAAAGTGAAAAAGTAAACGGTGATAAATCCCGATGTAAAAATAGCGGTGCGGCAGATGGCGCGCCACAGTTCGCGCGCTTCATTGGTGCGGCATAATATAAATACAAAAATCGTCAGGGCAAAAAGAGGTCCAAGCAAGTTGAGTGAAGGATGAAGATTGGTCGACAAGCCGAAGCACAAACCTGCTGCGAATAAGAAGTAGTTGGAGCGCGGTTGTCTCCAAAAATCAAAAACAAATGTCATAAGAAGGCAACATAACAACAAAGGAAGTGTGGAGGGCACATGCAACAGTTCCGTACGTGCTTGTAGCGCGGGCTCTGTGAGCAACACATACATTGCTGTGGGAACGAGGGCCCACCATCGATTACGCAGCAACTTCACGCTAAGCAGCAGAATCACCAAAATATTGAGTAGATCTAAAACGCCATTCAATACTTTTATCGAATAAAAATTGACGCCCCCAACCTTCATCGCGAGTGCATAAATCGAATAGGCCAGTGGGCGAAAGTGTTCAGTTGCAATAAAATCACCAGCTAAATATTTTTTAGCGGTTTCGTAATAGAAAAACACATCACTGCCGTAGAGGCCAATCTCGGTGACTCGATAAAACCGCTCAAAAGCGGCGTAGGAAAAAATAACGAGAATCAGCAAATACCACATGATCTTTATTCACAGCACTTTGTAATTTGTGTTAAGACGCTAGTATGTCTGCGAACATATCTTTATTTATAATTGAACTCAATGAGTTTTCACCTGTTCTCCTCGAGACAGCGGTGGAAACAGGCCGGTTCCCGAACATTAAAAAAGTACTTTCATTTAGTAAAAGTTTGACTGTCACAGAAGACACATATGAAAGCGGTTACCTTGAGCCTTGGGTTCAGTGGGTGTCGGTTCATACGGGTGTGCCAGCGAAAAAACATTTAATTAAGCATCTTGGCGATGTTCCAAGCCATAAACAAATTTGGGAGAGGCTCAGTGAGCGACAAATCAGTTGTGGCTTCTGGGGAACAATGAACGGCGAAAGAAAAGAGGCCAAGAATTGCCAATTTTTTCTTCCCGACCCATGGACATTTTCTGAGCCTGGCTTCCCCAGCGCAATTCAAGATGTTGTGGATTTTCCGCGTTATTATTCAAAAAATTATCTGAATCCAGATAAAAAATTACTTATGAAAAAGGGATTGAAACTATTTTGGCAATTGCTGGTCTCGGGCGCTTTGCTTCGCAGTATTCCTCAATGGCCGTTTTGGATAAAATCGATTTTAAAATTGGGATTGAAAAACTATGTTCAGTTTTCGATCTTCGAGCACCTGTCCACACTCACATTTTTGCATTACTATCGACGCTATAATCCTCAGTGTAGTGCGATTTTCTTAAATCTTATGGCCCACATTCAGCATTACTATTGGACTCAAGGATCTCAAGTTCTCACTCCTGAGATTCAGTTTGGTCTCGAGTGTACAGAGCGAATTCTCAAAGATATTTTTCATGACATCAGTGACGAAAAGTCGGTGTTGGTACTGAATGCTCTATCGCAAAAGAATACAAATAATGAAGCGCCTTGGGTGCTGTATGTGCAAAAGCGCCCCGTTCAGTTTCTGCGTGATTTAGGTGTTGCAACCACCGACGTTGAGCAGTTGATGACCAATGATGCTCATGCATTTTTTGAAACTCGGGAAGAGCGGGATTTAAATTTTGAACGTTTACAAACGGTGCGTGTGAACGGTCGTCCACTTTTGTACGTGGAAAAGGATGCTCATCATGATCGAAAACTTTTTTACCGTTTGGATTTTTTTGATGAGTTACCGCCGGATGCCCAGCTTGAATTTGGGAACCTGAAAACACCATTTTTTGAACATTTTGACCGTATTGTGGTTCGGACGGGGAAGCACACTCAAGCCGGAGTGGCTTATTGCAGGGGCCTTGAAATGCCGCAGCGATTACCGAATCATGAGGTTCATAACTATATATTGCGTCATTTTCATGCTGAGAGCCCGTAAAAGACCCCGCTATACGTAAATTTATGCGTCTTTTGGCTTTATTTTGGATTGCGCGTTGCGGGCATTTATCGTAGAACCGTCTCTCTTTTAGGGAATTAGCTCAGTTGGTAGAGCGCCACCCTTACAAGGTGGATGTCGTCGGTTCGAGCCCGGCATTCCCTACCA
>FRDC01001363.1_pt1 | contig 62270 bp, 65 predicted proteins | sample 1106171 | NCBI WGS metagenome assembly FRDC01 (sample SAMEA3930566, study PRJEB13176) | freshwater metagenome | biome: Drinking water system; feature: drinking water; material: water | place: Singapore | collected 2014-12-20 | reverse complement strand
TAAGGCGGTGTGAATGGAAAAACTCGTCAGAGGCTTTCTTAAATTCCGGAACGAGGTGTTCAGGAAGAAGAAAGACCTGTTTTCCCGCCTCTCCCAACACCAGGAACCCCGGGCACTCTTCATCACCTGTTCAGACTCCCGTGTCGATCCGACGCTCCTGACGCAAACCGACCCAGGCGAACTCTTCATTTTGCGCAACGCCGGGAACATGGTCCCGCCCTACGGGTCGATGCAGGGCGGCAGCACCGCGACGATCGAATATGCCGTGGCGGTGCTCAAGGTTCCCCACATCATCGTCTGCGGCCATACCGATTGCGGCGTCATGAAGGCGCTGTTGCATCCGGAAGAAGTGCATGACTTGCCGGCGGTCAAGGAATGGGTCGGGCAGGCGGAGACCACGCGCCGGCTCATGCGCGACCACTATGTCGATCTCGAAGGCAACGAGCGGCTGGTCAAAACCACACAGGAAAACGTCCGCGCGCAGCTCGACCATCTGCGCACGCATCCCTCCGTGGCGTTGCAGCTACGAAAAGGCAAGGTCGATCTGCACGGCTGGGTCTATTCCATCTCGACGGGCGACATCTGGGTCTACGATTTTGACAGCGAACAATTCACTCCGCTCTTGGACGACGCGTCCCCTCCCTTGAAAGCGGCCAAGTAGGCCTGGCATTCTGAGCCATGGCCGGTCGCACCCTGGAAACGCTCTCGTTCGACAACTCCTACGCTCGCCCCTCGGAGGCGTTCTATGTCAAGCTGAATCCGATCCCCTGTGACCAGCCACTCTCCCCTGGCAGTTCAAGCCTGGCGCAGCAGAGTTCATGGATCTCGTCCGGTTGGAGCCGAGGCCTCGGAAAGTCACGGACCGTGCGAATTGGCCGTTTGAAATCGGCCGTGAAGGACCATCCCACCATCCCGTATCCTTGTGGAGCAAGTTATGAAGTCGCTAGTATGATAGAGGGAACTGGAGGTCTGCATGCATGTGGCCGCAACCGATCCGGTTGGCAAGGCCCGTGACGTCGATTGGACAGTCACGGGCATCCTCGGTCTGCTGATCATCACCGCGCTCTCGATTGTTCCCCTCACCCTCACCATTTCCCAAAGCCGCGAGTTCGATGCGCTGATCATCGACATGGCGGGGCGGCAACGGATGTTGCTGGAACGGTACATGAAGGAACTGCTTCTGGCTTCTCAAGGAGCCCAGGCAGACCACGCTCGCACGCGCGCGGTGTTGCAGGAACGGTTGACGGCGTTAATTCATGGCGGGCCGACCGTCGCCTCCATCGACCGAAGCGACAGCATCGTACTTCTCCAAGCAAAGAGCGAAGCCGTTCGGAACAGGTTCCTCGAACAACAGCGCATGCTGGAAGTCCTTTTTATCAAGTCGCAGGAGTTTCTGCGAATGCCACGGGGGAGCGCGGACCAGGCGATCGCCCGCGATGAGCTGATGGCTCACAACGCCAGGCTGATCGAGACGGCCAACGAGGCGGTGCTGCTTCTGACACAGCAATCGACGGCCCGCGTCCGGCGCCTCATTCGCTGGGAAATCCTCGCAGTTCTGCTCGTGGTGCTGATCGCCTCGGTACGCACGTGGCGGTTTTTGCAAGCCGAGCAGGCGTTGAAAGTAAGCCAGCGGGAAACTGTTGAAGCGCTTCAGCGGAGTGATGCCCTCAAGTCGGCCTTGGTTTCTTCCGTCTCGCACGATCTGCGGACGCCGCTGACGGCCATCAAGACCATGCTCTACGGCCTGCAGGACCGCTCGGGGCCCGAATTGGACCAGGTGCGCAAGGAGTTCGTGCGGAATATCGACCAGGAAGTTGACTATCTGGACCGGTTGGTCGGTAACTTGTTGGACATGTCCCGCATCGAGGCGGGAGCGCTGATTCCGAAACGCGAATGGCATATGTTCGACGAGCTGGTGGAAGGTGCGATCCGTCGTGTTGGGACGCTCATGCAACAGCACCGTCTAGATGTCCATCTTGGAGAGAACCTGCCCCCTCTCTTCGTCGACGGGGTCCAGATCATACAGGTTCTGGTGAATCTCCTGGACAACGCGATCAAATTCTCGCCCCCCACCTCTCCCATCCGACTCACCACATCTCTCGTGGACGAGAGCTTGGAAGTCGCCGTGTCGAACAAAGGTGAGGGAGTTCCTGCCGATGAATTGATCCTGATTTTCGAGCGCTTCCATCGGGTACGGACCGGGTCGTCCTCAGCTACGCCCGGACTCGGTCTCGGACTGGCCATTTGCAAGGGAATCGTCGACGCCCACGGCGGATCGATCCGTGCTCGCTCCGTCCCGGGAGAAGACACGACGATCTCGTTTCGAGTGCCCTTGCCCACGACCGTCCCGATCCTCGGACAGGAGGTAGTCCATGGGTAAGGGGTGGGGGGGGCGATGGTGACCCAGGGAGCCAGAATCCTGGTCGTGGACGACGAGCCGCAGATCAGGCGCTCTTTGACCGTGAATTTGGAAGGCAAGGGCTACGCCGTCGGAGTTGCCGCAACCGGCGAGCAGGCGTTGACCGCCTTCTTCAATCAACATCCCGACGTCGTGATCGTCGATCTCTTGCTGCCGGGGCTCAACGGAGTGGACGTGACGCGCCGGGTTCGCGAGGCGTCGTCAGTCCCGATCATCGTGTTGTCGGCAATCGGTGATGAACGACGGAAGGTGGAAGCGCTGGAGGCAGGGGCGGATGACTACATCACCAAGCCCTTCGGGATGGAAGAACTCCTGGCCCGGATCCGTTCGTTGTTGCGCAGGGCGGCCGGTGCCCACAGCAGCCAGCCGATTTTCGTCGCCGGACACCTCCGCGTCAACTTCGATCGACGCGAGGTCACCTTGGCCGACAAACCGGTGAAACTTACACCAACGGAGTACGATTTGCTGAAATACATGATCGAACATTCCGGGAAAGTGCTCACCCATCGCATGCTCTTGCAAGAGGTGTGGGGGCAAGCCTACATCGACCAGGCCCAGTATCTGCGCGTGTTCGTCGGTCAACTGCGGAAGAAGATCGAGCAAGATCCGACACGTCCCCGCTATATCCTTACCGACCCAGGAGTCGGATATCGATTCTGGGCCGAGCACGATCTTCTCCCATAATTTTCTCCAAGCCGTTCTTTTCTTTCGCCCCCGTCATCGTGTTTCATCGAGCCCGTCGTCCTCGAAGGCCGAATCCTTACACGTTCCTTATCAAGTCCACCTGATCCCCATATCGAGTCCTTAGCCGGTCCGGCGGTAGGCTGTCATGCATGCGTGGACAAGCCGTCAGATCCTTGAGGTCCGAATGAGTGTCCCGATGAAAAGGTCATCAGGTCTGTCCATCGTGCTCCTATTCGTCGTCTTGCTGAGTACTCCTTCGCGTATCCTCGGAAGCAGTTCGAATGCCCAGCTAGCGACAGGGATAGTGGAGATCGCGTTCGAGGCAACCGCGCCCTATTACGAACCTCGAACATTGGTCGTACCGGCAAACAGTGCCGTCCGTTGGGTGAATCCAACGGCATCACCCCACAGTGTACGACACGACGGCTGCCTTACGGGCGGGCCCTGCGCCTTTGAATCGACCGCGGTCCTGCCCGACAGCAGCATCGTCATTGGCCCGCTTCCGCCTGGGAGTTATGGCTACCACTGCGAGCTACACCCAATTATGCGTGGCACACTCATCGTGGTGGCCACGCCGACATCCGAAGGTGCCATCTCGGTGATCGAGTCCATGAGGTAGTTCATGCCACCGAGAGAACCTCTGGTGGAAAGGGATCCTATGAGAAACAGGGGACGCACCGGGCATTGTCCTCGCTGCAGCGGCTTCATGGTGATCACCAGTTTTGAGGAGTGGGGTACCGGGACGATGACGCAAATGTCTCCGGCATGGCGCTGTGTGCTCTGCGGTGAAGTGATCGATCCGATCATCGTGGCCAATCGGCGCCAGAGACGGCCGCCGGCCACCTCGGAGAGTCGAGCCCGTCTGCCGATTGGTGTCGCGGGACAGGATTGATGGACGGAGGTGGAACCGTAATAGGCTATGACCAGGTATTTCGGTCGTCAACGAACGAATTCGCCGGCAGGGGCGAGGGGAGGAATTCGAACATGGAGCCTCAAACGGTGTTGCAGACCAGCACGTCGGAGCGAGTGGTACCGGAAGGATTGTTGCTTAATCGCCTGCAGGTCGATCGGACCTTCACGCTCGAAGAACTGCTTGGGGAGATCCCGGAGTTGAGTTGGGCGCAACTGTTTCTGGCGCTGGATGTGCTCAGTCGCCGTGGAGCCATCGAGCTCCGTCGCGACGGATTCAGTTATACGGTGAAGAGGATGACGGTATCGATCGAACGGGGAGGTCGAACCGATGGCGCAGCGCATCATGATCATCGATGACGATCGACACATCTGCGATGCGTTGGCCGACCGACTGCGCGCTCTGGGATACGAGGTGGTTCCCTTCACGGACGGCTGTTCTGCGCTGGCGTCGCTGGCGCTGGAATCGGCGCGCTCGCCGGTCGACCTGGTGTTGCTGGATCTGAACATGCCCGGGATGGACGGTATGACGGTCTTGAAAGAGTTGAAGAGTAAGCATCGGGGAATTCCTGTGATCATGATGTCCGCGACTCCGTCGCAGGAGAGTTTCAAGAAGGCGATCGAAGAAGGCGCCCGCGACTGGATCCGCAAGCCGATGGAAGCCGAGGTTCTCACGTACAAGATCGCCAAACTGTTCGGTTCCGATCATCCGGTCGATCAGTAGATCGACTGGGGTGGCTAAGGAGTGTCCGTGCGACAGGTTCACCAAACCATCACCGTTCAGGGCATAGTGCAAGGCGTGGGGTTCCGTCCTTTTATCCACGGACTGGCCTCTCGATTCGGGCTGCAAGGAACGGTGAGGAACGACAGCGCGGACGCCGTGATCGAAGTGGAGGGCCGGGAAGATTATCTGCGGTCCTTCATCAAGAAGTTGGTCACGCAGGCTCCACCGCTCGCGATGATCGAACAGATTCGAGTGGAGACGGGTCCCGTTCGGGGCTATAGCGGGTTCTCGATTCAATCGAGCGTGGCGCGAAGTGAGAAGGATGTCTTTATTTCTCCCGACATTGCTCCCTGCGAAGCCTGTCTGGCCGAGTTGGAAGACATCCACGATCGCCGCTACGACTATCCCTTTCTAAACTGTACGAACTGCGGCCCTCGCTTCACGATCGTCACGGACGTTCCCTACGACCGCGAACGCACGACGATGGCCGGCTTTCCCATGTGTCCGGCCTGTACGTCGGAATATGAGGACCGGTCGAATCGTCGGTTCCATGCCCAGCCGATCGCCTGTCCTGCCTGCGGGCCACATCTGGCTATTACGGATTCAGTCGGTGAGCAGGTGCCCGTGAACGATCCATTGGCTTTTGCCGTCATCTGTCTGAAGGTCGGAGCCATCGTCGCGATCAAGGGATTGGGTGGCTATCACCTGGCTTGCGATGCGGAACGAAACGCAGCCGTACGGGAGTTGCGGAGGCGAAAACGACGAGAGGCCAAGCCGTTGGCGGTCATGGTTCCGAACCTTAGAACGGCCGAGCACCTGTGCCATGTCACGAAAGGTGAAGCCCAGCTCCTCACCGCTCCGACGCGTCCGATCGTCCTCCTACGAAAACGGGACGATTGCGCCATGGCCGAGGCGGTGGCACCAGGGAATCGGAATCTTGGCGTGATGCTGCCATCCACGCCGCTGCATCATCTGTTGATGAGAAGGATGGGCTCTCCCTTGGTCATGACGAGCGGGAATCTGACGGAAGAGCCGATTGCCTATGAGGACCAGGATGCCATGGAGCGGCTGTCGAATATCGCCGATTACTTTCTCGTCCACAATCGGCCGATTCACATGCGCTGTGACGATTCCGTCGTCCGGGTTGTCAGGGGAACCGAGCTGTTCCTGCGCCGCTCGCGAGGCTACACGCCGCTGCCGATCGCACTCAAGCGACCCGTTCCGGTTCCGCTGCTCGCCTGCGGCGGCCAGATGAAAAATACCTTCGCGCTGGCGCGGGGACGCCATGCCTTTCTCAGCCATCATATCGGCGATTTGGACGACTACCGAACCTACAAGTCATTCCAGGCAAGCGTCGAGCATTTCAAAACACTCTTCAGCGTCGACCCCGAAGCGGTTGTCCATGATCTCCATCCCGGCTATCTCTCCACACAGTATGCCCGTTCTTTGGAGGGACTGCCACAGATCCCGGTACAACATCACCATGCGCACATTGCGGCCTGCATGGCGGAACACGGGCATGAAGGCCCCATAATCGGCGTGGCGTTCGATGGAACCGGCTATGGAACGGACGGGCACATCTGGGGCGGGGAGTTCTTGCTCGTCGAGTACCGTCGCTTCGACCGGTTGGCCCATTTGGGAGAATTGCCGCTGCCAGGCGGAGAGCAGGCTATCCATCAACCCTGGCGCATGGCCGCCGCCTGCCTCTACCACGCCTATGGGGATGAAATGGAGCAACTCGACCTCTCCTTCCTGACTCGCATGAAAGGCCAATTATGGCCGGTGGTCAATTGGATGATCGCCAAACAGATCAATACGCCACTGACCTCCAGCGCCGGCCGCTTGTTCGACGGCATCGCGTCTCTGATCGGAGTCCGGGACGAGGTGCGGTATGAAGCCCAAGCGGCGATCGAACTGGAGTGGTTGGCGGATGGGAGAGCGGAGGACAATCTCTATCCCATCTGTTTCCACGATCAAGGGAACAGTTTTATCGCCGGGACGCGCGGGATCATCAGGGGCGTCGTGGACGATCTCTTGATCAAGACGCCGGCTCCCGTGATCGCCAGGCGGTTCCATAGCACGATGGCCGAGCTCATCCATCAGACCTGTCGCCGTATCCGTCAGACCACGGGGCTCCGTGACGTCGCGCTGAGCGGCGGCTGTTTCCAGAACGTGCGGCTGCTCACTGAAACCCTGGAGCGGTTGTCGGCCGACGGGTTCCAAGTCCTGACGCATCACAAGGTTCCCCCGAACGACGGAGGGCTCGCGCTCGGGCAGGTGGCGGTGGCCGCCGCAGTCCTGGCGCAAGGAAGCAGAGAGGAATTGCGGCCATGTGCCTAGCGGTTCCGGGAAAAATCGTCGACATCTACGAAGAGGACGGGTTGCGGATGGGCAAGCTCGACTTCGGCGGGACGATCCGAAAAGCCTGCCTCCAGTATGTTCCCACCGCCGCCATCGGCCAATATGCCTTGATTCATGTCGGTTTTGCGTTGGCGACGATCGACGAGGATGAGGCCTCGAAGACCCTGGCACTGCTGGAATCCCTCGGTGAAATAGACGGGGCATTCAGTGGATATGAGCCTGTCCCAACAGCCGACCAGTGGGGGATTCCATGAAATACGTCGACGAGTTTCGAGACAAACATGTCGCCGACAAGATCCTTCGGGAGATCGGCAGGCTGGCGACGAAGGACTGGACGATCATGGAAGTCTGCGGCGGTCAAACCCATTCGATCGTCAAGCATGGCCTCGACCATCTCCTGCCGAAGTCCATCGAACTCGTCCACGGACCCGGCTGCCCGGTCTGCGTCACCTCGCTGGAAATGATCGACAAGGCCCATGCCATCGCGGCCCGCCCCGACGTCATCTTTTGCACGTTCGGCGATATGTTGCGGGTGCCGGGTTCCCATTCCGATCTCTTCCGCATCAAGTCCCGCGGGGCCGACGTCAGGACGGTCTATTCGCCGCTCGATTGTCTGCCGATCGCGCAGAAGCATCCGGACCACCAGGTCGTGTTTTTCGCGATCGGGTTCGAAACTACGGCGCCGGCCAATGCGATGGCGGTGTGGCATGCGAACCGGTTGGCCCTCACCAACTTTTCTGTGCTCGTCTCCCATGTGCTGGTGCCCCCCGCCATGAGCGCCATTCTGGAATCTCCGGAGAATCGCGTACAGGCCTTTCTCGGCCCTGGCCATGTCTGCACCGTGATGGGTTATCACGAATACGACGCCATCAGTCGGCGCTACAAGGTGCCTATCGTCGTGACTGGCTTCGAACCGATCGACATTTTGGAAGGCGTCTTGATGGCGGTTCGCCAGTTGGAAGCTGGGCGGGCCGTCGTCGAAAACCAATACGCCCGTGTCGTCTCCCAGCGGGGGAACACGTTCATGCAAGAGCTGGTTGAAACGGTCTTCGAGACCTGCAACCAGAAATGGCGCGGCGTCGGCGCGATTCCGAACAGCGGCTATCGGCTGAAGAAAGGCTTCGCCTCGTTCGATGCCACGCAGCGGTTTCAGGTGGAGGAGATCGACACGCAAGAATCCTCCGTCTGCATCAGCGGAGAAATTCTCAAAGGCTGGAAGAAGCCGGGGGATTGTCCGGCCTTCGGCAAGGCCTGTACGCCGCAGTCCCCGCTCGGCGCGACGATGGTGTCGGCAGAAGGGGCCTGCGCGGCCTACTACAACTACGGTCGGCATCTCCTCATGGTCGGTGCGGGAACCAAGGGGGCGAGTTGAAGGACTGATGGTCGCACGAGGGTGTGGTCGGAAGGAGGAAACGCGATGGGTCAGCACAGCGATGTCGAGAGTCTCCTGGGAAGCTGTCCGCGTCCATTACTCGAGTCTGATGAAATCCTGCTGGGTCACGGCAGCGGGGGCAAACTGACCGCGGAGTTGCTCGGCAAGATCTTCATGCCCGCCTTCCGCAACGCCTACCTGGACAAGCTGAACGATCAGGCGGTGCTGGAGATCGACGGCGCGCGCCTGGCCTTTACGACCGATTCGTTCGTGGTCACGCCGATGTTCTTCCCGGGTGGGGATATCGGCCGACTGGCCGTCAACGGCACGATCAACGATCTGGCGATGAGCGGCGCACGCCCGTTGTTTTTGAGCGCCGGATTCATCCTGGAGGAAGGCTGTCCTCTCGCCGATCTGCAACGGATCGTGGCCTCCATGCGGGAAGCCTGCGAGGCGGCCGGGGTGCTCCTCGTCACCGGCGACACGAAGGTGGTGAATCGAGGCAGCGGCGACAAGGTGTTCATCAACACATCTGGCATCGGGCGCCTCGCTCCCGACGTGCACATCTCCGCCGACCTGGCGCGGCCGGGCGATCTCATTCTCTTGAGCGGCACGATCGCCGACCATGGCATGGCGGTCATGTCGATGAGGGAAGGGCTGGAGCTGGAATCAGACATTGTGAGCGACACGGCACCGTTGCATGAGCTGGTCGCAGCTATGTTGGATGCCAGCCGCGAGATCCATTGTCTGCGCGATCCGACCAGAGGAGGAATCGCCGGCACCCTCAATGAGTTGGCGACGCAGTCGCAGGTCGGCATGACCATCGATGAGACAGCCATTCCGATCAAAGAAGAGGTGAAGGGATTGTGCGAAATCTTGGGCATCGATCCCTTGTATGTGGCGAACGAAGGGAAGCTGATCGCGATCGTTCGTCGGAACACTGCAGAGGCGGTCCTGGCCCGCATGACCAGTCTGCCGAGCAGCCGGGACGCGCGCATCATCGGCGAGGTCGTGGCGGATCATCCAGGCATGGTGGTCCTGAAGACGAAGATCGGCGGCACTCGCATCGTCGATCTCATGATGGGTGAGCAATTGCCTCGGATCTGCTGAGCCGAGCAAGCGTCGCGACGGGGAGTTTACGTCGGAGCAAAGGAGGTGCGGCGATGGCGGAAGCAACCATTCCCTATGGGCGGAAGACGCAGAAGGCTCCCGCCGTAACAGAAGTCCACGTCGTCTGGATGACAGCCGGCCTGGGATGCGACGGAGATTCCGTCGCGATCACGGGCGCCACGCAGCCGAGCATCGAGGACGTCCTGCTCGGCGCGATTCCCGGCTTGCCGAAGGTCCATCTCCACAATCCCGTATTGGCCTACGAAAATGGCGAGGACTTCATGAAGTACTGGTATCTCGCTGAAGCGGGCCAGCTGGATCCCTTCGTGCTGGTGGTGGAGGGATCGATCCCCAACGAGAAGATCAAGTCGGAGGGCTATTGGGCGGCGCTCGGCACCAACAAGAAGACCGGCCAGCCCATTACGACCTGCGAATGGATCGATCGGCTCGCACCCAAGGCGCTGGCGGTCGTGGCGATCGGGACCTGCGCGACCTACGGCGGCATCCATGCGATGGCCGGCAATCCGACCGGCTGCATGGGGCTGGCCGACTACCTCGGATGGAAGTGGAAATCCAAAGCGGGTATCCCGATCGTCTGCGTGCCTGGCTGCCCGGTCCAGCCGGACAATTTCATGGAAACCCTGCTCTATCTCCTCTATCAGGCGGCGGGCTTGGCCCCGATGATTCCGTTGGACGAGGCGCTGAGACCGACCTGGCTGTTCGGCAAGACCACGCACGTCGGTTGCGATCGGGGCAGCTACTTCGAACAGGGTGATTTCGCCAAGGAGTACGGGTCCCCCAAGTGTTTGGTTCAGCTCGGCTGCAAGGGCCCGGTCGTGCAATGCAATGTCCCGAAGCGCGGCTGGATGGCCGGCATCGGCGGCTGTCCGAACGTCGGCGGGATCTGCATCGGCTGCACGATGCCGGGGTTCCCGGATAAGTTCATGCCCTTCATGGACCCTCAACCGGGGGTCAAGTTCTACACCTCCATGATGGGCCTGCTCTACGGCCGGGTGATCCGCGCGCTCAGGCGCGTCGCGATCAATCACAACGACCGAGAACCGGAATGGCGCCATCGACGGCCTGAGCTGACCACCGGCTATCAGTCGGCATTCGGTCCCAGATAACTCGACAAGAAGGAGGGAATCCCATGAGCACCGTCACCAAGCCAGTCGAAACCACCGCGACCGGCCAGAAAAATCTCGTCGAGATGTCCTGGGATCCGATCACGAGGATCGTCGGGAGCCTGGGGATCTACACCAAGATCGACTTCGAAAACCGTCAGGTCGTGGAATGCCACAGCACCTCGTCGATCTTTCGGGGCTACAGCATTTTCATGAAGGGGAAGGATCCACGCGATGCACACTTCATCACGAGCCGCATTTGCGGGATCTGCGGCGATAACCATGCCACCTGCGCCGTCTATGCGCAGAACATGGCGTTCGGCGTCAAACCGCCGCCGCTCGCCGAATGGATCATCAACCTGGGCGAAGCCGCCGAGTACATGTTCGATCATTGTCTCTACCAAGACAATCTGGTCGGTGTGGATTTCTGCGAACAAATGGTGAAGGAGACGAATCCGGGTGTGTTGGCCAAGGCCGAAACGACATTGGCCCTCCACTCTTCCATTCACGGCTATCGTACGGTCGCTGACATCATGCGGGCGCTGAATCCCTTCACCGGTGCCTTCTACAAGGAAGCGCTGCATACAAGCCGGTACACCCGGGAGATGTTCTGTCTCATGGAAGGCCGGCACGTCCATCCCTCGACGCTCTATCCGGGCGGAGTCGGGACGGTGCCGACCGTACAGCTGTTCACGGACTATCTGGTCCGATTGATGAAATACGTGGAGTTCATGAAGAAGGTCGTGCCGATGCACGACGACCTCTTCGATTTCTTCTATGAAGCGCTGCCCGGCTATGAAGAGGTCGGCAGGCGCCGGATTCTGCTCGGCTGCTGGGGGTCCTATCAGGATCCGTCCATCTGCGACTACAACTACAAGACCATGGATCGATGGGGCAAGGCGATGTACGTCACGCCCGGTGTGATCGTGGACGGACAGTTGGTCACGACCAACCTGGTGGACATCAACCTCGGCATCCGCATTTTGTTAGGCAGTTCCTTCTACGACGATTGGGAGCAGTCGGAAACCTTTGTGAAGACCGATCCGTTGGGCAATCCAGTGGACCGCCGCCATCCTTGGAACCAGACCACATTGCCGAAACCGCAGAAGCGGGACTTCAAAGGTAAGTACACCTGGGTCATGTCGCCCCGCTGGTACGACAAGCGGACAGGCGATCACCTGGCGCTGGACACGGGCGGCGGGGCGATCGCGCGGCTCTGGTCGACGGCGTTGGCGGGGCTCGTGGACATCGGGTACGTCAAGTCCACCGGCCACAGTGTGAAGATCTACCTGCCGAAGACCGTCTCGATGCCTGAAACAGAATTGGAATGGAAGATCCCGCGCTGGAGCAACGCCATCGAGCGAGACCGGGCGCGAACCTATTTCCAAGCCTATTCCGCCGCAGCGGCTCTCTATTTTGTCGATCAGGCGCTGAAAGAGTTGCACGCCGGGAATACGGCCGTTTGGTCCGATTTCAAAGTGCCGGATGAAGCCATCGGCTGCGGGTTCCACGAGGCGGTGCGTGGTGTGCTCTCACACCATGTCGTGATCCGCAACGGCAAGATCGCCAATTACCATCCCTATCCTCCGACACCCTGGAATGCCAATCCTCGGGATATCTATGGCACGCCGGGCCCCTATGAAGATGCGGTACAGAACACGCCGATCTTCGAGGAGAACGGGCCGAGCAAGTTCAAAGGCATCGATATCATGCGGACCGTGCGGAGCTTCGATCCCTGCCTGCCCTGCGGCGTGCACATGTACGTCGGCGAAGGAAAAGTATTGCAAGTAAGGCATTCGCCCATGTTCGGACTCGCGGTGTAGCGCGACGTGGAGCACACCATGCGGGACCACAATGACCGGCAGTTTCAGGACAACCTGGCGCGGATCGAGCAGCTGATCGTCGACAGTGAGCAAGCTGCCGATCCGCTCGTCCATGAGAAGACGAAGGAGCTGTTGCAGACGCTGCTGGATCTTCATTCGGCAGGATTGGCCCGCCTGATCGAGATCGTCTCCCGAGCGGGCGAGTCCGGCCAGGCTATGGCCTATGCGTTCACACAGGACGAGCTCGTGAATCCGCTGTTGCTCTTGTACGGGTTGCATCCCTTGTCGATGGAGGAACGGGTCCGGCAGGCAGTGGAAAAGGTCAGGCCGTCGTTGGGAGTGCATGGAGTGACGGCGGAGATTCTTTCGGTCGATAGGGACCGAGTCACCCTAGCTGTCCATTACAACGGGAATGGCAAGGGCCAGGGTTCGTTTGCGACATCCGTGAAACAGGCTCTCGAAGAAGGCCTCTGTGAAGCAGCGCCGGAGCTTTCTGTCGTGGAGATTCGGGGGCTCGAAGAGGAAACGGACCTTCCCCCCTCTTCATTTATTCCGTTGGATCAGGTCAAGAGCGCCAGGCGGGAACTGCCTGTGAGCGGGTGAACCATGCGTGAAGATTCTCAACCTGTTTCCTATGCAGAACCAACCGGATCTTTCCGGTTTCTGCAGCGATTGATCGGCCGGCCGAATGACGATGAACGGTGTGAACTCTGCGGCATCGGCCTGCTCCCCGGACATGACCACGTGCTTGAATTGCCGAATCGACGACTCCATTGTGTTTGCCGCTCCTGTGACCAACTCGCACCGATCGCTCAGGAAGGGACCTATCGCCGCATTCCGAAGAAGGTCCGATTCCTGTCGGACCTCCGGATGTCCGAATGGCAATGGGATCGCTTCAAGATTCCCGTCAATCTCGCCTTCTTCTACGCCAACAGCACCATCGGAAAGATTGCGGCCGGCTATCCGAGTCCCGCCGGTCTGATCGAAACCATTATCGACGCGGAAGCTTGGCAATCACTGCTCGAGGACAACCCCATGCTGGCTGATCTGAAACCGGACGCGGAGGCGCTGCTCGTCAATCGAATCGGAGATCAGAGTGAGCATTTCACGGTGCCGATGGACCATTGCTTCAGGTTAATCGGGTTGATGCGGACCAGTTGGCACGGGTTGTCGGGCGGGTCTGAGGCGAAACAGGAACTCGACGCCTTCTTCGGCTGGCTGAAGGAGCAGGCCCATGCCCGAACTTCGTTTTGAAATCGATCACGCGGAGCCGGTGCGTCACGCGCTGGCTCCGATGCTCGCGCTGACGGTCAAGCCGTCGAACCAGCCAGCCTCGGAGCAGATCCAATCCATCATGCTGCAATATCAGGTCTGGATCGAGCCGGCAGGACGGCAGTACGACCATGAGGCACAAGCGCTCCTGCACGACTTGTTCGGTGAGCCGAATCGGTGGAGCCGGACGGTCCGCAGCCTTCTGTGGACGAGAGGAACGGTCCTCGTCCCGCCTTTTGTCGGCCACGGATCCGTCGACCTCGACGTGCCCTGCACCTACGACATGAACGTCGCCGTGGCAAAGTATTTCCATGCCTTGGAAGAGGGCACCGTCCCACTGCGCGTGATGTTCAACGGTACGGTCTTCTATCTGCCTGAAGACGGAGAAACGGGATCGATTCAGGTCAGCCAGATCCCGCTGGAGACGGAAGCTTTCTATCGTCTGCCCGCGCGGACCTGGAAAGACATGATGGATCAATACTATCCGAGCAGCCGGTGGCTCGCTCTGGCCAACGACACGTTCGATCAGCTGTACCAGTTCAAGGTGCGGCAGGGGTTGGCGACATGGGAACGAGTGGTTGAACAATTGCTCTCGACCGGTCAACGGGAGGAAACCAGATGAGAATGGATGCAGTGCAGAAGATTGCCGACGCGGTGCTCTATGAAGGGCATCTGCTCTATCCCTATCGTGCCTCGGCCTTGAAAAACCAGAAGCGATGGAACTTCGGCGTACTCGTGCCCCAGGCCTATTCCGATGTACATCCGGATTCGGACCTCTCCCGGATGCAAACCGAATCTCTCGTCGAAGGGGATGAACACCTGACGATCGAGGTCAAGGTGCGTTTTCTCCAACTGGTGAAACGACGCGTCGGGCGACTGGTCGAATCCATCGGCGCCGCTCCGCTCAGTCCTCCTTTTCAGCTTGTCGATTCGATACAGATCGGCGAGCAAACCGTTTATGCCTTCGACGAAACGATCCAACGGGAATTCGACATTCCGCCGCTGTCGATGAAGGATTTACTGGAGCAGCCGCAGGTACGTGCCAAGTCGCTTTCTCCAAGACGTGAATGGCAGACGCTCCGCGATGCACAAGGCCAAGCCACCGGCCTTGTGATCCGAGAGCAAGAGGCGGTGGCCGCTCAGATCGAGATCACAGCCGTACCGCTATCGGCACATCTTTTCAAAGTAACGGTCGCGATCGGCAACGAGACTCCGCTCCAAAGATCGCTGAACAGGTCCCGTGAAGAGGTCTTGCCATGGTCGTTGATTGCCGCCCATACGATCCTGGCGGTCGAGCAGGGTTCCTTCCTGTCCTTGATCGACCCTCCGGACGCGGTCCGCGTGCATGTTCACGCCTGCAAGAACGTAGGGACCTGGCCGGTCCTGGCCGGCGAAGAAGGCGCCCGATCCATGCTGCTCTCCGCGCCGGTCATTCTCTACGACTATCCGCAGATCGCCCCAGAGAGCCCCGGCGACTTTTTCGACGGCACGGAAATCGACGAGATGCTGGCCTTACGCGTGCAGACGCTCACGGATCAGGAAAAACAGGAAGTGCGCCTGACCGATGGACAAGCGCATGCCCTGTTGGAACGGACGGAGGGGCTCCCCGCCGAGCACTTGTGGAAGTTGCACGGAGTGGTGAGGAGTCTGCAGCCGATGGAGAACCAGTCATGAATGGATGGGATGAGCAGGACGTGACCACAAAGCTAGAGGCGGTGAGGCTTGGAATGAGGATAGTGAAGCCCGGCGATCGTGTCAGGCTCCGTCCGCGATTCCGCGCGGATATCATGGATCTTGCGTTGGCCGGCAAGATCGCCTGGGTGGTCTCGATCGAACAGGATTATGAAGGTCATCTCTATCTGGCCGTCACGATTGATGACGATCCTGGAAGAGATTTTGGGGAGCGGCTGCAACCAGGTCATCGGTTCTTCTTCTTTCCCGAAGAAGTCGAACCGATCGATCACGGGAAGACCTAGCCATGCCGGTCCCCATCATCCTCATCGCGGGCATCGGCAACATTTTTCTCGGCGACGACGCCTTCGGGGTCGAGGTGGCTCAACGGTTGGCCGGGCGCCCGATGCCCGAAGGAGTGCGGGTCGAGGACTTCGGCATCCGCGGACTCGACCTGACCTATGCGCTGATGGAGGACTACGATGCGATCGTGCTCGTAGACGCCGCACCGCATGGGGAAAAACCCGGCACACTCTACGTGATCGAGCCCCATATCGCCGCCGACGGGTCTGAGTCCGAGTCTGATCCTCTCATCGAGACCCACGGCATGAATCCAATGAAGGTCCTGCGCATGGTGAAGGCCATGGGAGGAAAACCCAAACGGCTGTTGCTGGTCGGGTGCGAGCCGGCCACGCTGGGGCCCGAAGAAGGGCAGATGGGACTCAGTGAGCCGGTGCAGGCGGCTGTGGGTGAAGCGGTTCTGCTCGTTGAGTCGGTGATCGGTCAACTTTGCGCGGGGGACGTCGCAGTTCCAGTGAGTCGAACGGATCCCTAGAAAGGGATCGCGCGTATGCGCGGTGAAAGGAGCCTGTCATGCATGAAATGGCGCTGGCGGAAGGCATTCTGGAAGTCGTGCTGAGTATCGCGGAAGAGAATCCCGTCAAGAACGTGAAGGTCCAGGTCGGCGTCTTACACGCCGTTGTTCCGGACAGCCTGGAATTTTCTTTTCAGTTGGCGGCCCAAGACACTCCAGCGGCAGAGGCGAAGCTCTCCATCCGAAAGGTCGAGGCTATCATTCAATGTAACCAGTGCCGCGAGATGACGACTCAGCCGAAACCCCCGTACAACTGCGGCTCTTGCGGCTCAGCCGATGTGAGCTTCAGCGCCGGCGATGAATTACTGGTTGAGGCTATTGAACTCACGGATGGGACCATGATCGAACGCCCCATGTCGGCAGATCATGAACTGATTCACGATCACCTCCACGATCATCTCGTGGCTGACGCCCGAGGCGTGGAAGGCAGTGAGGTTCCAAGGTCCGGCTAGCAATTGCGGAATCGATGGAAGTAGGGAGCGTAGGAAGCCCCCGTGCAGAAGAGTCGGCTGCATGACCCGTTGTCGAATTGGAATGGAACCCACGCGTGGGTCCTCTCGATTTCATGTCATCTGGCTTTTTGGGGGACGGCCGTCGTCTGGTTCGCCCACCTGGCCCCTCTCCAGGCGACTGGCACGTTTCGGATCGAGATCGTCGTTCGCAATGAGCCTGCCGTGTCAATGGTCGAGCAGGCGTTAGCTGATGGTGAGCAAACAAGCCCGATTGCCGCGGAGCCCCATCAGGCCACCACGGCAGAATCTTTCGAAGCGGAAGCCCTAGGAGCTCTCCGCCAGCAGACTCCACAAGATGAGGACAACGCGAGTCCGGACGCGGCACAACAAAAACCGTTTCTTGCCGAGACCCTCCCAGCCGAACCGACTCAGGCAGGCCCGACCGCTTCTGACGTACAGAAACCGCAGGACCTGCCTCTCGTTGCCACAATATCCGAGGCATCGCCGCAGCGAAACTCAAGCGTGGATGGCCACACGACTTCACCCGAACATCCGGTCGAGGATCCCATGGCTTCTTCCTCCTTGCCCTCAGCGCAAGAAGCGAAGACTCTTTCGGCGGATACGAGCGCCGAGCGATCGATACCAACTGAACTGTCGGCTTTCGAACCACAAGGGACTGTTCCGCTGCCAGTGGCCACACGGACGGCCTTGTCAGATTACGGTTGGTTGCAGCGGGCGGTGCTGCTCCGGCTTCATGAACTCAAGCGCACGTCTCGCCCAGCGATGTATCACATCGGAACAGTCAAAGTGCTCTTGCGGGCATCGATCAATGACCGGGGAGATCTGGCCGAACTCGTGATCGTGACAAGCTCCGGTTATGCACACTTAGACGAGGAGGCCAAGAAACTAGTGCAAAGGGCATTTCCGCTGCCGCTTGAACAGGCGTTAGGAACGCCGGAGGTCATCGTGAAGATTCCCATCAGCTATAGCCCTCGTTGACAGATGCCAGAGAGTCAATTGCCATGTCGGACATCACTTCGGGGTGGCAATGGAACCAGCAATTCTGTTCTCTGTCTGAGAGACAAAGAAGGAGGGATCAATGTATTCACTCAAAGGAAAAGTCGCCATCGTGACAGGAGCGTCGAGAGGAATCGGTCGTGCCATTGCCGGACGGCTCGCCGAGGAGGGAGCCAGCGTGGTCGTGAACTATACGAAAAATGCGGACGAGGCGAAGAAGGTTGTCGCTGGAATCGAAGAGGCGGGAGGAAAGGCAATGGCTGTCCACGCAGACGTCAGTCGGGTGGCCGATGTCCGTCGCCTGTTTCAGGAAACCCACAACGCCTATGGACGGCTGGATTTTCTCATCAACAACGCAGGGATCTTCTGGGCCAAGCCCATTACAGAGGTTTCGGAAAAGGATTACGACGAGATCTTCGCGATCAATACGAAGGGCCCCTTCTTCGCCATGCAGGAAGCGGCCAAGCGCATGGCGGACGGGGGCCGGATCGTCAACATCTCGACCGGCGGCACGCAGCTGGGGTTTCCGGGCATCTCGGCCTATGGGGGCAGCAAGGGGGCCTTGGAAGTCTTCACGAGGGTCATGGCCAAGGAACTGGGTCCGCGAAAGATCACCGTGAATACCGTGTCTCCAGGCTACACGGAAACGGACATGATGCAGGAGGCCTTCCGCACGATGGGCATCGAGGCATCCCCGCTCAAGCGGATTGGGACTCCGAAGGACATCGCCGATACCGTTGCTTTCATCGTGAGCGAAGAAGGAGGTTGGCTGACTGGCACCAATCTCCAGGCCGGGGGCGGCGTGGTGATGTGAGGGCTTTCCGCTGAAGCCAACGAGGAGCCGACATGACGACCTTCGATGAACTCTTGGAAATCGCTGAACTAAGACGGCACCGGCCAGAGCGATCGAGACGGGCGAGGATCTCCCGCCTCTATCGCCGATTGCTTCTTTTCATCCTGCTGTTCCTGTGCATGGCGGGGGGGTTGGGAGTCATCGCACTCCGCTCATTGGAGTCACGTTTTGTCGCCGATGTCGGCGAAAGCCTGGCCTTTACCGCTGACGAGGTCGCCGGCCAATTGAACACGCTGCTCTGGGAACGGTCCAGCGACGTGCGGCTCATGGCCCATGCGTTGAAGACCATTCGACAGAATCCGGTCCAGCTTCGGCGCTATCTTGAGAGCGTACGCGAAGAATTCCGGGCCTGCTGTTGGATCGGCGTGACCAACGATGCCGGAACGATCATCGGGTCGACATCCTTGAGCGATATCGGGGTGAATCGGAACAAGGCAGAGTGGTTTCAGGCCGTGCGCGATATGCCCCATTCGTATGTTCATGAAATTGAGGGAACCAAGAACAACGGCGCGATCGCGCCGCACGGGGTGGCGTTCACGGCGCCGATTTGGTCTTCGGACGGGACGTTTCTCGGCGCGGTCTCTCTCCACCTGGGTTTTCCTGAGATCGAAGGAGCGTTTGCGAGGACGATCCGAACCCTGGAACGACAGCGGGGATTCACGGGCAAGATCGATTGGCTGGTCTTGACGAGCACAGGGGACATTCTCGACGAATCCCTCTCGCTCCCGGTCGGCCGGCTCAATCTCAAACGGGCAGGATTGCCCTCTGCTGTGGCGATCACGTCCGAATGGGCGGGATACGTGGAAGAGATGCACATACGGCGGCAGGTGCCGGTCGTGACGGGTTACGCAAATGTCAGAAGATTTGATGGATCCCTGGTGCCGGATTGGCGGGTGCTCGTGCGAATCGATCGACGCGATGTGATCGCGCCAATCCGAGCGCTGCTCTGGAAGCTGGCTGCCGGTCTTTCTCTCCTGTTTCTTCCGGTGATCGGTCTCCTGTGGTGGACGACCCACCGGCTGCGTCGAGGGTGGGATATGGCGATTGCCAATGAAGAGCGACTGGAAGCGACGTTGTCCAGCGTGGGCGAAGGCGTCATCGTCCTCAACCAGGCGGCGCGCATCATGGCATTGAGCGACGTGGCGGAACGCCTGAGCGGGTGGACCGTTTCGGAATCGAAGGGACGGTTGCTGAAGGATGTGTTCCCCCTCATCGACGAAACTGATCGCCAGCCGATCGGTCATTTCGAGTCTCTACGAGATAAGGTTCGCCCATGCCTGCTGATCGCCCGCGACGGGTCCGAGCGGCCAGTCGAGGCCTCCGTCGTCCCTGTCGGAACCTCCCAGGACCGGACGCAAGAAACGGTCTTGATTCTCCGTGATCTTCGAGAGCGACGTGAGTCCGACCTCCAGAACGCAAGACTGGCGGCGATCGTGGAGTCATCGGACGATGCCATCATCGGCAAAAACTTGGACGGCGCGATTGTGACATGGAATAAGGGAGCGGAGCGCCTGTACGGCTATACGGAGGCAGAGATGAAGGGCCAGGCTATTACTCGGCTGTTTCCCGCTTGGCTCTCCGAAGAGTTCGTCCACATTCAGAACCGGCTCAGGCGCGGTGAGCGGATCGACCACTATGCGACGACAAGGGTCCGCAAAGACGGGACGCCGATTCCTGTGTCGATCTCGATCTCTCCCATTAAGAATCAGGAAGGGCGGATCGTCGGTGCCTCTTCGATCGCGCGCGACCTGTCGGATCGCACACGACCTCAGGAGGAGTTGCCCGCGAGCATGGGGGCATAGCGATTCCGCGAAGCTCCCGCATCCCTTCTGCTCTGCGTGTCCGGTGGTCGGCTGGGCAGTCGTGGATTGAGCTGTGATCCAGCAGAATGCGGGCAGGTCGGATTCGGCATGTAGAACAAATCAAGGAGGGCGTGATACACACTTGCATGACTTTGCACACAATCGAAGAACTTGAATTCGACAACTCCTACGCTCGACTCCCCGAGACCTTCTACGCCAAGCTGAATCCCACGCCGTTTCAGTCGCCTCCGTACCTCATCCATGCCAATCCTGCCGCGGCCGCGCTGATCGATTTGGACCCGGATCAATTCATGCGGCCCGAGTTTGCCGCCCTCTTCGGCGGCAGCCTGCTCGCTCCGGGCATGGAGCCGCTGGCGATGCTGTATGCGGGCCATCAGTTCGGCGTCTATGTGCCGCAGCTCGGCGACGGCCGCGCCATTCTGCTGGGGGAAGCGACCAACGGGCGGGGCGAGCGATGGGATCTGCATCTCAAAGGAGCGGGGATGACACCCTTCTCGCGGGACGGCGACGGCCGCGCGGTCTTGCGCTCGACGATCCGCGAATATCTCTGCTGCGCCGCGATGCAGGGCCTGGGCATCCCGACGACGCAGGCGCTCTGTCTCGTCGGCAGCGATGACAAGGTCTACCGTGAACAGGTCGAAACCGGCGCGATGCTCGTCCGCATGGCGCCTTCGCATGTGCGGTTCGGCACCTTTGAGATTTGTTATTACCGTAAGCAGCACGAACAACTGAAAGTCCTCGCCGACTACGTCATCGAGCAGCATTATCCGCATCTGCGAGAGGCGGCGGACCAATATGCGCGATTCTTTGCCGAAGTCGTCGAGCGCACCGCGAAACTGATCGCGCAGTGGCAGGCGGTCGGCTGGGCGCACGGCGTGATGAACACGGACAACATGTCGATCTTGGGCCTGACGCTCGACTACGGGCCTTACGGCTTCATGGACGACTACGATGCCGGCTTCATCTGCAACCACTCCGACCACAACGGCCGCTATGCCTTCAACCAGCAGCCCTATATCGGCCTCTGGAACCTGAGTTGTCTCGCGCAAGCGCTGCTTCCCTTAGTAGAAAAGGACGCGCTGAAAGCGGCACTCGATACCTATACCCCGACGTTCGAACAGGAATATCTGCGCCTGATGCGGGCGAAACTGGGGTTCACGGAGACACGAACGGAGGACGACGAACGAGTCCGCGATTTCCTGACCTTACTTCAAGAAAGCCACGCGGACTATACGATCGTCTGGCGTGAGCTCGGGGAGTTCTCCACGGCAGACGGTGCGACGAATGAGAAACTGCGCGAGCATTTCGTGAACCGAGACCGGTTCGATGAATGGACGATGCGTTATCGCGAGCGCTTGCGGAGCGAAGAGAGCCGTGACGAGGAACGGCGGACGCGCATGGACCGCGTCAATCCCAAGTATGTGTTGCGCAATTATCTGGCCCAGACCGCGATTGAAAAGGCCCAGCAGAAAGACTTTTCCGAGATCGATCGGCTGTTCACCCTGCTGCAAAACCCCTACAACGACCAGCCTGGAATGGACACCTACGCCGCCCCGCCGCCCAACTGGGGCAAGCATTTAGCTGTCAGCTGCTCATCTTAGCGGTTTTTCCCCAATCGGCACTGTTCCTGCTCTCTTAGCCGGGCATGATGGCCCGATGGATACAGCAGGCGACAGGCGTGGTCGGGGCGCTCGCGCTCGGTTCCTTGTTGACGGCCTGCCCCCAAAGCGGTGGAGGGAGCGGAGGTTCCACTCCCACCGCCCAGACCGGCGCATCAATCAGTGGGACGGTCTCCGGGACTCGGATCGTGGCGGTCAACAGCAGCGATCAGATCGTCGCCCAGGATGACACGGCGGGCCGAACGCCAAACGCGCAGGGCCGCTACAGCTGGCAGCTCCCGAACCTCCCGATGGGAACGAACCTTCGCATCTTCTTCCTCACGGGCGGCAACGTCTACCCGATGTACTTCGGCAATCCGAGCAGCAATGTCTTTTCGATCAACGGTCCCGGTTCCATCGGGCTCGGCCACGTGACGACAGCCGGCAATCAGGCGACGCCGGAAATTCCACCGACCGGCGTCACGCCTGGACCGCCCAACAATCAGACTCCGCCGGCCGTGACGCCGACTCTGACTATCAGCAGTCCGGCCAACAATGCGATGTTGCCGAATGGACCGGTCTCGATCACCTTCGCCACACAGAACTTCACGATCGGCACGGTGAATCAGGCGCATCTGCACGTCTACCTCGACAGCGATCCTGCCCCCTATCATTTCTATAGCGGCACGCCAGGCCAGGTGCTTTATCAGGGTGCGTCTGCGGGCAACGCGCAATGGCAAAGCAACACCCAGATCCGATTTACCTCGCTCGCGGTCGGCACACACCAAGTGCGGATCGTGCTGACCAATTTGTCGGACGTGGAACTGACCAATGCCGAGGCGACCAAAACGGTCACGTTCTCGGTCCAGATGCAGTCTGGCAGTCCCCCGACCGTGACCATCACCAGCCCGGCGCAAAACGCAACGGTGCCGGTGGGACCGGTGACGCTGTCGTTCACCACGCAATTCTTTACCATTAGCACTCCCGGCCAAACGCATCTGCACTTCTACCTCGACAACGACCCGACACCCTACATGTTCTATAACGGAACCGGGATCAACAGTGACAACGGCGTGCAGTACAACGGGGTTCACACTCATTTCGTCCATTGGAAATCCGGCGCGTCGGTCGACATCTTCGGTCTCTCGTCCGCAGCCCATCAGGTCCGAATGATTCTGGCGAACGCGAATCATACCGAGCTGACGAATCCTGAAGCGACGAAGACATTGAACTTCTCGGTCAGCCAACCGCCGAGCGGGGACTTGCAACTCCAGCCAGTGCTTCAAAACCTGAACTTCCCAGTCGGGATGTCGCTGGCGCCGGATGGACGTGTGTTTTTCAACGAACGTCTCACCGGCGCCGTTCGCATCATTAATCAACAGTGGCAATTGGTGAACAGTCCCTTCTGTCAGCTCACAGTGCAAACGGCTGGCGAACAGGGGTTACTCGGTCTCGCGCTCGATTCGAACTTTGCCAGCAACCGGTTTGTCTACGTGTATTACACGGCCGGCAATCCCCTGCGGAACCGCGTCTTGCGCTACACGGAATCCAGCGGGTCCTGCACGAACGAAACCGTCATTCTCGACGACATCCCCGCCAGCAGCATTCACAACGCGGGCATCATCCAATTCGGGCCGGACGGCAAACTCTATGTGATCACCGGTGACGCGGCGAACACCGCCAACTCGCAGTCGCTCACCTCACTGGCCGGAAAGATTCTGCGTCTGAATCCGGACGGGACCGTACCCTCGGACAATCCGTTCGTGTCCAACGCCAATATCAATGCGAAGAAGGTCTATGCGCTCGGGATTAGGAACAGCTACGGGTTCACGTTCCACGGCCATACGGGCCATCTGTGGCAGACAGAGAACGGGCCGGGTGACAGCGACGAAATCAACCGGATCGTGTCGGGCGGCAACTACGGCTGGCCGACGGTCCGGGGCATCGCGGGCAATCCAAACTTCCTCGATCCCATCCTGTCTTATACGCCGACGATCGCGCCGACCGGCATCGTCGCGATCCCGGAGAACTCGACCGTCTACCCGGCCGCCTACCGCAACAATCTCCTCTTCGTCGACTTCAATGGTGGGCGAATCCGGCGTGTCGTGCTGAGCGGGCCCAATCTCACCCAACTCGGCTCCTCCAGCACCGCGTACAACGGCGGGCAAGGCGGCTTGCTGAGCCTGATGCTCGGCGCCGATGGCTACGTCTACGTCTCCAACGCCACCGGCATCTTCAGAGTCGTGTTGCCGTAGTCCCGTTCTCCTCTCCCGCTCAACTCGCCCCGGTCTCGCCTCCAATTCCAGACAGAATAGTTCCTTTTCATGCGCCAAAGTGGACACCCCTCAAAGGGGGGGAACGGGCCACTCTCCTGACGGGTTGGATCCCCATAGTTGCCCTTAATAAGATGTCTTCCCTTCCCAGGGAAAATTGGCTGTTCAAGAGGGAGTTCGAGGATAAATGGCGTACCGACTAGTGGAGCAAGCAAAGCGACGCATGCATGAATCGAAGATGAGAAACATCGCGACCGCCTTCTGCACGGCGGCGATGGTCGTTGTTGCGGGCTGCAGCGGAGGCGGAGGGTCAGGAGGTGGGACCTCCGCGGTATCGCCAGTGGCGTCGGCCGTACTGTCAGGTACCGTTTCGGGGACGGTGATCAAGGTCGTCAACGCGACGACGGGGGCCGTCCTCGCTCAAACGGATACCGCCCCGTTATCGAACCCCCCTTTTCCATTTACACTGTCGAATCTGCCGATCCATGTTCCGCTGAAGGTATTCTTTTTCAGCGGAGGGGGGGCCTTCCCATTGTACGTCGGGAGCCCGACGACCAACGTGTTCACGATACTCACCTCGGGTACGATCGATCTAGGCTTCGTGACGATGGCAGGGGGGATTGCCACCCCTGGTACCCAGCCCTCCTCCGGGACGATCTCGCTCGGTACGGCCGATCCGTCGATGCCGCCCGGCGCCGCGCCTCCTCCTGCCACGCTGACCGTTTCTACACCGCCACCGGGATCCGCGATCATCGTCAATTTTTCTGTCATCAATTTTACGATCGGGGGAGTTGGACAACAACATCTGCACGTCAGGGTTGACGGAGGTACGACCCATCACTTCTACAATGGGTCTTCGAATCAGGTCACGGGTGGTACGATTGTCCAATGGCAAAGCCCTACTTCGTTCAGACTCAACGGTCTCTCGGTAGGCGATCATCAGGTGACGGTCAAGCTTGCCACGGCTTCAGATGGTGAGTTCGTCAATCCGGAGGCGAATCCTCCAGTTGTGACAGTGACGATAACGCCTCCTCCCTCTAACCCGGCCACGCTGGCAGTTACCAGCCCCTCACCGGGAGCATCTCTGCCCTCGGGACCTATCACCGTGTCGTTCTCGGTCGAACATTTCACCATCGGCGGACAGGGGCAGGATCATCTCCACATCTATCTCGACGGAGGAGCAACTGCCAGCCACTTTTACAATGGTTCGACCAACCAGGTGTTGGACGATATGGGGAGCCCGGTATCGAACATGACAAGGCTGGGCAACAGTTCGTTCGAGGTGATGGGATTGGCGAACGGGGCTCACTCGATCCGACTCGGGTTGGCCAATGCAGCCCATCAGGAATTGCAGAATTCGGAAGCCAATCCGCCGACGCTCAACTTCACGATTCAAACGCCGCAGGGAATGGCCACCGTGTCGGTGACCAGCGGAACCTCATTCCTATCGAGCCCGGTCCGCATCGCCTTTGAAGTGACGAACTTTACCATCGGGCTGCAGGGCACACCGCACCTGCGGTTCACGATCGACAATGGTCCCGCACATGATTTCTATAACGGCTCCGGCATCAACAACGACAACGGCGTGCTGTTGAACGGGGTGCATACCCATGTCGTCCATTGGACTTCGACGGGCTCATTCGATCTCTTCGGCCTAGGCGCGGGCCCCCATCAGGTGAGATTGGCGCTGGTCGATGGATCCAACAACGAACTGTCCAACAGCGAGGCTAAGACGACCCACCAGTTCACTGTGCAGCAGCCGCCGACAGGGGATCTATCGTTGGAATTGATGCTCGACGGTCTGAACTTTCCCACCGGCTTGGACCAAGCCCCGGACGGACGCATTTTCTTCAACGATCGTTTCAATGGCTACGTGCGGGTGATCCATCAGGGATGGAGTCTTGACCCGGCGTTCTTCTGTTACTTGGAGGGGCCTGCAGGGGGGGAGCAGGGGTTGCTGAGCCTCGCACTCGATCCGAACTTCTCCTCCAACCATTCGCTGTACGTGTTCTATACGGCCACGGGTCCGGTCAATCGTGTGTCGAGAGTGACGAATTCCGGCACAGGGTGCACGGAAACCGTTATCCTCGACAACCTGCCGACTGGAAACGTCCACAACGGAGGAATTCTCACGTTCGGACCAGATGGGAAACTGTTTGTGACGATTGGGGACGTCGACGATCCGAATTCTGCACAGGATCTTGATTCGCTCGCGGGGAAAATTCTTCGTGTAAACCCGGATGGATCGGCGCCGCCGGACAATCCCTTCTACGTAAATGGGTTGGGAAATCGGGACAAAGTGTATAGCCGAGGCCATCGGAACAGTTTCGGCCTCACCGTTCATCCGTCGACGGGACACCTCTGGGAATCGGAAAACGGTCCCACCAACAATGATGAGGTGAACCATATCGAGCCGGGCGGGAACTATGGCTGGCCGATTGGAAGCGGAGCCCTGAACCAGTCCGGCTTGATCGATCCTATTGTCGTGTTCGGCATGCCCATCGCCCCGACGGAGATCGTCGGGATTCCGAGCGACTCCTCGATCTACCCACAGGCCTATCGAGGTAATTTGCTCATGGCGGCATGGAACGACGGTACAATCCGCCTGATCATTCCTGACCCCGGCAATCCTGGCCATCCTGGCACCACGAGTGTGGCGTATTCCGGCGGGGTCGGAGGATTGGTCAGTTTGATGTTGGGCTCGGATGGATACGTGTATGTCACGAAAGGCGGTACGGGAAACTCGGACGGCGCAATCTATCGGGTGGTCCCGCACTGAGCCAGCACCGCTTGGGGGATGTCACGAGGGGGACTGCAACTCTGGCTTGCAGTCCCCCTCGTCGTCTGTTGTAGAGTGGCCCATCCGATCTATCCAAAGGACCTGAACTGTGGCCAAGGGCGGTGGGGATTCCAAACTTGCGGTCGCCGGGGCGTTAACGCTCGTGTTGGCCTTTGCTGGCGTGCTGCTGGTCAAGGAGCCACTCAAGAGTTCGCGTCCGGTCGGTGGCGGATTGGAGTTGAAGCCCGCGACGGGCGAGCAACTGGTCCGCGCGAGATTGTGGGAAGATCCCGTTGGCGCGGTCCAGCGTACGATGGCCAACCAAAGGGGAGGAGGTGCCGGCACGACGTCGCGATCACCTTCGTTGACCGAACGGGTGAGGCCGCTCCGCCAAGCGATCGCCACACGCGTCAAGAACGGCGGCCGCCTGACCGTGCTGCTGGTCACGACCAGCGGCGGCCCCTACGTCGAAAGCACCGAGTCGCGCATCCGGGACCGCTATGCCGTCGGCACAGCTTTGGGCGTGGCCTGTTATGTGCCGGAGGATGAAGGCCATCTGTCGTTCGTCGAATGGGAGCCCCAAGGTCCGCTGGCGGCCGTCCCGTATGAATGGTATCGACTTCGGAAAACCCGCGTCTGCGGGGAAGAAGGGTTGCCCCAGCCGAGCGTCTTAGTCGTCTGGTTGCCGGACGAAGCCCTGAACCGTGGCTTCTTCGCCACACTTACCTCGTTTTCGCAAGCCCTGGTCTGCCAGGAATCCAAGCACAAAAGCGAATGTCAGCTGACGGACGACAAGCCCAAGTTGGTCCGCCTGAATCCGACGCTGCAGCAGGCGGTCACCTTCAAGATCATCGGCCCGCGCAGCTCCTCGGCCTTTCGGTCCCTGCTGGAAGAGGCGGGCGACCTCTATGGCGAGCCGCACGACGGCATCGGCGTCTGGCCGAATGCCGACGGATCGATCGCGCTCTACTCGCCTTGGGCCAGTGCCATGAAGGGTTTGCTGGCCTACGGGTTGAGGACCGGGAGCGGGAAAGGTGCTGCCTGCGCGTCCTACGATGCCTGCGAGCAGGAATTCTTCGGCCGGCTGAAACAGGCCGACATCCGGCTCCTGTACGACATCGGCTCGGATGACCAGCTGTTCCAGTCGCTGGTTGCCGAGTTGGAGCGGCGGCAAGTCCGTCTGGGGTGGGACGCCGTCATCCTGATCGGCGAGTGGGACTCGTTTTACGGTCGGGCCTTACCGATCGAGTTCCGGGCCGCCGCCTGCGCCAAAATCGCGACGTTTTCGGAAGCCGATCTCAAGACCATCCAGGTGCCGGTCGAGGTCAAGCAATGGTGTCCGACCGTGGCCCAGGCGGTCGATCTGCAAATCCGCCGTCCCGCCGACTATGAATCGCTCACCCTCAACGTCTTCCGGTACAGCTACCTCAGCGGCCTCGACGGCGAGGTGCCGGGCAAGGGCGACAAGCCCAGAAGCGCCGAGGCCAACAAGGAGGTGCAGCAAGATCGCCCGGAAGGCACGAACCAACTGGACTACGTGCGCGCCTTGGCCTCGCGAATCCGCGACGAAGGAGAGGGCGCACGCGCCATCGGCATTCTCGGCACCGATCCCTACGATGCGCTGTTGATCATCAAAGCCCTCCGTCCGTCGTTTCCGCACGCCATCTTCTTTACCGTCGATCTCGACGCCCGCTATCTGCATCCCAGCGAATACAAATCGACGCGCAACATGGTGATTGCGTCCCCGTTCGGGTTGCAGCTGGAAGGCGGATTGCAGCGCGACGTGCCGCCGTTCCGCGGCAGTTATCAGACGGCGACGTATTTTGCCGCCTTGCAGGCCGTCGACCACGTCCGCTGCGAAATCTCCGGCCACCAGCCGCAGACTGCACCCTGCGCCTCTCAATACCACGTGGCGCTCACCGCGCCCGACCGGCTCTACGATGCCGGCTCGCATCCCCGCCTCTTCGAAGTGGGGCGCAGCGGGGCGGTGGACCTGAGCGTTGTCGACAAGGAGGGGATCAGGACGGTCCATCCTCTGCGGGCCGACCTCGCTTCCACCGATGACCACGGGCAGCTCAAGCAGGGCGTCGGGTTCGACAACACCGCGGTTGCCGCCCTCGTCGCGATCAGCCTCTTGATCGGGGCCGCCGTCGCCTGGAGCAACCAGCGGCTCTGGCTCTGGGTGTCCCGCAACCCGCGCCTGTTGGCGATGCTGGCCGTCGGCGTCGGCGCCGCGTTCGTCGCGTTTCTGGCGGCCGGCGGAGCCACGGCCTTGCTCGCCGCGCATGACGAGGGCGAACCCTTTTCGCTGACCTCCGGCGTGAGCGTCTGGCCCAGCGAAGCGCTGCGCTTCTTCGTCGTGGTTCTGTCGATGGTGTATCTGGGCAAGGGACTGCGCGACCTGCATAACAACAGCGAGCGGATCACGCATGAATTCCGGTTCGAGGAGCGCTCGAATCAGGGGCGGTTCTCGGCACGGACCTTCTGGACGAACCTGCAGCGGGTTTATCACCCCGCTGCCACCATGGCGGCCACGACGGTCGATCAGGCCTGGTTCTGGTACCGTGAGGCGAGTAAACCGGCGCAGCGGGCCGCGCGCGTCCTTCCGCTCTTCCTGCTGTATCTCGGCATCATGTGGGCCCTCGAACGCTGGGTCTTGGACGAAGAATTGATCCATCCCTGCAGAGGCTGGCTCAGCTGTACGACCGACTGGGCACTGACGCTGGCCAGTGTGTCCATCGTCGTCCTGCTGAACTTGATGGTGTTCGACGCCGTGATGCTCTGCCGGAGATGGATCGGATGGGTGACGTCGTCGACCGGCGGTTGGTCCGATCAAGTACAGGAAGAGTATCTGCGGGATTACGGCCTCGGTCAGGAGCAAAAGGGGGAGTTCGAAAAGCTCAAGTATCTGGCCGTCGTCGATGTGATCGGCCAACGCACCGAAGTCGTGAACCGCATCATCCGCTATCCCTTCATCGCACTACTCATCATGATCGCGGCGCGGAACGATTACTTCGACATCTGGAATTACCCGCTGATTCTCCTCGTCGCCTGGTCCTTGAACGTCATCCTGGCCCTGTTGGGTGCCTTCCTGCTGTACCAAGCGGCCAGCAAGGCCAAAGCCGCCATGCTCGACGGTTTGAGCCGCAAGATGGTGCAGGCGCTGGGCCTCGGAAAAGACCATGAGATCCGCGTGAAACAGATTCAGTACGTGATCGACGAAGTGGAAGAGAACGAACAGGGCGCCTTCGTCCCGCTGTACCAACAACCGGTCGTCGAATCCTCGCTCTACGGCCTCGTCGCCTTGCTGCAATACCTCTATCTCGGATGATCCTGTCGTGAAACTCGAACAGGTGGGCGGATTGCGGGTACGGTTGACCGGGGGAACCGACGGGCAAGGAGGCGGGCGTGGGCCGGCCGTCATCCTGCTCCACGGATTCGGCGCGCCCGGCGACGATCTGGTTCCCTTGGCCGACTACATGGCCGTGCCGAAAGGCACGCGCTTTCTCTTTCCCGAAGGGCCGCTCTCGCTCAGTTTCGGGTACGGGGATGCGCGGGCCTGGTGGCTGATCGATATGGCCAGGATCGAAGCGGATCGGGCTGCTGGGCGCGTGCGCGATCTGTCAGGGGAAGTGCCACGCGGCTTGCCGCCGGTGCGGGAGACGTTTGAACAGTTTCTCCAACAGCTCCCGAAGGCGCTGTCGATCGACTTCGGCAAAACCGTGATCGGCGGTTTCTCTCAAGGGGCCATGCTCAGTTGCGATACCGTCATGCGCACGGCAATGCCCTTCGCCGGGCTCGTGCAGTTGTCCGGCACGCTGATCGCGCAGCAGGATTGGCGACCGACGGTCGGCAAACGACTGGGCCTGCCGGTGTTCCAGAGTCACGGCATGCAAGACCCCATTCTTCCCTATGTGATGGCCGAACGGTTGCGCGACGAACTCGCCAAGACGGGACTTGCGGTCGAGTGGCACAGTTTCCGCGGAGGGCACGAAATTCCGGAGCCGGTACTCACGGGGTTGAGCACGTTCATTACGAAAGTGCTGTCGAGAGCATGACCATCCAACCGTTTCATTTGACGGGGGCGGACGGCAAACGTCTCAGAGGCGATCGTGCTGAGGGCAAAGTTCGCCAGATCCTTTTCATCACCGGCTTTTTGTCGAAACGCTGGGGCAATAAGAGCAAGGCGCTCGCGCACTGGTGCGAAGAACGGGGCTGGGGGTTCTGTTGTTACGATGTGCGCGGCTTCGGCGACTCGGAGGGAACGTTTACAGATTACACGTTGTCGGACTGGATGGCCGATGCCCGCACGGTGCTGGAGACCTTGAAGCAGGGACCGCCTATGACGGTCGTTGGGAATTCGCTGGGTGGTTGGATCGCCTGGATGATGGCGCAGGAATTCGAGATCGTCGACCGCTTGGTCTTAGTTGCGCCGGCGTTCAACATGATGGGCGTCCGGGCCAAGTCCATATCACCCGAAAGATTGCACGAGTGGCATACGGCCGGCTGGATGCCCTGGGACGACGATCCACTCCATAAAGATTGGCCGCTGTCCTGGAAATGGGTGGAGGAAAGCGAAGCCTGCTGGAGGACCAGCTTCGACCGGTTGCGCCGGGTCACGACGACGATTCTGCACGGTCTGCACGATGCGGCGATTTCACCCGATGGCAGTCGGCAGTTCGCCGAGGAACTCGTGATACGTGATCCAGCCTTTCCCCTCGATCTACGCCTGATCCCCGGCGACCATCGATTGAGCAATCCGGAACACATGGAGCTCTTACGTCAACTCGTGGTTGAATAGTCCACACGATGTTGACCCTCATCCACAAAGAATGCGGTGGTCCGGCGTTGGAGGACTCGCCGATCGGCGAGGTCTGCGCCATCCCGATCGACCGGTTTCCCTTCCCCTGTTTCACCTGCCTGGAAGAGATCATCGACGAATCGGAAGTCCGGCTGTCCGAACAGCTCGGCATGTAGTTCCGCTTTCTTGTGAAAGCCCGTCGACATTTGTTATCGTGGGCCTCCCGATTCCGGTTCATCCCTTATCAAGAAGGAAACTATGGCCACCACCAACGATAAACAAGTCATTTTCTCCCTCGTCAACGTCGGCAAGGTCTATCCGCCCAAGAAGCAGGTGCTGCGCGAGATCTATCTCGGCTTTTACTACGGCGCCAAGATCGGTGTGCTGGGATTGAACGGCTCCGGCAAGAGCTCGCTCCTGAAGATCATCGCCGGCGTGGATGAGAACTACACAGGCGAGATCACGAGATCCAAGGGCTACTCGGTCGGGCTCCTCGAACAAGAACCGCAACTCGATCCGAGCAAGACCGTTAAGGAGGTCGTCGAGGAAGGGAAAAAGGAACTCGTCGCGCTGATGAAGGAGTATGAGGACGTCAGCAACAAGATCGGCGAAGCCGACCCCGACACGATGATGAAACTGCTCGATAAACAGGCGCAACTCCAAGAAAAGATCGAAGCGGCGAACGGGTGGGAGTTGGAAAACGAACTGGAGATTGCGATGGACGCCCTGCGCTGTCCGCCCGCGGACCAAAAGGTCGGGACGCTCTCGGGCGGAGAAAAGCGCCGCGTCGCCCTCTGCCGCCTCATGATCCAGGAGCCGGACATTCTGCTGCTGGATGAGCCGACGAACCATTTGGATGCGGAGTCCGTCCAGTGGCTGGAGCAACATCTCCAACAGTATAAGGGCACGGTCATCGCCGTCACGCACGACCGGTACTTTCTCGACAACGTCGCAGGTTGGATCTTGGAACTCGACCGCGGCCACGGCATTCCGTTTCAGGGCAACTATTCGTCCTGGCTGGAACAGAAGAAAGACCGGATGGAGAAAGAGGAGAAGGCCGAATCGAAGCGCCAGAAGACCCTCGAACACGAATTGGAATGGATCCGCATGTCCCCGAAGGCCCGCCAATCGAAGGGCAAGGCACGATTGAACCGGTATGAAGAGCTGGTCAATCAAAAGCAGGAGGCCAGGTCGGAAGAACTGGAAATCTACATTCCGCCGGGACCGCGCTTGGGCGACGTGGTGGTGGACGCGAAAGGCATCGGCAAAGGATTCGGCGATCGACTGCTGTACGAGAACGTCAACTTCAGCCTGCCCAAAGGCGGGATCGTCGGAGTGGTCGGACCGAACGGCGCGGGCAAGACGACGCTGTTCAAGATGATTATCGGGAAGGAAAAACCGGATAGCGGGACCATCAAGATCGGCGAGACGGTCAAGCTGGGCTACGTCGATCAGGACCGCAGCCTCGATCCTACCAAGTCCGTCTATGACGTGATCTCCGAAGGGCAGGACACGATCAAGCTCGGCAAGGCCGAGGTAAACGCCCGCGGCTACTGCGCGCGGTTCAACTTCGCCGGCACGGACCAGCAAAAGAAAGTGAAGGATCTATCCGGCGGCGAGCGAAACCGAGTGCACCTCGCCCGCATGCTCAAAGAAGGCGCGAACCTCATCATCCTCGACGAGCCGACCAACGATCTGGACGTGAATACCCTGCGGGCGCTGGAAGAAGGCCTCGAAAACTTCGCCGGCTGCGCCGTGATCAGCAGCCACGACCGCTGGTTCCTCGATCGCATCGCGACCCACATTCTGGCGTTCGAGGGCGACAGCAAGGTCGTCTGGTTCGAAGGCAACTACAGCGAATACGAAGCGGACCGCAAAAAGCGGCTCGGTAAGGAAGCCGACCAGCCGCACCGGATCCGCTATCGCAAGCTCACCCGCAACTAAAGGTCCACATGGCCGTCGGGTCTCCTGTACGGCGCATCTTCCTAACGGGCGGCACCGGATATCTCGGCAGCCGCTTGATCCCACTCCTGGCTCAGCGTGGACATTCAGTCCGTGCGCTCACGCGAGCATCCTCGCGCCAGCGATTCCCGGCCGGATGCGAGCCAGTGACCGGCGATCCGCTCGATGCGCGAACATTCGTCAATCATGTGCAACAGGGAGATACCTTCGTCCAATTAGTCGGGACGCCGAAGCCGGCGCCTTGGAAGGGCGAACAATTTCGCACTGTCGATCTGTTGTCTGGCCAAGCCTCGATCGATGTGGCGAAGCAAGCTGGGGTCGAACACTTTGTCTACGTCAGTGTCGCTCATCCGGCGCCGATCATGAGAGACTACATCGCGGTGCGGAGTACATGCGAAGCGGCCTTGCGGGCCAGCGGCCTCCGAGGCACGATCATCCGTCCCTGGTATATCCTCGGCCCCGGGCATTGGTGGCCGCTGTTGTTGAAGCCGGCCTATTGGCTCTGCGAGCAGTTGCCCTCGACGCGTGACTCTGCCGCCAGGCTCGGGCTCGTGATGTTGCAGCACATGTTGACTACGTTAGTCTGGGCCATCGAGCATCCGCCGGAGTCCATCAGCGTGATCGAGGTGCCGGAGATCAGACGAATCGGGAGCGCGGCACGATGAAACCCGTCGCACTGATCACCGGCGCATCAGGTCTAATTGGACAATATCTCGTTAAGAGTGCGTCACGTTGGGCGCCGAAATGGGAGGTACGCGGACTCACGCGCGCCGAGCTCGATCTGACCGATCATGCGGCGGTCGCACGAACCTGGCAGACTCTCAAGCCGAACGCTGTCATCCATTGCGCAGCGCTGAGCCGAACCAAGGATTGCGAGCAGGATCCGGCACATGCCCGCCGAATCAATGTCGAAGCAACAACGCACCTTGCGCAGTTGGCTCACGATATTCCCTTTCTGTTTCTCTCCAGCGGCGAAGTTTTCGATGGGACCGCCGGCTGGTACCGGGAAACGGACCTCCCCCGTCCGATCAATGTCTACGGCCGGACTAAACTCGAAGCCGAACAGATCGTTCTGGACAACCCACGACACACGGTCGTCAGAATCGTCCTGACGGCGGGGACATCACGAGGCGGCGATCGGAGCTTCGTCGAGGACATGTGCCGGGCCGCCAAGGCCGGAAAAGACGTGAACCTCTACGCGGACGAATTCCGTTGTCCCTTGCCGGCCGGTGCGATCGCGCGGGCCCTGTGGGAATTGCTCGCGCGCGATCAGCCCGCCCTCTATCATCTCGCCGGAAGCGAACGACTCTCGCGCTGGGAGATCGGACAAGCACTGTTGCCCTGGTATCCGGAACTGGCGGGCCGCCTCGTCGAAGGCTCCGCCCGTCACCATACGGGAGCCCCGCGCCCGAGAGATCTTTCGCTCGGTTGCGAGAAAATCCAAAACCTCCTTTCCTTTCCCATTCCCGGCCTCCGTGCTTGGTTGACCCATCGCCGGCAGCGCGGGATCGATCTGTGGGACTATCTCGAATCATGAGCACCGATCCGCTGACGCTGGTGCTGACAGCTTTCATGGCGATGGTCGTCGTCATGGCAGGGCTCTGGGCGGTTCATCTGGTAGTCCGCAACGCGTCGATCGCAGACGTCGGGTTCTGTTTCGGCTTGATCGCCGTCGTGGTCTGGTATGCGACACAGGCGTCGGGCGACGGAGAACGAAAGGCGCTCGTCGTACTCATGGCAGCGATCTATGCCGGGCGGCTGGGTCTGTACATCCTGTTCAATCGGGTCATGGGGAAACAGGAGGATGCGCGCTATCGACGATTGCGTCAGGAATGGGGCCGCTCGGAACGGATCAGGATGTTCGGGTATTTCCAGCTGCAAGCGGCGGCCGTCACGGCCTGTGCGCTTCCGTTTCTGGTCGTGATCCAGAACCCCCGGGCGCCATTCGGGCTCTCGGAACTGGCGGGTTTACTCCTCTGGATCCTCGCGGTCTCGGGCGAAGCGGCCGCGGACTGGCAACTGGCGAGCTTCCGCGCCAAGCCCTGGAATCACGATCGCGTGTGCCGGGAGGGACTCTGGTACTATTCGCGGCATCCCAACTACTTTTTCGAATGGCTCCACTGGTGGAGCTATGTCGTGATGGCGTTCGGTGCGCCGGGCTGGCCGCTGACGTGGATCGGCCCGCTCGCGATGGGATGGGCGTTGGTGAAAGTCACGGGGATTCCGTTGGCGGAGCGGCGAGCACTGGAAACCCGCGGCGAGGACTATCGCGTCTATCAGCGGACGACGAACGCCTTCATTCCCTGGTTTCCGAAGGATGGATGAGTCAGCGATTCAAGGCGGCGAGCCGGGCCCGGGCCGTCTCGGCCTCCTGGCTCGATGGATAGAGGCGGATCACATCTTCATAGAGCTGCTGGGCATGCGGAAGATTCATCTGCCGTTCCTCGAACTCGGCGGTCTCCAGCAGCTCCTTCGCCTTGTCGCCGCTGCAGCCCGCTATCAACACCAGGACCAGCACACCGATGGTCACCCATCCGATCATCGCCGCTCCTTACTCGCCTACCGCACGACGCCGTGCGCGGCCGCGATTCTTCCACGATAGAAAAGGGAACCTGTCCCTCTGTTCCGCATCGGGTCTGGGCGCGGTCCTGGTCTGGTAGGACAGCGCGCGCATCGCCTCCCAATCCAGATGGACCTGTCCGCCGGTCGCACTGTGCAGTTTGGTCCAGGACTCGAGCAGATTCATGCAGGCGTGGTCGATATGCCGGAGCGAGAGGGTGGCGATTTGCAGGTTCGCGTAGGGAGGCACCTGCTCGAGCGCGGTCGCCAGACGCGGGAGACTGACGAAGGTGGCCACGCCCATGAGGTGCAAGGTCAATTTGCCGTTCTCTCCGTCGTGCGTCAGACGGGTATCGAGGTGCTGCGTCGTGTAGACCAGCTTGGCGATGGCGAGCCCCACGCCGACGAGTACGCCGGTCAGCAGGTTCGTCGCGACGATCGCGATCAACGTGGCGGCGTAGATGGCCAGCTCGTCCCGTCCCTGGCGTGCAAGTTCTTTCATGGCCTCGACGTTGATCAATTTGTAACCTGTGAACACCAGCACCGCGCCCAAGGCGGCGGTCGGAATCAGCCGCAGAACAAAGGGGAGAAACAACACGAACAGCAGCAACCAGCCGCCGTGGAGGATGGCGGAAGCCCGCGAACGCCCGCCCGCCTGGACGTTGGCGGCGCTGCGGACGATGACGCCGGTCAAGGGCAGCACTCCCAGAAAGCCGCAGAGGACGTTGCCCGTGCCTTGCGCGAACAGTTCCTTGTTGTATCGCGTCCGGGGCCCATGGTGCAGTTGGTCCACGGCCGTCGCCGACAGGAGCGTTTCCACGCTGGCAATCAAAGCCAGGGCCAGCGCCTCGCTGAGCACGGCCGGATCAAGGATGTGCCGAAGCGAATCGAAGGACGGCAGTTGCACGATGGTCAAGAGGTTGTCGCGGACCTTTACGTGCGCGATGTCCAGGTCCAGCAGCGCGCTCATCGCGGTGGCGACCGAGACGCCGAGCAACACGGACGGCAGCGCTTTCAGCTTGCGGGGGGCATACAGGTTCCAGAGGACGATCACGGCGATCGTGAGCACGCCGATGCGTGCGGCCAAGTGATGGTTCAGCGGCGTGCTGTCGTCGTCGATCAACCCCTTCCAGAAGGCCGCGGGCAGGGTCAGGATGTTCTGCAGGCCCGATCCCTTCGGGAGGTCGTCGATCATGATGTGAAACTGGCTCGTGAAAATCAGGACGCCGATACCCGCCAACATGCCGTGGACGACGGCCGGCGACACGGCGCGAAACCATTGACCCAGCTGCAGCCAGGCCCATTTCATCTGGATGAGTCCGGCCAGCAGGATGATCACAGCGAGTTTTTCGACCCCCTGCTCCTGAATGATTTCGTAGACGATGACGGTCAGACCCGCGGCTGGCCCGCTTACTTGGAGCGGAGAACCGGCCAGCGCTCCGACCACCAAGCCTCCGATAATGCCCGTGATGATTCCGGCCGCGGGGGGCGCCCCGGAGGCGACGGCAATGCCCATGCAGAGGGGCAGCGCCACCAGGAACACGACGATCGATGCGAAGAGGTCGTGCCGGAAGTCGAACCAGCGCGGATGGGACGACTGAGACGTGGTGTCCATCGTATCTGTCATGTGTCTGAAGCTACTGTATCGGATCGTGCAGGGAGACCCAAGGGAATTGCGACAAAGGGCGCGGAACGGGCCGCTTAGGACGGGTCGATACCATACCGCGGTGCGGTGATGCCTTCGCCATGACAACGGGGACAACGGCTGGGTCTGGTCAATTTGGTGCGGTCGCGGAACAGGTACTCGCAGTCAGGACAGGTCGAGGGTTCCAGGACGAACCGGCGGGCGCGATCGCGCGCCACCGTCTTGACGACATGTTCCAAATGGTCTTCGACCTGCCGCTCAGGAATCCCCAACATCCGCGCGAGCTGGTTGGACGTCAGGCGCGCGCCCTCGAGCAGCTCGATCATCCGCTGGCGCGGGGTCTTGGCCTCCGGTGGCATGGCGCATCGTAGCCGGTCCAGGCCGCAAATCCAAGTTGAACGCGTCGCGGGAGTTTGGCAGGATGACCCATCATGCCCATTCCGACCTGGGACGCGTTTGCGGAACTGGCCGTCGCGCGGATCGCGGCGTCCGGCGCCGAATACGGGGACGTCCGCATTCTTCATAGTTGCACCCAGGCTATCGTCGGGGAAGACCGCCGGATCGCCTCGATCCGCGAGGTCGAGGACCGCGGCTTCGGTGTCCGCGTGCTGTATCACGGCGGGTGGGGATTTGCGGCGAGCTCGGTCCTCTCGCTCGAAGAAGTTCCCCGCGTCGTCGATCTGGCGGTGGAGATCGCCAGGTGTTCCGCCTCCCTGGCCAGCGAAAAAGTGAAGCTGGTCGACGAACCGGTCCATCGGGACCGTGTGGTGACGGCGCACCGCATCGATCCGTTTACGGTGCCGCTCGACCGGAAAACTGGCCTGCTCCTCGAGATCATGGAACAGTTGCAGCGGCCCTCCGACATCGTGCGGAGCCGCGCATCGCTGTGGGCCCGGCGTGACCGGAAATTGTTCGTGTCGACCGAGGGATCGCATCTCGAGTTCGATCTCCTCGCGATACAGGGGGACTGTACGGCGACGGCGAAGTACGACGGGCGCTTCGCCACACGCTCCTTCAACACGCCGCATCTCAGGACGGGTTATGAGCTGATCGAGACGGCCAATTTCCTCGGCGAAGTTCCCCGCGTGGCGGCCCAGGCGATCGAAAAAGTAAAGGCTCCGGCGGTACAAGCAGGCCGGTACGATCTCGTGCTGGATCCGGAGCATTTGTCGCTGACGATGCACGAATCTTGCGGCCATCCCAGCGAACTGGATCGGGCCTTAGGGTATGAAGCGAACTACGCCGGCACCAGTTTCCTCACGACGGAGAAACTCGGCTCCTTCCGCTACGGCTCGCCCTCCGTTAATCTCGTAGCGGACAATACCGAACCGGAAACCTTGGCGGCGACCGGGTATGACGACGACGGAGTTGCCTGCCAGAAATGGGACATCGTCCGGAAGGGCCTGTTCGTCGGCTATTGCACCAACCGTGAAGTGGCCTCGAAGGTCGGTGAGCCCCGCTCGCGCGGGTCCAACCGCGCCGACAGCTGGGGCAGTGTGCCGATCGTGCGTATCGCCAATATCGGATTGGAGCCGGGATCCGCGACGCTGGACCAGCTGCTCGCCGACGTCAAGCGGGGGATCTATGTCGAGGGGCACGGGTCGTACAGCATCGATCAACGCCGATACAATTTTCAGTTCGGCGGAGATGCCTTCTGGCTGATCGAGAACGGCAAGCGGACGCACATGTTGCGGGACGTGATCTACCACGGCATTACGCCGGTGTTCTGGGGCCGCTGCGACGGCGTAGCCGACAGGACGCACCGCCGCCGCTATGGGTTCATCACCTGTGGAAAAGGACAGCCGGGCCAATCGGGCTGGATGACGCACGCGGCCTCGCATGCGCGCTTCCGCTCGATCGACGTCATAAAGGGATAACAATCGGAGCCCATGAGCCACCCCTTGCCGAAAACCTGGCCGAAGATGACCACCAAGGAAGAATTTCGGTTCCTGGCCGATTTGGTCTTGGCCGGCGAGGGGAAAGGCGACCGAATCGTCGCCCTTCAGGACCACCATGGGGGGACGACCAGATTTGCCAACAATCGGATCGTCCAGAATGTCGACAGCCGGCGCGGGACGCTGACGGTGACGGTCGCGCTCGACGGCCGACGCGGCACGGCGAGCACGACCGACTTTACCGCCGGATCGATCCAAGAGACCGCCCGGCGCGCAGAACGGTTGGCGGAAGCGGCGCCCCAGGATCCAGAGTATCTTCCTCCGCCACCAGCGGTAGCGTTTCCGGCGCTGCCGACGATGCGGATCGAAACCGCTTCGGCCGGTCCGGCCCGCCGCCTCGAGTATGCCAATGAAGCGATCGGACAGTGCCGGATGGAAAACTTGCAGGCCGCGGGCATCGTGTCCTCTTCCGTCGGATCGATCGGCATCGCGGCGAACAACGGGCTCTTCGGGTTCGAGGAACGGACCGAGGCGCGATTCAGTCTCACGGTTCAGGCTGAAGATGCCACCGGTTGGAGCGCAGCCGCGCACCGCTCGATCGACCATTTGAAAATTCAAGACCGCACGCTGACTGCGATTGCCAAGGCGACGCGCGGCCGCGAGGCGAAAGAACTGCCGGCCGGGTCGTACGACGTGATCCTGGAGCCGGCCGCGGCCGCCGGTCTCTGGTCCTGGTTGCTGTGGACGCTGGATGCCAAGTCGTACGACAAGGGGACGAGCCCTTTCGCGAACCAGCTGGGCCGTCGCATCATGGATGAACGGCTGTCCCTCAAGAACCAGCCGCAGCATCCGGACCTTCTGGGGTCCGGGTTCACGGCCGAGGGTTTGCCGTGCGTCGAGTCCGTTTGGGTCGAGAATGGGGTGCTGCGCCAGTTGGCGTATGATCGCTTCACCGCCAAGCAGCGAGGTGTGAAGAAGATTCCGACGATCGAGGCACCGGCCATCGCCGTCGGCGGAGCTGCCGCTGGACGAGTGCAGGAGCTGGTCAAGTCGGCGGAACGCGCCATTCTCGTCACCAACTTCTGGTATATCAGAACCGTCAATCCGACCGACCTTACGCTGACGGGCATGACGCGGGACGGGACGTTTCTGGTCGAAGGCGGGCAGATCGTCGCGGCGCTCAGAAACTTTCGGTTTCACGAAAGCCCGCTTCGTGCGTTCAACCGGATTGTGGCGTTGACGGAGCCGGCGGAGGCCGTCACTTCGGAGACCGGCAAGATGCTGGTCCCGGCGATGTTGATCAAGGACTTCCATTTTTCCAGTGTCACGACGTTTTGAAAGGAGTGTCATGCAGCTCACCACGGCTCATGTATTGTGCGGTTTTGTATGGATGGTGACCACGGCGGGATGTGGTTTGTTCGACCAGCGGCCGCAGGAGCTCATGGGGGAGGGCATCGTGCGAGGGACGCTCGGATCGCACCAGGAGGGCGCGGTTCGATTAGTGCCGGCCGGCACGACGGCGCTCTCCGGCCAAGTCCTCGCATTGGAGGGCGGGGCCTACGTGCTGCGCGAGGATGACGGCGCCGAACGGCGGATCGCGCTCGATGAAAATACCCGCATCGATCGGCCCGCCCACATCGGCGACCGTATCCAGGCTTGGCTCGACGATCGGGGCCGGGCCGTGCTGATCCGGAATATTGACCATGAGTAGGAGAGGATCCCTGCTGTTGCAGGTCATTCTCGCGGTCGAGCTCCTTGCGCTGCCCGTACTGGTGCCGGTGGGAACAGCCGAGGCGGGCCCGCCATTATTTGACAATCTCGGCTCCCTGCACCATCCGATCTCCACGACGTCCGAACAGGCCCAGCGCTACTTCGACCAGGGGCTGCGGTGGACCTACGCGTTCAACCATGAAGAAGCGGTCCGTTCGTTCGAGGAAGCGGCGCGGTTGGACCCTAACGCCGCCATGGCCTACTGGGGGATGGCGCTGGCGCTCGGCCCCAATATCAACGCGGCGATGTCCGAGGCAGACGGCCGACGCGCGATCGACGCGATCAAGCAGGCCCGCGCACGGCTGGAGCAGGTCATGCCTCCCGAACGTGCCTACATCGAGGCGTTGACCAAACGCTACCTCTCTCCCAAAGGTGCCAAACGCCAGGCGTTGGATCGCGCCTACGCGGATGCGATGCGCGCGTTGCGCAAGCAATATCCCGACGATCCGGATGCCGGCACCTTGTTCGCCGAGGCCTTGATGGATTTGCGACCATGGGACCTCTGGGCGGCCGACGGCAAACCGAAGTCTGGCACGGAAGAAATCGTGGCGACGCTGGAAGCGGTGATGGCGAGCCATCCAGATCACCCGGGCGCCTGCCACTACTACATCCATGCAGTCGAAGCGTCCCAGGACCCGGGCCGCGCGTTGGCCTGCGCGGAAAAATTGCCGGGATTGATGCCGGGGGCCGGGCACCTCGTCCACATGCCGGCCCACATCTATGCACGCGTGGGGCGTTACCATGATTCCGCGGAGCGAAACCAGGAAGCCGCGCAGGTGGACGAGCGGTATCTCTCGGAGCAGCACCCCTCAGGCGACTATGCCGACGGGTACTATAGCCACAATCTCCATTTCCTCTGGTCGTCCCTCATGATGGAAGGCCGGAGCGCCGACGCACTGAAGGCGGCCCAGGCGGTGACGGCCACGATCACCGGCGAGGAGGTGAAGAAGGATCCCATCAAGGAGCAGTATTTGCCGGTCAAACTGTTCACCCTGATTCGATTCGGTCGGTGGGACGATCTCCTGAAAGAACCGCCGCCGCCGAAGGGGCTGCATCTGATAGAAGGCGTCTGGCGTCTCGGCCGGGGGTTGGCGTTGGCCGCCACAGGCCGGTTGCCGGGCGCGGAAGGGGAGCGCCATGCGCTCCTGGTGCTGACGAAGCAGTTCCGGCGGACCAAGAACCAAGAAGAGAGGCTCGAGCGCGAGCTGTTGAAGATTGCCGAGCGGCTGCTCGTCGGCGACGTCGCGGCCCGCCGCGGCAAGTACGATGAGGCGGTCAAGGTCTTGCGCGAAGGAGTGAAACTGGAAGGGGGGCTTCCGTACTCGGAACCGCCGCTCTGGCCCCTGCCGCTGCGCCAGTATCTGGGTTCGGTGCTGCTGATGGCGCACCGGCCTGGAGAGGCGCAGGCCGAATATCAGGCGGACTTGAAGCGTTTCCCCGAAAACGGTTGGTCGCTGTTCGGACTGGCTCAAAGCCTCAAGGCCCAAGAAAAGGAGGGAGAGGCCGCCGAAGCTGCCGGGCGTTTCGAGCGGGCCTGGACCCGAGCCGATGTCACGCTCACGGCGTCCCGGTACTGACGAATCTCCCCTAGTTCTCCGCGCCCGATTTTGATACAAGGAGCGGCAGTGTAGGCAGTCGTCACTCCACTGTTCGCGGAGATACCACCGTGCGGTACGTCGTCGGAGTCATGGGGCCAGCCAAAGCCCGCCGGAAGGACATCGAGAATGCCCGCATGCTCGGGGAGCTGATCGCGCGCCGCGAATGGGTCCTCTTAACAGGCGGCCGCGACGTTGGGGTCATGCATGCGGCGAATCAAGGCGCCAAGAAAGTCGCCAGAAGCCTCACTGTCGGCGTCCTGCCCTCGACTCGCGACCGCATCTCGAAATACGTCGACCTCGCGATCGTGACGGAGATGGGCAGCGCGCGCAACAACATTTGCGTCTTGTCGAGTCAGGTGATCGTCGCCTGCGGTCTCGGCGGCTCCGGGACCGTGTCCGAAGTGGCGCTGGCGCTCAAGGCCGGCAAGGAGGTTGTGTTGCTCGGTGCGACGCCCGTGGAGGAGAAATTCTTCAAGAAGCTGGGCGGCACACTCATCTCCAGCGTGCAGACACCCGAGGACGCGATCAACGTGATTCTCAAGCGTTTCGAGCAGGACGAGAGCCAGGACATGCAAGGCCCTCAGCCTTGGGGGCGCTTCTAGCCAGGGCAGATCTCACGACCAGCGGCAGAACCTTTGCGCGCCGGGCTACGGGGTGGACGGGGAGCCGGTCAGCTGGCCCTTGTCGACCAGGGTGCCGGAACTGTCGAACGGCAGGCGGCCGTCTTTGCTGTGAAGGACACCGGAGATATCGTAGGTCAGCCCTTGCGTCTGCGGCAAGGCGAGCAACTGGCGGACGATGTCGAAGGTCGAGGTGCTGGTTTGGACGCTGAGCACCGCGTCGCTCAATCGAGGAATCGTCAATTCCTGGTTCCCAAGGCCGCGCGCCAATCGCTTCCCGTTCAGGTCGAGCTTGAAATCGATTCCTGTCACAACCACATCGAAGTCGTTCGGGTTCCGGATGCGGAGATCGACCTGCAGCCGCTGCTCAAACAGTGTGGAATCGAGAGGGGTCACGTTCGTGACCAGAACATCGGGCGCTTCTCCTTTCATGAACCAGGAGGCGCATCCGGCGGTAAGGAGAAGCAGCAGGGCCAGCCACGACGTCGCGTTCCACATGCTGCCATGATACTGGAAGATCCGTCCTAATGCGAACCCCGTAGGATCGTTGTAAGATTGAGCGGAGCGAACAGACCAACGGGTCGGGAGGATGGGACCATGATGAACAGATGCTGGGTCGCGACGGTACTGCTGATCGGTACGGTCTTCTTGTATCCGGCAAGCCCCGGACCTGCTTCCGTACGAGCCGCTGAGCCGGCCAAGGCATACTTTGCCGGAGGCTGCTTCTGGTGCATGGAGGAAGCGTTCGAGAAGGTCGACGGGGTCCTGGCGGCGGTGTCAGGCTACATGGGCGGGACCACCAAACATCCCAGTTACGAAGACGTGTCATCCGGACGCACTGGCCACGCGGAATCGGTAGAGGTCCAGTACGATCCGGCGAAGGTGACCTACAGCCAGCTGCTCGAGGCCTTTTGGAAGAACGTCGATCCGATCACACCCAATGCGCAGTTTTGTGATCACGGCAGCCAGTATCGGGCGGCTATCTTCTATCAGGGCGATGAACAGAAACAATTGGCCGAGGCGTCCAAACGGGCGATCGAGCAGACGAATCGATTCAATCGACCGATCGTCACGCAGCTGGTGCCGGCCTCGGAATTTTTCGCCGCCGAGGATTATCACCAGGACTTCTACAAGAAGAATCCGATCCGCTACAAGTTCTACAAATACAACTGCGGGCGCGCCCAGCGGCTTGAGGAACTCTGGGGCAAATCCTAACACTTACGTAGTTCATGCTGTGCAGTTCGTGCCCGTCTCAAAAAGGAGGCGGGCGGAACGATTCATGAACAATGTGATCCCGCTCAGGCGCGTGTGAACCTCGATTTCTTTCGTCCGATCAGCCACTTCCAACCCCCCTGCTGTGGCATGAATGGTGCCCCTTTCAGGCCGGATGATCCTGGCACGAAACCACGCCTGGCAGGACGGTGTCCGGCTGTGCGGCGCCGTTCTCGCGGCGTCGCTGCTGCTGGCTTTCACCCCGACCACCACCAAGTCGGATTTCGACGGACGCACCCGCTATTCCAAGCAGGAAATCGGACGGGCCATCGCGTTCTACGCGAAACGCTATCGGTTGAAACCCGCCCTGCTGCGTGCGGTCATCAAGGCGGAATCGGACTTTCGCCAAGATGTCGTCTCGCGCAAGGGTGCGGTGGGCCTCATGCAACTGACGCCGGATACGGCTGCGACCTTGAAGGTGGCGGACATCAACGATCCGATTCAGAACATCCGAGGCGGCGCGAAACAGCTCCGACACTTGTTGAACATCTATGATGGGAATTTGCCGCTGGCGCTGGCGGCGTATAACGCCGGAGTGCACCGGGTGAAGGAGCACAAGGTTCCCAGAATTCGTGAAACGCGGGCCTATGTCAGGAAGGTGTTGCGGTACTACCACCGATATCAGGCGAATGAATCGCCTCGCGCAGGTAAGAAATCAAGAAGCCTCTAGAACCCCTCCGGGATAAGAACGCCCCTACTTCGATTTCATGATCAACGCCCTGAGCCGTTCACGCTGGGCCGGCCGGATCCCGGTAAACTCGAGCCCAAAGCTCTGGTCCTTCACCCAGCGGACAATCGCCTCGTCGATCCGCAGGGGCCACTGCTGGTCCTCCAGAAAAAGCGAGAGCTTCAGGGTCGCTCCCAGCTGCACCTCTGTTAGGGACGTCGCCTGGCAGCCGTTGGTGGAGATATCGAGTAGGGTCGCTTCGCCTTCGAGTTCGTCCTCTCCAAAAAAGAAGAGTCGGCGGCTGATCGACAATCGTCTTCCACGCCGTTCGCTCCCGTCCTCAGTGCCCCCGGATCCCCGTGATGATCGATCCCCCGACGGATTATCCATTGTCTCCGCTCGACCTCTCTATGTAGACCGTATCGGCAGGAACGGTGCGCTTCATAAATAGAGCCTAGCGGAGCCTTCCGCCGTTCGCCTTCCCCAATGGTAGTGACCCGGAAGGTGGGCCTCTCCGTCACGGGCGAACTGTACCACAATCAGGCCTCCGATCTACATCAATGTACGTAATGCTTGATCCTATGGTTGTGGCGGCGAGGAATTTCACTTCCCGGTTCTGATACACTTGGCGCCCGCAACGGGCCGGCGCGAAATTCGGAGGAATGTCGGATGAGCAATCAACGCATGGCGAATCTCGGTCATTCTGAAATCAGGGCCATGACTCAGGCCTGTGTGGCGGCCAAGGGGCTCAACATGGCGCAGGGAGTCTGCGACACGCCGACGCCTCCGATCGTGTCGGCTGCAGCCGCCGAGGCGATCAAGGGAGGCCGAAACGTCTATTCCCGATTCGACGGGCTGGCCGAACTGCGGGAGGCCCTCGCAGTCAAGTTGGCCAGGGATAACGGCATGACCGCGGATCCCGAGACAGAGATTACGGTCAGCGCCGGGGCCACCGGGGCCTTTCACAGTGTCTGCCTGGCGCTCCTGAGTCCCGGCGACGAAGTGTTGCTCTTCGAACCCTATTATCAGTATCACATCAGTGCCTTATTGGCGGTCGAAGCGATTCCTCAATATGTGAGCATGCAAGCCGGGGACTGGAGCGTGACGGCGGAGGCGATCGAGCGGGCCGTCACTTCCAAGACCAGGGCCATCATCGTCAACTCACCGGGAAATCCTTCCGGGAAAGTCTTCACTCGCTCGGAATTGGAAGCGGTGGCGGAGATCGCCACCCGACGGAACCTCCTCGTGCTGACCGACGAAATTTATGAATATTTCCTGTACGACGGGCGCCGGCATGTCAGTCTCGCGTCGCTGCCGGGAATGGCGGAACGTACGGTCACTATCGGCGGGTACTCCAAGACTTTCAGCGTGACCGGATGGCGAATCGGCTACAGCGTGGCCTCCCGCCCGTTGGCCCAGGCGATCGGGGCGATGAACGACTTACTCTATGTGTGTGCGCCGACGCCGCTGCAACTCGGAGTCGCAGCGGGGATCAAGGAGTTGCCGGCGTCCTTCTATCAACAACTCAGGAAAGAGTACCAAGCGAAACGGGATCGATTCTGCGCCGCTCTGGCGCAGGCCGGCCTTCCGCCTTCCGTGCCCCAGGGGGCGTACTATGTCTTGGCGGATGCCACGCGGTTGCCGGGCGCGACGGGGAAGGAACGCGCCATGCACCTTCTCGATAAGGCCGGCATCGCCGGGGTGCCGGGAGAAGCCTTCTTTCGGGGCAGCGAAGGCGCACGCTACATTCGATTCAGCTACGCTAAGACGGACGCCGATCTGGACGAGGCTTGCCGCCGGCTCTCGCGCCTCCCCTGAGGGCATCCCTCGAACGCTTGTCCGTCCAGCATCCTCGTGGTATGAACTACGGAATGCACAGGAGTTTCCGACGGGCTGCCCTCGCGATCGCGCTGCTCGGGATTGTCGCCTGCACGAGCCCCCATCCTGGGCCTTATCAAACCGGTGAACCGGTTGTTCCGCCGATCACCGGCGCGCCGGGAGACCGCCGCATCCTCGCGGGGGCATGGGAGTATGAGGACGGGGCAGTGGTGATGCTGAGCTTGGATGAGCAGGGCAACGGACCCTATGCCTGGAAGGATGGGCGGTTTGAAACCCGTTCGCTCAATGGCCGGACATGGGAAGGCATTTGGCTCCAGCGGGAAAACGATCGCGAGGGCGGATTTGCCGTGGAACTCTCTGCCGACCTCACGGAGGGCGAAGGCCGCTGGTGGTACACGCGAATCGGAAACGATCATGCCCCGACGCAAAAAGGCGGAACCTTCCACCTGACGAAAAAATCGCTGCAGGCTGATTCCAGCCAAACGCCGCCGGCCCCCTAACGCGTCAGCCCCGTTCGCGCCGGATCGATCGCTTCATACAGCGCCGAATAGTCCATCTCCCCGAGTCCTTGCCCGATCGTACGTTCCAGCAGAGGCAGGAGACCCTCCAATCCTTCCGTGCCCAGCCCCTGCTCGACCGCTTCCCTGAGGCAGAGCGCTACGTCTTTGGAGAGGTGCCGCGTGGGAAAGTTCGGGTTGGCATAATCCCGCCTCAACAATCGCGGTAATTTTTTCTCGAACGTCGGGGCGAAGAGCGCGCTCTGGCGCAGGATCTCCATGAAGGTATCGACCGAGACCCCGGAACGTTGGACCAACCCCAGGCTGAGCGCGAACGCCGCTATTTCCGCTGCGATTAGTTGATTGAGGGCTAGTTTGAGCGACGCAGCCTGGCCGACCGGACCGATCAGCTTCGGCTCCCGGCCGAGGGTGCGAAAGAGAGGTGACCATCGGGCAAACTGCTCCTCCGTAGTCCCAACCATGACGATCAGCGTGCCGGCTTTGGCTTCTGCCAAACTACCCAGGACCGGGGCCTCGAGGTACGATCCGCCGAGCCGCTCGATCTCACGATGCAGGGCCCGACTTTCGTCGGACCCGATCGTCCCCATTTGAATGACGGTCTTTCCCCCTACTGCGGTGGCACAGGCGGGCGAGAGCAAGCAGGCTTGAATCGCGGGACCATCGGCCAACAGCAGCAAGACGACGTCCGAGGCGGCGAGGGCCTCCTCGGGCCGCGTCGAGACCCTGACGCCTTGCTGTGCCAGGGAACGGGTTTTCCTCTTGGTTCGGTTGTAGACAACGAGGGGATAGCCCGAGCGGTGAAGCCGCTCGGCAATGGCACCGCCCAAGAGGCCGACTCCGAGAAGCGCAAGGCGAGGGAGCTGATCCATCGGAATAACTACGGTCTTCTCGCCCGGTCGGCATGGCTTTGGAGCGACGAGCGCAATCCGCGATCTGCAGTAGCCGCCACGGCGATGACGCCGCGGAATCTCGGCGTCGGCTGGTTAAACGTAAAGGTGGCGCCGGCGGCATCGGTCGACAGGCCTCCGCTTTCCTCTAACAAGAGGACTCCGGCGGCCACATCCCACTCGTTCTCCGGCTCCGCGGTCATGGTGGCCTGCACGCGACCGACCGCCGCCAACGCCATGGCATGGGCGATCGAGTACATCGGGCGCAGCCTGGCACTCCGGCCGAGCTCTTCCCAGCGGCCTTGCCGCTGTTCCCAGGGATTGATCATGACGATCGGAGGATAATGCTGAGGCGGCTCGACCGCCACCGCCTTCCCGTTCAGCTGCAGACCCTGCCCCCGTACCGCCGTAAACAGTTCGTCGGTTGAAGGATTGTAGATGGCGGCGACCACCGGCTTGCCGGCTTCCACCAACGCGATCGAGATGCAAAACTCCGGGACGCGGTTGACGAACGCCTTCGTCCCGTCGATCGGATCCACGATCCAGAGCCTGGATTTCTGCAACCGGGAGGGGTCGTCCGGCGACTCTTCCGAGAGCCAGCCGTCTTCCGGAAACGTCGTTTGTTGCATCTCATGAAGGATGCGGTTCACTTCGAGATCCGCCGTCGTGACCGGCGAGCGGTCTTTCTTGGTCTGGACGTCGAACCCGCTGCGGGCCAGGTCGAGCGCTCTGGCTCCCGCCTGGCGGACTGCGCCGGCAAGGGTCCGAAGCTCTGTGGCGTAGGGCTTGTCGTGCATGGCGAGGCGCAGCGTAGCAGGTCTCGGGTCCGCGGCAAAGCGGAAAGAGGCGGCCCCGCTACTTGACCCTCAAGCCAAACCTGCGTACAAGCAGGACCGGCAGAACCGAGTGCATCCATGAAACTCGTTCAAAAACGTTCCCGGAAAACGGGCCTCCCTCCCGGCACGCTCGTCCACATCGGCGACAAGCGGTCCGAGACCGTGACCGTCAACACGTTCCGCTATGCCGGGACGAGTTGCGAAGAACGGCAGGTCGACCAGCTGGATGCCTTGGTGCCGCCGAGCGAAGAGTCCGTCATGTGGGCGAACGTCAGCGGCGTCCACAAGGTCGAGGTGCTCGAGACGCTCGGCAAGCAGTTCGGCCTCCATCCGTTGCTGCTCGAAGACATCGCGAACACCGACCAGCGGCCCAAGCTCGACGATTACGAAACGTATTTCTTCCTGGTCCTGAAGATGCTGACGCTCAACGAGCGACAGGACGTGCTGGTCGAACAGGTGAGCCTCGTCCTCAGCCGGAACGTCGTGCTCTCGTTTCAGGAAAACGGCAACGATGTGTTTCAGCCGGTGCGGGAACGGCTCAAGGCCGGGAAAGGCCGGCTGCGCCAATCCGGCGCGGACTACCTCTTCTATGCACTAGTGGACGCCGTCGTCGACCAATACTTCGCGGTCTTGGAATCGGTGGGGGAAAAGATCGAAGCCTTGCAGCAGGTGGTCGTGGCCGATCCCAAGCCGGAGACGCTCAAGGAGATTCACGCCCTCAAACGGCAGTTGTTGTTTCTCCGGCGGGCGGTCTGGCCGCTCCGCGACGTGATGAACAATCTCTCCCGGTCGGAGTGTCCTTTCCTCCAGCACACGACGAAGGTGTTCTTCCGCGACGTGTACGACCATGTCGTCCAGATTGTCGACACGATCGAAACCTTGCGCGAAATGGTCTCGGCCAGCTTGGACATCTATCTCTCCAGCGTCAGCTACCGGCTGAACGCCGTGATGCGCGTGCTCACCGTGATCACCACCATCTTCATGCCGCTGAGCTTCATCGCCAGCATCTACGGCATGAATTTCGAACATATGCCGGAGTTGAGGGCGGAGTGGGGTTATCCGGTCGTGCTGGCCGTGATGGCGACGGTGGGTGTCGGGATGCTGCTGCTGTTTAAGAACAAGCGCTGGTTGTAAGGCGTCGGCCTACTCCTGCAGTTCGACGCGGTCGACGAAGTAGGTCGTCTCGCCGAAGCAGGTGGTCGGCAGATAGCGGAACTCCTTGTAGTGGAGCACCAGCCGCTTGCCCATCGCCTGGTTCAGCTGCGCCGCCACCTTCTCGTCCCAGACGGTGAACTCCCAGAGCACCGGGGCCACGCCGGGCACCGTCGTCATCGCGAGCTCTCCCTCGTGGGTCTTGCAGACCCAGCCCTTCTTGGAAAATTTTTGGATGTAGCCCGCGCGGTTGCCGTCCGAGTAGCTGTAGTTGAAAGCGACCAACAGGTAGGCGGTGCCGAGAAAGAAGAGGAGCGTCAGGAACAGTTTCGGACGCCACAGCCACATGACGGGATACAGGATCGCCGTCCAGTTCATCGGGACCTCCTCTTTGGGTCAGGACCGAAGATCGGCAAAGAGCCAGGGCGCTTCGTGTTTGCGACGGCCTTCGTATGCGGCGATGGCCGGCTCCTGTTGCAGGGTCAGCCCGATGGAATCCAGGCCGCGATAGAGAGAGTCTTTTCTGAACGGATCGATGTCGAAGCGGTAACTGACGCCTTCCGTAGTGCGGACCGTCTGCTGCCCCAGATCCACCGTCAACTGATAACCGGGCGTCGCCAGGACGGCCTGCATCAGGGCCTGCACCTCGGCGCCCTGCAGCACCACGGGCAGGATCCCGTTTTGGAAACAATTGTTGTAGAAGATGTCGGCGAAACTCGAGGCGACGACGCAGCGAAACCCTTGATCGAGCAAGGCCCAGGGCGCGTGCTCGCGGGAGGATCCGCAACCGAAGTTGTCGCGGGTCAACAAGATCGTCGCACCCTGGTAACGAGGCTGATTCAGGAAGAACGAGGGGTCGGGGGAACCGTCCGGCCGTCGGCGCCAGTCATAGAACAAGCCCTCGCGCAGTCCCGTTCGTTTGATCGTCTTCAGGAACTGCTTGGGGATGATTTGGTCCGTATCGACGTTCACCCGGTCCAATGCGGCTACGAGCCCGGTCAATGTCGTAAAGGCTTGCATAGGTCCTCTATTTCCACTTCCGGATATCGACGAAATGGCCTTCGACAGCGGCGGCGACCGCCATGGCCGGCGATACGAGGTGGGTGCGCCCGCCGGCGCCCTGCCGGCCCTCGAAGTTGCGATTGCTCGTGGAAGCGCAGCGCTCGCCCGGTTTCAGCACGTCGGCGTTCATTGCGAGACACATGCTGCACCCTGCTTCCCGCCATTCGAATCCGGCGTCCTTGAACACCCGGTCCAATCCTTCCTGCTCTGCCTGTTGCTTGACCAGCCCCGATCCGGGCACCACCATCGCCTGGACCGTCTTGGCGACTTTCTTTCCCTTCGCCAGGCTGGCAGCCAGGCGCAGGTCCTCGATGCGCGCATTGGTGCAGGAGCCGATGAACACCTTGTCGATCGCGATCTCGGTGATCGGCATGTTCGCACGCAGCCCCATATATTCTAGAGCGCGCTCGGTGGCCTTGCGGTCTTTCTCGTCCCGCATCGCCGCCGGATCGGGGACGCGGGCATCTACGCCGGTGACCATACCTGGGCTGGTCCCCCAGCTGACTTGCGGGGCAATATCTTCCGCTTTGAGGACGACCGTCGCGTCATAGGTTGCGTCGGCATCCGTCTTCAACGCCTGCCAAGCCGTGACGGCCTGATCGAACAACGCGCCCGTCGGCGCCATCGGCCGTCCCTTCACGTAGGCGATCGTCTTCTCGTCCGGCGCAACCATGCCAGCCCTGGCGCCGGCCTCGATCGACATGTTGCAGAGCGTCATGCGCCCTTCCATGCTGAGGGTGCGAATCGCCGAGCCGGTATATTCGATCACGTATCCGGTGCCACCGGCCGTGCCGATGTTTCCGATAATGGCCAGGATCACGTCTTTTGCGGAGCAAAAGGGCGAGAGGACGCCGTCGACGCGCACCTCCATCGTCTTCGGGCGCTTCTGCACCAGGCATTGCGTCGCCAAGACATGTTCGACCTCACTCGTTCCGATGCCGAAGGCCAACGCACCGAAGGCGCCGTGGGTCGAGGTGTGCGAATCACCACAGACGATCGTCGTGCCGGGCAAGGTAAAGCCCTGTTCCGGTCCGATGATATGCACGACGCCCTGCCGGATGTCGTTCATGCCAAAGAGCGTAATGCCGAAATCCCGGCAATTCTCTTCCAGCGTCTGGATCTGTTTGGCGCTGATCGCGTCGGCGATGCCCAGCCGCCGATCCGTCGTCGGTACGTTGTGATCGGGTACGGCGAGCGTCGCGCCGGGCCGGCGCGGTGTCCGCCCCGCGAGTTTCAAGCCCTCGAAGGCCTGCGGAGAGGTCACTTCATGAACGAGTTGTCGGTCGATGTATAAGAGGGTCGTGCCGTCCGGTTCGGACCGGACCACGTGGGAATCCCAAATCTTGTCGAACAGGGTCTTGCCGGCCATGGTACTCCTCAGTCGCATTACGCAATGAGCGTCCATTATACAGAGACAGGCCATGGGATTTACAAGAGCGCCCTGCTTGCTCCCGTCGGACATCCGTGGTACCACCGGTCGGCCTCGCGGGAAGGAACGTGTCGTGATCGAACCGGTCTGGACGGACCCTCGGATCGTGCAGTGGACGCAGTGGCTGCTGGACAGCTACCGGCAGTGGATCAGCCGGGACCTGATCGAGCGGACCGGTGGACCGGAGCAGCAGGCGCGCACGCTCTTCGACTCGCTCCGGGTGGTGGTCTCCCATGGGATGGAGGCGGACCCGCTGATCAATTACGCGAACCGAGCGGCGCAGGAGCTCTGGGAGATGCCGTGGGAACGACTCGTCACGATGCCTTCCCGCCTGACGGCGGAACCGGGGACTCGCGCGGAGCGGGAACGGATGCTGGACGAGGTGCGCCGGCAAGGCTATACAGACCGGTACCGGGGCGTGCGCGTCACGGCGACGGGGCGGCGGTTCCTCGTCGAGAGCGCAACGGTATGGAACGTCCTAGATGGGACCGGTGTACGTGTCGGCCAAGCGGCAAGCTTCATCCGATGGCAGCGGATGCCCTGACCGGATAGAGACTAGGTCCAGAGTTCGAGCGGGGTGTGGTGGGCCAGTCCGCGCAAGAGGTCGCGGACCGTCAACATACCGATGGGGCGTCGCTGGCTGTCGACGATCGGTAGGGCATGGATCCGCTCGTCCAGCATGAGCCGCGCGATCTGGCGGATCTCCGTAGCGGCCACGGCGGACACGACACGTCCGGACATGACCTGTGCCAGTCGGAGCTGCCGGGCTTGCGCGTCGTTTCCCGAGAGGATCAATTCAGGCACTCGCTGCAAGAGATCCTTATCGGATAACATGCCGACGAGTGCGCCATCCACCGACACCACGGGTATGTGACGGAATCCCCCTCTTCTCATCGCCAGCCAGGCTTCCAGCACCGTTCGGTCGGAGGCGAGCGTGACCACCGGAACGGTCATGAGGTCTTGCGCGACCGTCGCCGGCTTGGCGGCGGGAGGGGAGCCTGCCTGCCGCTGATAGGCGGCATGGGCCGAACGGGTCGACGGATCGTCTGCGGACCTCCGCTGGCGGTCATCGGACGGACCCTCGGCCGCCCCGACCGGCACGAAGCGGTGGAGATCGGGGCTGCCCTGGTAGGGCTCGTTGATGCCGCTGACCGGTCGAAGCAGGGGCATGGGGCCACTCCTCACTGCCTCTATCGGCGCCAGAGGGTAATACTTAAGTGGTCGGTTCGGGGCCGCGGGAGGCGGTCACGGTGCAGGAGAATCCTGATCCGCGATCCATTGGAACCGGGGGATGGAGCGGCCGCCGACCTGGACGAGTTCCGTGAACATCTCAATCGGTCTGATCCAGAGGCCTCGTTCTCCGTAGAGGGCGCGGTAGACGACGAAGGTTTCCTCCGTTTCGGAATGGCGCGCGGTCCCGAGCACCTCGTAGTCGTGCCCTTTGTAGTGACGATAGCGACCTGGTCTGATCATCGTGTATTCTTGCGGGCCATACTATACGGAAACAGGTTCGTGAATGACAGAGCGGGACGGCATGCGCCAGACCCATGACGTGATCGTGATCGGCGGAGGCTCCGCCGGGTATGCTGCGGCGCGGACGGCGAAAGCCGCCGGAGCCGGCGTGGCCATCGTCGACCAGGGGCCGCTCGGCGGGCTCTGCATCCTGCGCGGCTGCATGCCGACGAAGGCGATGCTGCGTTCGGCGGAAGTGGCCTCCCTCGTCCGGCGAACCCGAGAATTCGGATTGTCACCCGCGGCCGCCATCGCCGATCTCTCGGCGATCGTCGATCGGAAAGACCGGCTGGTCAAAGAGTTTGCGGACTATCGCATCCAACAACTGGAGGATCCGGGTTTCGCGCTTTACCGAGAACGGGCGACGTTCCGCTCGCCACATGAGCTTCAAGTGGGTGGACAGGTCCTGGAGGCCCGGTCCTTCATCATCGCGACCGGTTCGCGTCCCAACGAGGTTCCCGTTCCAGGGCTCGCAGAGATCGGCTATCACACGAGCGACAGCATCTTGGATCTCCGGAAACAGCCGGCGTCCTTGATCGTGTTGGGCGGCGGTCCCGTGGCCGTCGAACTCGGACAGTTTTATGCCAGGCTGGGCACGAAGGTGACGATGCTCCAGCGAGGGCGCACATTGCTCTCGCACCTGGACGAAGATATCGGCCGCGCGCTGGCGGCCGCGCTGACGGAGGAAGGCCTCGACGTCGTTACCGACGCGGACCTTCTTCGGGCGGAGCGGGCCGGCTCGAACAAGCGGGTCCGAATCGCGCGGGCCGGCCGCGAGCAGGACTACGAGGGCGCGGAGATCCTCCAGGCGCTCGGGCGACGGCCCAACATCGAAGGACTCGGATTGCCGGCGGTGGGTGTGGCGATGGACGAGGGGCGCATCGTCATCGATGCCGCCATGCGGACGTCTCAACCGCACATTTTTGCCGTCGGTGACGTCAACGACCTGAACCCCATCGTGCACTTGGCCATTCAGCAGGGAGAACTGGCCGGCTATAACGCGACCCATCCCGGCCAACCAGCCAAGACCATCGACCACCGGCTGGATACGGAGGTGGTGTTTACCGAGCCGCAGGTCGCCGTGGCGGGGCTGAGTGAGCGGGCCTGCCGGGAACGCGGCGTCCCGTTCCTCTCGGCCTCCTATCCTTTCGCCGATCACGGCAAGTCGCTCTGCCGCGGAGATCTCCATGGATTCGTGAAGCTCGTGGCCGCTCCGAACACGGGACGGCTGCTCGGGGCGCACATCGTCGGGCCCGAAGCGGGGGAACTGATCCACGAGCTTCTGGCGGTCATGCATTTTCACGGCACCGTCCGCGATCTGCTCGCCATTCCCCATTATCATCCGACGCTCGCCGAGATCGTGACCTATCCGGCCGAATCGTTGGCGGAGCAAGTAGGGCGCCTATGAGGTGGTCGCAGTCGTTCGTGCTCCTGCTCGTCCTCGTCGGTTGTCAGGAAGAAACCTGGGACTCGGCGATGGCGGCGGGCCAACGGGCGGTTCAGCAAGGCAACTATGCCGAGGCCGAGCGGATCTACCAGGTTGCGGTTCAGAAGGCTGAGCAGTTCGGCATGCAGGATCAGCGGGTCGCGTTGAGCCTCTCCCAGTTGGCGCAAGTCTATGCCGGGCAGGGCAAACATGTGGAAGCGGAGCCGCGGTACCTGCAGGCCCTCGCGATCTATCAGGCGGTGCATGGGGAAAACCATGCGGACGTGGCGGCCACGCTCAACAATTTGGGCGTGCTCCATCGGATGTACGGCCAGTATGCCCAGGCCGAGCCGTTGCTCACGCGGGCCTTGGCTATCAAGGAGCGGCTTCTCGGGCAGGAACATCCTGACGTGGCGCTGAGCGCGGCCAATCTCGGGCAGCTCTGGACCGCCCAGGGGCAGCCTGCAAAGGCGGAACCGTTTTATCGCCGTGCGCTGGCGATCAGAGAAAAGGCTTGGGGTCCGACCCATCCTGAGGTCGCGAAGACTCTCGAAGAATTGGCGACGGTGTTGCGTAAGCAAGGGCGAACCGATGAGGCGGCATCGTTCGATCGGCGGGCCCGCGAGATCCGGGCCAAGCAGAGTTGAAGCGGCCGCTCAATCCGTTGTAGCGTAGTTCCCATGGCGAACGTCAACGAACCGACCGGCATCAATTGGCGGATGAACGCGGTGATCGCCCGCTTTGCCGGCATCATCGCGATCGCGCTCGGTTTCAGTCTCGGCATCTTCGGGCTCAACGAGTCCGGGTCGCCGTGGCTCCCGACGGCACTGGGTCTGCTGGTCACCGGAATGCTGGCGCAGGGGTATGCGCTGTTCTGTTCCATCAAGCGCATGCAGGAATTGCGGGACAAGCCGAACACATGAGCAGGACGGTGCGGCTTGGACGGTTCCTTTCGGTGGTGGCGGTCTGCGTGCTGGCAGCTTGCGGCGGTCCCTGGCGCGACAGCTACTTCAAGAAGGGGGTGTCCAAGCTGACACAAGAGGAGATTACCGAGAAATTCGGCCCTCCCCATACGGCGAAGACGCCGGCGCTCGGCGGCGACACGGTCTGGACCTATCGAGTGCCGCTGAGCGACCGAGACTTAAACCCGATGGACTTCTCAGGGCTGGCCAGGGCCGCCGATTCAGCCGCCTCCTTGATGGGGAAAGGCGGGCAGGAAGGCCCCAAACCGACGCTCTATTGTTACCGATACACGCTCACCTTCAATGAGCAAAAAATTCTCAAATCTTGGAAGCGGGACGAATGTGTTCCCGGGACCCGCGAACAATTGATCGCCAACTAGTCCGTCGGGGAACCGGCCGCCGCCGAGATCCAGCGAAAACCGAATGACCACCGGCAGCAGACTGTCGTGGGATCGCGCTGCTTCGTTACAGCACACCGGCCAGGCGGTTGATACCCATGGTGGTTTGTGTGAAGAACAATTGAAAGCTTTGAAAGTCTTTCGGCTGAATACTGTGCGGGGCCGGACCGCCGTCGCTGTAGACCATGCCGATCGGACGGTTGCCGATTCGGAGCGGCGCGACGATCGCCGCCGTGGGATTCCAGAGACGCAAAAAGGCCGGACTCAGTTCGGGGGCGAGCTGAGCCGCCCGCTCGAGAAAACTAGGATCGGATCGTTTGAGCAAGGTCAGGAATCCTGCATGGTCCTGACTCAACGAACCGGAGAGACTGGCCAAATACGGCCCGACCGGCTCGACGCCCAACACCAGCCGGCCGATCAAGTGGTCGCTGTCGTTGGGATTCAAGAGTGCGAGTGCCACCCGTGCGAACCCCGCATCTCGATGGAGCGCCTGTACCAGCGTCCCCAACAGGCTGTTCAGATCCTTCGCCCCCTGGAGCGCCTGCTGCAATGCCTGCAACGTTTCGAGCGGCTTGGTTTCCAGCGCCGAGGGGCCCCGTGGCACCTGCGTCGCAGAAGCTCTCGCCACCGTCGCGGGTGGCGGATCGGATGCACTGAGCCGCTGATCAGTAGTCGGTGACGATCCAAGTTGCTCGTCCAACGATAATCCTGAGGAACGGACCAGCTGTTTCCCGCGATCCAAAGCCCGCGAGAGAATGTCGCCGAAGATTTGTGGCGGCAACCCGCTTCCCGTCAAGAGCGGCCGTTTCGCGCGATCCACGGCAGATCGGGAAGCGGGGCCCGTGAGCGTCTCGACCAGTGCTGCCGACCCCACGACGAGTCCTGCGAAGGTTTGGCGACCGCTGTGCCACCGGCCTTCGATCTCCTCGAGATCGAGGGCAAACAGTTCGGTGACGTGGTCTGGCAGCGTCCACATTTCGCCCAGCGCCTTGGCCAGACGGAGCTTGGGAACACCGAGTATCTTCGTCTCATCGAGTGCTCGCTCGGACCGACTGCGGGGCGAGTATGAGAGGCTTCGAACGGCCTGGTAGAGGTCGGGAGCTTGATAGGCGACGGCCAGATCGCCGATCGAGTACAACAAGGTGGAACTGAACAGCTGACCGAGCGATGCGTGCTCGATCGCGACGCCCAGTTCATTTGCATGGACCGCTGCCATGAGCGCCCGTCCGATCACGCCGCTCACGAGCTGTTGGCGGTCGGGCCACTCGTGCAACTGCTCGACCAACTGGGTGATGGCCACCATGGATCGGACCGTATCGAGGCCCAACCATGTGACGGCGTGCGGAATGGAACTGATGACGTGCTGGGGGCTGTAGGCGATGCTGTTCGCCACTTGCAGGACCTTGCACGTCAGTCCGGGGTCGCGGCCGATGAGGGCCGCTAGTTGATCCGCGCCGGTGACCGTTCCCGAGAGACTCAAAATTTTCTGGCAGGTTCGTTCCAGGGCTGGTAAGCATGGATTGGCCTGCTCGAACAGCGGGGCGAGCCTCGGGTGCAGCAACGGGCGGATGGTGGAAGCGAGGGACGGACTGGGGGCTACCGGTGATGAGGGCATGGGGGCTCCATAATGGTAAAATCGTTATCGGCGGCAGCAGCACAAATCTTGATACGTGCAGATTGAAACCGGTGAGGCCGGCATGACGCAGATCGGATGGTTCCAGGTGGACAGCAGCGTGGTCCTCGACGGGCTGAAATCGAGTATTTTGCTCGTGACGCTCTTGATCACGAGAACGCTGGTCGTGCGGTGGATATCGCGGAATCAGGCGCTGTCCATGGAATCGAAGCGCCGGTGGGTCGTGTCGGTCCGCAACACGATGGTGTTCGTGTTTTTGGTCGGCCTGGTCGTCATCTGGGCGCACGAATTGCAAGCGTTCGCCGTCTCGCTCGTGGCCCTGGCCGCGGCCCTCGTGCTCGCGACGAAAGAACTGATTCTTTGTTGGAGCGGCGCGGCCCTCCGTGTCGGCGGGAAGGTGTATTCGGTCGGGGATCGCATCCAGATCGCTGGCTACCGCGGGGTGGTCCTGGACCACGACGTGTTCGCCACCAAGCTGCTCGAGATCGGCCCAGGCCAGTCGTCGCATCTGTACACGGGTCGCGTCGCCGTGTTTCCCAACAGCCTGCTGTTTACCAACACGCTGGTCAAGGAGAATCCCGGGCAAGAGTACGGACTCTATACGCTGACGGTGCCGATCAAGGCCGACGACGATTGGCGGAACGCGGAGCAGAAACTTTTAGACGCCGCCAGGGCTGAATGCGCGCCGTTCATGGAAGAAGCCGGCCGCCAGATGAAACTCCTGGAGCAGACGAATCTCCTGGAGGCCCCGTCCCCGGAACCCCGCATCACGATCCAGCTGCCGGAGCCTGGCAAGATGCACCTGATCCTGCGGTTTCCCGCGCCGGATCGCGGCCGATCCCGCATCGAGCAGGCGATCCTCCGTCGTTACCTCTTGACCCAAGGTCCTTGCCCCAACTGACCTGCTCGCTGGCGCCTTGACAGCCGTAAAGAGTCGTGCGACGCTGACCCACCGTGCGCTGTCCGACGATCCCCAACCTATCGCCGTGCCGATCAAGGAGGAGGTGCCCTATGTCGAAGCTCTTGCTGTCGTGCGTTGTGAGCCTATGTTTGGTCGGTGGCTCGTCTTTTGCCCTCGCCGATGATGCGATGAAGGGCGAGATGGACAAGATGAAATCCGACATGAAGGCCGAGAAGGAGTCGATGAAGGCCGACATGAAGGCGAAGAAAGAAGAGATGAAGGGCAAGATGAAGGAGCATCGCGAGAAGATGAAAGCGAAGCGCCAAGACATGAAAGATAAGGCCAAGGCGCAGAAAGACGCGATGAAGGACAAGGCCGCGGAGCACAAGGATGCGGCGAAAGCGGCGGCGCAAGACATGAAAGCGGCGGTCCCTGCGGTTCCGGCCGTCCCGGCAGTTCCAGCTCCGACTGCTCCGTAATCGTCAATCGAGACTCGATCCGACAGGCCCGAAAGAGGGTTTCCTCTCTCGGGCCTTCGTGTTCTTTGCACGGGGAACAGCCCGGGCCCTTGCTTGTACCGTCCTCCGCCATCTGCTAGCATCGCACAAATTTCTCGTCTGCTTCATGAAGATCGCTACGTTCAACGCGAACTCTCTCCGCAAGCGGCTGCCCATCATCCTCGATTGGCTGGAGCAGCAGAAGCCGGATGTCCTCTGCATTCAAGAGACCAAGGTCCAAGACAGTGAGTTTCCGCTCATGGCGCTCACCCCCTCCGGTTACCAGGTCACGTATCGCGGGATGAAGTCGTACAACGGCGTGGCGGTGTTGAGCCGGAAGCAACCGGAGTCGGTCCGGGCAGGGTTGGACGACGGCGGCGAACCGGACGAACCGAGGATCTTGCACGTCGTCATCGATGGGATTCCGATCATCAATACCTACATTCCGCAGGGTTTTGAAATCGATTCCCCCAAATATGCGTACAAGCTGGAGTGGTACAAACGACTCCGCGCCTATTTTGCGAAGCACTTGTCGCCGAAGCAGCCGGCGATCTGGTGCGGTGACATGAACGTCGCGCCGAGGCCGATGGACGTGCATAGTCCGGAGAAACATCTCACCCATGTCTGCTATCACGAGGCGGCGCGGAAGGCCTACGAGGCGGCGCGGGATTGGGGATTCCAGGATGTCTTCGTGAAGTTGTATCCGGAGCGGCAGCAGTTTACGTTCTGGGATTACCGGGCGCCAAGTTCGCTGGAGGCGAATAAAGGTTGGCGGATCGATCACATCTTGGCGACGGCGCCGCTGGCGGAGAAGTGTCTCAGGGTAGAGGTAGACGTGGAGCCGCGGCGAGCGAAAGACCCCTCAGACCATACGTTCCTGTGGGCGGAGTTTTCGGTCTAACCACGAACGCCACGTCCACTTCTGCCCTATTCGACCGAAGGCAAGTCGCTCCTTCGGTCGAACGGGGACGATCCACCGAATATGGTCACGCCGCATGCAGCGTCGGCTGTTTGCCGCGCAACCGCGCGAGCCGATGCTGTTCGATCAACGGGTCGAGAACCAGACCGCAGTTGATGCAGCGCATCACAGCCGCTTCCGGCGAATAATCCGTACGCCACTCCTCGACCATCAGACCTTTGCACTTTTGACAAGTCATGTGCCCACCTCCTGCTGATGTGTGCGTCTCGAGCGGCACTATAACGGCGCAACATTAACAGGGTGTTAACCGGTAGTTAAAACCCTCTAATCTCTCCTCGATCCTCGCAACCCTCCTGCCGGGGGCGAACTCCT